>Ga0172368_10004426_pt1 | contig 16282 bp, 20 predicted proteins | sample Lak11m_FD_114540 | JGI IMG/M metagenome (GOLD analysis project Ga0172368, IMG submission 114540) | Freshwater microbial communities from Kabuno Bay, South-Kivu, Congo - kab_022012_11m | ecosystem: Environmental > Aquatic > Freshwater > Lake | place: Democratic Republic of the Congo: South-Kivu...
AGTCAAGTATTGTCTTCTGAAGCTTATTTACAGCAAGTAAACATTTCTTTAACAGGAACTGTTGAAAATGCAAAGGCAGATTTATCAACTCAACTAACATCCGCAGAAACTAATCTTGATGGATTAATGAATCAAATTAATTCTGATTTATCAACAAAAATTGATGATGCGCAAGCAGCACTTGATACAAGCCTTTCTAACGTAAACGTTTCAGTAACAGGAACAATACAGTCAACAGGACAGCAAATAACAACAACAGTGAATGCAGCAGAAACAAATCTAACTAATTTGTTAAATGATGTAAACACACAACTTCAAGCACAACTAACAGCACACGATGCAAGCGTAGACACACAACTTGCTGATTTAGAAGTAACTGTAACAGGATCTATCGATGCAGCAAAAGTAGAAATATTAAGTGCAATCGATGCATCAAATACAAACTTAAATAGCGCTTTAAGTGACTTAGAAACAAACTTGAATGCACAACTAACAGCACACGATGCAGATATGAACGCAGATTTGAGTAATGTAAATCTTACAATAACGACGCAATTATCTGAAACACAACAAGAAATACAAACTCAATTAACCAACGTAAACGCGTCTGTTAGTGAACTAGTTGCAACAGCAAGAGACAATGTTCTAGATTACATGAGCAGCTACCTACCTCAAATAAATGAGACTGTATCAAATGTATACAATGATACTCAATGGTTAGTAGGCAACGCTATGAATCAAGAAGACAAAGCAGAAATTGATTCAAGATTCAATACAGTTGATGCAAGTCTTGCTGAACTAGAATCTATGTGTGGAAGTTCTTTGACAAACAGTTCAGACCTATGTCAAGAAGTTTATGCATTAAGATCTGTTGTAGATGACTTAAGAGTTGAACAAACTCAGTATTACACTGATTTGGACGCAACTACAACAAATACCTGGAACTTGTTAAGTGGACAGATAGCAACCAACCTTGATGAGGCATTGACTCAACTTGGAATCATCAGACAAACAACTGAGGACATAAATGCTACTGTAAACACAATAAGACAAGATCAGATAGATCAAGTGCATATACAGATAATAACATAAGCAAATTATTTTTTTATTTTTTTATTATTTTAAACACAAGATGAAATCAACATGTATCCGGGAAGAAGATTCAAACTTGACAGAAAAAAAATCACGATTCTAGCTAGTGCTCTAGCACTCATCATAATAAGTTTATTCATTTTTTGGCCAAGAGATCCGGGATTAAATATCAAAATGGTTTCGGGAACTGAATACATCAGTGGAGAAAGCGGACAAGTAATTGCAAGAGTCTCTGATAGAAACGGCGAACCTTATGACAATGTTCTTTGTACCGCAAAGATAATTTATCCAGATAAATCATATTTTTTATTAGATCAACCCATGTCAGAATCATCTGAACCCGGAAACTATTATTTGCAATTTATGACTCCAACAATCAATGGTATTTACGAATACATTATTACTTGCGACGTTCCTAGAGGAAATAGAAATGAAACCTTAAAAATATCTTCTTCATTTCACGTTTCTCCAGCTTTAAATTTCATTGTGGAGATGTCCATACTACAAGCAGAACGATACAGAGACATAATAAGCAGAATTAATCAAACAAGAGAAGAATTACTAGCACAAATCAATGAAACGTTTTCTGAAGACATTCTAGCAGCACTTGATGATAAATCTGGCCAAATAATGAATAGAATAGATTCATCAAAGAACGAAACCATGACCAATGTTAACAATAAATTTGAGGATTTTAACAAAGACATGGCTGATCTCGGAACCAGCATGACCAATATTTTTGGAAATAATAGCTAATAAGAAAAAAAGTGGCGGCTCCTGCCGGATTTGAACCGGCGACCTGTTGGTTAACAGCCAACCGCTCCACCACTAAGCTAAGGAGCCAATTATCTCTAAGAACCAGTATTTTATTTAAATATGTTTTGTTTGTAGTTTATGCCTTTAATGCTTCCAGCGAAGTCAAGACTACGAGATATTCAGATTTTTTCTTGTATCTTAAATATGAGTTTTTTCTAAGTGCAAACTTGTATTTGTCAATTACTTGTGCAGAATATTTCTTTGACAACATTCCTAGTTCGTTTATTCTTTTATCCCAAGTTTTCAACTCCTTTTTTGTACCCAACAATATTTCTGTCAAATTATTTTCAGATTCATTCACGCCAATAATTTTTACTGCTCGAGTATATTGTTTAGGAAGCACATAACTCTGTGGTTCAACTATTGTTTTTACTGAACCTTGATCGATTGTATTATCTGAAGTTTGAATCACAGGAGCCATACCAACATTTGATTGAAAGGAATAGTTTCCAAGCATGTTTTCAACAACATCATCTATTGTAATTTTTGTCTCCAAATTACGGCTTACAATTGCAGGAGACTCAATTAATCTTTCTAAGCACATACTAAATTTGTCAGATACAGATTTTATTGTTTTGTAGAAATTTATCTTAGATTTATTTACATAATTTTTCAGCGCTTGTTTTATCTCTGAGACTGTAGAAATATAATCATTTGCAACATCAGTCATGAAATCTGAAAAGTAATATGCTTGAGTCATTAATTCTTCGCCTCATATTTCAATTCATTAAGTATATTGTTTTTTAATTTTAAATAAGAGTTCAAACTATCTAATGAGCTTATTGTTTTATATTGCTCAATTACAACATTATTAAGCGAATCTATTTTTAATTCGTATTGTTTTATTTTTCTTACATCTTTGTCAACAAACTGATCTATCGCATCACCACATTTTGAATAAAGAACAAGAGAAGCCAATGATGCATAAAATAGTCCCTTTTTTAACCTCGAGTTAGGTCCAGAAAATATTTTATTATGGAAACTTTGTACTCCTATTAATCCTGCAATTCCGCCAAGCAACAAATATTTCTTCCAATTTGATTTATCATCATTTTTAGTATTTTTATCAGTCTTGGCATTATTAGTTTTTTGTTTCATTTTTTCATATCTGTATAATTTTTTCTCACAAAGTCAGATAATTCAGGGCACGTTTTAGCTACCAAATCAGAAGACAATAATTTTACAGCAATTTCTTTTGGATTATTTTCTTTAGTTAAAGCCCCCTTAAGTCCCTCTTTATGTTGCCACAAGTATTCAGCAATAGAATTTTCATTTTTAGTTTCAAGTTTCTCTATTTCTTGAAACACATCATAAGCATTCAAAACAAAATTAAGAAGATTCATGAATCGTCCTCTTTTCCTTTATCTGAAGAATATGCTGATTTAAAAGAATCCACTACTTTATTTCCCCACAAATATCCTGCTGCAGCACCAATAACTGCTCCAGTCATCTTATCTTTAGTTATCTCATCCGCTTTTCCAGAAATAAATTTCTCCCCAGCAGTTAGAATTTCAGGACCTTTGTATGCTGCAAGTAATCCAGTTCCTGCACCCATCAAAAGTCTTTTCATCTCATCATCTTTTCCTTTTATGGATTTATTAAAAAAATAATATCCAATTCCTCCCACCAACAAATAGTCAATAGCATTAGCCATACTAATCACCCAAAGAAATTTACTTAAGTGAATTAAAATACGTTTACATCACAAGTACAAAAAAATTCCGAGAGAAACGAATATTATCCGGGAGGAATATTCAATCAAACAATAACTTAATCAAATAACAAAATAAAGTAACCAATTAAAGAGTGCTTTTTATAAAATCAATTCTTTCTGCTACATCTGCACCTTTTTTTGTAAGTGCTATTATTTTTAGTCTTCCTTGTTTTTTAAAATCGACAAGACCTGCCTTTTCCATATCCATCAAAACTTTCACTACATGACTATATGTGCAATCAACCATTTTCGCTAATGAAGATGCGTAAACTTCAGAATTACTATTTTTGAGTTTTACAAGCATCATCGCTGGCTTTTCTCTGAACAATGCGTTAAATATGTTTTTACTTTTCAAACTCAATCCCCTCATCCAAGTAGGTTTTACATCATTTATATAGTTTTCTTTTTTGATTTTAACCTAAATTCATTAAGAACTCTACTCCTGACACTCTCTACAAATTCCCTTAACTTCTAATTGAAAACTTTTTATTGATCCAGGAATTTTATTTTTTAGGAAATCCAAATTGTTTATTTCAAAGTGTATTATCTTTCCTGTTTTTTCACACATAAAGTGACAATGGCTTTTTTGTCCTTTTGAGTATATATTTCTTCTATCACACACATATGAAAAGACTTCTCCTTTTCCTTTTAGTTCATTAATATACCTGTATATTGTTACAACACCGATGGTCTTGTCTTTTTTTTGCACTTTTTTATGAAGCTCTTCAGCCGAAAAGAACGTATTAATTAAGTCCAATTCAGATTTTATCAATTCTTTTTGTTTTGTATTCCTAGATTGTTTAGCCATTATTGATAATGAGTTTCAATAAGATATTTAAATGTATTGATAAGTCTAAAATCATGAACACAACAATCTACATTTTGGTAAGCGTAATTCTAGTCTCAATAGTTTCAGTGATAGCCGCAATTCCCCTATTAATAAAGAAGAAGACCTCTCACAAAGTATTGATTTTCTTAATGAGCATATCTGTTGGAACTATGTTAGGAAGCGTTTTTATTCATTTTATACCAGAAATATTAGAAACAGGCTACACTTTAACTACTGCAATTTATATTTTAATTGGATTCATGACCTTTTTCTTGGTAGAAAAAATAATTCACTGGCACCACAATAAAAAGTGCGAACAAGAAAGTGGTCATAGCCACGCATATCATCTGGCACCTCTAAATCTAATAGGCGACGGAATCCACAATTTCATGGACGGCTTAGTAATTTCTGGAAGTTACATTGTTAGTATTCCCCTAGGAATATCCGCAACAATATCCATAATATTTCATGAAGTACCACAAGAAATAGCAGATTTTGGAGTTTTACTTTATTCAGGACTTTCAAAGCTAAAGGCAATAGTTTTTAATTTGCTTTCTGCACTTACTGCAGTTCTAGGCGCAATAGCAGGAATTCTTTTAACAAAACAAGAAGGATTCAATGTGTTTGTAATTCCTTTCGCAGCAGGAAGTTTTATCTATATAGCCGCATCTAATATAGTTCCTGAACTTCACAGACAATGCAAATTAACAGACACCATAATTCACATTATTGCAATAAGCTTAGGCATAGGATTAATGATTGTATTGTCGATATTGTCTCCAGAACACGCACATTAACAAACAACACAAAAACAGAATAATCTAGTTAAATGATTTATGACATGTTTGTTACAGTCATTCCTCTTGTTGTAATTCTTCTACATCTAATTCCAACTCTTCTTCGGTCAGATAGTCTTTTACCAAGTGATCTCCTCCGCTTATTATTTTCATTTCAAATCAATAATGTTATGTAGTTGTATTTTAGTTAATTATTATTGTAAAGAAACACTACCCATAGTTGTATTATTGAATAAATTTAAATAAAGATACAAATTCACAAAAGTATGCTTGATACTAAAACGATAAAAAAAATTACTGAATTTGTATATGCCAAGCCAAGAAGCATAAATGAAATCGCTGCCCTTCTAGACAAAAATTGGAGAACAGCAGATTCCTACGTTGATAAAATTTCTAAGGAATTGGGAACAATTACAAGTAGAACATTTAGAGGAGGAACCAGAGGAGCTCTAAAAATTGTTTATTGGAACAACATTGATAAAATTCATTCTTCAGAGTTTCAAGAAAGATTGTTTAAAAGAATAGAGTCAGCAAAAAACAAGCAAGATTTTAGTCCATTCGACATCTACCAATATGTCCCAGATGAGCAAAGATATGCCTTTCTAGAAAAACAATCCGAAAACATAATAACAAAGAAACAAAACCTCGTTAATTTATTAAGAAGTGCAGAGACTCAAATTCTGATTTTCTCAGGAAATCTATCTTGGGTTACAGCAAAGCAAGGAAAAGAGAATATAATATCTATACTCGAAGAGGCTGCTGAAAGAAATATATCAATAAAAGTTCTTTGCAAAGTAGATGTTGAGTCAATCGAGAACATAAAAAAAATGTTAGAACTTAATTATAAATTAAAAAAAGAACTGATAGAAATAAGACACGCAGAACAACCATTTCGTGCATTCGTTATAGACGATAAAATTGCAAGATTTAAAGAAATAAAGAATTACGAAGAAAAGAAAAAAGAAAGCGACAAGATGCACATATTCTATGAAATAAGAGATTCTGAGTGGATTACCTGGATTCAAAAGATTTTTTGGAATTTATTTAGAACCAGCATTAAGGCAGAAAAAAGAATTAAAGATATTGAAACAATAGAGAATATAAAATAAGCAAGAATTTATCATACGCCATTACTTCTTGATTCAACTTCTAATTGATACCCTTTCAAAGTTATTTTTGGCCCTTCACGAATTATTAGCAATTCCTCTAAATCATTAATCACAACATCATTACCCTCAAGATAATAAGAAACATTCATTCTTCTAATTCTGACTTTCTCTACATTAGAAAATTCATAAATTATTGTTGGAAATTCTTGCGTTTTGTGAGGATTATTTATTTCAAATACTTTTATTACCAAAGTCATGTATTCATCATCTGGAGAACCATGCTTTCTGCTAACCAACGCACTTTTAGTCTTAATACAAATTCTCTCCTCTTTTGGATTTTTTACCAACTTAATTTTATTTTTCATAAATTCCCCCCAATCTGTTTTTTAGATATTTAAGTATATAAATTTATTCCGAAAATACTAAAAAAAGACAAATAATTACCATAAAAGAACCACAAATCCAAAGATTTATAAACCAATTTTACGTTCTAAGTACTAACAAGGAAAGAATACGGCCTATAAAATAGAGAGGTCGTCTTTGAAAGATCAAATTTCAAGGGAAAGCAATTTCTTTCTAGAGGTATATAAAATGAATAAAAACAGAAATAGCTCTGTAAATAAAAAGAGCAATTTAATAGATGTAGTGCCAGGAGATTACTTTGAAGGCACAGTAAAAATAATGAGAAAAGTAAAACCAGGACCAGTCATATTTTTGGTTTCTGATGGCATCAAAAGCGTTGATGCTGTAATCAAAGATTCTTCTTTTGAGGAAAATGATGTTGTTGCAATTAAGGGCGCAGTATCTGAACGAGCGGGAAAACTTCAAATAGAAATAGATGATATTTCAAAATCTGAAAAAGATTTCGACAAAATTATTGAACAAATAAGTTATCCGAAAAGAACTGAATTTTCTATTAAATCAGAAAGATATGAAAAAATGAAACCGAGATTTATTGAAATCGCAAAAAGAATTAGAAAAGCAATTTTTGAGAATCAACCAATTCTTATCAGACATCACAATGATTCAGATGGAATAAACTCAGGATTAGCACTTGAGCAATCTTGTAAAGGTTTAATGGAAGAAGTTGGAATCAATCCAGATTATAATTTGTATAGATCCCCCTCTAAGGCACCCTTTTACGAGGTGACTGATGTTTTCAAAGACATTACTCTCGCGAAACGTTTGACTGAAAATCATGGTCAAAAGAAGCCTTTATTCCTAGTTCTTGATAATGGTTCAACTCCAGAGGATTCATTTGGATTCAAAAGTTTGAGTTCACTTGGTTATGAAGCAATTGTTATTGATCATCATAATCCAGTTATTTTGAAAGATGGAAAAACTTCAGTTTGCCCTTACTTATCTTATCATTTGAATCCATATATTTTTGGATTAGATAGTCAAACAAGCGCAGGAATGCTTTGTTATGAAATGGGAAGAATGATTTATGAAAAATATGAAAATAAAATTTCTCCTGCAGTTGCAGCAATTAGTGATAGATGTGTTATTCCTGAAACAGATGAGTACATAAAGAACTCAGGAATAGACAAAGAAACATTGACTAGAATTGGAACTGCAATAGATTTCGTTGCATATCAAATGAAGTTTGATGCGGGTAAAGGTTTGTTTGAAGAATTGTTCACAAATAAGCAAATGGTTGATATGATTAATGAAAAAGTACAAGAAGGCGCAGACACTCAATTACAAAGCACTCTTCCTTATTTGAGAACTCAGGAGATTAATGGAATAATTTTCTCACACATTGATTTAGAAAAATACACGTTGAGATTTACTTATCCGACTCCTGGAAAAGTTACAGGAATGATTCACGACAAAGTTGCACTTAGTAAAGAAAGTGTTCCTGTTTTAACTGCAGGATATGTTTCTGATATGATTATTATCAGAGCAACTAAACCAATACTTCCAGTACAAGAAATCATTAGTAGATTACAAAAAGAATTGCCTGAAGCAAATGTTGATGGTGGCGGACACGAGATGGCTGGAACTATTAAGTTTGTTCCTGCACATTTAACAACAATTTTGGAAAAAATAAAATCTATTTTGAAAGAAAAGAATCTTGAATAATAAATTTTATTCAGAATTCATGTTCCTCTCCATCAGTTAGTGGAATGAATTCTGTTCCGTTTTTATAATATCTAGAGACGCCCCCACGAGGATTTGAACCCCGGTTCCAAGCTCCGCAAGCTCGTGTACTATCCAACCTATACTATGAGGGCAATAATCAATAATGATTAGTAGAAAAACCTAATTTAAAAAGTTATACAAAATCCAGGAGTTTATATGAATGGTCCTAGATCTCGTTTGAATTTCTCAATCGTATCGACAGGATACGGATCTATTCCATATCTTAGCGCCAAGTAGTAAGAAGTATAATCACCTGCTAGTACCGCAGTAAATATTTTATTTAATCTCGATCCTTTTACATGCAACTCAGTAACGTCAACTCCGTTTTTTTGCAGTATTTCTTTTACCAAACCCATTCGCTTTCTTATTCTTGAAATGTCTTCATCAGTTGTTATAATAACTACGTGAAATATTCCATTTTTATTTTCAAACCCATTTAATTCGTTATGATTCATTTCAGATATTTGATTTGAGAATGCTAGTGTTTTTGCGTTTTCGTTTAATTGTGTTTTCCACCTATAAGCCACAGGATAGAAAATGCTACTTGAGTAAATTATAGGTATCTTTCCATTTAATTTTTCAGACAAGTTTATTCCAAATTCATTGAAGTTTTTTCCAGTGAATGTTTCTGTAAGTGCATCAACTTCATCTGATTTATCGCTTATTATTGCAAGATCTTGAAGTAATCTTAACAAAGTAAAGAACATTAATCCTAGTGCTGCTCTGGGAGGATACTCTTTCGGCAATTTTAACAGAGGAAGTCTTCCCAGGCCTGCTAGTTCTTCTAATTTTCCACCTGATGCAATTATTATTACTTGGCTTCCAATTCTTCTTGCTTGTCTATAACAAGAAATTACTTCTTCAGTATTACCAGAATATGAAGACAAAATAACTAAATCTTTTGAGGTTAACTTTCCAGAAATTCCATAGGAATTTGTCAGTTCAAAATCTATTGGCTCATCTTCCAAGTATGTTTGCATCAGCATGGCAGCTATTCCGCTTCCACCCATTCCACAAACTATTATTCTCATACCTTCTGTTTTTTTTATATTAGAAATCTGATTTCTGAAACTTTGATTGTATCCTTTTCTTATATCATTCGCAAATTCATCCAAAAATTTCTTGAAATTTCTTGTATCATATCTGTAATAGTCTTCTGGAAATGATTGTTCTGATTCAAATTCTTCTGTCATAGTTCTCCCCTTCTTATTACTCTGGCAACAATATTTATATACTTTTTGAATTATTTGAATTTTATGAATAAAGAAGTAACTCAGGCAAAGCTTGATCAATATTTTAAAATAACTGGAGAAGCTTTAGCTAAAGTAAAATCATCCCCATTTGATAATCAAAGAATAGACAACGCTAAGGATTTTTTGGATATGGCCTCAAGGTACTATGAAGATGCTAAGCATTTCATGAGTAAAGGAGATTTTGTTCTTGCATTTGGTGCTTTAAACTACTCGCATGGATGGTTGGATGCAGGCGCTAGAATCGGTCTTTTCAAAGTCAAAGATAGTCGACTTTTCACAGTAGATGATTAACTCTGATCTAATTTTCAATTACTGATATTTTGGATAAGCTTCTGGTTGCATAAATACCTGTAGTGTTTTTACAGCTATTCCTTTTTCTTTTTTCATTAATTCTCCAGAATTCATTTCAGCTTCTCCTATCAATATTAATTCATTTTTGAGACTCATTACCGCAACTATATCCCCTCGCTTTATGTCTGAATCTAATTTTAAAATTCCTGGAACTTTTAGAAACGCTCCATGACACATGGTGTTTATAGCCGCGTCGTGCACCCATATTTTTTCTAAGTGTTGTGTTGCAGATTCTATGGGCATGAGCATTTTTCTTAGTTTTGAGTCATCTCCATTTTTATAGTAATGAAACGCATCCGCGATATCTTGTAGTATGAATGCTTGATTTTCTTTAAAGGGTCCTGCTTTTGTTCTTCTCAATTCAGCCATATGTGCTCCACAACCAAGTCTTTCTCCTATATCATGCACTAGCTTTCTGATATAAGTTCCTGCTTGACAACCAACAACAAATAAAACATCTTTGTCTTTAATTTCTAAAACATCTAAGTAGTAGATGTTTCTGTCTCTTAACTGTCTTTTTACTGCAGATTTTTTCGGAGGAAGTTGAGTTATTTTGCCTTTAAATTTGTTCAGAACTTCCATTAATTTTTCTCTTGGAATATCTTGATGAACATGCATCAAACAAACGTATTCTTTTCCTGCTGTTAGAAGTGCATTTGTTATTCTTGTTGATTCTTGTAACGCTATCGGAAGTACTCCAGTCACGCCAGGATCTAATGTTCCTGAATGTCCTGCTTTACTTACGTGTAAAACTCTTTTTAAATAATCTGCTGCCTGGTGACTTGTGGGTCCTGATGGTTTATCAAGAACAATTATTCCTCGTTTCAACAATTCTTCTGTTGATCTTGATTCGGGTCTAGAACCATATCTTTCATCAGTCATAGCTTCAGCTTTAATTAATACTTTCTTTGTTTTTTGTTTTTCTTCAAATGGAAGAAGTCTCTCTGATTGTTGCATATATTCACCTAATAAATTATAATTCTAATTTTTTATCTATATCATTTCCTATTTGTTTTAGCATATCGAATGCTTGATTAACGTCGCCTCTTATTTTTTCCACTAATTCTTCCAAGCTTCCAACTTTCAGAGTGTATCTGTTTTTTTGTTCATCTACTAGTCCTGCTTCCATTAATTTGTTCAGATGATAAACAACAGTCCCTCTAGACAAAAATGTTTTTTCTGCAATTTCATCACTTGATAACCCTTTAGATGGTCCTTTTGCATCTTTTAGAAGAACTATGAATACTCTAAAACAACTTCTATCCTTATCGCGCAGATTGAATAATCCTAAGGTTCCTCCAAACCATTGCAGTAAATCATTTATGTTGTTCTGCTCTTTTTCAGGTTTTTTTGTTCTAATTATTGTAATTCTAGTAAATCTCATACCAATAGAATTAGCTCAGAAATATAAAAATGTTCCTACATTCGCTTACCAAATATCGCTTTCCACTCAAAGCACATCATCTCAAATGTATTTCAAGAATATCCTCGTCTTTAAGCTTATGCTTTAGATTTAGTTTTTGTCCCGGAAATTTAGCGGATTTTCCCCAGACTCTTGAAAATTTAAATTTGCTCACAAAATCTTTATGTAATTTAGAACAAACATTGTCAATAGTACAATCTTTAAACATAATTAAAGGGACATTCATGTCCGCTGGCTTCGCTGGTTCTTTCATGTATATTCTTATTAGATCTAACTTTGTAAATATTAATTCTTTTAATTCATCTAAATGATCTTTGTTTTTTGCAGAAATTAATAAGTCTGCACCTATTTGTTTTGCTATTCTTTCTACCTTATCTTTTGGTAAAGAATCTATTTTATTAAGAACGACTATTGCTGGAACGTATTGTTTATTTCCTTCAATGCAATCTATTAATTCATCTACAGTTATATCTGTTCTAATTAAAACATCAGCGTTATTTATTCTAAATGTTCGCAATACTCCCAAAATTGTTTCATCATCCAGAGTTGATAATTTTACGGTCTTGCTTATTTTTATTCCATCTTTTGCTGTTTTTTTTATTTTCACGTCCGGTTTTTGTTTATTTATTCTTATCCCTGATTCATATACTTCTCGTAAAAGTACATTGAAATGTTCCGGATAATGAACGTCAATTAAAATTAAAATTAAATCTGCGCTTCTTAATACAGAAAATACTTCAGTTCCTCTTCCTCTTCCAGATGCAGCACCGTGTACGACTCCAGGAACATCAAGAATCTGTATTTTTGCATGCTTATACTCTAAAATTCCAGGAATAACTGAAAGTGTCGTGAAGGCATATGCTCCTGTTTCTGATTCTGCATCTGTAATCCCATTTAGTAAAGTACTTTTTCCAACACTCGGAAATCCTAGCAATACAACTGTACCATCTCCTGTTTTTCGTACAGAGAATCCTTCTGTTTTCCCTCCTCCAGATTTAGAAACTTTCTCTTTTAATTTAGCTAATTGTGCCTTATACATTCCTATGGCTTTTTGTGTCCTCTTATTATACTGAGAATTAGCAACAAGTTCTTCTAATTCCTTTATCTTTTCGTCATGGACCGCCATATTTTCACTTTATTGTCATATTTTCAAATTTATTTTATTTATTGACTTATAATACATGAGACATTATGACAATATATAAATATTAATGTTAAACTTGTAAAGAGAACCGAGGAAACCCTTTGAAGATCAAAGACATTGTTAACCAAGATAAATTCAGCAGAAACATTCGTCTAGAGATTTTTAAGAAAATTTTGTCAGAAAACTTAAAGATTACAAATGAAAAACTGCTAATCATAGGAGATAAAGGAATGAACGATAATCTCGTTGCACCTATTATGACTAATGCTTATGCTTTGGCAGCGGAAGAATTAGGTATTAAGTACGAGACAATTTATCAAAATTATAAAGCCAGAAGTGAGCCTGCAGATGATGTTGTGGTCAAAAAAATAAGCTCACTCCCTAAAAAAAGTGTTCTTGTTATTAATATCTCAAATAGAGTTGGCAATCTTCAATCTATCGGAAAAAGTCTTAGGACATACATAAAAGAAAATCAACACAGATTTGTTTCTTCTAGCAGTCTTGGCAGTGTTAAAAATGAAATGTTACCTTTCATTATTGATTGTCTCGATGTAGATTATAAAGCGTTAGATACTAAAACTAAACTGCTAAAAGAAAAAATTACTTTAGCTAATGAAATTAATGTCACAACTAAAGCTGGAACTGATTTAACATTTAACATAAAGGGCGTTGAATGTTGTAGTGCTTCTGGTGTATATACTGAACCCGGCACTGGAGGAAATCTTCCTGGAAGCGAAGTATACATGCCCCCCTTAAGAAATAATGTTGAAGGCACTCTTATAATAGATGGTAGTGCAAGAATTAAAGACAGAACTATTCTTGTTAAGCACCCTATACGTGTTGACATAAAGAAAGGATTTATTCACAATATTAGCGGCAGTTTTGAAGCAAAACTTCTTAGAGAAACTTTAGAATGGGCACATCTTAAATCCAGACATCCAGAAACAATTTGGAGAATTGGAGAACTTGGAATTGGATTGAATACTAAAGCAAGAATCATAGGCTCAACAATTATTGATGAAAAAGCATATGGCACTGCTCACGTCGCTATTGGAAGTAATGCTTGGTTCGGCGGAGACATTAAATCCATAATACATCTAGACCAAGTATTTAGAGAGCCAATAATAAAATTAGATGGCAAATTACTGAAATATTAATTCAAATTCTAAATAAAATTACAATCTAATTTGGTGCACAAGTTGGAGTTAAGACATCAACATAGGATGTATTAGTCATATTCACAAAAGTTGCGAATGAAGGCGGAACTATAGATCCATTAAGACCGTATCCAGATTCTGGAATTCCCATTGCTAGTCTTTCAGCTTCAGTCATTCCAGATTTCCAGAAATTGAATTTATAATATTGACTTCCTTCTGTTCCTGAACAAATATTGTTTTTCCAGAAAATGTAATCAAGATTACTCAAATCTGGATTTGAAGCTGAATCTAATGGTGGAACAATCGATGCGATTCCACAACAAGTTGAATTAGACATGTTTCCTCTAACTCTGTTTAAGAAACTTGGAGCATTTTCATATTTGAAATATATTTTATTGATCGTGACATAATTTGCAGTCGACGGGTATTCAAGCCACAAACCCTGGTTCTCAACTTGTTTGAATGTATTAAGATATTTGTATGAACTTACTGAAGGATTCACAATCCAGTAAGTAGGGTCATTCAAACCCACAATATTCACAGTTTGATTTAGAGTTTTTACCGCATCCCACGTTGCATAAGAATCTTCAACTTTTATTGAATAATTTACAGTCACAACGATTTGCCAAGGCGTAGTTTGTGTTAATTGTATATTATTTATTCTAACAACTGACTGTATTGTTAAATTTTCTTCAGCAAACGCGCCTATCTCATTAATATTTGCTTGAAGTTTAGCAGAATCGGGACATGCAATAACCGCGCCTTCGTTTCCCGGTTTCGGCAATACTCCTGAGATCATGCATCTCTGTAATGCGGAATCAAAATCAGAATAGTACGCATTTTGTTCAATCATCTGATTTATTGCAAAATCTAATGCACTTAACGTTGAAATTTTTGTAACATCTTTGATATACATTTCAACTTGGGTTATGTACATATTTACTTGTTGAATTCTTATCTTAACGTTTTGTTCAGAATTGTCTAGAGGTACTTCTCTGAACGAAAAAAACAGAGTAATTACTATGCTACTTATTAATAGCGCAAGAATTGTAAATATTATTCCTTTTTTATTTATTTTTTTCATTATGACCACATCGTTACTTTCGTTAATACAGGCCCATTTATTACCCCATCTGCATAAAAGTATGTTACAATTGATCTACTAAATTGGGTATTTGAATAATTTATTGTATCATTGTTTCTCTGATAAAGAACTGTTCCATTTAGTTCATATTCTACTCCAACATTATCAGGAATTACGACTGCTGAAAAATTTCCTATAAATCCGCTAATCTTCGTCGTTGCGTTCTCTGTGTATAATACAAATATTTTTTGTTGGACAGATAAATCAGGATCTGGTTCATAAGGATCATTGTATATGAACTTATAACTGCTTCTAAACTGAGACATCTTTGTATTAGTTATGTAGTTTATGTAATTATCTAAATAATCTATTGTATCCTCTGTTTTTGGTTGACTTGAAAAGAATGAAAGAACGATAAATATAGTTGAGATTATTATCATTCCTGCAATTAATATGTCTATAGTAAAGAATACTGATCCTCTTCTAGAATGATTAAGTTGTTTAATTCTTCCTCACCTTTTTTTACGAATAATACTTCACACAGGATTTTCAGCGTATAAAACATTTTTGATAAGAAAAAAAGGCTTCATCGCTCTCAGTCGTTTTTTTCATAAACCATTATTTTCAAGGTGACTGGAACTCCATTAAGCTCTTTTCTGAAATTTTTAGTGATGAGATTCTTAATGTTAGCCCCCCCAGGATTAAACTGAGGACTTTCTCTTATTACAACTGCACCTTCACAACAAGAAACTCCTTTGATGTGCGTTGCATTTATTCTTTCAAGAGTTACGAAACTTCCTGCAGCTACACCCTCACAAACATCTCCAATAAAATCATATGTTGGATCTGTTTGAAAGTAACAACCATTTTCTTCGTGACAATTTGATCTACAAATGTTTGCACCATTTTCATCTGGAAGTGTACATTCTGCAGAACATGCAGCATAACTCAGAGGACAATCGATTAAATTTTTTCCAGCAGCCAAATATATTTCTTTTTGTGTAGGTAAAAATCCTGCTGCTGAACATAACAACAAAACATTTCCTGCCGTTGCATTCATTGAATAATAACCATCACTTGATGTTGATGTTATTGATATTGACGGATTTATATCTGATCTAACATTAACTGCCGCATTATCAATAAGCTGACCAGTCTTTCCATTGTATGTTATTCCTGCTAACTGTACAGTACAATCTGGATCAGGGCATTCATCACAACTTGCAGTTCTTGGAACAGCTTCACACACAGCTCTATACGCTTCAGGATAATTTCCTGCAGTAACAGTTCTGGTACAAGTTACATCTTGAGACTCTTGCCATATGCTACCTGAAGAATCTAGATCTCCTTGAGTTTCTCCATTATTTA
>Ga0172368_10004427_pt1 | contig 16276 bp, 7 predicted proteins | sample Lak11m_FD_114540 | JGI IMG/M metagenome (GOLD analysis project Ga0172368, IMG submission 114540) | Freshwater microbial communities from Kabuno Bay, South-Kivu, Congo - kab_022012_11m | ecosystem: Environmental > Aquatic > Freshwater > Lake | place: Democratic Republic of the Congo: South-Kivu...
CGGGACGCCCCGAGGGCCGGCTGCCGTGGTTCTGGCGTAGCCGCACCCAAGGACTTTCACCTCCAGGTCGCGCCCGCGCCCCGGCGCACGAAAGAGACCGGCCGCCCCGGCAGCGCGCCGGGACGGCCGGTCGGGATCCCCCTCCCTCGACGGCAGGAGGACGGTGCGTCTACGCGAACGACTTCGCGTAGTCCTCGACGAACTGGTCGAACGTGCGCGCCTTGCGGCCCGTCACCTGCTCGACGGCGGGCGTGACGGCGGCGGCGCCGCCCGAGGCGAACTGCGCGTTCATCGCGATGAAGTCGCTGGCGAGCCACTCGGGGATGCCCGCGCCCAGCAGCGCGGCCTTGTACTTCTCGGGCGGCAGGTCGACGTACTTCACCGGGCGTCCGAGGAGCGCCGAGAGCTTCTTCGCCGCGTCGTCCTGCGTGATCGCCTCGGGGCCCGTGAGGTCCCAGGTCTTGCCCTCGTAGCCGCCCGAGACGAGCACCTTCGCGGCGACGGCGGCGATGTCGCGCGCGTCGATCATCGCCACGCGCCCCTGCTTCGAGGCGCCGTAGAAGGCGCCCTCCCTGCGGATGCTGGCGGCGCTGCCCAGGAAGTTCTGCATGAAGTAGCCGGGCCGCAGCACGGTCCACTTCAGGCCGGTGGCGCGCAGGTCGTCGTCGCTCTGGGCGTGCCAGCGCGACAGCGCCACGGGGCTGCTGCGGTCGGCGCCGATGACGCTCAGGCGCACGACGCGCGCGACGCCCGTCTTCTTCGCCGCGGCGTAGGCGTTGGCGTGCCACTTCGCCGAGTCGGGCGTCGAGGGGGTCAGAAGGAAGAGCGCGTCGACTCCCTTGAGGGCGGTTTCGATCGAGGCGGGCTCCGCGAGGTCGCCGCGCACGATCTCGGCGGCGACGCCCTGCGAGCGCGCCTTGTCCGGGTTGCGGACCAGGACCTTGAACGTCGCTCCGCTCTGCTGGAGCTGCTGCACCAGAATGCTTCCGACCGTTCCCGTTGCGCCTGTGACGAGGATCATCGCGAGCTCCCGATGCGGCCCCCCGGGGGCCGCGCTGATGGGAGCGGTGATCTACGCAGCCGGCCGGTTCCCTGCCAGGGGATCGCCCGCCGGTGCAGCTCCCGACACCGCGGCACCCGGCGGACGCCGGCAAGCGGCTACGCGCGACCCGCCCTGCGCCAGTCGTGCACGGGCCACCCGCGGCGCCTCGCGTTCCAGCGCAGCCTGGGGTCCGGGTTGACGGCGTGCGGACGGCCGACGCGGAGAAGCATCGGCAGATCCGTGCAACTGTCCGTATGGAATGAGCTTTTCGCCAGGTCGATGCCGTGATGCGCGGCGAAAGCCTCCGCTGCGGAGACCTTTCCCGGCCCGAAGCAGAGCGGGCGCACGGGCTTCCCGGTGAAGCGGCCGTCGACGATCTCGTAGCGGGTGCACAGGTACGCGTCGAGGCCGAACTGGCGCACGGCCGCCTCGGAGGCGTAGGCGGACGACGACGTGAGCAGCACCAGCAGCTCGCCGCGCTCGCGGTGCGCGCGCACCACGTCCGGCGCCCCGGGCGCGGCCCGCGCGGCAACCTCGTCGCGCCACCACGACAGGGTGCGTTCGCGCAGGACATCCTCCTCGAGGCCGCGCACGGTGCTCAGCGCCGCGAGGGTGGCGTTCTCGATGTCGACGATGCCGAAACGGTACCCGGCCACGAGGGCCGCGGCCCGTGCCGTGAGCGCCAGGGGCATTCGGCCCGCGCGCCGCTCGCTGCGCACCCACAGCACGCCGCTGTTCACCGCGAGCAGGGTCCCGTCCAGGTCGAAGAACGCGGCGGTGCGCATCGCGGGCGAGTCTAGCCCATGAGCCCTCGTCGCGCGCGGCGGCGGCGGGCGGACCGTCTGCCTGCGCACGAATGCCTTCCGCCCCCGGTATTCTGCAATCCGTTCCGAAACGGCCGCAAAGGAGCCCGGCACGGTGGTTCGACAGGCTCACCATGAGCGATGCCGGGGCACGAGGTAGAGGTCTGACCTGCCCGGGCAGGCGGCGTTTCGATCCGGTGCCCCGTCCGCACACCGCCGAGCGATTCCTGCGGCGGCAGCGGCAGCCCCGGCACTTCCGTGCCGGGCTCCGTGATGCGCCGAGGCCCGGCAGCCGAAAGCCGCGGGAGCCGGCCCGCGCACGATTGCGGTTGCCACGGGCCCGCGAAAAGGGTTGATTCGCCCGGCCCCGCGGCCGACCGCCCGAGCGCCCCTCGGCGCCGTGCGTGCGGCGCGGCGGGCCCGGAGGAGCCATGGCACAGCAGGCCGGCGACACGCGGCTGCAGGAACTGGAGGAGCTGAACCGCAGGGCCGAGGCCGGCGGCGGCGAGGAGCGCATCCGCAAGCAGCACGAGGCGGGCAAGCTCACCGCGCGCGAGCGCATCGACCTGCTGCTGGACCCGGGCAGCTTCGGCGAGCTGGACAAGCTCAAGACCCACCGCTGCACCGACTTCGGCATGGCGGACAAGAAGATCCCCGGCGACGGTGTCGTCACCGGCCACGGCACCGTGGAAGGCCGCACGGTGTTCGTGTTCGCCCAGGACTTCACGGTGTTCGGCGGCTCGCTCTCGGGCGCGTTCGCCGAGAAGATCTGCAAGGTCATGGACCTCGCGATGCGCGTGGGGGCGCCGGTCGTGGGGCTGAACGATTCGGGCGGCGCGCGCATCCAGGAGGGGGTCGTCTCGCTCGCGGGCTACGCGGACATCTTCCTGCGCAACACGCTCGCCAGCGGCGTCGTGCCGCAGATCAGCGCGGTGCTGGGCCCGTGCGCGGGCGGGGCCGTGTACAGCCCCGCGATCACCGACTTCGTGATCATGGCGCAGGACACCTCGTACATGTTCATCACGGGGCCGGACGTCATCCGCACCGTGACGCACGAGGAGGTCTCCAAGGAGGACCTGGGCGGCGCGCGCGCCCACGCCTCGCGATCGGGCGTGGCGCACTTCGCCTGCGACTCGGAGGCGGCGGCCATCCGGACCATCCGCGAGCTGCTGGGCTACCTGCCCTCCAACAACGCCGAGGATCCGCCGGTTTCCGCGACGGGCGACGACCCGGCGCGCGCCGACGAGGCGCTGGCTCACCTGGTGCCCGAAAACCCCAACAAGCCCTACGACGTGCGCGATGTGGTGCGCGCCGTGGTGGACGAGGGGAAGCTTCTGGAGGTGCACGAGGGCTGGGCGCAGAACATCGTCGTGGGCTTCGCGCGCATGAACGGCAGGCCCGTCGGGGTCGTGGCCAATCAGCCGGCGGTGCTGGCGGGGTGCCTGGACATCGACGCGAGCGTGAAAGCGGCACGTTTCGTGCGCTTCTGCGACTGCTTCAACGTGCCGCTGGTCACCTTCGAGGACGTGCCGGGTTTCCTGCCCGGGACGGCGCAGGAGTGGGGCGGCATCATCAAGCACGGGGCGAAACTGCTCTACGCGTTCGCCGAGGCGACCGTGCCGAAGATCACGATCATCCTGCGGAAAGCCTACGGCGGCGCCTACGACGTCATGTCGAGCAAGCACATCCGCGCCGACCTGAACTTCGCCTGGCCCGGGGCGGAAATCGCCGTGATGGGCCCGGAAGGCGCGGTGAACATCGTCTTCCGCCGCGAGCTGGACGAGTCGCAGGACAAGACGGCCATGCGCGACAAGCTCGTGCGCGACTACCGCGAAACCTTCGCAAGTCCGTTCCAGGCCGCGCAGCTCGGCTACGTCGACGAGGTCATCCGGCCCGAGCAGACGCGTGCACGCATCGTGCGAGGGCTGGAGATGCTCAAGGACAAGCGCCAGACGAACCCGCCCAGGAAGCACGGGAACATTCCGCTGTAGCGACGGGGCGGGTCGCGGCGGATCCGGGAGAGGACCAGCGATCCGCAGGAAGGCAGAAAGGGCGGCGCCCGTCCGACCCGTCGCAGCCTTCCCCGTTCGTCCATGCCCGACAGCGAAGAGCCCGGTTCGACACCGGCGGCCGCCCCGATCCGCCGTCGCAATGGTGACAGACGTTGCGCCCGGGGGGCGGGAGACTGTTCTTTGCCGCCTGGCGTCGCTGGCGTCCAGGCGTTCCCTGCTGCGATTCGGGCCACTCCGAACCCCCCGGGGCCTTGCGGGCAGGCCCCGGCCGGGCTGGAACGCCGGAGGGGCTTTCGGACGCGAACCGCGCGACGGGTCGGAGGGCTCCATCGGAGTGCGCGCCGGCCGGCGAAGGGCCGGCGCCTGCGACCTGTTAGATTGCGGGCCGGGTCGGGGGCGGCCCGGGAGGCGGACAGGCGATGTCGCGAGGGACGAAGCTGGCGCTCGGAGCGCTGACGGCCGGGCTGGTGGTGGCGTTCGCACCGGCGCTCGGGGCGCCGCAGGCGAGCCTCGGAAGCGTCACGCTGGGCGGGTTCTGGACGGTGCCGCTGCTGTTCCTGGCGGGCGTGCTCACCAGCCTGACGCCCTGCGTCTACCCGCTCATCCCCATCACCGTGTCGATTTTCGGCGCACGCGGGGCCTCCAGCCGGGGCCGGGCGGCCGCGCTGTCGGCGACGTACGTGGGAGGCATCGCCACGATGTACTCGCTGCTGGGCGTCGGGGCGGCGCTCTCCGGGCGCGCGTTCGGCACGTTCATGGGCAACCCCTGGGTGGCGGGCGGTTTCGCGCTCGTCATGGTCGCCTTCGCGCTCTCCATGTTCGGACTGTTCGAAATCCAACTCCCCGCGGGGCTCCAGCAGCGGCTCTCGGGTGTTTCGGGCGCGGGTTTCGGCAGCGCGTTCGCCATGGGGCTCGTCGCGGGCGTCGTGGCGGCGCCCTGCACGGGGCCGGTGCTGGGAGCGGTGCTGACCTGGATCGCCTCGACGCGCAACGCCTGGGCGGGTTTCGGGCTCATGTTCGACTACGCGCTCGGGATGGGGCTGCTCTTCTTCGTGCTGGGGACGTTCTCGGTGCGCCTGCCCCGCAGCGGCGCGTGGATGGAGGCGGTGAAGACGGTGCTGGGCGTGGCGCTGCTGCTCGTGGCGTGTACGTTCGTGCGGCCGCTGCTGCCCCGGGCCCCGGAAGTGGGCGCTCCGGCGCAGTCGCTGGCCGCGCTCTCCGTGGCGGCGGCGGCGTTCGCGGTGCTGACGGGCGCCGTCGATCGTTCGTTCCACGGGAACCTCTCGGAGAAGCTGGTGAAAGCGGGCGGAATCGCGCTGCTCGTCGGGGCGGTGGCGCTGCGTGTCGGCTGGATCGTGGAGCCGAAGCCGGAGGTGTCCGCCGAGGCGCGCATCGTCTGGGTGACGACGGAGGCGGATGCGCTGGCGCAGGCGAAGGCGACCGGACGGCCGGTGCTCGTGGACTTCGGCGCCGAGTGGTGTGCGGCCTGCATGGAGCTGAAGCGCATCACGTTCGCGGACCCGGCGGTGGCCGCCGAGGTGTCGCGCCGCTTCGTGGCCTGGAGCGTGGACGCGACGGATCCCACCGACGAAATCGACGCGCTGCATGCCAAGTACGGGGTCGTCGGCATGCCCCTGGTCACGGTCCTGGACACGGCCGGCCGGCAGCTTGCGGAGCCCCGGATCACGGGATTTCTCGCGCCGACGGCTTTTCTGGCCGAGCTGGCGAAGGTGAAGTAGACCGCACGGACCCCGGCGGCCGATGTGAGGGGCCGGGTTCGAAGACGCGGTGCGGCCGGTCAATGGCCGGGCGGAGGCGGTGCCGCGCGGATGCGCGTTCGGCTGCGCTCCGCCGTGACGATGGCGCCCGCCCGCAGTTGCCATCCCACCCGTTCCAGCAGGCCCCCCCGAAAACCGTTAGGCACCCGCGCCGGCCACGCCCGGCCCCCGCCCGGCCGTCCGTTTCCTTGGTCGGCGCCCCGGCCCGCGCCATAATGACGCCGCGGCGCGCGCCGCCTGGATGCCGTGACTCGTGGCGAACACCCGTCCTGTCCCGTTCGGCAACTACTTCCTGCTCGAGCGCATCGCCGTGGGCGGCATGGCCGAGATCTACAAGGCCAAGCGCGTGGGCGTGGAGGGTTTCGAGAAGACGCTCGCCATCAAGCGCATCCTGCCGGCCATCGCGGCGGAAAAAGACTTCATCTCGATGTTCATCGACGAGGCGAAGATCTCCGTCCAGCTCACCCATGCGAACATCGCCCAGACCTACGAGCTGGGGCGCGCCGGCGACACCTACTTCATCGCGCTGGAGTACGTTCCGGGCCGCGACCTTCGCGCCGTGGCCGAGCGCATGCGCCGCCGGGGCGAGTCCGTGGCCCCGGAGCTGGCCGCCTTCGTCGTCAGCCGCGTCGCCGAGGGCCTCGACTACGCCCACCGCCGCAAGGACGGCGGCGGACGCGAGCTGGGCATCATCCACCGCGACGTCTCGCCCCAGAACATCCTCGTGAGCTGGGACGGGGAGGTGAAGCTCGTCGACTTCGGCATCGCCAAGGCCGCCAACAAGATCATGAAGACCCAGGCCGGCATTCTGAAGGGGAAGTTCGGCTACATGAGCCCCGAACAGGTGCGCGGCCTGCCTCTGGACCGGCGCAGCGACGTGTTCGCCGCCGGCATCGTGCTGTACGAAATCCTCGCGGGCGAAAGGCTTTTCGTCGGCGAGAGCGACTACTCGGTGCTGGAGAAAGTCCGCAACGCCAACGTGCCCGCGCTCGCCTCGCGCCGGCAGGTGCCCGCGCCGCTGGACCAGATCGTGGCGCGCGCCCTCGCCCGCGAGCCGGAGGATCGCTACCAGTGGGCCGGAGAAATGGCCGCGGATTTGCAGCGTTTTCTGCTCTCGCGCGAGCGGCTCTGGACCCGCGACGACCTCTCGGCCTGGATGCGCGCGACCTTCGCGGAGGAGTTCGAGCGCGAGAAGGACGACCAGGCCGAGCCTTCCGCGCCGGAGGAGACGCCCGCCCCGCTCGAGCCGGACGCCGTGAGCGAGCCGACCATCCGCCCCGCGGCGCTGCGCGTCGAATGGCGGCGGCCCGAGGGCGGCCCGGTCACCTCCGACACGCCGCTGCGCACTCTGCCGCCTCCGCCGGTGGCGGATCTGCCCGCTCCGGAGCCTCCGCCCGACGACGAGGACGAGGAGGACACGACCACCGAGGACGGCAGCCCGTCGTCCAGCGTCCTGCGCGCGCCCCCGCCGCGCACCGGCGACGGCACGCGCCGTGACACGCCGCGTCGTGCCGCGCGCATGGCCGACGCCCTGGCCGCCGAGGACACCGTCCGCCGCGACACGCCGCGCGCCGCCCGGCTGCCCCCGCCGGTGCCGCTGGAGGAGGAGCCGACCGCCCCGCGCGACGAAACGCCCCGTTCCTTCCGCATGGCCCGGGCTCTGGCCTCCGAGGAGACCGCGCGCGTGGACCGGCGTCCGCGCACGCCCTTCGTCGTCGAGGATGAGCCGACCGTTCCGCGCGACGAGACGCCCCGCAGCTTCCGCATGGCGGACGCGCTCGCCTCCGAGGAGACCGTCCGGCGTGACACGCCGCGCTCCGTGCGCATGGCCGACGCCGCCGCGTCCGCGGAGACCGATCGGATTTCCGTCGAGACCGATGCCGACGACGCGGATTCCACGCGCACGGAGCCGGATCCGGTGCTGCTGCACCGCAGCGAGGCCCTGCGTGCCGAGATTCCCCCGCCGCGTCTGTCCGCGCCGCGCGCCTCGCGCCCGGGTGCGGCGCCCTCCCGGACGCCGGCGTGGGTGCGGCCGGCGGCGCGCGCCTCGCAGCGTCCTTCATCGCGAGCGCCTGCCCGCGAGGACGAGGACGACGACTCGACGCCCGCCTACATGGGCCCGTCGATGCTGCTGCGGCCCGAGGACGAGCCCACGGCGCTGCGTCCCGCGCCCGCATCGCCGCTGGCCGCCGCCGCGGTGTTCGCCGCGGACGCCGACGCCGAGGACCCGACGCACGTGTCGAAGCAGCGCGGCGCCTACCAGCCGCGGCGCAGGCGCATCGCCGCGCTGCCGATCGTCATGCTGCTGTCGATCGTGGGGGCGGTGGGCGCCTGGTACTACCTGGCGCGGGTGCGTCCGAAAATGCACCCCGCGGGCGCGTCCGGCGCGGGGCGCACGGCCTCGTACTACGGCACGCTGACGGTGAACACGGAGCCGCCGGACGCGCAGGTCTTCCTGGATCAGAAGCTGGTGAAGGCGGCCGGACCGAGACCGTTCACGACGGAGCGCCTGGACTCGACGGTGACGCACGTCGTGGTCGTGAGCAAGGACGGATTCCGCGACGCGGCCACGACGGTGAGCGTGGCCCGGGGCGATTCGAAGGAGATCACGGTCAAGCTGCACTCGGCGAATCCGGTCGTCACGGTGACGAGCACGCCGACGGGGGCGGCGATCTACGTCGACGGGACGGAGCGCGGGCGCACGCCCACGGGGCTGGCGACCGTGATGCCGGGTACACATGCACTGCGCGCGGAGCTGCGCTGTTTTCAGCCGGTGGAGCGGACCATCGACGTGGGCGAGGCGGATCAGCTCATCGAGCTGGTGCTGTTGCCGCAGGCGGGAGCGTGCGCGGCGCCGCGGCCGTCGCAGACGCGCGACCAGGGCTTTCTGCGGCTTTCGAGTCGTCCGCCGGCGCGCGTGACGGTGGACGGGCAGGACACGGGACAGACGACGCCGGTCATCAACCTCGGGCTCGCGCCGGGACGACACAAGGTGCGCCTGGATGCAGGGCCGCGCAGCGACGAGTTCGAGGTGGTCATCCGGGCCGGGAAGGTGAGCGTCGTCATCCGCCAGATCCGATGAGCGGACGCGTGGGTTGGCGCAGACGCAGACGTCGGCGTCGCCATAAGCGTTGACGTCGCCGTCGCCGTCGCCGTAGACGTTGCCGTTGCCGGCTTTTTCAATCCGCCTGCGACTTGATCGCGGGAGGACGCGCGGACCTTTCTGCGACGGCGACGGCGACGGCGACGGCAACGATCACGGCGACGACCACGGCGACGGCGACGGAAAGCGAAGGGTCTACGCCCCGGCCGCGCGCAGCAGCCTTGCGACCTCGTCGGCGCTCTGGAACCTGCGTGCGGGATCCTTCTGCAGCAGCCGGGACGCGACGTGGCAGAGGACGGGATCCGACCCGGGGTTGAGCCGTTCGGCGGCGGGGGGCGCTTCGTGCACGATGGCGCGGAGCAGCTCCAGGTTCTGCTGCTGCTGGAAAGGGAGCTGTCCGCACAGCATCTCGTGGAGCACGCACCCGAGGCTCCACAGGTCGCTGCGCGGGTCGACGGGCTCGCCGCGGGCCTGTTCCGGGGACATGTAGCGGTAGGTGCCCACGAGGTGTCCCGCGGCGGTGGTGTTTCCGCTCGACTCGGTGCTCTTCACGAGCCCGAAGTCGACGAGCTTGGCGCACCCGTCGTCGCGCACGAGCACGTTCGAGGGCTTCAGATCGCGATGCACGAGGCCGCGGGCGTGGATGTACCCGAGCCCGTCGCAGAGCTGCGCCAGCGCGTCGCGGAGGCGCACGAGGCGCGCGGGCCGGTTGAGCTGGGCCTGGCGTTCGGGCGGCAGGGGCTCGACCGCGGTGCCGAGGCCGCGCCGGCGCGGACGCGGGGCGCTTTCGGGCTCGTCGTCGGCGAGCATCCATGCGGGCAGTCCTCCCGGCCCGGAGGGCACGTCTGCACTGTCCTCGGGCGGCGGCGGCGGATGGGGCACGAAATCCGGGTCGTCGGCGGCGATGTCGAGGTAGCTGCGCAGCGGCAGGCCCTCGACGAGCTCCATGGCGAGCCAGGGCGCCTCCTCCTGGGCGCCGGCGTCGAGCACGCGCACGATGTTCCTGTGCCGGATGGCGCTCAAAGCCTTGAATTCGCGCGCCAGGCGCCGCGCGGCGACGGGGTCCACGCCCGCGCGGTGCAGCACCTTGAGCGCGACGAGGCGTCCGCTTCGCTCGTCGACGGCGCGGTAGACGGCCCCGAGTCCGCCGTGGCCGATCTGCCGGATGACCTGGTAGTGGCCGTACTGCGGCACGCGCCCGCCCTTCCCCCCGGGGCGCGGCCCGCCCGCGCACGCCGGATGCCGCGACGGTAGCAGAGCGACGGATCGCCTGCAAAAAAAGGGGCTCCGCGCACGGCATCGGGCGCCGGTGGCGCGTGCTACAAGCCGGCGGATCCTCCCGGCCGCCCGCGCGTCCCAGCGCCGGAGCGCCGGTCCGGAGGCGACCGCCATGTCCTCGACGTCCCGTGTGCCGCGACTCGCCGCCCTCGCGCTGTGCGGATGCGCTCTACAGGCCGCCGAAAGCGCACCGAAGGAGCCCGCCGTGAAAGCCGCCCGACAGGTCGTGCCCTTCCAGCCCGGCGAGGACCCCTTCCGCCGGCTCGCACCGCCGAGCCTCGAAACGGGGACCGCGCCCGCGGGGCCGCAGACCGACACGATGCGGCTCGGCCCCGCCGTGCCTCCGCGCGCCGGCGAGGAGCCGATGCCCTTCCCCCCTCCGATGGCCGCGCGCCCGCCGTCGCACGTCGTCCCGCCGGCGCTGCAGGTGCTGCGCACGCAGCCGTCCGGCGACGAGGACCTCGTGGGCGGCGTGCTGGCACGTTTCAACCAGCCGATGGTCCCGCTCGCGTCGGTCGGCGAGCTGACACAAGCCGAATCTCCGCTGAAAATCGATCCGCTGCCCGCGGGGCGATTCCGCTGGCTCGACGCGCAGACCATCGTCTTCGAGCCCGTGGATCGGATGCCTTTCGCGAACACCTACCGTGCCGAGGTGCGCGCGGGCGCGATGTCGGCGCTGGGCCGCAGGCTGGAGAAGGCCGTTTCGTGGACCTTCCGCACGCCTGCGCCGGAACTCGTCCGCTCGGAGCCGGCCGACGGCAGCGACCAGGCCAGGCCGGAGGACTCGATTCGGCTCGTTTTCAACGCGAAAACCGACACAGCGACGGTGTCGAAGTCGATTTCATTGCGAGAGGACGGCCGTGCGATTCCGGCGCGGGTCGAGGCTGCCGCCGCACCGACGCAGACTCCCGGCAATCAGGTCGACGCGTTCCACGAGGCGATCGAGCGCTCGCGCACGGTCGTCGTGAAGCCGGCGAGGCCGATGGTTCCCGGTCGGAGCTACGTGCTCTCGCTGTCGAAAGATCTCGTCTGCGCCGAAGGCCCGACGCCGATGGGCGCGGCGAAAACCGTGCGGTTCTCGACCTACAAACCGCTCGAGGTGCGCCGCGTCGGCTGCACATGGAACGACGGGAAGAAGTGCCCGCACGGCGCGCCGCTGCTCGTCGAGACGAACAATCCGCTGCAGGCGCAGAGGCTCGATGTGCTGCTTCGGTTCACTCCCGAAGTCGAGGACCTGAAGGCGCACGTGCAGGGCGCGGGCATCCTGATCACAGGCGATTTCAGGCCGTCGACGACGTACAAGGTGCGGGTTCTTCCGGGCCTGAAGGACGTGTTCGGACAGACGCTCGCGAAGGAGTGGACCGGCAAGGTGTCCATCGGCGAGGCGCAGCCGTTCGTCGCGCTGGGTCGGCAGGGGCTTTCGGTGCTGGAGGCCGCGTTCCCTCCGGCCATGCCGCTCGTCGCGATGAACGCCGGCAAGGCGACTTTCCGCGTCGCGCCGGTGCCCGAGGCGAAGCTCGTCGAGCTCGCGAAGCGTCTGAACGGCGGGTACTACCGCGAGCGCGAGAACCCTCTGCGCGATCTGCGCGCGGCGAAGACGCAGGAACTGGATCTGTCGCCGCGCCGCAACGAACCGACGCGCCTCGAGCTGGACCTGTCGCCCGCGCTGGGCAAGCAGGGTCGAGGCTTCGCGGCGCTCGACGTGGAACTCGCGAAGCCCTTCAACGAATGGGGTCCGCGCCACTTCGCCGCGTTCGCGCAGGTGACGGACCTGGGCATCACGGCCGCGCTCTCGGACGATCGGCTCTTCGCGATGGTCGCCACGCTGTCCAAAGGCGCTGCCGTACAGGGCGCATCGGCTCGACTCGTGGACGAAACCGGGACGCGCCTTGCCGAGGGCAGGACCGACGCGAACGGCGTCGTCGAGCTGAAAGGGCCGACGGCGCTCCGGAGGCACGGTCCGTTCGCGCTCGTCGTGGAGACGGACTCGGATCGCGCTTTCCTGCTGCTGGACGGCCATTCCGAAACCGGCCGCTGGCTCTCCAGCTACGCCTACTCGCTGCCCGAAGAGCCGCCGGAGGTCCTGGACGGATTCGCGTTCAGCGAGCGCGGCATCTACCGTCCGGCCGAGACGGCACACCTGTCGGTGGTCGCGAAGTCGCGTCGGCGCGGGCCGGCCGGCGACGTGGGGCCGGTGCCCGAGGCGCAGCGGGCGCTCGCGTACTACGTGAACGATTCCCATGGCCGCGAGATGGCGAAAGGGACGCTCTCCCTGAGCGCTTTCGGAGCGGGCAGCTTCGACGTCCCGCTCGCGGGCGACGCTGCGCTCGGCACGTGGAACGTCAACCTGGCCGGCGGCTTCGGCACCTCCTTCGAAGTGCGCGAGTACCGCACGCCCGAGTACAAGGTGTCGGTCTCGCACGAGGCGGGCGGCCGGCCGATGCTGATCGGCGCCGAAACGCAGGCGATCGCGAGCGGCAGCTACTTCTTCGGCGCGCCCATGGCCGACGCGCCGGTCGCCTGGCGTGTGGAACGCGAGCGCTCCTCCTACACGCCGCCGGGGAACGACGACTTCTCGTTCGCGGACTTCGAGGGCGACGGTCCGTGGCCGTGGGGCCGCATCCCGCACTGGGGCCAGGGTCCGCAGCAGGTCGATGCCGGCGAAGGTCGGCTCGACTCGGCCGGCCGTCTCGTCGTCCCTGTGAAACTCGACCCGGGCGAGGAGAAGCGCGGGCCGCTCACGTTCACGGTCGAGGCCGACGTCCAGGACGCGAACCGGCAGCAGATTTCGGGCCGCACGAGCATCCTGGCGCACCGCGCGCAGCGCTACGTCGGCATGCGGCTGGAGAAGAGCGTGCTCCAGGCGGGCGAGTCGCTGGCCGCGCAGGTGGTCGTCGCTGGCCTCGACGGGAACCGGCCCGACGGGGCCACGTCAGCGCTGACGCTCTACCGCGTGACGTACGAGACGCGGGGCCGCGACGAGGACGGCGAATACACCGAAAAGACCGAGCGGACGGAGACCGCGGTGGGCGCCTGCGTGGCGAAGTGCGGCGCGGTCCCCACGGTGTGCCGCATGAAGGTGCCGGAGGCGGGCAGCTACGTCCTGCGCGCGGTCGCGAAGGATTCCGGCGGGCGCGAGAACGGCGCGGCGCTGCGGGCGTGGGCCTACGGACCGGGCACGTCGTGGCGCCCGACGGGACAGGTCAAGGTGGACCTTGTGCCGGACCGCAAGGACTACCGCGCGGGCGACAAGGCGAAGGTGCTGGTGCAGAGCCCGTTCGCGATGGCGCGCGGCTTCGTGCTGGTGTCGCGCGAGGGCTTCGCCGAGGTGCGTCCTCTGACGGCGGATGCCGGCGGCACCGTGTTCGAAATCGACCTGAAGGAAGCCTGGATTCCGTCGATCCACGTGTCGGTGGCGCTGGCGCGCGGGCGCGATGCGGAGCCCGACGACAGCCCCGACGATCGCGGCCGCCCCATGTTCGCCGCGGGCGAGATCGACCTGGAGATCGACCGCGCGCCGCGGCGCGTGGGACTGGAGCTGACTCCCTCGGCGACGGCGCTGGATCCCGGCGGCGAGCTGGGCATCGCCGTGCGCACGACCGACGCCTCCGGCCGGCCGATTCCGGCCAACGTCGCGCTCGCCGTGGTCGACGAGGGCGTGCTGTCGCTCATCGCGTACGCGACGCCCGATCCGCTGCAGGCGCTCTACCAGCCGCGCGAGGCGGCCACCGGGATCGCCGACCTGCGGCCCATCGTGATGCCGCACGAGAAGCTGAAGACGCGGGACGGGTCCCGGCCGCCCATGCCCGGAAACGGGAAGAAGAACGGCGGCGCGATGATGCGTCGCATGGCGGTCATGGCGATGCCTTCGGCGCCCGCCGCCGGCGCTCCAATGGAAGAGGCGCAAGGCGAGGTCGATGGCGTCGGCGGAGATGTTCCCGCGTTCGCTATCCGAACCTTTTTCGCCTCGACCGCGTACTTCGACGGCTCTCTGCGCACCGGCGCCGACGGCCGCGCGCAGGTGCGCTTCAAACTCCCCGACAACCTGACGGAGTACCGCATCATGGCCATCGCCTCGGATGCGGAGAGCCGCGCCGGGTCGGCCGACACGCAGGTTCGAGTGCGCAAACCGCTGCTGGTGCGCCCGTCGCTGCCGCGTTTCCTGAACCTCGGCGACCGGTTCGAGGCGGCCGTGGTCGTGAACAACGAGACCGGCTTCGACACCGAGCTGGACGTGCTCGCGCGGGCGGTGAACGCGGCAATTCCCCAGGAACGGCGGCATGTTGCGATCCGCGCCGGCGAGGCGAAGGAGGTCCGCTTCGCGGCCGAGGCGGGCGTGCCGGGGCCGGCGAAGTTCCAGTTCGCGGCGGTGGCGCTCACGCAGGCACACCCGACGGACGCGGCGGAAATCATCGTGCCGACGCTGATTCCCGCGACGGCCGAGGCGTTCGCGACCTACGGATCGACCACGGAAGCGGTGCGGCAGTCCGTGTCCCCTCCGAAGGACGCGCTTCCCGGCTTCGGCGGGCTCGATGTCGACCTGTCGTCCACGGCGCTGACGGGCCTGCAGGACGCGGTGGGCTACCTCGTCGACTATCCGTACGAATGCGCCGAGCAGACGACATCGCGCATTCTGCCGCTCGTGGCGCTGCGGGAGATCCTGCCGCAGTTCCGCATCGGGAAGGCCTCCGACGAAGCGAGGCGCGCGCAGCTCGTGAAGGAGGGCATCGGCCGCATCGTGCAGCAGCAGCGCGACGACGGCGGCTGGGGATTCTGGGCGGGCTCGCGCCGCAGCGAGCTCTACCTCAGCGCCTACGTTGCCTTCGGCCTGCAGACCGCGCGCGCCGCGGGCGCGGAGGTGCCGCAGCGCACGCTGGACCATGCGCTCTCGTTCCTCGCCGCGCGGCTGGACCATCCCGACGGCGAATGGGAGCGGCGCGACCACGCCTCGCAGTCGATGGCGGTGCTGGTGCTCGCCCGTGCGCAGCGCACGCCGCGGACGCATCTGGCGCGGCTGGTCGGAGTGAAGGATCTTCCGCTGTTCGCGAGGGCATGGCTGCTGGAGGCGCAGCACCGGACCGAGCCGAAAGCGCCTGCGATCGCGTCGATGCTGCGCCAGTTCTCGAATGCCGCGGTGGAGACGGCGGGCTCGCTGCACTTCGCGGAGGCGAAGACCGAGAGCCTGCGTCTGCTGATGCACTCGGAGGACCGCACGGACGCGATCGTGCTGGGGGCGCTGCTGGCGGTGCGTCCGGGCGATCCGATGGTGCAGAAGCTGGTGCGCGGCCTGATGCGCTCGCGCATGCGCGGCCGGTGGTCCACGACGCAGGCGAACGCGTACGCGCTGCTTGCGCTGCGGGACTACTTCGCGCGCTTCGAGAAGGAGGTGCCGAAGTTCGACGCGCGCGTGTGGTGGGGGCAGGACTGCGTGGCCGGCCGTCGATTCGAGGGTCGGGAGCTTGCGATCGCGACGACGCGCGTGCCGATGAATCGGCTGCAGGGTGCCGCGGATGTCGTGCTGGCCAAGGACGGTCCCGGTCGGCTCTACTGGCGGCTGGGGCTGCGGTATGCGCCGAAGGATCTCCGCCTTGCGGCCGAGGAGCAGGGCTTCGCGGTGTCGCGCACGTATCTGCGCGCCGACAAGGACGAGCCGCTGCCGCGGCGCGCGGACGGCGCGTGGGTGGGGAAGGCGGGCAGCGACGTGCGGGTGCGCCTGCAGCTCGTCGTGCCGGATCGGCGCTATTTCGTAGCGGTTTCGAGTCCCCTGCCGGCGGGTCTGGAGGCGGTGGACCCGGCGCTCGCGACGACCTCGCGCACGGTCGGGCGCGGGAACGTCTTTGACACGCACGATGCCGCGCCGTGGCGCTGGGCCTGGTGGCGGCCGTGGGATCACGAGGAGCTGCGCGACGATCGCGCACAGATCTTCGCCGACCGGCTGGAGGCGGGCGTCTACGACTACACGTACACGGCGCGCGCGACGACGCCCGGCACGTTCGTCGTGCCGCCCGCGCGCGCCGAGGAGATGTACGCGCCCGAGACCTTCGGACGCAGCGAGTCGGCGGTGCTGGCGGTGGAGCCGTAGGGGGCGTGTGGACTGGCGGGGCGGCGATCCGCACAAGGCGACCCCGTGGAACCATCCATGCCTATCAAGTTGACACACTTGCCGGTGAGCAGTAGCCTCCCTGCCCGGCGCGCACGAACGCGCGCGGACGGAGGCACTGGATGGCGGATGATGCGGCGGCACTCGACGCATGCTTCAC
>Ga0172368_10004428_pt1 | contig 16276 bp, 15 predicted proteins | sample Lak11m_FD_114540 | JGI IMG/M metagenome (GOLD analysis project Ga0172368, IMG submission 114540) | Freshwater microbial communities from Kabuno Bay, South-Kivu, Congo - kab_022012_11m | ecosystem: Environmental > Aquatic > Freshwater > Lake | place: Democratic Republic of the Congo: South-Kivu...
AAAAAGTGACTGGTCAGCTACTTCGGCGAAGGGTGGTCAGTTTGAATCGGCAGAGACTGATCAGTTTGGTCGGCACGTCCAGAAGAGCCAAAGGGGTGGTACAAAAATGTCATCTTCTCCTCCCTTGAGGAAATGCTAGACATGGTCTCCAAAGGATATACGTGGGTCCAATTGTCAAATAGGCAAATGGCGGGAGAGCTTGATTTATTTGCAAGGTTATCAGAGCAACACGATAGTCTGATTATTGATGGAAAGATTCCGATAGAAGGAGTTAACCAGAATGAAGTCGTAAATGATTGCTGTCAATCCACGATTCAGCTCCATAAGGATAACAATATGCACATCCTGACAAATGTATTGCCCTTGGCAATAGGGTTTTTCCCTGCTGATTGGGACATTGTTGTCAATTCTATTTTGTGTGATTACAGATCGGAGGTATACACAGATATCGTTAGGTCAATTAACAAAGTTCGTCACTTAATGCTATTCTTAAGGAATCAGGGGCAAGATCATTTCGTTCGTTACCAAGTGACCTTAAAAAATAAAACTATTACGTGTACATATGGTGAGAATGCTCTAACTGTTCAAGGCCTGGATCATAATGACTTTGACTTCTTACGTTCCAGAATTCTGGATTTAGATGGCCCCCCACTATAGTTGAATATTGTTGCAACCCTATTGCAACCAAAACAAAAAGGACCTGCAGTCATCCTGCAAGTCCTTTGTTCTCAGTCGGGATGGAGAGATTTGAACTCTCGACCCCTCGCCCCCCAGACGAGTACTCTAACCGGGCTGAGCTACATCCCGAGGTGGGTGTGCGTGTGGGTGTGGGTGTGGGTGTGGGTGTGTGGGATGCAAATGTAGGGATTTTTTCGGTTTCGGCAAGCCATTTTAATCGGTATGATTTTTGGTTTCCCGGTAACCATAAAATGATTAAATTGAGACTGCTATTATGGCAGTCGATTGTTTAACACCGGTTCATTGTAAATCAAAAATTCTAACATATGCTGCAATTTGGTTCCGTTAACATTCCAGAATCCAGTGCTAAAAAGGATCTGACGCAAGAAGTGAAGGAGAAAGTAAGGGTTTTGATACTGGGGTCAGGCCCTGCAGGTTATACAGCTGCGATCTATGCCGCAAGGGCAAACCTTAAACCGGTTTTGTACCAGGGGTTGCAGGCTGGTGGTCAGCTGACCACAACTACCGAGGTTGAGAATTTTCCCGGATATCCGGAGGGGATCACAGGTCCCGAGATGATGGAAGATCTCAGGAAACAGTCTGAACGATTCGGAACTGATATTCGCTGGGGTCTTGCAACTGCGACCGACCTGACGGGTCCGAAGCACAAGGTTTGGATCGATGAGGATTACCTGATTGAGACAGATGCTCTGATCATCGCAACCGGAGCAACAGCTAAATACCTTGGTTTGGAATCCGAGGAGAAGTTCAAAGGTTCGGGTGTATCGGCTTGCGCCACCTGCGATGGCTTCTTTTACCGGGGACAGGATGTTGCTGTTGTAGGCGGAGGTGACACTGCGGCCGAAGAGGCAACCTATCTGGCAGGATTGTGCCGGAAGGTGTATCTGATCGTCAGGAAACCTTTCCTGCGCGCCTCCAAGGCTATGCAGGACCGTGTAATGAGAACGCCGAACATTGAAGTGTTGTTTGAACATGTTACCAAGGAAATTGTTGGTGGTCAGGGTGTTGAAGGTGTTATTCTGATCAATTCCAAGGGTGAGGAGGTTCGCAGGGATATCACTGGTTTCTTCGTTGCCATTGGTCACCAGCCCAATTCTGACATTTTTGCACCCTATCTGGAGATGGATGAAACCGGGTATATCAATACCATCCCCGGTTCCACCAAAACAATCGTTCCAGGGGTTTTTGCCTGCGGCGACGTGCAGGATAAACATTACAGACAGGCTATAACGGCTGCCGGCTCAGGTTGCATGGCTGCACTGGATACGGAGAGGTATTTGGGATAAGGCGAAAGGCGAAAGGCGAGAGGCGAAAGGCGAAAGAAAGAAAAAGGAAGAAGGAAGAAGGAGATCAGGGTTTAGTGGATGGTTTTTTCAATCTGGTCGCGGGTTAAAGGTGAGGCAGGGAAGAGGATTCTGTACCTCAATTTGAACTTTTCGCCGGCTATTAATGTCAGCCCTTCATGGTAAAGAAGAGCTGCGTTATAATACCAGAATTTCTCCGCTGGGCGGTTGATACAGTACCAGGGAGTAGGATAGCGGACACTTGATGGGTCCTCGATGATTACCATCTGAACGGGGTTACCCTCCTTATTCTTCAGATTGGCTGCGACCCAAGGAGTTCTGTTGCCGCTGATCATTGAATCCAGATCCTGACTGAAATATACAGGATTGTTCAGGGTTTGGTCAAATCGTATGGATAAACCGGCATAACCTCCCCAGCTGACTCCGTTTGGACTGGTTTGGGGCGGAGTCCTTTCAAGGGAAATGTCTTTAATGGCCTTTAATTCCTGAATAAAGTCGATTGACCAGCTGCCATCTTTGTCCGGTTTATGCATGATCATGATCCTGTCTTCCTGCATCACACAAGCCTGCACTGAATCCCAGGGGTGATAAGCGATTTGCATATGTATTTCAGCGGATCCGTTTTTCCGGGTGTCAATGGAGATTTTCCGGGTCTCTGTTTTTCCCTCACTTATAGCATTCTTAGGGTCGCCGGAATATTCCCAATAATTTAGTCCGTTAATGTATTTCCAGCAAAACCATAAACCCAGGTGCCACGGGTGATCTGCAGGTGAGTCGGCAGTCAGGAGCGTACCATCTGGGCTGTAAACCGGATGGAAAAAGGTCCGTTTTCCTTCCGGGTAATTGAATTGCCAAAGGACCCGGGATTCCTGGTCCTTATTTACTTGAAGCAATGCAAGTGAATTATTTTTCATATCCCATGAATATCGGGCTTTTCCCTGGCCGTAAGCTATGGTTGCGAAAACAGGGAATATAAGCAGTAACGACAAGAGGTGCAGGTACTTTTTCACAGGTCAACAGTTTTTTTTCGTAAGGTAAAAAAAAAGGGTGAGCCTGTGCCCACCCTTTCCATTCTTACGGCAGGTTCTTAAAACCCGGTGATTTTATCAGGATTGTAAGCCTTATTGATCAGTTTGTGCTGAATTTCTGAGAAGGCGTTTATGGTATACTGAACATCGTCGATAGAGTGAACCGCGGTCGGAATCAGGCGAAGCATAATAACATCCTTCGGCACAACCGGGTATACAACGATAGAGCAGAAAACTCCATAATTCTCTCTGAGATCGAACACGAGATTAGCAGCCTCATGCGGGGTTCCCTGAAGGAAAACCGGTGTTACCGGGGATTCGGTATTGCCGAGATTGAATCCTTTGGCTTTCAGTCCGGATTGCAGGGCGTCGACCACTTTCCACAGCTGAGCTTTCAGTTCCGGTTTGGTGCGGAGAAGTTCCAGCCTTTTAAGGGCTCCGATCACTATCGGCATCGGCAGCGACTTGGCGAAAATTTGTGATCTCATGTTATACTGAAGGAAGTTGATCACTTCGGCCGGACCGGCGACAAATCCGCCTATCAGTGCCATGGCCTTTGCAAATGTTCCGAAATAGAGATCCACTTCATCCTTGACACCCAGATGTTCGGGGGTTCCTGCACCGGTTGCTCCCATGGTTCCAAAACCGTGAGCATCATCAACCAGCAGTCTGAACTGATATTTTTTCTTGAGGGCTACAATTTTATCCAGTTTGCCAAGGTCTCCTGACATTCCGAATACTCCCTCGGTGATAACAAGTACACCTCCACCGCTTGCTGATGCAATTTTTTCGGCTCTCTGGAGTTGTTTCTCAAGGTTCTCGATATCATTGTGAGGATATACAAACCTTTTACCGATATGGAGCCTCAGACCATCAAGGATACAAGCATGCGCCTCGGAATCATAAACAACCACATCTCTCCTGTCGAGCACCGAATCAATGATGGAAACCATCCCCTGATAGCCGTAATTGAGCAGATATGCAGCCTCCTTGCCTTCAAACTCAGCCAGCTGCTCCTCCAGGATCTCATGCTGACGGGTATGTCCCGACATGGCACGTGCTCCCATCGGATATCCCAGACCCCATTCAGCCGAAGCTTTGGCGTCCGTTACTCTGACTTCAGGATGGTTAGCCAGTCCGAGGTAGTTGTTAAGACTCCAGGTAAGTACTTCTTTCCCACGGAACATCATTCTTGGTTTAATCTCTCCTTCAAGCTTGGGGAATACAAAGTACCCATGGGCATCTTTTGCATATTGGCCGAGTGGTCCTTTGTTGGTTCTGATTTTTTCAAATACGTCCACGGTTTTCTTATTTTTTAATAATAATGCTGGCAAAATTACTATTTTTCCGGGCTCCAATATTTCAGTATAAATACCGCAAATTATTCTATCTTTGCGCCATGTTTAAAAAATTGAGTCCCGGTTACTTATCCCTTGTATTTCTGTCTGTTGCACTATTATCATGCAGTGATTATCAGAAGCTGCTGACGAGTACTGACTATGATCTGAAATACAAAAAGGCGATCGAGTATTTTGACAAAAAGGATTATACCCGGGCTTCCACGTTGCTTGAGGAACTCCTGACTGTTTACCGCGGAACTGACAAATCCGAGGAAGTGGGTTACCGTTATGCCTACTGTTATTTCAATCAGCAGGACTACGTGATGGCGGGATATTATTTCAAGAATTTTGTCTCATCGCATCCAAACAGTCCCAGGGCTGAGGAGTGCGCTTTCATGGCAGCCTACTGTTTGTATGAGGATAGCCCGAATTCGAGTCTGGATCAGGCAAACACACTGAAAGCCATTGATGAGCTGCAGCTTTTCATGAATGAATATCCTGCATCAACCCGCAAGGATGAGTGCAACAGGCTTATTGATGAACTGAGGGACAAGCTGGTTAAGAAATCCTTTGACAGCGCGAGTCTCTATTACAAACTTAGTGATTACAAAGCTGCCATTGTTGCCATCAACAACAGTCTTAAGGAGTATCCCGACACCAAATACCGGGAGGAGCTCATATTCCTTTTACTCAAATCGAACTTCGATCTGGCCAGCAATTCTGTGGCCGAGAAAGTGAAGGAACGATATCAATCCACTGCGGAGGCTTACCTTGCCTTTGCGGATGAATTCCCGCAATCAAAACATTTAAAGGAAGCTGAGCGTATAAATGCCACGGCTTCGAAATATCTGAAGTAGAAATAATAAGAATAAATTGGTTCGATAAAATGGATTACAAAAAAAGCAATGCCCCTCTCACAACTGTGACCAGGAATCTTGGAGACCTGGACCAGAACACGGAGAACGTGTATCAGACCGTTGCCATCCTTTCAAAGCGTGCAAACCAGATCAGCGTTGAGCTGAAGCAGGAATTAAATACCAAACTTGAGGAGTTCGCTTCTTTCACCGACAATCTTGAGGAGGTATTTGAAAACCGTGAGCAGATTGAGATTTCCAAATTCTACGAAAGGCTTCCGAAACCAACATTGATCGCTACTCAGGAATTTCTGGAAGGAAAGGTATATTTCAGAATTCCGGAGCCAACCGGAACTGAGGAATAATCCAAAAATTAACCGGTCATGCTGCAGGGGAAAAAATTCATACTGGGTATTACCGGAAGCATTGCTGCTTATAAATCAGCTTATCTGACCCGTCTTCTGCGTAAAGAGGGAGCCGAGGTCAAGGTAATTATGACTCCCTATGGCAGAGAGTTTATCACCCCGGTTACCCTGGCGACACTTTCAGGCAATACGGTCCTGACGGATTTTTCTAGCCATGATGACGGAGCCTGGAACTCACATGTTGATCTTGGGATCTGGGCTGATATGATGATCATAGCTCCTGCCACAGCCAATACCATTGCTAAAATGGCACACGGGATCGGTGATAACCTGTTGCTTACCACTTATTTGTCCGCAAGGTGTCCTGTGGTTGTTGTGCCTGCCATGGATCTGGACATGTTCGCACACCCGGCCACCATGGATAATCTGCGGATCCTTCAAAGCCGCGGAAACCTGGTAATTGAACCAGCAGTCGGGGAACTGGCATCTGGTCTTGAGGGAAAGGGCAGGATGGAAGAGCCTGAAAAGATTGTCAGCCGCATCAGCGATTACTTTAAAAAAAAAAGCCGGTTTAAAAACCGGAAGATCCTGATAACGGCAGGTCCCACCTTTGAGAAGATTGATGCTGTCAGGTTTATCGGTAATCATTCATCCGGAAAAATGGGTTATGCCCTGGCTGAGGTCCTGGCCGGTGAAGGCGCTAGAATAGAACTCGTGTCTGGTCCGGTTTCGATCAGGACTGTTCACCCTTCCATCAAAATCCATCAGGTTGAGTCGGCTGCTGAGATGGCATCAAGGGTTTCGGAATTGCAGTCTGGCATGGACATTCTGATCTTTGCCGCAGCAGTTGCGGATTTCACTCCGAAGAACCCGGCAGAAAAGAAAATCAAAAGGACCGGCGAATCACTGAATCTGGAGCTGGTGCCAACATCGGATATTGCCGCTTCGGCCGGCGGCAGACGTCAGCCTGGCCAGATTCTTGTTGGATTTGCCCTGGAAACGGAGGAGGGGGAAATAAATGCGTTGAAGAAACTTCAGACCAAAAATCTGGATCTGATAGTATTGAACCAGCTTGGTGAACCCGGCACAGGGTTTCATACAGATACGAATAAGATCACTCTGTTTGGCAAGGACAATAAACGGCAAGATTTTCAGTTAAAAACAAAAACCGAAGTGGCGGCTGATATTGCCGATGCTATCTTTAACCTTACAAATGAGCATGATCAAGCGTAGCATTTTCGTCCTGGCTCTTGGACTTTGCATTCTGCCCCGGGCCGGGGCTCAGGAGCTTAACTGCATGGTCAGCGTTGTATCCCAGCAAGTTCAGGGATCCAACCGTGAAGTATATGATGCCATGCAGAAATCCATTATGGAATTTATGAACAATACGAGCTGGACCGATCACATTTTCAAGGATGAAGAGCGGATCCAATGTCAGCTGATGTTCAATATTTCGGATCGTATTTCTGATGATGAATTTCAGGGGACCTTGCAGATTCAGTCGAGCCGGCCGGTGTGGGGGACCTCCCTTACCACTGTCATGTTCAATCATCGTGACAACGATATCTATTTTAAATTCAATGATTTCGAACCGTTAAGGTTCAATGAGACCCAGTTTACCTCCAATCTTGTCTCCATCCTGGCATTTTATGCCAATCTGATTATTGGCCTGGATTATGATTCATTTTCGGCTGATGGAGGTACCCTGTTTTTTCAGCGGGCTGAAGCCATTGTGACCAATGCCCAGAACTCGCAACAATCTGGATGGAAAGCTTATGAGAGTACAAAAAACCGTTACTGGCTGGTAGAGAACCTTCTGAATGACAAGTACAGAGCCATGCGTTCATGCCTGTACCGATATCACCGTCTTGGTATCGACCGTATGTCAGAGAGACTTGATGAAGGCCGGGCTGAGATCGCCGATGCCCTGATTGAGTTGAGGCCAGCCTACCGGGAGAACCCCACGGCCATTATCTTCCAGATCTTCTTCACTGCAAAGTCCGACGAAATAGTCAATATTTTCTCCCAGTCATATCCGGATGAAAAGAACAGGGTGATCACTGCACTGAAAGAGATTGACCCCGGTAATATGGCTAAATGGGACAGGATCGCCAAGGCGGGTAACTGACCCTTTGACGATTTGATAATACCTATGCTGAAAACCTTGTCTATATCCAATTATGCTCTGATATCCAACCTGGATGTTGAATTCCGGACGGGATTGAACATGATTACGGGTGAGACGGGTGCCGGTAAATCTATTTTGCTTGGAGCTTTGGGTTTGCTTCTTGGGAACCGGGCAGACACTCAGGTGCTTAAGGATAAGAATCAGAAATGTACCATTGAGGCTCAGTTTGATCTCCACGGGGTATCGATGGATGATTTTTTTAGCCTCAACGATCTTGACAAGGAGTCCTTTGCGATTGTCAGACGGGAAATCTCACCCCAGGGAAAATCCAGGGCCTTTATCAATGATACTCCCGTTACCCTGAATGTTTTGAAGGATTTAGGCCTGATGCTGGTCGATATCCATTCGCAGCATCAGAACCTTATGCTGAATGATCCCGGATATGCACTGCATGTGATTGACCGATTTGGCGGACTGGAGCCGCAGGTTATCCGGTATGTAAGTGAATTCGGGAAATGGAAATCTCTCGAAAAACAGCTTGTTCAAAAGAAGGCTGAACTGGAGAAGAACCGGGCTGACCAGGATTATCTTGAGTTTCAGTTGGAACAGCTTGAGAAAGCATCCCTGATAGGCGATGAGCTGGAAGAGTTTGAAAGGGAGCAGGAGATGCTGGAGCATGCCGGGGACATACAAAACAGGTTGGGTGAATCTGTGCAATCTCTCCATGAAAATGAAGATTCCATTGAGACCAGAATGAAATCTGTGATCACAGGGCTCCAATCGGTATCTGCCTACCTTGTTGATCTTAAAGAACCACTGGAGCGTCTTCAATCGGTTTACCTTGAAGTTCAGGAGACCTCGCGGGAACTGAATCATTTGCTTGGGCATGTTGAATCCAATCCTGACCGGTTGCAGATTGTTGTTGAGCGTATTGATCTGATCAATACACTGCTTAAAAAGCACCATGTATCTGCTGTGGAGGAGCTGATCTCACTGAGGGAGCAATATCGGACGAGATTAGCAGGAATTCAGCTCTCGGATGAAGAGGTGGGCAGGCTGACAGAAATGGTTTCCCGGCAATTTGGGCAGGTGAAAAGCCTGGCAGAAGAGATTTCCAGGGCCAGAAAACTAGTGTGGCCCTCCTTTGTGGAAAAAGTGACCGGTTTGGCAAGGGAGCTTGGAATGCCGAATGCTGTTTTTAGCGTTGATCATCATACCATGCAGGATCCGACCGAAGAAGGAAAGGATGAGATCAGATTTCTTTTTTCGGCCAATAAGAACCAATCACCGGAGGAATTGTCAAAGGTGGCTTCGGGCGGTGAAACCAGCCGTCTGATGTTAAGCATAAAGTCTCTGATCAATGATTCCTCAGCTACACCGACGGTTATTTTCGATGAGATTGATTCCGGGGTTTCGGGTGATATTGCCGACAAGGTGGGGAATCTGATTTCAAGGTTGTCGGCTGGAAGACAGGTTATAAACATTACACACCTGCCGCAGGTTGCCTCCAAGGGGGATCATCATTTTCTTGTCTATAAGTTTGATGATGAACAGGCTACCCATACTTCCATCAGGCTGTTGACTGATGATGAACGAATTACCGAATTGGCCAAGATGCTTTCAGGAGAAACAATCACGCCTGAGGCAATCCAAAACGCGAGGGTTCTTTTGGGGAAGGCCTAATGTCCTGATGACAACCATTTTCCTTAAAAATTGTTATAACGTTGTAACCAAAAACTGAATACATGTCACATCACTTACTCGAAGGAAAACGAGGCCTCATTTTCGGGGCGCTGAACGACAAATCGATTGCCTGGAAAGTTGCGGAAAAGGCACATGAAGAGGGTGCCACCTTTGTACTGACAAATGCACCCTTTGCACTCAGGCTGGGGGAGATGGATCAGCTTGCAAAATCAACAGGAAGTGAAATAATTCCGGCAGATGCCACCAGCATTGAAGATTTGACGGTGGTACTTGAAAAGTCCCAGGAAATTCTTGGAGGCAAACTCGACTTTATCCTCCATTCAATCGGGATGTCGCCGAACGTGAGAAAGAAGCATTCATACGACAACCTTGATTACAGATATTTTCAACAGACGCTAGATATTTCAGCCTTGTCATTGCACAAGCTGCTTCAGGTTGCCAAAAAGATGGATGCAATCAACGAATACGGATCCGTGGTTGCTTTGTCCTACATTGCGGCTCAGCGGACTTTTTACGGTTATAATGATATGGCTGAGGCCAAATCACTTCTGGAGAGCATTGTACGCAGCTTTGGCTATATCTACGGAAGATCGAAGAAGGTCAGGGTAAACAGCGTTTCCCAGTCTCCTACCTATACCACAGCCGGAGGCGGTGTCAGGGGCTTCGACGGTTTGTATGATTACTCCAACAGAATGTCGCCGCTGGGTAACGCCACTGCCGATGAATGTGCCGACTATTGCCTCACCCTTTTCTCAGACCTGACCCGCAAGGTGACCATGCAGAACCTTTTCCACGACGGCGGTTTTGCCAGCATGGGTATGAGCGAAAGGGTCATGGGATTCTATAACAAGTGCCTCGACAACATTCTTCCTGAGGAATGGTAGGCCGAAAGTAAGGCAAGAGGGCAAAAGGGCAAAAAGGCAAAAGGGCAAGAGGGCAGGAATTTTAAATGTAGAGGAGGAAAAGGATTAAGGGGATAACAATTCCTATTACGGTGTAAGTAATTCCTCTCCAGCCGGTTATGCTGTTTTTACCTGAGCGTATCACGAAGAGTCCGCTGATCGCAATTATGATCCAGGCTACACAGAAGATATCGGAAAACCATTTCCAAAGGTTGCCTGGATTATAGTGGAGGAAATTGACCTGGTTTAAAACCGGCCGTTTCTTAATTGTTTCGAGGGTTCCTTCTCCTGTGGCCAGATTGACCTCAACGTTTCCGTGATACATGAATACTTTCAGAACCTCATCTGAGGGAAAGTAGTGTTTTTTGTACTCTTTCTTCAGGTCAAGGTCTTCAAGAAAGGAGACAATCCATGCTTTGTCTATCTGGTTCCTTGTTACGGGTTCAGTGAGGGTTACGGTATAACTTTTTATAACATAATTGGGATTGAAATCCCTGATATGGTTTAGTGCGATTCCTGAAATTGCATAAATCACACTCATGCCGAAAAAAAAGTAGCCCAGGTCCCGGTGCAGGACATTGTTGAGTTTTCTCAGTTTCATAAAGGTAAAGGAGAATTATTTGACTTCTTTGAGTTTAGTTACTTCGAGGGAATAGAATGAAATATATCCTTTGCCACCTGCAGCAATCTGTTCACGGTAGTCTCTGATCTGCCTGAGCTGGGTTTCAACCGCGGATTCATCCTCTCCCCTGGCTTCAGCCTCGCCCGTATGGACTTCTTCTTTCAGCTGGATGGTTGCGGAACCTTTCAGCTCCTTTTCCCATTCATCCAGATAGTTTTCATCAATCCGATCTTCTCTTACATAGCCGGTTGCCTCAATGTCTGACCCTTCGAGGGCAACATCGAATTTAGCCACACTATTGGATGCAAGGAGCTTGAATCTTTGCTCTCCAAGGAAGATCCTTTTTCCGCTTTCCCGGCACACGTGGTCGACCATACCGTCAACTCTGACGAGCTGATCCACAAAGGAGGGAGCCTCCTCTGCAATATTTTCAACTTTAATGACAGCTTTAGGTTCAACGGCCGGCTTTTTCGAAGTGCAGGAGGTTAGTAAGGAAACCAAGATTAACCCGGATAAAAACAGATTTCTCATTTCCAGGAGTATTAATTTCTTCATTTTCAGTTAGTCGCCTTTAAAAGTATAAAAAGCCCTGAAACCCCTGTGATGATTAACTAATCTTTAACACTTTCCTTGATAAAGCATTACATTTATAGCCATGAAAACCAAAAATCTGTTTTTAATTCTGGCGATAATAATTCCGGCAGGATTAAAAAGCCAGGAGAATCAGGACCGGGGCCTTCATTTTGTAGAGATTTATTCGACTGGCTATGATGGAACCCAGGTAGCCTATCATATCAATCCCGAAGGCAGGTACCAGGAAATCAAAGGTTCTCCTTATCTCCTTGACGATTGGAAAGAGGGGGCCATTTTGCTGAAGACGGATTCGGTGCCAGTATCCTTTTTGATGCGGTACAATTTGTACGGAAATGAGATGCAGTTCATCCATGGATCTGATACTTTTGCCATTTCGAATCCCCACAAGGTCCAGGCTGTTTGGCTCGGGGGAAGGAAATACCAGTACTTGCCGTTCATTATAAACAACAATCAGCAATACGGATATTTTGAGGTTCTGGTTGACGGGCGATTCAGATTATTGAAGTTAAACGGTATCCGGCTGGATGCCGGCACGGATCCTGTTACTCCCTATCATTGCCAGAACTCCACCGATCGTTTTGTAAAAACGGTTGCCTATTATTTCCAGGATCCAACCGGAGCTGATCCTGTTTTATTACCCGGGAACAGAATGAATATTTCAGGGGTAAAATCGTGGGAAGACAGGAAAGCCGGTGACTTTTTACGAAAGGAGAAACTGCACCCCGGTAAGGAAGGTGATCTGGTAAAATTTTTTGAATGGTTGAATCAAAGTGAATGACCCAATGAGGAAATCTGCATTGATACTATTATTGGTGGCTGGATCCCTGGCTGGTTGCAAACAATTCGACGAGGGACCGGTCATGAGCCTCTATTCTGTTGAAAAGAGGGTGGCCGGGCGGTGGTACTTCGACAAGGTTCTTTACGGAGATGTAGATTCCACCGCGAATTATGTCTATGGCCAGCTGGAATTCATTTATGACACAAAAAAGAAATACGGTGCTTTTTCGTGGAGCCATAATATCATGCAACCAACAGGCCCCGAAAATTTCGAGGGCGGGATCTGGAGATTTCAGGCGGAGAAGGACTCCATCGAATTTGCCTTCATTGATCTGGCAACGGCAGATACTTTGAAACTGTGGAAATGGAAAATTAACAGGTGTGCTTATACCGAATTCTGGATTGAAAGGACACTTAAGGACGGAACCATTTTAACATGGGAACTGTGGAAATGGGCCATGTAAAAAAAAAGCCCTGCTGTCAGCAGGGCTTTTTTTTTATAAGTGCTTGATTAATAGTCGATCTGTGGATCTTTTACAGTAGGTATCGGATTTGGTTTAACATCCCACCATACTCTTGCACCGAACATCCCATTATCAATGCTTTCGATTCCCTGACGGGTTTTTGCCTCATTCAGGTTCTTGCCATTGTAACTTTCTTCGGCCGGGGAATAGGCGAGGCGGAGCGGAAGACCGCGACCCGGATACTCGGTTGCTTCGAGTTCATATTCGAAGATCCTCGACGGAGTATGGGTTCTGCGGATTTCAGCGTAAGCCTCAACGCCCTGACCAAAGATGGCCATCCATTTCTGTTCGGTAATCAACTGGATTGCCTTTGATGAATTATAGGCAACATCGGCACCTGCGATGTAGGCATCTGCGTCGGCGCCGACACCCCAGTAATCCAGGCTGGCACGAATACCTGCCTCATAATTGGCTTGTCCGTTTCCACCGGTTCTGGCTTTATGCTCAGCAATAAAGAATTCGACTTCGCAATACTGCAGAAGGAATAGCGGAGCATCCGGTGCATAGGCAATAGCAACCCCTAACAGAGACCTTTTCGGAATTGGAGGCTGACGGGCAGCACCGTTCTGTTGTCCGACGAAGTCACCATCCAGACTTCTCGGCTGGGCAAATACCGGCAAACGCGGGTCATTGCGCTTCTTCATGAAATCAACCGAGGTCTGGGAAATACCCTGGTCGGTTCTTGTGAAGAGGGTATTATAAATGGGGTTTTTGTACGGAGCAGCTCCCGGATAGGCTAGTTTTGCAGTTTCATCATTGCTTGAGATCAGCGGCCATTTGGCAGGATCAGCAAGCATCTCCTGAATCTTTGCATCAGCCTGGGTCCAGGCATCGCTGGCCCTATTGAGAAGTCTGAGCCTCAGAGAGTTGGCGAACTTTCTCCACAAACCAGGATCTCCTCCATAGATTACATCACCAGCTCCGAAATTCTCATTGGTTCCGGCCAGAATATCATTGGCTCTAACAAGAACGGTGTCAATCAGAGATTTATAAATCAGTTCCTGAGGATCATATGCTGGGGTCAGATCTCCATCTGCTTCAAAACCCTGAACAGCGTTAAAGTACGGAACATCCCCGAAGCAATCGGTCAACTGCGAATAATTCCAGGCGGTCAGGACCAATGCTGCTGCATATAGTCCGTCATCTCTGAAATCATCGGTTGTCTCGGCATAATTGGCAGTTTTGTCGAGAACGATTTTCAGGTTTTTCAATGCACCTGAGTAGGGGGTACCGAAGAAGTCGTCCATCTGGGCTGCACGCAGCTGATATTTGTCCTCATCGATATACTGGATTTTTGTCCATTGCTGAGACCAGCATCCAAGATAGGTATGCTGTATCCAACCACCCAGCCATTGCCCGACACTATTTACACAAACATTGGTAAACACGTTGATTGCCGGAACATCGGTCGGAGAGTTGGGGCTCGTATTCATCTCCTCAAAGTTCTTGGTACAGGAGAGTCCCAGACCAATTGTGAAGAGAAGGATCAGAGATATTTTTGCGATTTTTTTCATTGCTCTTCGATTTACTGTTTTCATTAGATACATATTACAGGGTAAGTCTGAGGTTGAAACCAATACTACGGGAGGTTGGAATCATGTTGCTTTCAACACCCTGTACGTTACCGGCGCTGAACGAGTTTTCAGGATCGATATGCGGCATGTTTTTCCAGATAATCCAGAGGTTACGGCCAATGAGAGAGAGGTTCATTGAAGAAATGCCCACTTTTCTCAGCCAGTCTGGTTTAAAGGTGTAGCCAAGGTTGAATTCGCGCAGTTTAACGAAACTGGCATCATAAATCCCAAGTTCCGTTTTACCCCAGAATCCTTCGAAGAAATCCTGTCCACCAGCAAAGGCTTCGGTGTTCACGATCGGCGTGGCGCTTTCATTTCCGTCTTTGTCAAGGAAGACAATATTACCGGAAGCGTCAAGTTTACCATAAACGCCGTCGGCAAGCACACCGCCACCTTCTTCAACGGGATCCCTGACGTTTTTACCATTCACGTTGATTGCAGCAGTTTCAGCCAGCACACCTGAATAGCATCCGAACCATTTGGTGATTGAATACATGTCGCCACCGCTTCTGAAGTCGATCAGGAAGCTGAAATCCCAGTCACCATAAGTAAAGCTGTTGCGGATACCACCGGTGAAATCGGGAGTAACATTTCCAAGGATAATATCCTGCGAGGTGCGGATATACATACCATTGCTCGGGTTTACCAGCGGGCGGCCAGTATAATGGATCAGTTCATTACCATTGGCATCAACCTCGATTTCCTTGGTTTCTCTTACAATACCGCGACCGTACATGATGCCATAAGGCATACCCGGGCGGGCCTGAACCTGCATTCCCCATGATCCTGCATAGAGGTTAAGGAAGGTCAGGTCTTCTGCCAGGCTGATCACCTGTGAGCGGTTACGGCCGTAATTGAGGGTAATGTCCCAGTTGAATTTCTTGGTCTGAACCGGACGTCCGGTCAGTAACAGTTCGATACCTGAGTTCTGGATTTCACCGGCGTTGATCATCTTGGCGCCAAATCCGGTGGTGGATGATACGGCGATCTGCATGATCTGGTCGGTGGTGTTATCCTTATACCAGGTAAAATCGATACCTACCCTGTTTTTCAGAAGTTTCAGGTCCGTACCGAATTCCATCGACTTGGTCCTTTCGGGTTTCAGTCCGAGCGGAGGTATGGTTCCGGTATAACTTAGTGAAGGATTGCCGAAGAAAGGCTGGGCTGATCCGAAAGTTCCCTTCAATTGGTAAGGATCGGTGTCGGAACCTACCATTGCCCAACCGGCACGCAGCTTGGCAAAGCTTAAAATATCACTCTTCATACCCAGTGCCTCGGTCAGGATCAGACCAGTTGAGACAGACGGATAGAAATAAGAGTTGTTTTCGATCGGAAGTGTAGAGGACCAGTCGTTACGGGCAGTCAGGTCGACATACAACCAGCGCTTGTACCCAAAGCTGGCGGTAGCGTATAATGACTGGATCTCCTTCTGGCTGAACGATAGTCCGGTTGTGGGCGTGGCAGCTGCGTTGCTCACTGAATAAAGATCCGGAACGATCAGTTCTGAAACGTTCGTCGACTGGAATCTGCCGTAGGTGTGCATCCAGTTGCCACCGGCGGTTGCTGCCAGGCTGATATCCTCGGTCAGATCCTTATTGAAGGAGAGGAGGATATTGGCGTTGGTTTCATTAGCCAGGTTGGTGTATGCATTGAAAGTACCCAGTGGCCAGTCATTGGACATCTTAGCCCTCTGTTCCATAACCTCTTCAAAATACAGGTCGGTTCCGACATTGGCCTTGATGTTCAGGTAATCAGTAAAGTCATACTGAAGGGTGAAGTTCCCGAACATACGGTCGCGGGTGCGCTCGTTGGTGTTCTTATTCAGGGTCCAGTATGGATTATCATGGTAGGAATGATTCCA
>Ga0172368_10004429_pt1 | contig 16274 bp, 6 predicted proteins | sample Lak11m_FD_114540 | JGI IMG/M metagenome (GOLD analysis project Ga0172368, IMG submission 114540) | Freshwater microbial communities from Kabuno Bay, South-Kivu, Congo - kab_022012_11m | ecosystem: Environmental > Aquatic > Freshwater > Lake | place: Democratic Republic of the Congo: South-Kivu...
GTGCGGCTCAATAAAACCGGTTAAAACTTTAATGTCGCAGTCGAACAAAGCTCGGTTGATCCAAATCGGATGTCCCTGGCTTGTCTCTCCCAGGTATACCTGGCTGGCCTGGTCCAGGCATTCATTTTGCACAATCCGCAAGCTGTCCACCAGGTTATCCCCCAGCATCCCGCGCAGCTCAGCCGGTGTGTTAGCGCGGTGCGTTCCCAGTGCATTGAACAGTGTGATTTGACCGGGTGCGACGTGCCGCAGCTCTTCCAGGATCGCCGTGATGATCAACTGGTTCGGCGTGGCGCGCGTGATGTCATTGAAGATGATGCCAACCCGATCGGAGGCCTGGATGCGCTCGCGCAGCGGCCTGCCCGCCGTAGGCTGGCGCAGTGCCTCGCGCAGCGCTCCGCTAGGGTCTGCCGCGCCTGGCTGATAACGCGGCTCGACAATCGCGGCGTTCCAGCCCTCGTCCAGGCCGACCGTCAGCCCTGTCTTTCCATAGGCAAGCTGCACCTGTGTCACTGCCATCTACCTCCCGGCCGGCTCGAACCGGCATCTTTTCCGTGTCAAAGCACCCCCATTATACAGGCCTTCCTCCGCAACTGATTGGCCTGATTTGGGTTTTCTATAAAGGTTTGCAGTATCGACTCAATAAAAGGGGGTAAGTTGTGTGGATATTTGGCGTAAGACGCCCAATATCCACACAACACCCTGCTTTTTGAGAGGATGCTTTGCAGTGCATTTCACTTCATCAAAGGAAGAAACCATGCTTCGTGAGAATACAACTGTATCAGGTGCCATCAGCGGCGCCGTTCCCTCCAATCCCGCCTACTGGCAGGGCGACCCCGCCAGCCTTGCTTTTGGAGAGGCGGCTATCGCGGAGCGCCTGCTGGATCTTTCCCATCCGGTCAGCATCGTTGCCAAAGATGGCCAGGCTGGCGTTAGCGCAGATGGAGCCTTGACCTATGCTCCCGCCGCTGGTGCGCTGCCTGTGCTGGCCTCTGCGCCAGCCCTGCCCTATCAATCGCTGGGGGATCCAACCTTCAAAGCCGATTACGGCGTGAATGCGGCCTATTATGCGGGGGCAATGGCCAACGCGATCGCTTCCGAAGACCTGGTGATTGCGCTGGGCAAAGCCGGGCTGTTGGCCTCCTTTGGCGCAGGCGGCTGCATACCAGCCCGTGTCGAGACCGCCATCGCCAAAATCAAAGCGGCCCTGCCGAATGGCCCTTATGCTTTCAATCTGCTGAACAGTCCCTTTGAGCCCGCCCTGGAGCAGCGCGCCGTCGACCTGTACATCCAGCATGACATCCGTGTCATCGAAGCCTCGGCCTACCTGGATATGACCCGCTCGCTGGTTTATTACCGCGCGTCTGGTCTTTCGCTTGCTCCGGACGGCAGCATCCAGATCGGCCACCGCATCATCGCAAAAATTTCCCGCAAAGAGGTCGCCCGGCGCTTCCTCTCGCCTGCCGCCGAAGACATCCTCACCAAGCTGGTGTCTGAAGGCAAGATCACACAACAGCAGGCCAACATGGCCCGCCAGGTCCCGATGGCTGACGACATCACCGTCGAAGCCGACTCGGGTGGTCACACCGACAACCGGCCACTGGTTGGCTTGATCCCGACGATGCTGGCTACGCGGAATGAGTACCAGGCTAAGTTTAACTACAAACAACCTGTTCGAATTGGGGCAGCAGGTGGGATCAGCACCCCCCACTCCACCCTGGCAGCCTTCATGATGGGCGCGGCGTATGTCGTGACTGGCTCGGTCAACCAGGCCTGCCTGGAAGCGGGCGCATCCGAACACACGCGCAATCTGCTGGCGCAGGCAGACATGGCCGATGTGGCGATGGCCCCCGCCTCGGATATGTTTGAGATGGGCGTGCGCGTCCAGGTCCTCAAACGCGGTTCGATGTTTGCTGCACGCGCGTCGAAGCTGTATGATTTCTACTCGCGCTACAACTCCTGGGAGGAAATCCCCCTGGCCGAACGCACCAAACTGGAGAGCAGCGTCTTCAAGCGCAAATATGAGGAAATCTGGGCTGACACGGTTAAGTTCTTCACCGAACGCGACCCGCGCCAGATTGAACGCGCCGCCAATGATCCGCGCCAGCAGATGGCCCTGGTCTTCCGCTGGTATCTGGGTCTGTCCTCGCGCTGGTCGAATTCGGGCGAAAAAGGTCGCGAGATGGACTATCAGATCTGGTGTGGCCCCGCCATGGGTACTTTCAACGATTGGGCTAAGGGCACGTATCTCGAACCGGCCGCGAACCGGCATGCCGTGGATATTGCCCGCCATCTGCTCACCGGCGCGGCATACCTGGCCCGCCTGCGCATGCTCGCGCTGCAAGGGGCCAGCTTCTCGACCGCCCTCGACCGCTACACCCCGCAGGCTTCGCTGCTGTAAGCTTCTGGCAAAGCATATTAAAAGCTGCCGTGAGCAACCAACGCTCAGGCAGCTTTTTGGTTAGTTATCCAGCGCTCAGTTCCACCAATTCAATCTCTTCTACCCCCAGTTCGCACAGCGTCAGAATTAATTCTCCATCCACTCGCCACCAGCCCCGCATTCGATCTTGAATTGCTGCGCCTGTGCACGTCATCGGCTGCCAGCCATGCGGCAATTCAGCGCCATTGGCAAGATTTTCCAATCCGGCGACCTCGACGCTGCGCGTGTCCATGCGCAGCCCAGTTCCCAGTCCTTTGAAGATCGATTCTTTCGTACTCCATGCCAGCGTCACAACCAGGTCGCGCACTTTGCCCGAACAGGCCAGGGCAGTCTCACGCTCCTTCGCCGTCAGATAATCTTCGATAAAGATCGGATCACGAGGCTCCCAAATCTCCAGGTCGGCCCCCAGCCGCAGCCCAGGCGCTGGCGACCAGGCGCAAAAAGCGCGCCCGGCGCGATGACTGATCGAAAGACAACCCGCCATCCCTTCGCCGCCTGGACCAATAAAATAGGGCTGACCGCTCTCCAGGTTGAACACCTGGGCCATCCCATTCATGGGCTGACCCGCTGCAGCCAGGCTGCGGCGCAGCAGTTGCTTGGCCGTCCAGCGTCCCAGCAACCACTCACTCCGCCGTTTCTCAAACCGAAACCCGGCCAACCGGAGACGTTCACCCTCACTCAAAAAGTCTGGTTCGTCTCCTGTCAGCCGTTCGGGCTGGTCATCCAACATCCAGAAAATCTTAACCAGCTTAGCCCTCTTGCTTCAGCCAATCGCGGACCGGCTGCAGGACTTCACCGTCGAGTGTGTAAGGCAGCGTTTCGGTGCGATAATCCTCAACCTCAATATACACTCGCCCATTCTTGTCTTTGACACTGGCGTGATACCTGGGCCTGCCATCATCGCCGTTCTCAGCTCTCACTTCGGCAAACAACGCTTCGCCATTCGGCTCAACCTGCAACAGACGGAGGCTGCCGATCGATTTTGGCAGCGCCAGGGTTCCCGTGGTACCAATCTCCCAAACCCCGGCGGTTTGCATGCACAGTTCCACCAACACCGGCGCGCTGATCAATGAGTGCCCCATCGATGTAATCGCGGGCTGATCCTCGCGCAGTTTTCCGTAGAGCACATCCCCGGCGCGATTAACCCCTTCCAGCACCTGGAACGCTGGTCCGTGGAAATACAGCTTGTAGATTGAATCCGCCTCTAACATCCGGGTTCCGTTCCAATCCGGTGGGGCGGCGTCTCGTCCCGTTTCAGACACGCCAACCGGCCGCAGAAGCACGCGGCCCGTGAAGTGCAGCGCTTGCTCGGGTTCCCGCCCGTAACGTGTAAATACCGATTCCAGGCGCACATTTGCAATCAGTCCATCCTGGCTGCGTGTGATGTCGGCCTTCCAGGTAAGGCGCCGGTTCTGGCCGCGATAAAACTTGAGCGCGGACAGGAAGTGGATATCCCGCACGCCAACCACGCGGAAACCGCCCTTTTCCGATGCAAACACCGAGGCCGCCTGCTGTGCGGCAGTCGATAGACCTTCAATTCCCATCACCCCCGGAAGCAGTGGAATTCCATTCAGGGCATGGTCAAAAAGAAACGGCTCCTGACCAGGGTTAAGCTCTGTTTCAAAGACAACCCCGCTCTGGACTGTCAATCCCACAGCCCGATCCAGCAGCGTATGCCTGGGTTTGCGCTCCCCAAGCGCCGCGTTGGCCTTTTCCAGGTCCAGCCCACCCAAGGCATCGCGCGCTTCCAACAACGCGCCAAGGCTGCCAGCCAGCACAACCTCGCCACCCTGCGCACCGTTGAGCAGCTCGCGGCGCACCAGCTGCGCGGCAGAGGCAGGCTGCATCATCTCAATCCCGATCCGTTTCATTAATTCGGGAATAAACCCGCGGCTGGCCATCCCCACCTCTGCCCAGGCGCCCCAATCCAGCGCCAGCGCTTTGATGGCAGGGTATTGCCGCCGCATCGCCGAAGCTAGCTTGCACAGGTAATCGTTAGCCGCGCTGTAATCCGTCTGGCCCGTATTGCCAAACCGGCCGGCCACGGAGGAAAAGAACACCACCGCGCGCGGCAGGCGCTGTATACCTTCCAGCGCTTTGAACAGATTGAAGAACCCGAGGGCTTTCACTTGCAGAGTCTTGCGGATTTCATCATCCGCTTTGGTTTCCAGTTTGCGGCTGTGCTCGTAGCCCGCCGCGTGAATGAACACATCCACCTGACCTTCGGCCGCCGCTACCTGCGACACAGCCTGCTGGCAGGAGACCGGGTCACTCACATCACAGATCAAATAAACCGCCTTGCCGCCAGCCGTTTCTACGGCCGCGATGGTTTCAAGGGTCTGTGCGGCGCGCTCCAAAGCGGCCAGTTTTTGGTCGGCCAGCGCCGGGGTCGCCTTTTGACCGGTCTCCGCCAGGCGCTTCAACAGGTCTGTCTTCAACCCCTTGCGGTCCGTCTTCACCCGCGCCAAGTCGGGGTCGCCGCGCTCCGGCAGTGACGTCCGGCCAAGCAGGTAGAATGTTCCCTGGGTGGCGCGCGCCAGGTCGGTCACGATCGGACCTGTGATCCCGCCCGAACCGCCGCTGACCACAAATACGCTGCCCTTGGGCAGCTCGAACCCGCCTTCGACCGCTTCGTTTTCGCGCACATCGATCGTATAGCGCAGATCATCTTCCCAACCAACTTCGACAACTGCCGGGTCATGCAAAGTTTCAGCGACCAGGCGCGCCGCGATCGTGCTGTCATCCGCATCGAGTTCAAAATCGACCACCTTGGCCAGGCTTTCGGGCCGTTCCCAGTGCAGCGCCTTGACCAAACCACTGATCAAGCCGCCCATCGGTGCGCTTGCGCCCTGCGCGCCGTAGCCCAACAGCCCGCCCATGCGCGTCGCGCCAATCACAAACGGCGCGCCGCCTACCGCTTTAAGCGCGGCGAATAAACTCATAATGCGCCTGTCCAGCTCCGCCTCAAATTCAGCCAGGTTCATCTCAGCCAGGTCATGCTCGACGTTAAGGGCAGACAGGTCATAGATTCCGCTGACTGGGCCATCTTTTATGAAGGTTTGCAGTTTCTGCAACTGCTCTGGGTCAGTCGCGCTATCATGCACCAGCACCACCGCCTTGCGTCCGCGCAGCCTGCGCGCCAATGAATCGGCGGTTTTTCCCGGCCCGCCCAAAATTACCACCCGGCTGTTCTCATCAAAGGCCACCCCGGTTGGCTGGCACAGGTCCAGCCTGGGGCGCAGTACCGCCACCGGCGTTCGCCGCGGATAATTAACCTGCGGTGCATCCTCAGCCGGGCTGCATTTTCCAGCAGTCTCATTTGCTTCCACTGGAACGGCAGCCATTGGGACGCTAGCCATCTCCGCCAGGCTGCCGGACACAAACCCGATCACCTTGGTCAGGGTATTGTAGTCAGACAGGCGCAGGTCATCCCTGCGTGGGATGCCAAAATGCGAGCGCACCGTTGCGAACAACTCAGCCTGCTTGACCGTATCGATCCCCAGGTCGGCCTCTAAATCTAACTCCAGGTCCAGCATATCTTCAGGATAACCAGTCTTCTCGCTGACTACGCGCAGCACAAAAGCTTGAATGGCCTTCGTATCCGCCGGCAAACCTGCCGGAACGCTTTGCGCCTGACTTGAGGCTGCCGTATCCCGCGTTTCGGCTGCGGCAACCGGCGGGGCTTCGCCTTCCACCAGGCTGCCGGTCACAAACCCGATCACCTTGGCCAGCGTGTTGTACTCAGACAGGCGCAGGTCATCCCGGCGCGGGATGTCGTAGTGGGAGCGGACTGACGCAAACAACTCGGCCTGTTTGACCGTATCAATTCCCAGGTCGGCTTCAAGATCCAGATCCAGATCGAGCATCTCGGTCGGGTAACCGGTCTTTTCACTGACCAGGCCAAGCACATAGCTTTTGATTTCTTCAACATCGTGATGCGATGGCGCAGGAATGTTAGGTGTGTGGGTGCTGACTTCCACCGGCTGCACCGCCGCATGCGAAGGCGGGCTTTTACTTTCGATGACAAAGTCGATCACCTTGGCAAGCGTGTTGTATTCTGAAAGGCGCAGGTCGTCGCGCCGTTCGATCTGATACTTCGCGCGTACCGCGGCAAATAATTCAGCCTGTTTGACCGTATCGATCCCCAGGTCGGCTTCAAGATCCAGATCCAGATCGAGCATTTCGGTAGGGTAACCGGTCTTTTCACTGACCAATCCCAACACAAACGACTGCACCGCATTGGTATCGATCACCGGCGCACTGGCATGATGCGCGGAATGCCCGGCCTGTTTCGCCTCGTTCTCGTCTGGCTGACCGCCGGTCATTTCCATCGCCCATTCGGTCGGTCCCTGCCCATATTCCCACTGCGACTTGCGCGGCTCGCGCACTGGCTCACCCTGGTGCGCGATGCGCAGGGTATGCTGCACGACCTCGGTTTCGGCTTCCTCGTATCCAGCCAGCTCGGACAGCCATTTCTGGTATTGATCCGGACGGCTGACACGTTCGCCCACCCCCGCCAGTTTGCGCATCAGGGTCATCGCGATCTGCGAGCCAAATCCAGCTCCCAGGCGCAGCGCGTACTGCGGGTTATAGGTCCCACCCTTGGAAAGATTTAGATCTCCCAGGTCTGGGTCCGGTTCAAAGCCATTATGGATGTTGGCGATCGGCGGAATCAACCCGGTCTCGAGAGCTTTGACCGCCGCCACATCTTCCACACCCACCCCCATCGTGTGTCCGGTATACCCCTTGGTATTGGCAATCACCACCTGGTTCGCCGCGGGTCCAAAGGCGCGCCGCAGCGCGCGTATCTCCGCCGATGCCGAGCCGCCACGCGCCGGGGTGTATGTCTCATGCGAAACAAACACGGTGCGCGGCGCGATCTCCTCGCGCTTGAGCTGGAAGCGCTGTTCCGCCTGGCGCACCAGCCGTTCCATCACCTCGGAAACATGGTTGACGTCCAGGCGCGTGCCGTGATAAGCGCTGTTGGCGATCGTGGTTGCCATCACCTCGGCGATCCCGCGCATGCCGCGTTCACGCAGCGCGTCCTGCGACTCAATCACCAGGGCCGCCCCGCCCATGCCCATGATCATCCCATTGCGCCGCCGGTCAAACGGCAGGATGGCCAGGCGCGGATTACCCTCAACTGTCGCGGCGCCAGAGGCCATCAACCCGGTCCCGACCCAGTTGACCAGATCACCCGAAGTCACATCGTCCCCGGCGATGATCACCACCCGCCGCGCCCGGCCCATACGGATCCAGTCTTCGGCCAGGCCTACCGCATGGGTTGTGGTGGCGCAGGCCGCGTTGACATGCGTATTCGGGCCGCGCGCGCCGATGTGCTCGGCAAATTGCGAATGTCCCATCGGCAGGATCCGAAAAATAAACCTTCGGTCAAAGCTGTAATTTTTCTGACCAGCTTCTTCTTCCAATTCGCGGATCCGTTTCTCGATCATTCCGCGCAGGTCAGATTGCTGGTTGGAGACCAATGCCAACATCCCGCGCAGCTCGTTGGCCTGCTTCACCAGGGATTCATATTCATGATAGCGCGCGACTTCGCCCGCCATCTGGTCCAGGCCAGGGAACGCTGAACTGAAAATCACGCCGGTTTCATCTGCCAGCGCCTCTGGCAGCCGCCAGCGGTCTGGCAGATACGTGCCTTTACTGGTGTGCTTGTAGGCCATCACCAATGGGATGCCGGCGTCGCGCAGCGCTTCGATCCCCGCGGCGATCGCCAGCTGGGTCGAGATATCCGTCGCATCGACCCGGTCGCCTGGCACGCCAAACTCCTCTGCCAGGTCGAAAAGACCGCGCTGCCCCGCCAGCTTGATGGTCTGGTCGAGCTGGTCGATCACCTCCATCACCGCGCCTGATTCACTCTTAATCAGGCGCGTTACGCGCTTGGCCAGCATCGCATTGCGTGTTTCATCCGGCAGCTGCTCGATCCGCACCTCGCCCTTGAGGAGGCTGGCGATATTCTCATCATCGAATACCCGGCCTGTCTTGCCAGGCAAGCCCAGACCTGCACCGGATACCACCACCGAGCCGGTCAGCGGCAAGCGTCCGCCCTGAATTGCGCCATGCGCCAAAGGAACCGGCGGCGCGGCGGGCGGCTCCGGCAGCTTAACGGTCAGAACGGCGGGAGCGGCGCCCTCGCTGCTTTTCATCAAGGGTTGCTTAACCGCGGGCCGAGCTCCTTCCACCGCAGGGTTGGCCTGCTGCGAACCGCTGCCTGCGGCCAGGTTGCTGGTCACAAACCCAATCACTTTGGTCAGTGTGTTGTAGTCGGACAGGCGCAAATCGTCGCGGCGCGGGATGTTGTAGTGGCTGCGCACCGACGCGAACAACTCAGCCTGTTTGACCGTATCCACCCCCAGGTCAGCTTCCAGATCCAGATCCAGGTCAAGCATATCGGTCGGATAACCAGTTTTTTCGCTTACCAGCCCCAACACGTACTGCTTGACCTCTGCCTCATCAACCGCCTGCCCTGCAGGCGTCTCCGCCTCGCTCATCGGGTCAGGCGCGTCTTTCGGACCAATCCCGGCCGCGTACAAACCGCAGATAGCTTTGTTGAAGCTGACCACGGCTCCCTCGCGCGGGTGATTGGTGGCCAGGATCATCACATCCGGCTTGCCCTTCAAATTGTCCATCGCCAGCGCGTTCAGAACGCGCTTGGGACCGATCTCGGCAAAGACGCGCGCACCCTTATCATATAAGGTCTGCATGCCCTTGATAAACTGGACCGGGGATGCAACCTGCCTGGCCAGGATATCCAGAATCTCTTCACGGGTTTGCGGGTAAACGTCGCCTGTCACATTGGCCACCACCATCCGTTTGGGCGGTTTGACGCTCATCCGCGCGATCACTTCGCGCAGCGGGGCGCTGGCTGGTTCGACGATTTTGGTGTGGAAGGCGTGCGAAACCGGTATTTTTGTGCCCTGGAATCCGGCCGCACTGAAAGCTGCCATCGCGGCATCGACCGCTTCGGTTGTCCCGCCAATCACGGACTGCATTGGGCTGTTGATGTTGGCGATCACCACATAGCCCTCGATCTTGCTTAAGATCTTTTCGACTTCGGCGATTGGCGCCGACACCGCCGCCATGCAGCCGTTATCATCCCATGAGACCTTCTTCATCTCCTGCCCGCGCGCGCTGACCACCTCCAGCGCTTCGGCAAAGGTCAGTACCCCCGCCGAAACCAGCGCGGCGTATTCTCCCAGGCTGTGGCCGATTACCATATCTGGCTGGAAGCCAAACTTGTTCATCAGGCGCAGCAAGGCCACATTGGCGGTCAGCATCGCCGGCTGTGTGATTTCGGTGTTGCGCAGCGCCTTCTCCGCTTCGGCCAGCGCTTCTTCGGTTCCGTCGACATAGATAAAACTGGTCAGCGGCTTGCCCAGGATCGGCTCCATGATGCGGTCCGCTTCGGCGAAGGTGTCGGCCGCCAGCGGCTCAACCGCACACAGATCTTTAAGCATGTTAACATACTGCGAGCCCTGCCCTGGAAACAGGAAGGCCACCTTGCCGGGCTCGCCGCTGCCGCGAAAAACTCCGTGCGCAACCAGGGCTGTCCAGGGGTTGGCCCCCGGCGCGGCGTCAAAGCCCTTCAAAGCCCGCTCGGCGCGCTTGATAAATTCATCCTTATCCGCGTAATCGATCGCGATACGTTCAGGCCGGGCCAGCTCGGCCGGCGTGGGCACGCCGCTGGGCGGCTGTGCGCCTTCTTTGACCTTCGCGATCACTGCCGTCAACGCCTCGCGCAGTTCCGCCGGGGTTGCCGCGCTCAGAAACAGCAGCCCGCGGTATGGTTTCACCACCGCTGCTTCGCTGGGCGCGGGCGATTCCACGGGCAAGGAAATGGCAGCCTTGGCTACCTCAATCCCCGGGTATGCGTGCGGCTGGCCGGTCAGGATTCCCGGCACATATTCATCCACGATCATATGAAAATTCGTGCCGCCAAAACCAAATGAGCTGATAGCCGCGCGGCGCACCTCGCCTTTTTTGACGTCCCAGGCGCGCAGCGCCGTATTGACGTACATGGGGGTTGCATTGAAGTCGATGTTCGGGTTCGGCCGGTCATAATTCAACGATGGCGGCAGCACCTTATCCCGCAGCGCCATGGCGACCTTGAGCAATCCCGCCGCTCCAGCTGCGCTCTTTAAGTGGCCAATATTCGATTTGACCGAGCCCAGCGCGATGCTGTTTTTGGGCAGCCCAAACTGGCCAAACACCGCATTTAAGCCATTGACTTCCACCACGTCGCCAACCCTGGTTGAGGTGCCGTGGCCTTCAATTAATCCCACCGTCGCGGGGCTTAGTCCTGCGTTCTTCCAGGCTCGTTCCACTGCCTGCAGCTGGCCGCTCGGGTTTGGCGCGGTGATGCCCTTGCCCTTGCCGTCGCTGCTGCCACCGATACCGCGCACCACCGCGTAGATGGCATCACCATCCCGCTCTGCGTCCTCAAGCCGTTTCAGCAAGAAAACTCCCGCGCCTTCGCCCATCACAAAACCGTTGGCTCCGTCGGCATACGGCCGCGAGCCATCCGGGCTGAGCGCGCCGATCTTGCAGAACTTGACAAAGCCTTCTGGACCCATCATGCGGTCCACGCCGCCGCTCAACACCGCGTCAAACGCGAAGTTATTCAGCCCCTCGACAGCCGCCTGCATGGCTGCCAGTGAGGAGGCGCAGGCCGCGTCCGTGGTAAAGTTGGGACCCTGAAAGTTAAACACATTTGCGACCCGGCCGGCGATGATATTGGACAGCTCGCCCGGCATCGTGTCTTCGGTGATCTCCGGGATCACCGCGTTGATATTGTCGCGCATGCCATCCAGCAAGGCTTTTTGCAGCTCTTTGGGCAGGCTCTTGAACTGCGGCACCGCCGCCAGGGCCTGTTGAAATTCAGGCGTGCGCACACGCATTGTGCTGACGTAATGATGCTCGCCAGCCAGGGCGTTCCCCAGAATCACCGCCACCCGGTTGGGGTTGAGCCGACGCTGTGGATACCCATAATCGAGCAGCGCCTGGCGCGCCGCGGCGATCGCCCACTGCTGGGATTCATCCATCTGGAGAATCACCTTGGGTGGGATGGCGATCCCCCATTTCAACGTTTCCAGTTTGAAACCCCGTACCCAAGAACCAATTTTGCTGTAGGTTTTATCGGGAATGCTGGGGTCCGCGTCATAATAAAGGTCCGCGTTCCAACGCTCGGACGGTACTTCGCCAATCGAATAGCGCCCGTTCTTGATATTATTCCAGAACGTTGACACATCTTGGGCGTCGGGCATGATGGCCCCCATCCCAACGATGGCAACTGGTTTTAATTCTGGCATATATGCTCCTCCTGGAAAAATCATCCGGCAGCCTGGGGTCACCCCGCCTCATCTGGCCCAGGTCATACCAGGTCATATTGTAACGTACGATAAAGATATGTCTTCAGTCCTATCACAAAACACCTTAAGCCTGAAACACCGCCCTTTCGGATAAGTTACGCCAGGACAAACGCCGGAAACCCGCATCGGAACGCAACCTCTCTGCCCGAATTTCGCTGTCCACAAGACCCTTTCCGCTCATCACAATCCAGCCCTCATCCCCAACTCACCTTCCTCCCCACTCCCTGCTCCCTGCCTCATTCATCCTTCTTTTTAAATTATTTTAAGATAAAATCGGTTGTGTTTATCATATAATTAGCCGCACAACCGTCTCTCAGAGAATCAACTTCGCGCATGGAAAGGATCCCTATGTCTAGCGAACCCGCCGCCCAGGAATTGTACAAACCGTCTGCCAGCGTCATGGCCAATGCTGTGATTAAAAACCGTCAGGAAGTCACCGAAAAAGCCCTTCAAGACCTGGAAGGCTTTTGGGCCGAGCAGGCCAAAGAGTTCACCTGGTTTGAGCCGTGGACCAAAGTTCTCGACGACTCAAACAAGCCCTTCTACAAATGGTTTGTCGGCGGCACAACCAACATTGTCTACAACTGCCTCGATCGTCATGTCGAAACCTGGCGGCGCAACAAACTGGCCCTGATCTGGGAAGGCGAAAACGGCGAATCGCGCACTTTTTCCTACCATGCCCTTAACCGCGAAGTCTGCATGTTCGCCAACGTCCTGCGCAGTATGGGCGTTAAAAAGGGCGACCGCGTGACGATTTACATGGGGCGCGTTCCCGAACTGCCCATTGCAATGTTGGCCTGTGCGAAGGTCGGTGCAGTCCACTCGGTCGTCTATGGCGGTTTCTCGGTCGAAGCGCTGCATGGGCGCATTGAAGACAGCCAATCGAATGTGGTCATCACCTGCGACGGCTCCTTTATGAACGGTAAGATCGTCGAGCTGAAAAAGATCGTTGACGAAGCCCTCAAGCGCTGCGCCACCGTCGAGCACGTCATCGTTATCAAACGCACCGGCCAGCCGGTCACGATGGAATCCGGACGCGATTACTGGTACACCGACCTGATGGGCCTGCCCGTGGCGCGCACCACCAACGGCTCTTCGCGCTGTGAAACCGAAGTGATGGACGCCGAAGATCCGCTGTTCATGCTCTACACCTCCGGCACTACCGGTAAGCCCAAAGCGATCCTGCACACCCACGGCGGCTACATGGTCGGCGTGACTACCACCCTTAAAATGGTATTTGATTTACGCGAGGATGACCGCTACTGGTGCACCGCCGACCCCGGCTGGATCACCGGGCACTCCTACATCGTCTACGGGCCGCTCCTGGCTGGCGCCACCAGCTTTATGTATGAAGGAGCGCCGACTTTCCCCTACCCCAACCGCTGGTGGAGCTTGATCGAACGCTACGGGATCAACGTCTTTTACACCGCCCCCACCGCCATCCGCGGCCTGATGCGCTTTGGCGAGGCCTGGCCCAACCGCCACGATCTGTCGTCGCTGCGCCTGCTCGGCTCGGTCGGCGAACCAATCAACCCCGAGGCCTGGCGCTGGTATTACGACAACATCGGCAAGGCGCGCTGCCCGATCATGGACACCTGGTGGCAAACTGAAACCGGCATGTTCATGATCACCCCCATGCCCGAAACACCGCTCAAACCCGGCAGCGCCAGCCAGACTTTTCCCGGCATCGTGGCCGATATCGTCGATGAGCAGGGCAACCCAGTCGGCGCGGGTGAAGAAGGTTACCTGATCCTCAAAACCCCCTGGCCCGCCATGATGCGCACCATCTACAAAGACCCCGAACGCTACGTCAACCAGTATTGGACGCGCTTCCCCGGTGCTTACTTCACCGGCGACTCGGCCCGCCGGGACGCCGACGGTTACTTCTGGGTTATCGGCCGCGTTGACGATGTGATCAAGGTTTCGGGCTACCGCCTGGGCACCGCTGAGATCGAAAGCGCTCTGGTTTCGCACCCCGCCGTGGCCGAAGCCGCCGCGATCGGCCTGCCCCACGATATCAAAGGCCATGCCATCTACGCCTATGTCATCCTGCGCGCCGGCAACGAGCCCAGCGAAGCCCTGATCGAACAGCTCAAGGCGCATGTTGGTCACGAGATGGGCCCGATCGCCAAGCCCGAGAAAATCACCATCGTCCCGCAGCTGCCCAAAACGCGCAGCGGCAAGATCATGCGACGCGTGCTCAAAGCGCGCGCCCAGGGCCTGCCCGAAGGCGACATCTCTACCCTGGAAGAATAACCTTACGATCCAAAAAACAGAGCGGGCCGCTCAGCCCGCCCTGTTTTTTGTTAAGTGTGCGTGCGCTTTATCCAACGCGCGCTCATATTTTAACTGCATTCCATCCAACCACCCAGGCTGCGGCTGGGCCAGCCGCGGATCCAGCCCGCGCGGGATTTCGTAGATGTAACGCGCAAAGCGCACGGCCCACCAGGCCAGCAATACTGTGCGATCTGCCCAAACGCGCGCCAGCAGCCCAGGGTCGCCGCTCTGAGCCGCATAGCAATGCGCGAACCGCTCCAATTGTTCTTGCGGAACGTCTTCATACGATGGATGCACCAGCAGGTCGGCAATCTCAAACGCGGCATCGCCCCATCCGCTGTTCTCCCAATCCACCGATACATACCCGCCGCCGCCGCGCAGAAAGTTACGGTAGTTCGGGTCGGCGCGGCACAGCACAGCGCTTGGCTGGTCCCACCCCGGGGCAGGCCAATCTGCCAGAGCTGCCAACAATTTTCTCAATGAAAGTGGATGCTGATCTGGCGGGATACGAGCGGCATGCTCATAGACTTTGCGCTTGCCTTCTTCGCAGTCCCAAAAATGAAAGACTGCTTCGCGCAGGTCATATTCTCTTGAATTGCAGATGATCCGGTGAACGCGGCGATAGTATTCAGCCAGCGACTCCCATTCGGCGTCTGTACCTGGCGGAGCGGCGGCTTGCGTACCGCCCAGCCAGCTTTGCACCACCACTGGCTGCCGCCGGTCTTCGTCCAATCCTAGCGGCTGCGGTGCCAGTTCCAGTCCGGCAGCTCGTAGAATTTGGAGCGCGGAAAATTCACGCCAGGCGCGCCTGCGTTCGTCGCGGATGGTAAACTTCACCGCCAGGTCACGCCCTGAGCGTTTGGCATGGTAGAGCAGGTTGTTCGCCCCCCCATCCACCCGTTCAATGAACCATCCGCTCCATTCCCAGGATGGAGGGAAGGCCGCCTGATCGGGGTGGTCGAGCAGGCGGCGTAAATCCTGATCAAGGATCCCTTCCGCACAGCTCAGGGTTAGACCTCCAATGCGCGCAGCCAGGCCCGCGCGATCAGGGCATGACCCGCCAGGCTGGGGTGCACGCCGTCCGGCAGCCAGAAGGCCGGGTCGCGCTGCGCGGCAGCCTCCGCAAACAGACCATCCAGGGCGACATAAATTGCCTTGAATTCGCGCGCCAGCTCGCGCGCCGCCGCAATCTTGGGGTCCAGGTCCACGCGCCAGGCCTTGCGGTCCTCCGGCACGGGCAGCAGGAACGGCTCCAGTACGATCAGCCGTGCCCCGCTCTTGGCGGTCCTCTCCAGAATCGCGCGGAAATTTTCTCGGTAGGTTTCCGCCGGGGTCGGGTCGTTGCGGTCGTACCTGCGCCAGGTGTCATTGATCCCGATCAAAATCGAAACCCAGTCCGGCTTCAGGTCCAGGCAGTCCGCCTGCCAGCGTCCGCGCAGGTCGGCCGCCCGATTGCCGCTGATCCCGCGGTTGAAAAAGCGCACGGTCCTGGCCGGGTAAGAAGCTGCGAACCAGGCCGCGGTCAGCGCCGCGTAACCGAAACCCAGATCGTTCAAATTTTCGCGGCTGCGCCCCGCGTCGGTAATGCTGTCGCCCTGGAACAGGACCGTCTGTCCATGTTGGATCTGTGATGGCATAAATTTCATCCCTTATCGCCGGTAGTAAACTGCCGTGCACCCGTGCGCGCCGCAGCTTTGGAAACTACTTTGACAATGCCACGTTTCAAAAGCCCACCCCCGCCCCCGAGCCGATAAGAGGTTTGGAGTGTTTGCGGTCACAAAGTGACCGCAAACACTCCAAGTCCCTCTTACTTCCCGCCCCTTTGAGGGGCGGGGCCGGGGGTGGGGTGAGAAGCTACCAGTTTTTTTACATCTTCAGCCGCACCGTCTTGATTTCAAACGGGCGGAATTCAAGCGCCACTTTGCCGCCTGTCAGCGCCAGCGCGCCCGTCTCTGCTTCCAACAGGTCGGTCTGCGCCGCGGCTTTGACCGGCAGGGCCGTGCTCAAACTGCAGCTCGTCGCGCTGCGCATGGCCTCATACAGGCGCACGATCACATCGCCCGAGCCATCCTCTGCCGGTTTGACCGTGTCGATGATCACGTTGGACGCATCTAACTGGAACAACGACATCTCGCCGCCATTGCCTTCCACACAGCTGACCGGCGCGTTCA
>Ga0172368_10004431_pt1 | contig 16272 bp, 8 predicted proteins | sample Lak11m_FD_114540 | JGI IMG/M metagenome (GOLD analysis project Ga0172368, IMG submission 114540) | Freshwater microbial communities from Kabuno Bay, South-Kivu, Congo - kab_022012_11m | ecosystem: Environmental > Aquatic > Freshwater > Lake | place: Democratic Republic of the Congo: South-Kivu...
CGTCGCGAAGGGCGACGTCATCAGCGGGTACAAGGCGGGCCTCACGTCGGTTGAAGGACAGAAGCGCTTCGGTGTCAGTGGGGCGATACTCGGACCTCTTTATAAGGCCGGAGAACTTGGCCCGGACGCTGTGGTGGAAAAGAAGGCGTTCGTCAGACCCTTCATCGAGAATGAAGTGGGCTATGTGATCGGCGAAAAGATTACAGCGCCGGTAAAAGATGAGGCCGCGCTCAAGAAGATGGTCAAAGAAGTCTTCCCCGCGGTGGAATTGCCTGACTTGCGGTACGGCGACATGAAGAATCTCAAGGGCGCAGACATCATCGCGGACGGCGTGGGTTCCTCGAAATACATCGTGGGAAAACGCATGCCTGCTGACAAAGTGGACGTGAACCAGGTCAAGGTGACCATGACCCTTGACGGCGCTCCGTTCAACGAGGGCAAGGCCGAGGACGCGATGGGCGACCAGTGGAAGGCGTTGCTGTGGCTCGTGAATGGCGCCCTCGAGAAGGGATACAAGATCGAGCCGGGCCAGGTTTTCATCACGGGCGCTCTCGGGAAGATGCTCCCTGCCAAGGAAGGGAAGTACGAAGGGAACTACGGGCCGCTTGGCACGCTTTCTTTCACGATCAAGTAGCGACACAAATGCGAAGGCGTGATTGCCGAAGAAGCGATAGGCTGAACTTGACAGCATTTGTCGAATCTGAGGCGACCGCGGAGGATTGTATCTGGTAGCCGCCGGCTTCCGTGCCGGCGGACCATGCCAGTTGAACCAACCACTGCGGCCCGGCAGGGACGCCGGGCCCTACCGAAGCCCCTAGGAGCAGCCTCCATAAAAGGTCAACACCTTCTTCAACCGAAGTGAATACTGATTGCCGACCGGCGACATCAATCGGAGAAGGGTAGAAGTCTTGGCAACCGCTCCGTGTTTCGCGGCTCATCTTATCAGGATCTGACGTGCTCGCTCTCGTCCATTCCGGTGCACTCATCGGCATAGATGCTCATCCGGTCGAAGTAGAAATCGACGTCTATCCCGGGCTGCCATACATCGCGGTTGTTGGGCTGCCCGACAGCGCGGTGAAAGAGAGCGCCGCGCGCGTAAAATCCGCGATCGTCAACAGCGGGTACCCGTTTCCGTCGCGGCGGATCATCGTGAACCTCGCTCCCGCGGGCCTCAAGAAAGAGGGCGCGAGCTTCGACCTGCCGATTGCGCTTGGAGTGCTTGCCTCGTTGGAACTCCTGCGGACAGACCACCTGGAAGACTACCTCTTTGTGGGTGAACTCTCTCTCGATGGACGAGTGAAACCGGTGAAGGGAGCGCTGTCGCTGGCCCTCTCGGCGCGCGAGCGCGGGCTCACAGGAATTGTTCTGCCGGAAGAAAACGCGGGAGAAGCTGCGCTGGTCGAGGGTGTGGAAGTCCTCGGCGTGTCGAGTCTCCTCACCGCGGCGGGCTTTCTCATGGGCCGGGTAAGTATTCAGTCTGCCGCTGCTCCCGCGGAAGAGCCCAAAGGGCCGTTCGGAGAGTACGCGGTCGATTTCCGGGAGATCAAAGGACAGGAATTCGCCAAGCGCGCGGTAGAAGTGGCGGCCGCGGGCGGGCACAACGTGTTGATGATCGGTCCGCCGGGTTCCGGCAAGACGATGATTGCGCAGCGCATCCCTACCATCCTGCCCGATCCCGTTTTCGAAGAATCACTGGAGACAACGCGGGTCTACTCTTCCGCTGGCCTGCTCACAGGCAATGGGTCGCTCATGCGGATCAGGCCGTTCCGGTCGCCTCACCACACCGTGTCGGACGCGGGGCTCATCGGCGGAGGCATGATCCCGAGGCCCGGGGAGGTGTCCCTCGCGCACAATGGCGTGCTGTTTCTGGACGAGCTGCCCGAGTTCCGCAAGAACGTGCTGGAAGTGCTGCGCCAGCCGCTGGAAGACGGGGTGGTCACCATCTCTCGCGCCCAGCTTGCGTTGACCTTTCCTGCCAGGTTCATGCTCGTTGCCGCGATGAATCCGTGCCCTTGCGGATACCGTGGAGATCCCAAGCACCACTGCTCGTGCGCATTTCAGACGGTCCAGCGCTACTGGAGCAGGATTTCCGGGCCGCTTCTCGACCGGATCGACATCCACGTCGAAGTGCCCGCTGTCGAGTGGCGGGAACTCACCGGCCGCGGGGAAGGCGAACCATCGACAACGATCAAGGAGCGGATCAACCGCGCCCGCACCATCCAGTTGGACCGCCTTCGAAAGACGGGGATTTTCTGCAATGCACAGATGAAGACGTCTCACCTGAAGAAGTTCTGCAAACTCGATGTGCGGTCTATGGGCGTGCTCGAACGGGCCGTGGAAGTGCTGGGGCTTTCCGCAAGAGCGTACCACCGCATCCTCAAGATCGCCCGTACCATCGCGGACTTGGAAGGCGCGGCGGATATCGTCTCGTCACATATTTCGGAAGCAATCCAGTATCGGACGCTGGACAGAAGGCTGGAATAAGGATCTGGCAACTATTCGGTGACGTGGCGACGCGTTGGTTCAAACTTGTCATTGCGAGGAGTGAAGCGACGAAGCAATCTCCATCGCGCCAGAAGAGGAGATTGCTTCGCTTCGCTCGCAATGACACGCTCCACATCTGACAGCCGCCCCAAGAGCTGAAAGCGTGCCGGATTGGGAAACGTGTTCTTGAAATATCCGCCGGTGGACGCGTCGGCGAAGGGCCTTCTGCCGATTTCCACCGGCTGCATCCGAGTGAGGGTTGTTTGGCGATGAACGATTGGAGAGGGTTTTCACTCAGGCTCTCGAACATCGAGAATCGGTTGAAATTGAGATTTTGGAAACGATTTTCAGATAGGCTCTTGACCCTCTGGCTCGGGCTGACGACTGGAATCTTCCTGGCAGAAGGTCTTGGGTCACATGACTGGGGGCATGCTGCTGAAGTGTCATATTTCCAGGGCTTTGCCCTCTTCATGGTATGGCTGACAGAGCGAAGTTACAGGCGACACGCCGCTGAGGCCGCTATTCCGAATGGTTCTTCCGCTGAGGGCGGCATAGCCGACAAACAACCAGAACCGGCCTCGCGTCCGTAGATTCAAAAACGCACCAATCATAAGCGAGGCTTGGCGGGGCACCATCAGAAAATGACAGGCGGGACGCCTGTCCCACCAGGACAAGCACCACATGTTTGGCAGAATCGCCGTATGGGCAGGCACCGCGATCAGAACGTCCAGACCATGGGAATGATCAGAATCGCGGTCGTTGCCGTGATGATGTCCATGGGAATGCCGACGCGCAGGAAGTCGGTGAAATGGTACCCACCGGGCCCGTAGACCATCATGTTCGTCTGGTACCCGAAGGGGGTCGCAAAGGCCACCGACGCGGCCATCATCACTGCCATGGCGAACGGGGTGACGCTTACACCCAGAGTCTGAGCAGTGGTCATCGCGATCGGGAACACCAATACCGCGGCAGCCGCGTGCGAAATGATTTCGGTGAGTACGAGCGTGAGAACGTAAATTGCGGCAAGATTCAGCCACGGATTCGCACCGGCAAGGCCCCTGACACTCGAAGCGATAGCGTCTGCAGCGCCGGTCTTGAGCATCGCGGTCCCCAAGCCAAGCGCAGCCGCGATGGTCAGGAGCACTGAGGTGTCGATGCTCCGCCGAGCTTCGGTCCCGCTGACGCAACCTGTCATGATCATCAGCCCTGCTGCGAGCATCGCGGCCTTGACCATGCTGAGGCCCGCCACAGCGAGCACCACCATGAGACCCAATATGGTCAATGCGACCCAAGCCCGTTCATGGCGGGGCGGGCTGGAATTCTCGATTGGGCTGACCAGATAGAAATCTCTTGAATTATGCTGTTGCTCAATAAAGGTTTCGTGTGCTTCCAACAAGAGCACATCGCCTGGACGCAGCACAATGTTCGCTACGTTTTGTCGGAGCCGCTGGCCGTGCCTCGCAACCGCCATGACCACCGCGTCGTAACGTGAGCGGAATCGCCCCTGCTTGACGGACCTGCCCGCGACCGGGCAACCGGGTGACACGACCGCTTCGATGAGCAGCCGTTCCGAACGAGGAACGTCGAGTCTGAAAACCTGGTCCGTTGCGGGCTTCAGTCCTTTTATCTTCTGAAGCTCGGCTACGGCCTCGCCGCCTCCCACAAACACCAGGCGATCCTCAGCTTCCAACGGTTCTTCCGACGTGACAGCGGGAATTACATGTCCGGCCCTATCGATTTCGGCAACGTACATGCCTTCAAAGTAATGCAGGCCTGCGTCTTCCAAGGTCTTCCCAACGAGGTTGCTATCAGGTTCCACAATCATCTCGACGGTGTACTCTCGGGCGCTCTCGAAGTCACTTGTTGGAGGGCGTCGATCCGGAACCAACTTCATCAAGAGCACAATGCAGGTAATTCCGATTATCGCAATTGGAATCCCGATCCATGCGGGCTCAAAGAAGCTGAAGGGTCTCATATTAGCGTGAGAGACGATGAGTCCGTTGATGACAAGATTGGGGCTCGTACCGATAATTGTGCACATGCCACCCACGATAGTGGCATAGCTCAGCGGCATCATCAGGTCGGACACGCGTAGGTTGTAGCGTCGGGCCCAATCCTTCACAGCGGGGATCATGATCGCCACCTGAGGCGTATTGTTGGTAAAATTGCTGATGATCGCCGCAGGGATCATCATCTTGAGCTGCGCGCGGACAATCGATGCAGATGGCCCCAGCAGCCGTTCCACGATGATCTGCGTCACGCCTGTCTGCTGAAGGCCCTCCGCCACTATGTAGAGCACCCCGACAGTCACCATGCCTTCATTCGCGAGTCCCGACAACGCGTCTTCCGCGGCCAAAACTCCCGTGATGAGCAGGAGAGTCACACCTCCCATTAGCACGGTATCCGGGCCGATATCCGTCAGCGAGAGGAACCCCAGCATAAGAAGGATCACACAGATCGTGAACCAGGCTTCAAAAGCCATCCCAGCCTCCAAAAAGACACAACCTCGTCCGCTTCGTGTCCGTCATTCCATAGCGTCATTCGCAGCCATAACGGCTATCGAACGCAAATCTGTCAGTCCTGAAGCAGCGAACACTGAACAGCACAAGCCTCGGTATTCCGGCTGGGATCTCGAGTGCAAAGGTCGTAGCAATTCTTCGGCCACGATACCCATCCATGACCGGCCGAGCCGCTTGGCGAGTCGAAAGTGAACGACCTGGTCCGCGCGACCCAGAAGAATAGGGCGCCGAAAGCTACGACTATTGCTGCGACAATCATTAATAGCGCGTACATATTCTTGTCTCCGTGAGGGATTCCGGATGATCGTTCGGCCTTTCGGAATCCGGGTTTCATGTAGCATCACGCCTTCAGCGCATTCCAAAGGCATTGTTTGCTGCCGCGTACGGCTGCCGAGTCAAAATCAGAACGCTATGCCCCACAAAATCATTGCCAGCAATGCAAGAGCAAACACGCCAACGAACAATCCGTATCGTTTCTTCATGTAAAGCATTTTGGGTGCCTCCGAATAATTTTCGCCTCCCAACCACAGTCATCTAGTCAAAAGATCTGTATCACCGAACAGGCAGTCAAGCAGGAAGCCTGAGGTGTATGCATTCATTTACGCGGGGAGGAAGAAGAATTGCGTTTCACCACAGAAGACGCAGAGGGCACAGAGACGAGGTAGGGGCGCACGGCCGTGCGCCCTGTTCGGGGCTTGTACTCTGTTGACGAAGGGCGGACACACGGAGGTTGTCTCAAAACTCGTACAGAGGGCGCCATCGTAGCACGACAACCCCTCACCCTATCCCTCTCCCTGAGGGAGAGGGGACCGGACATCCGCTCCACACGCCTCCCTCTCCCACTGGGAGAGGGTCGGGGTGAGGGTTGCAGAAGCCTGTTTCAGCCCTATTCGTGGCACGATATTGTTCTCTCCGCGACTTTTGAGACAGTCTCCACGGGTCCGCCCCTACAGCGATCTCCGCGAACTCTGCGGTGATTGATCTTCTTCTTTCTTGCTTTGAGCCCCACGTAAGTGAACGGTCATTCCGAGGTCCAAAATTCTGTTTTGATCCGCAATGATTTGGCATAAGATCGTGCTGTCAGGCTGATCAGATCTCATTGAACACACGGCCGTTTCGGGACATCGGACTGGCCACGGGGAGGGCAGAAACCGCATCATGATGACTCAGACGACGGTATTGACGCTCGTCGGCGCGTTCGGGGCCGCAATGTTCGCGGCGAGCGCTGTGTATCGACGTTCGCGTGGACTGGACCTCTTTCTCGTGGCAGACCGGGCGGTGGGGACCTTCGTCGGGGCAATGAGCGTGGCGGCCACATGGATCTGGGCGCCCGCGTTGTTCATCGCGGCGCAAAAGGCTTACCAGGAGGGGTTGCCGGGCCTGATGTGGTTCACGGTGCCGAATGTCGCTTGCTTGGTGCTCTTCGCGTTTCTTGCCACTCGGATCCGGCGGATATTCCCGCGCGGATACACACTCCCCGAGTACATCGCAACACGCTTCGACACGCGGACGCACCTGATCTACTTGTTCTGCTTCCTTTCCTTGCAGATATGCTCACTTGCCGTGCAGCTCATCGCGGGTGCTGCGATGCTCAACGCGATCGGCGGAGTGCCATACTGGATTGGAGTGCTCGCACTGGCCGTTGCTTTCACTTCGTACTCTCTCATTGATGGCCTGCATTCATCGATCAGGACCGACCTGTTTCAGATGTTCATCATCGGTGGAGGGATCGCTGTTCTCGTGCCCATGGCAGTGAATGCCGGCGGCGGCCTGGACACGCTTGCTGTGGGGCTGGGTGGATTCGACGGGAACTATTCAAGCCTGTTCAACGCTCACGTTGCGTACACCTTCGGTATAACAGTGACGATCGGACTCATGAGTGGGCCTGTGGGAGACCAGATGCACTGGCAGCGGGCGTTCGCGTTTCAAGAGGGCAAGGAATTCCGTGGATACCTTCTCGGAGCGCTCATCTTTGCCTTTGTTCCCCTCACGATGGGCCTTCTGGGGTTCACTGCCGCGGGCAACCATGCCGCAGCTCCCGCTGTGTCAGCGGGGTCGGTGTCAGCGCAGCAGGTCGGCCCGGAAGTGATCCGTACCCTTTTACCGCCGTGGGCGCTCGTGGTGTTCACGGTGGTCATCCTTTCGGGTCTCGCTTCCACAGGGGATTCGTCGCTCTGCGCTGGCGGATCTCTGCTGGTCGTCGATATCTACCGCAAGTACATGAATCCGTTCGCATCTACTGAGAAAGCACTTCGGATTTCGCGGCTGGCCATCCTTGGCCTTTCCGGTGCTGCGATCCTTATTGCGCTTATTCCCGGAATCACGATTTTGAAGCTTTTCCTGTTCTATGGCACATTGCGGTCTTCGACACTCATGCCGACGCTGGTGATCATCTTCCGGGAAAAAGTTTCCTCCACCGGCGTGTTCTGGGGAGTGGCGCTGGCGGTGCTCTTCGGGCTGCCGGTTTACCTTGCGGGGGAACTGCTGGGGATAGTCCACCTAAAGGTCGCGGCGAACATCGGTATTGTGGCTATTTCTCTGGCACTGCCGCTTCTGGCGGGGGGCGCGGAGCCCGTGGAGGCGCGCGCGGCTCAGCCTGTCGCATCGGAGGTTGCACAATGAAATGCCCTCAGTGCACGAGCGACCAAAAGATCAAGGACGGGATGATCTGCTCGAAGTGCGGTTATCTTTTTGCCTTGAACCCGAAAGAGAAGCTCAAGATTTCCGACCTGGGATTCAAAAAGGCGGTTGAAGCGCTCTCAGGGCCGGAAGGCAACTATTTCACGTACAACCAGCTCTACGCACAGATCCACAAGCACGCTGTAAAATCCGCCCGAGGTTCTCGTGTAAAGCATATCATCATCAGTTGCATCGTCGGTGTAGTCGCCACGCTCTTCTTGGGCACGTTTTTCCGGGACTTCACCCAACTCGGCGCGCGTGCATACGTTATCGTGGGAATCATTGCCGCGTTGGTAGTGATCATCCGCATTGGGCGGCGCCCCCATGTATCTGATAACGATGTCAGAGACACGATCCGATCGTACTTGTCGATGCACCCCATCGAACGGCTCGCTGACGGCGAGCGGTTCAAGCGTATGGAGTCTGACGCGTTCGATAGAGAATTCCTCAACTACGCGCCTGAACGTATCCTCATCGTGGAACGCAACGACATGGCGGACATGTTGCTGCTCAATCGTTTTCACGTTGAGAACAAGACACTCGTAGTCAGTGCGCACCGGTATCCTCCACACGCGTTCCGCGCGTGCCAGGAATTCCTCGTGCGCTACCCTGACCTTCCGGTGGAAGTGATGCACGATGCGTCGATGGAAGGGCTTCGTCTTAAGGAACGCCTCCAGGCGGACAAGCAGTGGCACCTTCAAGGAAGAGAAATCAAAGACCTGGGCCTGTTCGCACACAACGTAGACAAGCTCAAGAATCCCATCTGGCTTCCCGCGGGCAGGCCCGGCGCAGGAGCGACCGACACCCGAGTTACAAGCTCGTCGGAAGAAAACATCCAGCACGGGCTCCGCATGCCGCTGGATATTGCTCCGCCGAGAGCCATGATGGGCGCTGTGGGCCTGGCAATGCTCGCCGGAATGGCATTGCTCAGCGACGAACTTCTCGCGGAGCAGCGCAGGCTGGCGAAGGATACGACGTCGGATGTTGGCGGAGGCTTCGGATAGCGATGTCGGTCATGCGGTCCTGAAAGGGATTCCACACTCATGCGCCGCGAGAGAGCGGATATTTCTGCGGGAATGGGAGCCACGAGCAGCGGAAAGTCCCCACCCTCTGTACCACGTCGTCACGCATGGGGAGATGTAGGGGCGGACTGCCGTCCGCCCGCAAGGTTCTCGCCCACACGGGATTCTGTACGAGAAAATCCCCCCTAACCCCCCTTTACGAAAGGGGGGAGCTTCCATTCCCCGCTTAATAGAGGGGGCACAGGGGGGATTTTGGATACTGCCAATGTCACTTGTTTGAAAGCGAACTCGTATTAGTATCCTCCTTGGAGCGTTTTCATCTCATGGGTTGTCTCTTCGGCTACTGTGGCCGGCCCGCAGAGGGCCTTCTGGATCGGATGCAATCCGCACTCAGCCATCGGTGCGCGACGGGCTGGGAGCGGGTGCGTCTCGCGGTAAGTCCCGATCATGTGGTGGAGATCGGCCGCGGTTTGCCGCCGTGGTCGCATAGGCCGCAAGTAGCGACGGATGAGCACAGACGCCTTGCTATCGGCAACTCCGGAGTGATCTTCAACGAGGAGGAGGTAATCCGGCGGTACGCCTCGGTCGACAGCGCTCAGGGATTGCTTTCCGCGTTCGGCGATCGGCCGGTTGTGGTACTCGAAGCGCTGGAAGGTTGTTTCACCGTCGCGGCCACTTGGGACGGGGAGATGTTCCTCGTACGAGACCCGGCCGGAGTGAAAGCACTCTATTGGACACTCCACAAAGAGCGCCTCGTTTTTGCCGTGGAGATCAAGGCGCTGTTCGCGGACCCGCTGGTTCAGCGAAAGCTGCGCATCGCCGCGCTCCCGGAGTATCTCACGTTCAGCTTTGTCCCCGGCGAAGGCACCATGTTCGAGGGTATCCACGAACTTCAACCTGGTACGATCCTCACGTACCGAGCGGGGCGAGTCAGCACGCGACGACATTTCCTATTTGAACGTTTCGAATCGAACGATGCACAGAAGCCGCAGCGGTTCTACGCGGACGCTGTGCGCGACGCACTTGAACGATCGGTGGACGAGTGCTGCCGCGTGAGCGACCAGCGGCCGGCAGTCTTTGTCTCCGGCGGAATCGATTCAAGCGCGGTGCTCGCCGCTGCCGCGCGGCGCTTTAACGGCGAGCCCATCAAGACCTTCTCGGTCCACTTCGGGACGCAGTACGCCAACGAAAACAATTTCGTCAGCCTCATGGTGGATCGGTACAAGACCGACCACACGTGGCTGGAAATCAAACCCGAGAAGTTCCTCGGCCGCATGAGAGAAATCATCCGAGTGCTGGACGACCCTATCGGAGACCCCATTACCGTGCCGAACTTCCTCATGGCCGAGGCCGCGTCCGGCGTGACACCGGTGGTGCTGAACGGGGAGGGGGGAGATCCGTGTTTCGGTGGTCCCAAAAACATCCCCATGATGATGGCCGGCCTCTATGGAGCGCCCGCGGGACAGCTCGGCGACAAGTGGCTGGAATGGAACTACCTCCACTCGTTTCGCAAGTGCTTCGCCGACCTGGGGCGTATCCTCGACCCTGGGGTGCTCGCGGCGTCCGGCGGGGAAGAGGCGCTGCTCGCGGTGATCACGCCCTTTCTCGAGGCCAATCCGCCGGCCGCGCTGCTCAACAAGCTCATGGCGATGAATATCCGCCTCAAGGGCGCGAACCTCATCCTCGTAAAAGTGGACAAGATGAGTTCTGCAAATCGCGTCCTCGCGATGCCGCCGCTGTTTTCCAAGCGCATGATCGAGACGAGCATGGCGTGTCCGGCCGAACTCAAACTCGTGGGCAACGTGGAAAAGAGCGTGCTGAAACGGGCCGTCGAAGACATTGTCCCGGAGCCGATCGTATTGCGACCGAAGTCGGGAATGATGGTGCCGGTGCGGTTTTGGTTCCGTGGTGAAATGAGACGGTACGCCAAACAGGTGCTGGCACGCAAACATCTGAAGCGAGTGGGGCTGTTCGACGTGGACTATGCCACCACACTGCTGGATTACGATAAGACGCAGATCGACGGTTCCCGCCACGGGTTGAAGCTGTGGATGTTGGTGACCTTCATGCTCTGGTATGAGCAGATGATCGGATCGCCTTCGCACAGTCCCGAAATCGACAGAGGCAGTTGGTCACAAGTCATTCCGTGGCTCCGTGGGACTTGAGTATCGCGACGATTCCCGGGCGTCCCTGCGACAAGGCCGCTTTCAGGGCAGTTGATCCGTCTCGCCTCTTTGCGTTCACATCCGCTCCCTGCACGAGAAGTTGCCGGACCACTTCGGAGTGGCCGTGGAACGAGGCCATGATGAGCGCGTTCCCGCCCCTCAGGTGAAGCGCGTTCGCGTCGGCTCCCTTGTCCAGAAGTAATTCGACCACTTTCGGGTCCCCAATTATGCATGCGATCATGAGTGCCGACCACCCGTTTCGATCGCGAGCGTTGACGTCCGCGCCGGAATCGAGGAGAAGCTTCACTTGTGGCGCCGAGGACGACCAGCACGCCTCCATGAGCGGCGTTCGTCCCCGTATGTCGCTCGTGTCGACCTTCGCTCCCCGCTTCAACAGCAGGGTCACCATCGGGAGATCGGACCGAGAGACTGCATGCATGAGGGGCGTCATGTAGTTCTCGCCGCGGGCGTTCGGGTCAGCTCCACGATCGAGAAACCGTTCGAGTTGCGCCAGATCGACGCCGGTTCTCGGAGGGTCCGTGAGGAGGCGGAGCATCCGGATGTCCCAGTCGTTCAGGCTGCACCCGAGGCACAACACCACGAACAATCCGAGCATAATGGCTATCGCGGTTCGAATCATGCAGTCCTAATCTCCGCTATAATGCTGACAACAATTCTTAACAATATTTTCGGATGAAAAACAGGTTTTTTGACCTCTCATTGGCAAGGCCTTTGAGCGGTCAATTTTGAAGTGCATCCAAACTCGCGGCTCAAAAGCCGGCTTAAATGAGGCCGTTTTGCGCCTATTCATGCATTGACATAACGTCTTGCTGCCGATAAAGTCTGCACACTACGTCGAATGTGCGGCGCGAGAGATTTTGGTTCCCCGAGTAACACCTTATACGTATGCCGGAACGTTTCTGTTGAGCTGCTCTTTGCTCATGTTTGAAACGTTGCTTACCCGTGTTTTCGCCGTTACTATGCTCTATCATTATGCGTTCGCCGCAATCTCGATGGCTATGTTCGGCCTGACATTGGGCGCGCTGGCTGTCTATCTGAAACCCGCTTGGTTCCTTCCGGAGAAAACGAACTACCATCTAGCACTGTGCTCGATCCTGTTTTCTTTGACGATGCTCTTGGGCATCTTGACGCACTTGTCCGTGCCCTTGATCGCGACAGTGTCGCTGCAGACAGCATACACCGTTCTCCTTACGTATATAGTCACTTCGGTCCCGTATTGTTTTGCGGGGATCGCCATATGTCTGGTCCTCACTCGATTCCCTGCGCAGGTAAACAAACTGTACGCGGCAGACCTTGTGGGTGCGGCGTGCGGTTGCCTGATGACGATATATTTTATCGAGTTTACCGACGGACCTTCGGCAATTGCGATCACAGCGTTCATCGCGGCGACCGCGGCGATCTTTTACGCGGCCCAGGACGTGGCTCAGCGGATGGTGCGTGCCGTCTGCATCGTCGTCTTGGCGGTCGGAGCGTTCGCTCTGGGGAACGCCGTCCTTTCGGCGTCTGGAACGCCGCTACTGCGGGTAACTTGGGTCGAAGGCCGGTACGAACCTCCGGGGCTTTACGAAAAGTGGAACGCTTTTGCTCGGATAAAAGTTACCGGCGACCCCAGCGCGCTCGTCCCGGTACATGGGTGGGGGCTGAGCCCTGTATATCCTCGAGATCATCTCGTCAGAAGACTTTACATCAAGATCAACGGCATCTCAGGCACGTATATGCACCAGTTTGACGGGGATTTGAGCCGCTTCGAATTCCTGAAGTACGAGCTTGCAAATTTGGTGCACTACATTCGGCCCAATTCCGACGTTGCGGCCATAGGAGTCGGCGGCGGCTTGGAAGTCCTCTCCGCGCTGGTCTTCAAGCAAAAATCCGTAACAGGTGTGGATATCAACAAGGATATCCTCTATGCGGTCAATTTCGAGTTCGGCATCTACACAGGCAACTTGGATTTGAAGCGCGGCGTGCGGTTCGTCCACGACGAGGCGCGCAGTTACATCGGCCGGCAGGACAGGACCTTCGACATCATTCAGAGTCGGTCCATAGAACGTCCTGAAGCCAAGCTCGACGGTGCGCTTGTTCTCGCGGAAAACAGCCTCTACACGGTCGAGTCATGGAAAACGTTGCTCCAGCACCTTTCGCCTGACGGCGTGCTCACTTTCACCGTCGCGCAAAGACCGGAAGCGCCGCAGGAAATGTACCGGCTCGCTGCACTAGCAGTCGCTGCCTTGAGGGAAATCGGAGTCCAGGACCCGCGCCACCACATCATCATGGCCAGGTTACCGATGAGCAACGTCTTCATTGAGAAGAAGGGTGGAGACGCATGGCCTTCGGTCGCAATATTATTGGGGCGCAAACCATTTACCGCTCAAGACGTTACAATCTTGACCGAAGCGTGCGCCAAAATGGCGTTCGAGATGACGCTCACGCCGAATACTGCCGCGGACCCAATACTCGAACGCGTTGTCGCGGCCAATGGGTTGAAACAACTGGACGAAATCTCGCCCTCTGCGAACATCACCCCCCCGACAGACGACAAGCCGTTCTTCTTCAATCTCTTACGGCTGCGAGACCTCTTCAATCCCGAATCGTGGGCGCATGATCGCAACAGGTTAGGGTCGAACCTCAAATCTATCTTCATCCTCTTATCATTGCTTGCCGCAGCCGTAGTTCTGACCGCGGGGTGCATCATCGTACCGATTCGCAGGACCCGAACCGAACCCTTCTCGGCAGCGGTGCCATTCGGTTTGTTTTTTGCCGCGATCGGCTTCGGGTACATGCTCGTGGAGATTTCACAGCTACAGCGGCTGATCATCTACCTCGGCGAACCGACATACGGCCTTTCCGCTGTGCTCTTTTCGCTACTTCTGTCCACCGGAGTGGGCAGTTACCTCTGCGGGGTGCTGTTCAGCAGAAAATCCTCGGCTGGTGCGCTGTCAGCACTCATCGGCATACCGCTTGCGCTGGTTGTGTTTGCGCTCGTGACACCGCAAGTGATAGCCGTGACCCGTCAGGCAGAGACATCCATCAGGGCGCTCACTACGGTTTGCATGCTCTTTCCGATAGGGGTCTTCATGGGAACAGCATTTCCGCTGGGCATGCATGCAGCCGCGGTAAGGAAATCCTCGCTCGGGCCGTGGCTGTGGGGAATCAATGGTGCGTCCTCTGTGGTGGGGTCTGTTCTAGCCTACACTGTCGCCCTTTTCAGTGGGATTTCAACCGCATTCTGGGTTGGAGTGATCTGCTACATGCTGGCCCCGATCGCCTTCCTCGTGATGACTCGACGCCGTGAATCAGAGGGCTGAAAGCGGCTGCAGAACCTAAGAAGCGTTTGAAAAGTTGCCGGGAAGGGCGTTTCTGGAGAGGCGCCCTCTCTGGCTCCGTGCCCAAGATCTCTTAGGGGCCGTCCTGGAATAACCGTTGCATGCATTGGGGAAGAAGGCGTCGATATGGAAGAGCACTTCTGGGCAAGCCCGCAGTGGCACCCGGAATTCTGTCACATTTATTTGGGGACAGACCCTAAGTTGCCGTTGAGCGAGTCTTCGTCCCGTCCTTGACGCGTTTCCCGTTAGAGGAATAGTATTTTTCGTACCCATAGTATCGATAATGATCGTAATACCGGTAGCTTCCATAGTGGGATGATCTCAGATTCGCCATATTGATCACCATGCCCATGATCGTCACATTGCTTGCGGTAACGATGCTTTTTGCATGACGAAGGAGTTCAAGTGACACGTGCCCTTCCTTTGTTACCATGATCATTGCATCACAACGCGCGGCGAGGATTGGGACGTCGGGAAAGCCAACAATAGGAGGGGTGTCAAAGACCACGAGGTGGAAAGCCTGCCCAAGGTGTTCAATGAGTTTGGTCATTCGCTCCGAGCGGAGGAAGCCCGCTGGATTGGATGGAATTTTGCCCGCCAGAAGATAGTACAGGCCCGGAACTCTCGACCGTCGAACGGTTTGAGAGAGCTTCGTTCCCGAGTCACTGAGAACATTCGTGAGTCCGGGAGTGCCGTTTTGCTCTCCGAAGACTTCGCCGACACCTGGTTTGCGAAGGTCGGCATCAACGATGAGCACTTTTCGCTCGTGGGAGCTGAGCGCTGTTGCAAGTGCGACAGCCATGAAGGTCTTGCCTTCACCAGGGACAGCGCTGGAAACGACGATGGTCTTGGGCGACCGCTCCGGCGCACAAAGCTGAATCGACGCGGTGACGCTGACGATGGCGTCAGATACCCGGCTCTGTGGGAGATCATACGGGAGAAACTCATATACTCCGCGCTTGCCGTTGGTTGCAGCAGGTATCTTGAATCTCTTGAGGTGTGGCACTAGGCCAAGGTATGGCAAGTTGAGGGATTGTTCGATGTCGTCGATAGTGCGGACCTTGTCGTCCAGGTGTTCCAGGCAAAACGCCACCGCCACTCCGCCAAATACTCCCAACAGGCCGGCGACCAAGAGGATGAGCCGTTTCTTTGGTCTTACCGGTCGATTCGGTTTCTCCGGAGGATCTACAAGAGTGAGATTGCTGCCCACGATCTGGGCGTTCAGGTCAATTTCTTTGGATTTCTGAAGCAGCACGTTGTAAACCTGCTCGTTGGTCTCCACGTCTTTCTTGAGCACAGCGTACTGCACGCCAAGAGAATTGGACTCGATGGCCTCCTGTTTCGCTCTTTCGAAGCCCTTCTGGTGGAGCATCTCTTGCTTCTTGGCCGTATCCAGAGCCGACGTAATGATGTCGTTATCGAGTTCCGAGATCTTATTCTTGAGCACCTCCACCTGCTTCTTGAGCATCACCATCTTGGGGTAATCTTCTGAATAGACCTCCTGCATCTCGGAATATCGGGCGTCGAGAAGGGCCAGCTTTTGCCTGAGTCCGGCAAGTTCCACCGGTTGCACTCCGGCGGGTAGGACAGCCACAGACGGTCCTTTGCTGGAGTCGGCCGACGCTTCCAACTGGAGCCTCTGCTCCGCGGATTGGGCGAGCCGCTCCGTGGCTCTGTTAAAGAAGGTGAGCACATGGTTGGAGTTCGTGTCCAGTGAAACCAGGCCATGCTCGCTGGTGAACTTGACGAGGTCGGTGAGTGAGGTCACCAGTTTAAGCTCAGTCTTCTCCAGTTCCTGTTTGAGCCATTCGCCGGCTTCGCGAACCGATCTTCGGCGCAGTTGGAGGTTGCGCTCCATGTAGATGTCAAGGTAAGCGCTCAGGAGTTGGCGGGCCAACTCAGGGTCCGTCGCTTCCATACTGACTTTCAGCAATCGGCTCGTGCGCTGACGTTGCACCGATATTCGTGCGAGCACGCCGTCGACAAGAGCATCGGCTGATTGCTTTTCGGTGAGGCCCTCGGGGGGGTGGTCATCGAGTCCCAGCCACGCCTTCGCGCTCGC
>Ga0172368_10004433_pt1 | contig 16265 bp, 24 predicted proteins | sample Lak11m_FD_114540 | JGI IMG/M metagenome (GOLD analysis project Ga0172368, IMG submission 114540) | Freshwater microbial communities from Kabuno Bay, South-Kivu, Congo - kab_022012_11m | ecosystem: Environmental > Aquatic > Freshwater > Lake | place: Democratic Republic of the Congo: South-Kivu...
AAGAACGTCCTAGTCGCCACCGACATGGCGGCACGCGGTCTTGACGTGGACGACGTCGAACTAGTCATCAACTACAACCTGCCCGACGAGCCGGAAGTCTACGTCCACCGCATCGGACGCACCGCCCGCGCCGGCAAGAAAGGCGACGCCATCACCTTCATCACCAACGTGATGGAAAAACGCCAACTGCAGGAAATGGTCGCCCGCAGCCAATCCACCATCGAAGAACTCCAACTGGCCATCAACCCCGAATACAAGAAATTCACGCCCCGCCAACACCACAGCGAGGACCAAGCCGACCGGCTGCAGCGCGGCGGCCATGACCGTCCCGGACGCGGCTTCCGAGGCGGACGCCCGCACGGACGGCCCCACCACGGCGGTGGACCCCGGCGGCACTCCAGTCACGGCGTCAGCCACGGAGGCGGCCGCGGCTTCACCCGCCACGGCTTCGGCCACGGCCAAAGCACGCGCTGAAAAAAAAGCCTGAATGTCGCGGCGTGAAAAACGGTGGAAACCCCGCGCATCTTTCTTTTATTGATCGCGACAGCCGCCGCACTCGGCATCCTCCTGGGCGGCGCAGTCCCGGCACTCACCACCGACAGCCTCCCCCGGTTACCCCTATACACCGGTGGCCCCGTCCACTGGCACGCCCACCTAAGCGTCATCGACGGCGAGGACGAACTCGTCGTACCTGCCGACGTCGGATTGCTGCCGAACGCGCCGGAGTCGCCCATCCACACGCACGACGAGACCGGCTGGCTGCACGTCGAAGCGGCGAGCCAAAACGACCTGCCACCTCACACCTTGGCGCACTTCTTCACGCTCTGGGGACAATCACTGAACGCCTCCTGCGCCACGGACCTCTGCACCACCGCTTACCGCCAGCTGGACTTCTACGTCAACGGCCGACAACGCCTCGACTGGCTCACGTACGACATCCAAGACGGCGACGACATCGAATTCGTGCTCGAAGACGACATCGAAGCCCTCCGCGCCTGAAAAAAAACAAGACCACCCCTACGCTCACCAACGCAGGAAACGGCAACGAAAGCAAGACGCCAAACCCACAGGCGCACCTCAACTTTCCGCCCTCACTCCCACTCCGTGGGCCTTTTAGGCACACGCCAACAACAAGCAACAGACATGGACCTCGGACTCTCCCTGCTTGCACTGTCAGTCCTCATCGCGCTGAACGCCGCCTTCTCCGCCGTAGAAGTGGCATACCTGACTATTTCGCGCATCCGCCTGCACCGCCTGCTCGAGCGGAAACTGCCCGGATCCGAGTCCTTGGCCCGCCTGAAGGCGCAATCCAACCGCACCATCATCGCCATCCTCATCGGCAGCAACGTGGCCGGCGTGGCCGCATCCGTCCTGGCGGCGGACATCGCCGTCGGCTTGTTTGGCGACGTGGGGTTGGGCATCGCCACCGGCTTCATGACGCTTTTGTTGCTCACCGTGGGAGAAGTCACGCCCAAGACGCTGGCAAGCTCGCACGCCGAACCCATCATCCTTTTTTTCAGCGCACCCTTGGAAGCCCTCGTCTTTTTGTTGTCGCCGTTCGTCTCGGCGTTCGACGCGTTCAACCGCGCCGTGGCAGGGCCGCATGCCAAAAGCGTGTCCAAAATCACGGAAGACGAAGTCCGCGCCGCCGTCACATTAGGCGCGCAGGACCAGGCCATCACCGCGCTTGAGAAGCACTACATCGAGAACGTCCTGCACTTCAACGACAAGACCGTGGCGCAATGCATGACGCCCAAAAGCCGCACCGCCACCCTCGCACCCGACGAGCCGATACCCGCCGCATTGCAGAAAGCCCTCCAAAGCCCCTACTCGCGCTTTCCCGTCGTGAAAGAAGGAAAGGCCGTCGGCATCGTCACAGTCAAGCGCCTGGCGTACGCCGCCCAAAATCAAAAAGACGCCACCGTCGCCGACGTCATGCGAACGCCCGCACTGACCCTTCCAAAGACCCTACCGGCCAACGAGGCCTTCGCCCGGATGCAGGCCGCCGCCGTCAACATGGCCGCCATCACCGGCGACAACGACGATTACGCCGGCTTGGTGACTCTGGAAGACCTGCTGGAAGAACTCGTCGGCGAAATCGCCTGACGGGGCAATAGAAACTTTTCCATCCACCCGGCCTGCTCGCGTTTTTCCGGCGGAATCCAGGCAAACCCCAACGCCGGGTAGATTTCTTCTTCCGATTCGCGCGCCACGACGCCGCCTTTCTTGTCGAACAGGCCATACTCGTTGAGCTTCCAACCCCGGCCCTGTGCAATTTTGCGCAACTCGATGTTGTGCGCTTTGGAACCCGTGAAGTAAAGCCACGCCGCGCCGAACTGCTCCGGTTTGACCATGCGCAAATCCGCCTGCCGGCCCGACTTGAGGCGGACCGAGACCTTCGTCGGACCCGACGCAATCACGGATGCCACTTGCGGCAACTTGGAAAAAAAAGTTCCGACCCCTTTGGCATCCGTCACGGCCGCCAACAAATCCAAATCGCCAATCGTCTTTCTCTTTCGCCGCAAGGAACCGGCCAACTCAATCCGCAACACGCCCGCATGCTTGCGCAACGCCTTGACCAACGCCTCGGCCTGCTTTCTCGCCTCGACATACGCGATGCGGTCTCCGCTTTCGACTTTGCCCAAACCTTCCAATACTCTCGCCTGGCTCTTCGCACCGAAACCCGCGACTTTGGCCAGTTTGCCTGAAACCGCGGCATCCTCCAAATCCTTCAGCGTCCCGATTCCCAAAGCACGGTGCAACGCCAACACGCGCTTCGGCCCCAAGCCCTCGATCTGCACCAGTTTTTCAAACTCACGCGGCGCGCCCTTCTTCAGCTTATCGTAATAATCCAAAGAACCGGTGCGCAGGAATTGGTCGATCTTCTCCGCGATGTGCTCGCCCACGCCCGGCACTTCCCGCAGACGCCCTTGGCGATGGACCGCTTCGATGTCCTCATCCAGCGCATCCACGCTTTGCGCCGCCACGCGGTACGCCTGGACCTTGAAACGGTTCTCGCCCGTCGCTTCCAGTAAGTCCGCAATGGACGACAACAGCTGCGCCACGGAGGCATTTTTCGACATGAAAAACTAAGCGGCGGCCACCCATAAATAAAGACGGCAAATTACGCCTTCGGCCTCAAGACCGCCGACGCCGCCACGCCCACCAACAACGCGCCGAACGCCGCCAACAGCCACGCCGCCGACGCCGGAGGACGCCAAACCGCTGCAGGGCCCGAACGCGCCGGGAAGGCCTTGGACACCAGACCCGCCGTCAAAATGCCCTCGGAGCGGACCTCGTCGACTTTCGGCTTGGGCACCGAATCCGCATTCTGGAACAGCCACGCCGTCAGTCGGCCCGGCACCTTGAACGAGGCATCCGACGGCAAGATCACCGTCGACGCCTCCGGCCCACGAACGTGCGAATACGCGCCGGCATTCGACGTCAACAACACGCCCAACGCCAAGACGGCTAACAACCACTTCAACATGAAAAACCACCGCTTGCCCGAACTGAATCCGCCGACAACCAGCAGACGCACGATTCGCACTCAAGACCGCAACTCTGGCACAACACAGAATCCCGCCAACGCATAACGCCAAGCACCTCAGACCGGCCAATCCAAGCCCAGACGCGCGATGGACGGCCGCGTTTGCGAGCCCTCGCACAACACGTCCACCGCCTCGCCGCGACGCGCCGCCTTGAAGATGCGCAAGCGATGCGCCAGACGCGCACAATCGAACCGCCGCCCGCTTTGATCCACCACGTCGCCGAACGGATTCAACAAATGCCGCCACTTGGACGGCTCCGCAAAACGCACCCGCGCCACGCGATACGCCTTGCCATTCACCGACACCTCGCCCAGAAAGCCCGCCGGAGAACTCAACGCACACGTGCATAACTCCGGCTCTTCCTTGCAACCCGAACAAAACAATTCATCCGCCATCAGAACCACTTCACCACGTCAAACTCCTTCTCGCCCCGCTTCACGCACACCACGCCCGCCGGTTGCTGGCGCTTGGCCGACTCCACGGCGATGACGTGCCCCAACAAGCCCCGCACCCGGAACACGTTGCCCTCAGCGTCCCGCACCTTGACCAGCGGATTCAACAAATGCCGCAACCTGGACGGATGCGAAAACTGCACCGTACCCACCAAAACCGCCTCGCCATTGACTTCCGCCGGCACCAACAAACCAACCGAAGACGACTCCGACACCACGGCATCGACAACCGGCTTTCTCTCCGACGCCTTGCCCCAATTCAGGAAACCTTCCATGAAACCCGACACCTCGACGCTCCGCTAACCAAACAACGACGACGCCCAAACCGCAGGCTAGACCCAAAGTCAACAACTGCGCCAAGACAAAGCCAAAAACGCCGAAAAAGCCTTCAAACGGCCAACCTCCAAGCTGGCACAAAAGCTTCTCGGCACCCTTGAAGCGGGACTGGTCGGTACCCGCCGTCTTTCCAAATCAACCCACGCGGGGCGCGAAACACGCCCAAAAACGACGCATGAGGCAAGCCGGAAAGACTCACAATGCCTTGGACCAATTCCTACGAAACATCTATTTATATACTTTTTGAAAAGAAAACCCACCCGAAAAGCCATGAATTTATGGATTTTGTAAAGAAAAAATCCATTGATTTAAATATAAAATAAAACCAAAGACGCAAATAACTGTACTAATTTGAAACCGCCAACTCGGCGCCGGTTTGGCCGACCGGAACACCACCTGAAACCATCGCTTCCGCCGGCTCGCAACGGAAAAAACCTTCGGCCTTGCGTCGCAACTGTCCGGCAAACTCGGCATTGCGCGTCACCACCATGCGGCACTGCGCTTTCGTGCGGTACGCCAACTTGTGCGCCAACCACAAACTCTTGGAATCCTCCTCGGCCAGCACGTCGTAGAACGAATCCCACAACCGCCGCGTAGTGGCCGGGTGCACCAACTGAAATACGAAATCCCCCGCAACCAAAACATCCGCATCCTTCTGCACGCCATCCACCCCTAACCTGACTTGGAAGCCGGCGTCCTGCCAAAGACGCGCAAAATACGCATCCATGGCACCGCTTCCGGCCACCAACGCGTACTGCCGCCCGTCCCGAAAGACCGATGAAAAACGCGCCATCATCCGTTCATCCAACACCACCAGGGGCCAGGCCCGCCGCTGGAACACCACCGCATCCAACCGTCCTGACGCCTTGCGGACCTTGGCCGCCTGCTTCAACACCCACGTATAAGGCTCGCACAACGCGCCGGACGAGCGCAATTCAAGCGAACCGAACGCCGGCAGTTCCAACACCGAGCCCGGCCGCCCAAACGCATGCGCATCCCCCACCTCGTCCAGAAAACCGGACGCCTTTTCCAACCACGCCCCGGACAGGCCATACGTCTTGCCGTCCTTTTCCACCACGGACTGCCGCCTAAGATGCGACAACGTCTTATGCACGTACTGGTACGTCACGCGGTACGAATAATCCCGCACCAGCCGCCCATACAAATCCCGCGCACTGACCTTCGGATGGCGTGCCAACTGCCGGATCAATTCCGCCTTCAAACCCCCATCACGCGAGCACAACGCCGAAAACATAGCCTTCCCCCCCCCGAAACGACCAAACGAAAAAAACCAAAAAACACTAAAACCCAAAACACGACCGCCAATCAAGTGACGAAACCAGCCCAACCAAAAGCCCGCAACGCCGCGTCCTCCCGCGCCGCCGAAAAAACCGCACCCGAAACGGCAGCCTCACGCAAAGGCCTGCGCTTAGTCTTGCGGCGGACCTTGCGCCGAGTCAACCCCAGACCCTTGACGGCAGGCATGCCATGCGCCAAGTGGACCAATCCGACCGATTCGCCAACCGCCAAAGACGCCATCTGCCTTCCTCCTCACGAGTTCAAACGCCCGCACGAAAGCCCTCCAAAACGAAGACCCCCCAACGAACGCACTAAAGGCCTCAAACACAACCCGATAAAAAACATCGGTTGAAAACCAATCAACCAAATGGTTGATTTCAGAAAAACGGCAAGTGAATTTCCGATTTCCCGAAGACCAAAACATACTGCGAAGCAATCACTTTGAATCATAAATGAAGCATATTTAAAGCATGAAACCCATCATCGCGTCGGTGAATAAAGATGAACGTCATTCTGCGCGGAAAAACGGAGGAAATCCTGAACCACATGGTCGAAGACGGTTACGCCAATTCCAAGTCGGAAGCCATCCGGTTGGCCATCATCAACTTTGGACGAGAAAACTTTGACGAAACCGAGAAAGTCAACCGCAAACTGGACCGATTGAACGACGAAATCAAAACCGGAAAAAGCCGATTGCTGAACCCCAAGGAAGCGTTAGGCAAGCACGCCAAATGGCCGGAGTAGACCACGAATGTACCGCGCGACGTTTCACGAGCAGTGGCCTGACTATTTCGCCCGACTTGACAACAGCATCCAAGAGCACGTCGCCAAGAAAATCCGAAAAATCCTGGAAAATCCACAAAAAAGGCACTGGAAAGGAAGCGCCAAATATTTCGTGGACGAAGTAGGCCAATGACGCAGCCGGTACTTGGTGTTCGAAAAGAGCCAGGAAGTCCGGCTCTTTCGTCGGAACCACAAAGAATACGAAAAATGGTACAGGCAATACGAATAAGCCGGGTAGCTAAAGACCACTTTTCAGAAAGTCAACGGATGAAGAGTATTGCGTGAAGCCGAAACCGTCAAATCTCGCACGGAGGATGCCTTTCGCATCGGCTAAAATCTTTCCCAAACCCGCCTCCTTGGCCAAGGAATCAAGCATCGACCCATCCACGCCCGCATCATGGAGAGCCAAAATGTCGTTGGCATCCTTCCAAATCTTCGAATCCAAATAGCGCAGATCCTGATTCGGCTGGCCCCGCTTGTCCGAGCGTTCAACCAGCGCAAAGCACTTGTAAAGAAGCAACAACTCCCTCGAAGGAACCAAGACCGACACGCCCGGCGCCACGTTCACAACCGCATTGTGACGCGACAAGTCCGACCAGCCGATTTTTACTCGCCGCGCCGTCCTCGTTTCACTCAACAGGGCAAAATCAAGCTCGACTTCCCCGGAGCCGAATGATTTCTGCCACGTATTGCGGCTCAGCAACAACTTCGGCCGGATGAACCCATTCGGCCGGCAATACCCTTGCTCGAAAACCTCCCGAGCCGACTTGTTCTGAAAAACCAAGTCGATATCCTTCGAACCCAACGGTTGGAACCCGGCCGCATCCCGGTAACGCGACTCCCGGTACTTTCCTTCCCGATAAACGCCCGGCGTTCGACTTCCAGACATCGTCAAGAAATAGACTGCCCAGCCACCGACCAGGAACGTCTTCTGGCGGTTTTCCTGCAACCAACGCGCGATGCCGATCAACTCACGCAGGCTCGGCTCCGTAATGGCGGCATCATAATCCGAAATCCTGCTGGTCATTTGCTCGCCTTCTTTTTTATCCAACGCTCGGCCGCATAAGCGTATTTGCTGGAATACAAATCCAACAACGTCCGGAAAAGACCGGTCAGCAAATATCCGCTTCCCTTAACCGGCGTCACAGCCAAATCCTGCATATATATGTTCACCAAAGTCGTCCCTTTAGGCATTTGAGACAATTCGGCCAAACCCCGACTGACGGCATCGGCATCCGACGCATAAAAATGCAATTCCGGATCCCGGACGTAATCATCATACGAACTCCAAGCAGTCGTCAGGCACCGGATGAACCCCTCCCGATCGAAGTACCGCAAGGCATCCTTGAAATTCATCGAAAGCGAAAGAGACGCCACAGGCTTTGGAAAAGTCCGATGAACCGCGAAAACGGACAGAAGCCCCGGCCACGTACTCACGACGTATTTCTTGCTGGCCTTGGCCACGACACCCTTTTCTTCCAAATAGTGGACGAGCTTGTGCGCCGTGGCAAAACTCGTGCCCGCCTTCTTCCAGACTTCGTACTGGGAAAAAGAGCCCAACTCCATCAACGCCTCCAACGCCTTCAGCGCCTTCGGCTTCGACACGTCCATATCACTAATCCACGAATATATCAGTAAAAAGCGATATATAATACTTCGTAAGCGCCTCAGAATACTGCAGCGGAGTCCTGACGGAACAGAAAGCAGTCGGCGCGCACCTCCCGGAGAATCATCTCAAGGACACAGGAAGCCACCGATCCGCGAAAGCAACAACCGTTTTATTCCAAAACCACTGCAACCCATTTACGATGCTGGAATTCGGCCCAACCACGCTCAAAGACGAAATCCTCCAACTACTCGCCGACAAACCCAACCCCGAAGCCAAAAAAATCCACGCCGGAATCAGCCAAAACCGCGTGACCTACCAAGCAGTCCACAAAACCATCCTCGAGATGAACCAAGCAGGAATCATCGAAAAAGACTCCTTCAGTCGCTATCGCCTTAATCCCGCTTGGTTGCAGAAAATCAAACGATTCGCCCACGACGCCTTGATCAAAACCGAGCCGGACGCCGCCATCGACTACTGCGTCCTGCATCTGGACTCCATCGGCGCCGTGGATGACTTCCTCGTCCAATTCGGCTCCAAACACTACCAAAAAAACCGCACGCTCTGCCTCAACTGGAGCCACTTCTGGATCCCCCTATTCGAAAACCAAGCCACCTACGCCGCCATGAAACAAATGATACTCTCAAGCAAAACCTACGGCATCACCCCCTCAACTACTCCTGTCGACCGCTGGTGCGCCGACTACTGGCGCAAAAACGGCGCAAAAGAAAAAACCGGTTGCGGCCACGCCGGCCTCGACTTTCTCACCTACGCCGGCTACTTCGTCCAAATATTCTACCCGCAAGACATCCGAAAAAAACTCGACGCCTACTACGCCAAAGCCAAAACCATACGCCAACTCGACCTCGACGGCCTCTACGAAAACGTCTTCCGAAAAAAGACGAAAATCCCCGTCCTCATCATCCGAGATGAAAAACTCGCAAAACACGTCGAAGAGGAAGTCAAAAGGTATTTTGGGAAATAGCCAAAAATCGATTCCGCCAAGCTACTCGAAGTATGCCAAAGTTTCGGAACGGATTTGTTGGGCCAAAGCCGCATTGCGCGTGACAATCAAGGAAACGTTGCCCTTAAGGCCATAAACGAGAGAGTAAAAATTCGCCAAATCGACGTTGCCTTTGTTGCTTTGCTCGAAAACTTTGTCCAAACCCGTTCGGATTGGTGTCGGAAGAAAAATCTGGACGACCCGATCCCGCGTAACCAACAAATCACACTGCGAAGCACAAGGAACACCCAAAACCATCTTCTTGCCCAAATCCTTCCAAAAGTCAGCCAAAAGCAGGTCAAGCGCCGTCTTGTCATTCACCAGCGCGTAATGCTTGCCTTGCGACATCATAACCTGCAATTGCTTGAATTCCTTAGGCGAAACACACGTAACGGGCCAACAATGGCTCCAATGCGCCACCGTCACATCCGGAGTCGAATCAACCTGAATCTCACGCGCCATATTGTCAAGCAAAGCATACAGTGCGTCAAGATAGGAATCAAAGGACAACGTCACGGAAGACGCATTCTGGATTTTGCCGAAATCCAACGCAGGCTTTCCTGAACGCCGCGCCTCCACCTGAGAAACGAACGAATTCAAGTTCGAAAGCCAACCCGAATTCAGACTATACCGCTTACCCCCCTCAACCAAAACCCCGTCCGCAACCAACTTTCGAAGCAACTTATGAACCGCCTGATACGACACCGAAACCCCCGACTCCCGCCGCAGGGCCAAAAAAATAGCTTTAGCCGAAAGGTCCTCATGGGCAGAGAGCAGAGAAACAACTCGGTCGCGAAGGTCTAGAGAAAGCATAGGTGGTTTTGGAAACATGCAAACACCTAAAAAAGTTACCCGAAATATTCAAGCGTTTCCAATCGAATTTCATCGGCAAGTTGCTTGTTCTGCGTGATGATCACTTTCACGTTTCCTTTGAGGCCGAAAACACACGAATAAAGGCTGGAAAAATCGATTTTACCAGTATTGCTTGATTTGAACACCTGACCTATTCCTTTCCGGACAGGCGGAGACAAGTAAATCTGCACAATCTTATCTCCCGTTACTAGCAAGTCACAGTGCGTCGCGCACGGAATGCCTAACTGGACTTTTGCGTCAAAACCACGCCACAAGTCGGACAATACTTCGTCCAAAGCAGTATCCTGGTTGCCCAACGCATACCTGGTTCCGACTCGCATGACGCGATTCAATTGTTCAAACTCTTTCTTTGAAACACAAGTGACCGGCCAAGCATGATACCAATGTGCAACCGACACATCATCTGCACTTCGAACTCGAGCATCCCGATCCATATTCTCCAATAGCGCATAAAGAGACTCGAGATACGAATTGTAAGTCAAGGTGACCGAAGTATCATTCTTGATTTCACCAAAATCCAGCGCCGCACGGCCCGAACGGCGGGCCTCCATTTTTGAAACGAACAAGTTCAGTTCAGAAAGCCAGTGTGAGTTAATCGCATAGCGAGCGGAGTCGCGTTCGAGCACTCCGTGGGCAACCATCGAACGAAGCGCCTTGTGGACTCCCTGATAGGTAATCTTAGAGCCATGGTCGTTGCGGATGGACTCAAATACAGATTTAGCCGAAAGATGTTCAGCCTTAGACAAAACCGTCAAAATAAGGTCTTTGACCTCGGAAGAGGAAGCCGAAAATGAGGAAAGTTTAGGAGACATGCCTTACTCAATCGATTATGGCTCAACTGCGCAGGAAAGTGAAAAAGCAAGTCGAATATAACCGTTAAGTTGATTTTTATATGAGCTAAGCGAAACGTATCAGCGCCAAAACGTCGGGATGAAAAGAAAAGTGCCAAAGGAAAAGGAAAAAACAGGAATCGGGGGCTTGGACGAGTCCCTCAAAGGCGGGATTCCAAAAGGAAACTTGGTGTTGGTTTCAGGTGGGGCAGGCACAGGCAAAACAACGTTGTGCTTACAGTTCTTGGTTGAGGGCGCAAATAATCAACAAAAAGTGCTCTACATAAGCACTGAACAGAAAAATGAGGAAATATTCAGGCAAGCGGAACCCTATTTATGGAAGATTTCAGACCTCGAAGAAAAAGGCCTTTTCAAAGTCATGTTTATCGACATACTCAAAGACGACAATAACCTTGACCGCATAAGAAACGAGCTTGAAACATACAAACCCGGACGAGTAGTACTCGACTCACTAAGCACATTCTCTGAATACACCGCAACAAACGAATATGCAAAACAGATGCTTTTGAAACGGGGGGGAGTCGCCCAGCGCGCAATTGACCAAATAATCCCCGAAAATATTTCTGAAAAAGTAATGACCAAACGAATGCTTGGCAGCCTGATAAACGAACTAAAGCAACCCGGAATAACTGCATTAGTTACTTCCGAATTGCCGGAAAAAGGCGACCGATTAAGTTCAGATGGGATTTCCGAATTTCTCGCCGACGGCGTCATATTGCTCTACTATTGGGAAATTGGGGAAGTAGAAGAAAGGGCACTAAAAATCCGAAAAATGCGGTACACTGCACACGATGGTGGAGCAATGCTTTACAAGATGGGGCAAAACGGTATTGAAATCAAAAAAGGAGAAATTTGATGGAAACCAATGGTCACACGCTTAGCCACATTTTCATCATTCCCGATGGAAATCGCCGCTGGTCTAGAGAAAACAACAGGAAATACGACGAAGTCTATGCGACGGTTGCGCTAGAGACCACACCCATGCTAATTAAAAATGCGCTTTTTAAGCATGGAATTAACGAAATTACTTTTTTCATGTTGTCGAGAAGTAATTTGATAAAAAGAAGTCTGGATGGCGTCATGCCGATACTGAAAGCTCAAGAGAAAATGTTGCTGCAACTAAGCCAGGACGAAGAACTGAAACAAGTGAAGTTCAAAATCATTGGAGACAAAACAATACTTCCAAGAAGTTATCTTGAAGCATGCGAAAAGCTTGAAGAATCAAACAAGAAAGGAAAACTCAAGTGCAATTTCTTGGTCGCATACGACTCCGAATGGGAACTCGCATCGGCGTTCAAGAAAATAAAAAAAATGGAAAGCGCGGATATCACTTCAAAGTTGCTGCTCAACTCTGAGATTGACCTGATGATACGCACCGGCTTTGAAAAAAGAATATCCGGCGGACCCTTGATTCAATTGAAGTTTGCAGAATTGTTTTTCTACGACTTCCACTATCCAGAATTTACTGAAGATAAATTAGATAAAGCAATTCAAGATTACTACAAAATCGAACGGCGGTTTGGTAAATAATGCTGAAAATATTTCAAGATCTCTTACTATTAAAAAAAGTTAAAATTGAGGAAGGAAAATTTACCTTACTGGGACAAAGAGTATGCGTCGCGCCAATCGAGACCTTAGGAAGCATGACTGGCCTATCCTTGAAAAATAATACGGCATCGTCACTATACGAGGCAGTTCGGACTTCGTTTTCATCAGGATGGGCTGAGGCATCAAAAAGAGAATTCAACTTTAAGCCTCAAGACTACTTCAAATGGTTGATTGACTTGGCTCATCTTAATGGATGGGGTAACAATGAACTCGTCGAATTCAATATTGATGCGAGAGAAGGAACAATCAAAGTAAGCAATGGGCCGATAAGTGAATGGTTCAAGGGAAAAACCGATTCGCCAGTTGATCACGTCTATAGAGGATTAATAGCGGGAGGACTCAGTACCAGTTTTAAAATGGACATCGATGTAATCGAAACTAAGTGCGCTGCAAAAGGCGATTCATATTGTTTGTTCGTCTTTAAACCGCGAAGTAAATTCAAAAATCCGCCGGCCGAGTTAAGTGAGTTTGTAAAAAAACAATTACCAGATATAGCATGACCACTCTTCCAGAAAAACTGGCACGATTAAATTACCAAATCTGGCACTACGACGATTTAAGAAACTTCAAAAAAGTAAATGGAAGCGCTAAAGTCCTTTTCCGGATGCTGCGATACAAAAATTATGAAAACATCGCCAAGCATGTGACAAAGGCATATCGGGTTTATGCTAATTTAGACGATGAAACTACAACTACTCGAGAAAAAATAAAGAGAAAAAATTCGACATTTCTTCTGATAGAAAAAGAAATATTTAAAGCGGCCAAAATAGTGGACCCTAAAACAGCCAACCAAATTGCTAAATTTCACACGAATTGGTGGTTTTACTTTTTCAAGAAAAAAAAAGAGCCCACGTTTTTACGAAAACTAAAGGACTACAGGGAGATACTCAGATTTATTTACAAACAACATGCAGTAAAACATTCAAAAAAAATTGCAATCGTTCTTACATTGTTGCTATTTTTGGCAGGACTGTTAGGGCATAACCGCCGAATAAAGAAAGTCGGAGAATACCTGCTAACTCAATATTGGCAGCTCACGCTAAAAATAAACAATAACCCGTTCATGTTCTAGCCGAACGCGCCCACTTTCTTTACAATTATCCCATTCTCCGTTATCTCTACGGGATGGGTTTCGAGTGAGTGTTTGGTTCCGCGCATTTTTCTCACGTAGGCCGTTCTCGTTGATTGTTCACCCATGGCGAGGAAGTTGAGTAGGATGACGCCGTCGGCGATGTATTCTTCGACTCCGTATTTGCTGAAGATCATCTGCCCTTGTCCGGTGGGTTGTTCGGGTAATTCCGTTGTGATGATGGAGGTCATTCCGGATTTGCTTAACACTTGGGAGAGGCGGAGGATGACTTTGCGGATTTCGTGTTCGTTGTCGAGTTGGAAGCCGAGGGCGGGGATGGAGTCGATGACGAGGCGTTTGGCGCCGATTCTGCGGCAGACGGTGAGGACTTCGGTGAGGACGCGGTTGATGTCGAGTTGTGTGGGTTGGAGGGCGTTTTGTTCGGTGGAGGGGGTGCCGGCGCGGGCGGAGGCGCCGTCGATCATGGCGAAGACGTTGTGGGCTTCGAGTTCCTGGATGTTCCAGCCGAATCTAAGCATGTCGGAGCGGATGTTTTCGGGTGATTCGTCGAACGTGACGAAGACGCCGGGTTCGTTGCACTGCGTAATGCCGTGGTAGAGGTACTGCATGGAAAAAATCGACTTGCCGGTGCCGCAGGCGCCGGCGACGAGGATGGTGCGGTTGCGGGGAAAGCCGCCTTCGATGAGGTCGTCTAAGCCGTGGATGCCGGTGGTGGCGCGCTCGACCATACGAGCCTTTACCACGGAAAGGAAGGCTTAAAGGTTTCCGGTAAGGCATTCAAGCCGGCAGCCGGGAAAGGGCGGAAAAGTTAGGTTTTGATGCCAATTCTGGAAAGGGCGTTTTTAGTCGTCACGATGGGGATGGCATCGATTTGGCGGAGTTTAGGCAAATGTTCGTCGCCGGATACGATGAAAACAGCCTGGGCCGCGATGGCGCATTCCAGGACGGCGTTGTCCGCCGGGTCTTGCGTAATGGCGTCGATTTTGCGGGCGGGTTTGACGAATACGGCCATGGATTCGAGTTTTTCGGCCAGAGCGGAGGGGTCGGGGACGAAGGGTTTGAGTTTTTCGTAGGAAAGCACGCGGATGAATTCGGAAAAGAGGTCGGGCGAGCTGTAGAGGACGGCTTTGCGGTCCAGGATGGCGGAGAGGAGTCGGTATTCGTTGCCGCGCCAGAGGAAGCCGGAAATCAGCGTATTGGTGTCGCAGACAATCTTGGGCGCCAAAGAAATCACCGTTGGCGGGTTTTTTGGACGGCGTCCTTTACGAGTTGGCGGACGTCGTCTTCGGTGGCGAATCCGGCGGCTTGAAGCGTTTCCTCGGCCTGCGTGACGAGTTGGTCGAGTTCTTTTTGGCTGAATTTGGGCAATTGGATCTTCTTGAGCACGATGGTGTCGCCTTTGCCGTAGACGATGAATTCGGTGCCGGCGTCGGCGTGGACGGCGTCGCGCACGGCGCGGGGCACGACGACTTGGCCTTTGGACGACATGGTGACGACGTTGGAGGCTCCGGACATCAAAACACCCACTAAAAGTAAGTCCGGCTTACTTTTTATGGGTTGGGTTTGGAAGCAAGGGCATGGCAGGCGAAAAGGGAATCGTGGCGTCGGGTTGCATGTTTGAGACCTTCTTTGAACAAAACGAAGCGGCGCCCAATCCGTCGGATCCGGCCTTTTTCGGGTGGCGTTTTCGGGGAGGAAGGCAAAGTCGCTCCCAAAACGAGTCCCGTCAAAGGCGTTCGGTGGGGCCCGCGGAGAGGCGCCGCTTCGGGAGGCATGGTCTGAAGTTGAGGATTTAGGGGTTGGGTAGAGAATTCTTCAACCGGAACTGGGGGGCATCGGCAAAAGGTTTTATGGGCCGTTGCCGTGGTTTTGGTCATAAAGGTGGCTTTTTTCGATTTGACGGGAACCTTGCTCAAGGAATCCTCCATCCCTCAATACATCCGTTTCTTGGCCAAAAACGGTTTTTTGGACGGCAAGGCGTTGAAGCATTTGGAGTCGATCCACAAAGAGCACAAAAAGCATCACTTGACGGAGTTGCAGAACTCGCAGAAGATCCTGCGAGAGTTGGCGCATGCGCTTAGGGGCGTTTCCAAGAAGAAGTTCGACGCGGCGAATCGGCGGTTCCTCCAGGAAGAAAAGATGCCGCGGTATCCCTACACCCAGAACTTGCTTTCCGAACTGAAGGGCAAGGGTTACGCCTTGGTGGCGGTTTCGGGTGCTTTTGAGGACGTCGTGACGCCGGTGGCGGAAGCATTGGGTTTGGACAAGGCATTTGGAAGCCAGTTGGAAGTCCAGAACGGCAAGTTCACGGGCCGCTTGTCGTTGGATTTGACGCAGCCGCACCAGAAGCGAAAAGTGGTGGAAGCATACGCTCACGCGAGAAACGGCGTTTTGAAGCAGTGCTGGGCGTTTGGCGACATGGTGTTGGACGAGGAGATGTTCCGCGCCGTGGGCCACCCCGTGGCCTTGAATGCTGGACCCGCCTTGAAGCGCGAGTGCAAGCAGAATGGTTGGCCGAGCGTCAAGGAAGCGCAAGTCGTGCGTTGGGTGGACAAGGCGGCCTAGACAGTAGTACGCGGTAAAGCATTTTTTGGGTTTGCAGAAGCATAACGAACACAAGTTATTAAATATTGAATAGAATCATTCAGTTATGGATAAGTGGTGTTTGTGGACGCAATCCAATTGGTAAAGGCAAAGGGGGCCAAGGCGCTTTTGGAGGCGTTGTCGGCGTTTGAACAGCGGACGTTCACCATCAGCGAGTTGGCGCGGGAGGCGAAAGTTCCCTTTGCCTCGGCGTGGCGTCTGGTGCGCAA
>Ga0172368_10004435_pt1 | contig 16262 bp, 10 predicted proteins | sample Lak11m_FD_114540 | JGI IMG/M metagenome (GOLD analysis project Ga0172368, IMG submission 114540) | Freshwater microbial communities from Kabuno Bay, South-Kivu, Congo - kab_022012_11m | ecosystem: Environmental > Aquatic > Freshwater > Lake | place: Democratic Republic of the Congo: South-Kivu...
CGATACGGTCTGGGAAGCGGCGGATGTCGTCTTCTTCACCATGGCGTTGCTGGCCCGGCGCGGGTTGACGTTGGCGCAGGTCGAGCGCGAGTTGCGCGGCCGGCACGGACGGCGGCGCGATGAAGTGCTTGTGCAGGAATGACTTGCACCATGGCGCGTTGGCTTCCTGCCTGGCTGTGTTGAATTTTTCCACATTGTGCGGGATTCTTCCACACAGCAAAGGTGTCCGGCCAGGCAACATCGGATTCACGCTACCCTTTTTTCGCGCGCGAACTGGCACGCCTTTTGCTGATCTAGACTGTACACTGCCGCGCCGCGTCGCGCCCCAGCTGGAGGAGAACCCCATGCGCCTGACCCATTCCCCGCTGCTCGCCGCGGGACTTTTCGCCGTACTTGTAAGCATTTCCACTGCATCCGCCTACGCCTGCGGTGGCTGCTTTTCGCCGCCGACGCCGACCATCCAGCAGACGGTCGTGCAGAACGCTGAAAGAATCCTGTTTGTCCGCAACGAGTTGACCAAGGTGTCGACGGTGTGGGTCGAGGTGCGCTACACGGGTCTGGCGACCGAATTCGGCTGGGTGTTGCCGGTGCCGAAGCTGCCCAAGGTCGGCGTCGGGTCAGCGGTGGTCTTTGACGCGCTCGATAGCCAGTTCAGCGCGTTCTACCAACAGACGTTCCTTGCCAACGAGAACTGCCGCAATCCCTCCGAGGGCTGCGAACCGCAACAGTACAACGGCCAACCGGTGGCGATGGACGCTGCAGCCAGCGGTGGTTGGGCGGACGCCGCATCCAGCGACGGCGGCGCGCACTATGACCCCACCGTGCAGATCCTCGCCTCTGGTCAGACCGGCCCCTATAACTATCTCGTCGTGCAAGGCAGCGAGGCCAAACCGCTTTTGGACTGGCTCAACGCCAACGGCTATGCGACGCCGCAAAAGGCGCTGCCGATCATCGATTCGCACATCAAGAAGGGCGACAAGTTCGTGGCGATCAAGCTGCAGAACGGCCAAGGTATCGAAGCAATCCGCCCTGTTGTGCTGGAGATGGACGACGCGGAGCCGTGCGTGCCGCTGCGCTTGACCTCCATTGCGGCGGCCGAAGACATGGCAGTCATCGTGACAGTGGCGGGGCCAGGAAGGGCCATCGTCAAGAACCACTTGGATGTCGAAGTGAATCCGCTGCGCTTGAACCTGGGCGCCGGCACCGTGCCGAACAACTACGCGCAGGTGATGTCGGCGGCGATCGACGAGGCGGGCGGTCATGCGTTTGTCACGGAGAGCTCGCTGCCGCCGCCGGCGAACAAGGCGCTGGCACCGCAACTGCAGAACTTTCAACCCAAGTATCTGGCGCAGATGAAGACGATGCTGGCGCTGGCGAAATTCCTTCTGAACGGCGACTTGCCGCTGACCGACGACATTGCTACCGCCCTGAACAAGATCCTGCAGTTGGAGAAGACCTGGCCGGGTATCTCGCCGCTGCAAATGCTGGCGAACCTCAAGGCTTGCGCACAGTACTGGCAGATGCCCATCTCGCCTGCCTGCAACCTGCAGGGGTTGGTGCTCAACCAGAATGATCTCGAAGCGATGCCGATCGATGGCGTAGCGCTGGCTGATGCGGTGACGACAGACGTGGTCGGGCCCATCAACGAGGTGGCCAAGCTGCTCGGCGGCCAGAAGCGCGTGACAAGATTGGTGATGCGTGTTTCGCCCGAAGAGATGGACCGCGATCCGGTGTTTGCCTTTCACGCGAGCCTGCCGCAAGTCGCGCGCGCGCGGACCTACGCCAGCAACAGTGTGTGCCCCAACGGTTGGAGCAACGAAGTCTATCGTCAGCGCATCAGCATCGACGGCTTGGGCTCCTGGGTGTTCGACTTCACGATCGCCAAGGACAGCCGCTTTGCCAATGCGCCCGCGGCGTTGCGGATGCGCCTGTTGGACGAGAATGTGGACCCGATCGATATCGATGTATCGGATATCAGCCTCGTCGACACCGCCATCATGGGCGCACTGCCGGGCAAGCCAAGCCTGCCAGCGGGCATGACCCTCAAGACCGTCAAGGCCTGGCTGCCGCCGCCGAGCGACCCGCTGGTGACCAAGCAAACGCCTTGGAAAAAGCCGGGTTCCTGGTGTACGCCCAAGCCGGGCTGGGTCGATGGTCAGATGGCGCCCAAGCCAGGCACCGTCTACAAGGCAGATGCCGGCGCGACGGACGGCGGCACCAACGTGCCCGGCATCGACGCGGCAGGCGGCTGGGTCGATGTGCCGCAGGACAAGCAGCCTGCAGCAACTAACGCAAAGACAGACGGTTGCACGGCGGGTCGCACGAGCGGCACGGGCCTTGGTCTGCTGCTGTTGCTGGGCCTTGCTGGATGGCTGATTCGTCGACGCATTGCGTGAGCGGCGAGGGACAAGCCCCGGCCCTACCGGGCCCAAGAGCCCATGCACCGCTTGCGCGCAAGATCCCGTCGTTGCTACTTCTTCTTCGGCACCCAGGCCCACAACATCGTGCAACGAATCGGTTCCTTGCCGGTCTCGTCGGTCACCGTCACCGGCACTTGCAGTTCACCCTTGGGCGTATCGCGAATGTATTGCGCCTGTTCTGGCGTCAAGGTCGCCACGGCGCGCATGTCGCCCTTGGTTCGCTTCAAGAAATCGACCGTGAACGACTTGATCAGCGGCAGGCGATCGTCGGGCAGGTTCATGCCGATGCAAAAACCGGTCGCGGTCTCGGCGATCAACGCCATGGCCGCAGCATGAACATTGTGAATGTGATTCTGCACATGGCGCCGGTTCTTAATGCTCACCACCACACGTTGCGAGGTCAGTTCCTCATACAAGAGGCCACTGGTGCCGACGTAGGGCAAGAAGCGACCGAGAATCTTCGAGATCACGCGCGAGCGAATCGGTGCAGGCAGGAAGGCGAGGCGATCGACGTTGCGGGTCATGGCGTTGGAAAAAGTCATCGTGAAGTTCCTCGTGAAGGTTGCGCGCAGGGTAGCGCGCTGCCACCCGCGCTGCAACGCGCCCTGTTGCGGCTTGAACCCCCGCGCCGCTAGTGCCACCATGCCCGGCCCATGGCGCGTCGCCCCAACATCCTCGTCATCGGTGGAGCTTCCGTCGACCGCCTGCGCGCGGCCGGCCAGCCCGTCGTCACGCCCGGCGGCGCCGCGCTCTACACGGCTGTCGCTGCGCAGCGCGCGGGCGCGGAAGTGCGCCTGTTCGCCATGCGCCCGGATCCCTTGCCCGATCTCTTTGCAGCCGCCGCCCATACCGTGGACTGGGTGGGCCCTTCCTGCCTCGTCGCGGACCTGCCGCACTTCGAGATCGTCTACGACGACGCCGGGGATGCGCGTCTGGAGCGCGCGTCCTGGGGCCGCGAAGACACGCTCGACCCGTCGATGTTGCCGGATGCGTTGCTGAATGCCGACACGATTCACATCGCGGCCATCCACGACCCCGGCCTGCAGATGCGTTTTGTCGCCGCGCTGCGCAGGCGCACGAAAGCCCGATTGTCTGCAGGCACTTTTGGCTACATGGTTCACCGCGCACCCGATGCCGTGCGGGCGCTGATGGAAGCGGTCGACTTGTTTTTCCTCAATGCTTTTGAGGCAGAGCAAGTATTCGGCGACGACCGCCCCATGGTGCGTCCCGGCCAGGTGCTCGTCATCACGCGCGGCGCCCAAGGCGCGGATGTCTGGCAGGGCGATCACTGCACCCGCGTGCCCTGCGTTCCGACGCAACCTGTGGATTTGACTGGCGCTGGTGATTCCGTGTGTGGCGGTGCGCTGGCCGGGTTGGCGGCCGGGCTGCATCCCACCGAGGCCGTGCGCCTCGGCGCCGCCGTCGCCTCCCTGACCATCGAATCGCCTGGGATGGCCGGCCTCTTGGCGGCGGATCGGCGCCTGATCGATCACCGCCGCAGCCTGATGCGCGACCCGCGCGTGAGCCTGGATGACGCGCGCATCGAGCGCATGGCGGTTTGCCTTCGCGATGTGCCTGATATACAAGCGTTTGACTTCGTGGGTCCCAATCTGCCAGACCTCGACCAGCCGGGCGCGCTGGACTTCTTCTTTTCGGCTTGCCTGCACCAGTTCGGCTTCTGGACGCCGCGCAACGGCGCCTGGGACGCACCGACGTTCGCCACATGGAACCACGAAAAGCTCAAGGGTTCCGACTACTGCTATGCCGCGTTCCGCCGCGTGCTCGACCAGGAACCGCAGCGCCTGACGCCGCGCGCCCAAGCCACCTGGCGCTGGAGCGACACCGAGGCGCTGTTTCGTGACGACGACGGCACCGTGCCCATGCCCGTGTTGGCGAATCACCACGCGCTTCTGCGTGGTTATGGCCGCGACATGTGGGAACTGGGCTGGACGCCGGAGAGCCTCGTGCAAGCGGCCCAAGCATCGGATCGTCCCGTCCGCTCTCTGCTGCAGGCCCTCGACCACATCACAGGGTACCGCGAAGATCCGCTGCGCAAGAAGTCGATGTTGCTGGCTTTGTGTCTGACGCAGCGTCCGGAAAAGTGGCTCGATGCGGGCGATGGCCGCGATCTGGCGCCGGTCGTCGACTACCACGTCATGCGCACCTGCCTGCGCACGGGAATCGTGGCGATTGCGGACCAGGCGCTGCGCGAAAGTCTTTGCGCACGAAGGCTTTTGCGCCCGGCAGACGAGGCCGTGGTGCGCCTGGCCTGCCGCGACGCCGTGCTGCGTCTGTGCGCCGCCTCGGGCCGCGATCTCGGCGCGATCGATTGGACGTTCTTCTCTGCCCGCAAGCGCTGCCCCGAAATGACGGAGCCCGAGTGCAAGGCGTGCGTGCTCAACCCCGTGTGTGCACACGATAAGAGCATGTTCCAGCCTGTCGTCCGCACCACGTTCTACTAGCCCGCGCCGGGAGTGTCATGGCCAAACCCGACAAGGACGGCATTCGCATCGTCGCCAGCAACAAGAGGGCGTATCACGACTATTCCATTGAGGAAACGTGGGAGGCGGGCATCGTCCTGGACGGTGGTGAGGTCAAGATGCTGCGCGCTGGCAAGTGTGTGCTGCCCGGCGCCCACGTGCGAATCCTCAGAGGTGAAGCCTTCTTGCACGGCATGTCGATCCCCGAGTATCCGTGGTCGCACCAGTTTGCGTCCGTGCCGGATCGGCCGCGCAAGCTGCTGCTGCACCAGCGCGAAATCTTGAAGTTGGAACATGATTTGAAGCGCAAGGGCACGTCCTGCGTGGTGACGAAGGTCTACTTCAAGGGTGCGAAAGTGAAAGTCGAAATCGGTCTCGGCACGGGGAAGAAGGAGCATGACAAGCGCGAAGATGTCAAGGAAAAGGAAGCTAAACGCGAAGTTGCACGCGTGATGAAGCGGGGTTGAGATGGAACCGCTGCGCGTATCTCTATGGGCGCCGATGCCGCCGCCGATGGGTGGCGTGGGGCGCTGGGCCGGGCACTACGTGGCCGCGGCGCCGGCGTACGGGCTGGACGTTGCGATCGCGAACATCGCGCCGCCAGCGACCGGCTTCTCGGAGCGCAGCGCATTTCGCCTCGATCGCCTGAAGCCTGCCGGCAACGCACTGGCGCAACTAGCTGGCATCCTTGTGAAACACAAGCCTCACGTCTGCCACATTACGACGACGCTGTTCTGGGCGACGCCGCGCGACGCCGTGGCGTTGGCGCTGTGCCGGGCGGCGCGCGTGCCGACCGTGCTGCACATCCACGCGTCAACACAGATCATTGCGTGGCGCGAGGGGCTCGACGCGGCGCGCCGCAAGGCGCTGGACGGCGTGTTGCGCAAGGCAAACGCGGTGCTGGTGCTGTCGCGCGAGTTGGAGGCCTATTTGAGGCACGAGTTGCCGGGACTGCGCGTGGATCGCATCGGCAACATGGTTGATCTCCACGATATGGACGCGGCTGGCGCGCCGCTGCTGCCACCACGCGGGCGGCCGCGGGTCCTGTTCGTCGGGGCGCTGACACCGCTCAAAGGCGTGACGGAACTCGCGACGGCGATGCTTGCGCTTGCAGACTGTGATCTGGTGCTCGTCGGCGAACTGGGCGGAGCGATCGACGCGGGCCAGCGTGCCGCGCTGCAGGCGGCGCTGGCGCGGCTGCGCGAGACAGGCCGCCTCATCGAACTGGGACAACTGACACCGCACGAAGTCTCGAGAATCTATCGAGAAGCTGACGTGTTCGCGCTGCCGACGTGGCGCGAAGGGCTGCCAAACGTGCTGCTGGAGGCGATGGCCGCCGGGCTGCCGTGCGTGGTGACCCCCGTCGGGGCGATTCCCGACGTGATTGCCGACGGTCGGGCCCTCGAGGTGCCCGTCGGCGACGCGGCCGCGCTGCAGATGGCGTTGGCGAGGCTGCTGGCTGATCCGCAGTTGCGACAAAGACTTGGCGAGCTCGGCCGCGCCGAGGTGCTGGCGAACTACAGTGTGGCAGCAGTGATGCAGCGTTTTCGCGCGCTGTACTTGTCTCTGCAGGGCCCGTCCTCGACAGACGCCTAGATCCGACCGCTCCTTGCTGCGTCTGATCCACCAGCCCCGGCCATGCGGTCTGGCGGCGCGGGTTCATTCGTTGCAAGGAGTTCGCCATGTTTCGCATCACTTTCGTCATTGCCGGTCTGCTTTGCGCCCTCGCCCAGCCCGCGTCCGGCCACGAGGCCGTGCAGGCAGTCTGCGGCGGCCGCCATCCGCGCGTTCAGGTGGCCATTTTGCTGGACACATCGAACAGCATGGATGGCCTGATCGGTCAGGCCAAGACCGAGTTGTGGCGCATTGTCAATGAAATCGCGCGATATCAGCGCGGCGGCTGCGCGCCCGACGTAGAAGTCGGGCTCTACGAGTACGGCAAAGCCAGCCTGGCTGCGGGTGAAGGCTACCTGCGCATGGTCAGCCCGTTGACGACCAACCTCGACAAGATTTCAGAGGCCTTGTTCGCACTGCAGACCAACGGCGGCGACGAATACTGTGGCATGGTGATCGATCGCGCCGTCGACGGCCTCCAATGGAGCCGCGACCCGGACGACTACCGCGCCATCTTCATCGCCGGCAACGAGCCGTTCACGCAAGGTCGCGTCGACTATCGCGAAGCTGTCGCCAAGGCGCTCAAGAACGGCATCACCGTCAACACGATCCACTGCGGCAGCATGGACGAGGGCGTCACGGGAAAATGGCGCAATGGAGCTGACTTGGGCCGCGGCAACTTCATGGCCATCGATCAGGACGTGGCGCAGACCAGCGTGGCGACGCCTTATGACGCAGAGATTGCACAACTCGGTGACAAGCTGAGTGAAACCTATGTCGGATACGGGGCTGGCGGCAGAGGCAGGGCGGCCAAGGAGCGCCAGGTGGCTCAAGACGCCAACTCGAAGCGGGCCGGCGGATCTGCGTCGGTCGAGAGGGCGATGGCCAAGTCCAAGTCCTTGTACAAGGCCGAGGAATGGGATCTGGTCGACGCCGCCAAGGCCAACAAGGCCGCGCCGGCCAAGATGGCGGAGGCGGAACTGCCCGACGAGATGAAGCCCATGTCGGCGCCGCAGCGCGAGGCATACGTGTCGGGAAAGGCGAAGGATCGCGAAACAATTCAGAAGAAGCTCGCGGATCTGGACAAGCAACGCCGCAAGTTCATCGAGGATGCGCGGGCGAAGTCGGCTGCGGCTGGCGAGAAGAGTACGTTTGACGCGGCGATGCGCAAGGCCTTGAAAGTGCAGATGACGGCCAAGAAGTTCCTGGAGGCGAAATAGTCGCGTGAGACATCACGCACGGGCATCGGTCCCTTGCCCCAGCAACGCGCGCACCGCTTCGACCAATGCCTTGGCGCCAAAAGGCTTCTGCAGGAATGTCACGCCCCTGGGCAACAAGCCGCGGCGCAGCACTTCGTCGTCGGTGTAGCCGGACATGTAGAGCACGCGAACACCTTGAAATTCACTGGCAATGCGCTCGCCGAGTTCGCGACCGCTGCCGCCTGGCATCACGATGTCGGTCAAGACGACATCGATGCTGCCCGCGCCCTTGACCAGCAGGGACCACGCTTCGCTGACGTTCGCCGCCTCCAGCACCTGGAAACCTTCTTGCGCAAGGATGCGTCCGCCGAGGCGCCGCATCAGGGGTTCGTCATCGACGACAAGGACTGTGCCGTGCACCACCTGCGTCGCAACAGGCGGCGGGACCGCGGCCGGCAACACTTCCAGCTGCGGCAGGTAGACCTTGAAGGTCGCGCCATGGCCCGGCTCGCTGTAGACCCAGACGTAGCCGCCAGCCTGCTTGACGATGCCGTAGACGACGGCAAGGCCCAGGCCACGGCCCTCCGCGGCGCAGTGGGTCGTAAAAAAGGGCTCGAACACGTGCGGGCGCACGTCCGCCGCAATGCCGTGGCCGGTGTCGCTGACGGCGAGCATCGCGTAGCGGCCAGGCGCCACGGTCGCATCTGGATGACGCGGCAAAGCCAAACTGTCGAACTCTGTGACGTCCGACTCGATCGTCAATCGACCGCCGCCCGGCATGGCTTCGAAGGCGTTCATGGCGAGGTTGAGGAGCACCTCTTCGAACTGGCCGCGATCCAGGCGCACACAGGCGTTGTCGACATGGGCGTGGATCTCGACGTCAATCCCAGGACCGGCCATGCGCTGGACGACCGGAAGCATTTCAATCAGTTGCTCACTGAGCGCCAGAGGCACCGGTCGCACCAGTTGCCCTCCCGAAAATGCCAGCAGTTGCCGCGTCACCGACGCTGCGCGCTCCGCGGCTTCGGAAATCGCCTGGACATCGCCGCGACGCGGGTCACCCGGGTCGATGTCGCGCAGCAGCAACGCCGAAAACCCAAGCACTGCCGCCATCATGTTGTTGAATTCGTGCGCCACGGCCCCGGCAACGCGCGCTACGGCATCCATCTTCTGGGCACGGCGCATGCGCGCGTCGGCTTCCTTCAGGTCCTCGACGTCGATGGCTGAAGCTACCCATTGGACGATCTTGCCATCCTCGTGGCGCGGCACGACGCGTGCCTGAAACCACCGGAACTCGCCGTCCTCGCGCCGCAATCGAAATTCCACGCTGTAGGCCACGCCTGCGCGGATCCGCCGCAGGCGCAACTCCTCGATGCGTGGCCGATCCTCTGGATGAATCGCCTCGATCCAGCGCGTGCCCAGAAGTTCCGCCGATCGGCGTCCCGTGTACTTCGCGAATGCCTCGTTGCTGTAGTCCATCTGCCCTTGCTGCGTCGAGGTCCAAACCAGATGCGGCATCGATTCGGCAAGAAAGCGGTAGCGCTCCTCTGCCGAGCGCTGGCCATGCTGGGCCATGCGTGCGGACGCAAACACCAATCCGCCTGACACGCGCGCGCGCAGTTCCTCCGCGACAAACGGCGTGACAATGCAATCGGCATGGGCCTGTGTCAGACGCCCGCGCAATTCCGGCGGCTCGGCGGCGACGGCGCAAAGGACGTGGCGACCGGCCGCGACCAGTTGGCGGACATCCTCCAACGCGTCGGGATCGTGACCATCGAGCAGGACTTCGCTAGCGCCGTGCCGCACGGCCGCGTCGAGCGGCGCGACGTCGCGACCCGCCACGACGACACCGTCTACGCCGACAGCCTCGGCCAGCGCCCGAGCCAGCCGAGCGTCGCGCACGGCCACTAGCACGACCGCCGTCGCCGTTTCGGCGGGTGCGGCTTTGTCGTGGCCAAGGTCGTTCGTCCACATCCAGGGCCTCGTCGGCAACCGGTGACCTCTACGCGGTTCGATCATGGCCATGCAATGCCTATTCGCAGCGAGGATCAAGCCCGCGCCCCGTCAACAGGCTTGGGTCAATCACTTGTGCGGCGAAGCTGCTCGGCAGCCGTGGGCCGCTGCGTGGCCGTGGGGCAACGGCGGGATTGCCTTGCCGCCTGCGGCGCACGCGTGTAGCCTGCCGCCGGCCTTGCAGCCTGGCCTGTTCACGTCATCCAACCGAAGAGAACCAGATGAATCAATACCTGATTGTGTTCACGATGGCCGCGTTGCTCGTTTCTGGATGCGCCACTTCCCCAGCCACGCCTGCCAAAGCCGACGCGAGCCAAGGGACGGACTCGTCTGCAAGCCCCGACGCCGCCGACGCATTGGCCTCTGATGCATCGGCTGCCGACGTCCCGGCCGCAATGGACACCGCCGACGCCGCCGGTGCAGATGCGGTCGATCCGGGCAACGCCCCCTTTGTCGTGCGCGGCAGCGTGCGCCAGATCTTCGTGACCCACGCAGCACCGGACATGCAACTCGAGGCGCGCGATGGCCAGGATGCCACGATGGCGGTCGGTACGGTAGACCATATGGGCGGTCTCGTATTTCGCAAGCTCCCGCCTGGAAAGGGGTATCGCGTGCATTCCGTGGGCGCACCGCCGTCGCAGGTGTCCGGACCTGTCGAGGTCCTCGACATCGCGGGCAGTCAGCCGCCGCAGTCCTTCTACGCCGGCCAGACCATCAAGCCCGGCAATGGCTACCTGACGACGCGCGACGGCACGACACTTGCGTATTTTGCCACGCTGCCGGGGCCGGTGGAGGACGGTCCATTCCCGACGATCGTCAATTACTCCGGCTATGATCCCGCGCGCCCGGGCGAGCCGATGGTCAGCGGCGATCAGGCATATCTGTGTGATCTCGTGCCGGTTTTGTGCAATGCGCCCTCCGACGCCAGCGCCCTCATCGCGGCGGTCGGCGGTTATGCCACGGTGAGCGTCAACATCCGCGGCACGGGCTGCTCCGGCGGCGCGTACGATTACTTCGAGACGATGCAGCTGCTGGATGGCTACGACATTATTGAGACTGTCGCGGCACAGCCTTGGGTGGCGTTCCACAAGGTCGGCATGACCGGCCTGTCGTATCCGGGCATCACGCAACTGTTTGTCGCCAAGACGCAACCGCCCAGTCTCGCTGCGATTACGCCGCTCAGCGTCATCGGCAACACCGTGACCACCCTGGTCCCCGGCGGCATTCTCAACAACGGCTTTGCGCTGAGTTGGATCAATATGGTCTACAAGAGGGCAGCGCCGTACGGCCAAGGCTGGGAGCAGAAGCGCGTCGATGGCGGCGACTTGATTTGCAAGGAAAACCAGCTGTTGCACGACCAGCGTGTCAACAACGTCGAACAGGCGAAGAGTTCCAAGTACTACGACCCGGCCATCATCGACCCGCTCAACCCGACCAAATGGGTGGATCAGATTCTCGTTCCGGTATTTCTGGCTGGTGCCTGGCAGGATGAGCAGACGGGGCCCTTTTTCGTCACCCTGCTGGACAAATTCACGGCCGCACCGAATCGGCGCTTTACTGTGTACAACGGGGTGCATCCAGACGGATTCTCGCCGCAGGTCCTGGTCGAGTGGAAAGCATTCCTGGATATCTACGTCGCAAGAAAGGTGCCGGATGTGGCAGGCGTTCTGACCATGCTTGCCCCCAAATTGACCGAGCAGATCTATGGGGTCACGGTCAACCTGCCGCCCAATCGCTGGACGACCGTCAAGACCTACGAGGACGCGAAAGCGAAATGGGAGAGCGAGCCAGAGCTGCGCGCCATTTTCGAGGCAGGCGCCAAGGCGCCGCTGGGTGCGCCGGTCGGCCAGTTCGAAGTGGCGCTGAGTGCCTGGCCGCCCAAAGAGACCAAGGCGCAACGTTGGTATTTCCAACCGGATGGCTCGCTCGCAGCGACCTTGCCGACCGATGCCACCGCAGCATCGACCTTCCAACTCGACCCAGATGCGGGTGTGCGCGGGATCATGGGCAACGGTCCAGGTTTGTGGAGCGCGCTGCCAGTCTACGCGTGGAAGTCTCCCGATGCTGGTTTCGCCGTCGCCTTCACATCCGCGCCGCTTGCCGAAGATCTGGTCATGCTGGGCACCGGCAGTGTCGATGTCTGGATCCGCGCGCCGGCCAAAGACGTCCCCGATGCGGATCTCGAAGTGAACCTCACCGAAGTGCGTCCCGACGGTCAGGAACGCTACGTCCAAAGCGGTTGGCTGCGCGCGAGTTTTCGCAAATTGACGGCGACGTCCACAGAGTTGTGGCCCGAGCCTTCGCTACTGGGCGGAGATGTGGCACCGTTGCCGGCCGGCAAGTGGGAGAAGGTCCGCATCGCCATTGCCGGTTTCGGCCACGCCTTTCGCAAGGGGTCGCGCATCCGCATCGCCATCGATACGCCGGGTGACAGCCGCGCGGATTGGCGCTTCGATTTGCTGCCGTTCTCGCACCCGGTCACCTACGATATCTCCCATTCTGCCGCGTATCCTTCGAGCGTTGCGCTGCCAGTGCTGGCGGGCGTAGCCGTACCGGCAAACGCGACCTTGCCGCCCTGCCCCTCGCTGCGCGGTCAGCAGTGCCGCGCATTTACCGACAAGCCCAACAAGCCGGCAAATCCCTGACATCTGCCGCCATTTTTCGCGGAATCTCCAGCCAGGATTGCAGCGCCTGCGTCCATTCGGCATGCTGGTTGCGTCCCGGTTCTTGGTTTCTTGAAACATCGGCAAGGAGGCACCATGAGGCGGCTCTTGTGGTTATCATGTACGGTCTTCGCCATCGCCCTGCCCGCGCAGGCCGCGACGGGCGGCAAAGCTGCGGCGAAACCGGCAGCGACGGGTGAAGTTCAGTCTGTCTACAAGGACATCGAGGCCACGCTTGGCGTGGTTCCGGGCTTCCTGAAGGCATTTCCGGAGGCTGCACTGCCCGGTGCGTGGGAGGAGATGAAGCACTTCCAGATGAACCCGAACACGGCCATTCCTAGCAAGTACAAGGAATTGATTGGTCTCGGCGTGGCGGCGCAGATCCCGTGCCACTACTGCATCTATTTCCATACCGAAGTCGCTCGTGCACAGGGTGCGACGGACGCAGAAATCAAGGAGGCGGTGGTGACGGCTGCGCAAACGCGTCGCTGGAGCACGTTCATCAATGGGCTGCAGTATGGCGAGGAGAATTTCAAGTCGGATATCGACCGCATGATCAGCCATGTCCAGGGCCAATCGGCCAAGGAAGGACAAGCCATGCCGGCCAAGGCTGCTGTGACCAATGTCCAGGAGGCCTGGCGTGACATGGAAAAGGCCTACGGATTCGTGCCGGGTTTTGTCAAAGCGCTGCCCGATGAGGCCGTCGTGGGCTTGTGGCAAGAGATGGTGGCCATCGAGATGAATCCCAACGGCGCCATTCCAGGCAAGTACCGCGATCTGATCAGCCTGGGCGTTTCGGCTCAGATTCCGTGCAAGTCCTGCACCTACGCGGACACCGCATTTGCCATGAAGCTGGATGGTGCCAGCGACCGCGAGGTGCACGAAGCCCTGACCATGGCAGCGGCGGTGCGGCATTGGAGCACGTTCCTGAATGGAATCCAGCAAGACGAAGCGCAATTTCGTCGTGATATGGACAAGGTCCTGGCGTTTGCCAAGGCCAAGGTGACGCGGCCGGCAGGTCCGGCGGAGAAGAAGGCGCCCAAGTCTCTGCCATTGCAGCGCAACGTGCCGAGTCCGCAACTGCGACCGGGCGCGCGGTGAGCGGACTCGGCGCTGTCAAGCGATAGGCACATCGCGAACCTGTTGCCGCCTCCCCTTGCTGAGCGTACCATCCCGGCCCGCCGGGCGCCCCAGCGCCACCCGAGGCCCGGCCGCCGGTGCAGCCATGAATGCCAGTCCTTTCACGCCCCAAGGCCTTCTGCGCAATGGTCATCTTGAGATCCGCCTGCACGGTCGCGGCGGTCAAGGTGGTGTCACCTGCGCAAAGATCCTCGCTGCGCTGTTTGCGCGCACCGGCCACAGCGTCCAGGCTTTCGGCGACTACGCCGGCGAGCGATCGGGCGCACCGGTTCGCGCCTACATGCGCGCCAGCGACCGCGAAGTCGACAACCGCAACAAGATCTATACGCCCGATCACATGCTGGTGCTGGATCCGACGCTCTTGGGCGACGACATCGTCGGTGGTCTGAAGACCGGCGGCACGCTGCTGATCAATACGCCCGATGCGCCCGAGGGCATTGCCTTGCGCTTTCCCGGCTACCGCGTGGCGACCGTCGATGCGACGGCCATTGCGCGCCGCCACGGCATCGGCAGCCGGTCGGTGGTGATTGTCAACACCACGCTGGCCGGCGCTTTTGCCCGCGCGGTGGATCTGCCCCTCGACGCGTTGGCCGCGACCTATGACGCCCTCGGTTTGCGCAGCAACCTGCCTGCCGCCAAAGACGCCTGGGCCGCCGTGCGCATGGCCGAGCCGCTGGCCGGCGATGCCGCAAGGCCGGGTGCCGTGGCGGGTCCAGCGCACGTCATCGCGCTGACGGATCACACGGTGGGCGCGCCGACGGGCTTGAAGACCGGTTCCTGGCGCACGCAGATGCCGAAATACGCGGAGCATCTCGCGCCCTGCAATGCCTGGTGTCCGGCCGGCAATGATGTGGTGGGCTTTGTGCAAGCGCTCGTGCAACAAGGCGAAGCGGCGGCGGCGGAGATCCTGGATCGGACGACGCCGTTGCCGGGCGTGTGCGGCCGCGTCTGCCCGGCGCCGTGCATGGACGGCTGCAACCGGCGCGAGTACGACGGCGCCGTGCACATTCGCGGGCTGGAACGCTGGATTGCCGATCACCGGACACCGTTATCTGCTGTGCCGGCGCCGGCCGCGCAGCCCAAGCGCGTGGCGGTCGTCGGCGGCGGGCCGGCGGGGCTGGCCGCGGCGCACACGCTCGCGAGACTGGGCCACAAGGCGACGCTGTTCGATGCCGAGTCGGCACCGGGCGGCGTGCTGCGCACCGGCATTCCCAGCTACCGGCTGCCCCGCGATGTGCTGGATCGCGAAGTGGATGCCATTCTCGGGCTCGGTGTCGAGCTCAAGGCCAACACGTTGCTGTCCAAGCAAGACCTGCGGGATCTGACGACGAAGTTCGACGGTGCCGTGCTGGCCAGCGGTCTGCAGCGCCTGACGGCCCTCGATGTGCCGGGCGCGAAGCTGGCGGGCATCGAGCAAGGCATCGCGTTCCTGAAGCGCATCAACAGTGGTGGCGCCGCGGGCTTGAGCGGCCATGTGGTCGTGCTCGGCGGCGGCAACACCGCCATGGACTGCGCCCGCAGCGCGCTGCGCGCCGGAGCCACCACCGTCACCGTCGCCTACCGCCGCAGCCGCCAAGACATGCCGGCCATTGCCGAAGAAGTGCACGAAGCCGAGGATGAGGGCATCCGTTTCGCCTTCTGGCAAGCGCCGGTGGCCTTTTCCGGCAGTGGCCGCGTGCAGGCGGTGACGCTGGCGAAAGTCGAGGCGGGACCGCCGGATGAGAGCGGACGCTGCCGGCCGGTGGTGACGAGCCAGCACGAGTTGCTCGCCTGCGATGCCGTGCTGTTGGCGCTGGGTCAGAGCAAGGACTTGTCGCTGCTGCCCGAAGGCTGGAGCCTCGAGGACGGCCGAATCTCCTGCAACGGCACAGCCCTGCCCGTCTTTGGCGCTGGCGATGTCGCCACCGGCGATGGCACCGTCACGCACGCGATTGGCGATGGCCGCCGCGCCGCGCAGCGCTTGCTGAATGTCCTTGGCGAGGCCGTCGTCGTCTTCGAGAGGCCCGACCGCAGTGCTGCGGTGCCGGTCACCGACATTCGCCTCGATCACTTCACGCGTGCGCCAGCCGCTGCACCGCTGCTGGAAGCCGCCGCGACGCGCGCGCGCCACGTTGGCGAGGTCAGCCACGGCCTCGCGGATGCCAGCGAAGCCCACCGCTGCATGTCGTGCGGCCACTGCACGCGCTGCGACACCTGCCTCGTGTACTGCCCCGAAGGCATCATCCGCAGGAAAGACGGCAACTACGCGGTCGATTACAGCTTCTGCAAGGGCTGCGGCATCTGCGTATCCGAATGCCCGCGCAAGGCCATGGAGATGACGGCGCAATGACACTCGAACTCCTCACTGCCAACCATGCCAGTGCCCTTGCCGCCACCTTGGCCGGACGCGCAAATCGATCTGCGCGCGGCTTTGGCGCCGGCGTCTATCCCATCACGCCGCAAACGGAATGCATCGAGCTCTTGTGCAAGCAGGACATCGAAAAGGGCCACGTCGTCCGCGTCGAGTCCGAGCACAGCGCGATGGCTGTCTGCATCGGCTTTGCCATCGGCGGCTCGCGCACCTTCACCGCGAGTTCGTCGAACGGTCTGGCCTACATGGCGGAAAACGTCTTCGCTGCCGGCTTTTACCGCTTGCCCATCGTGATGATGGCTGTCAACCGCACGCTCGGGCCGCCGTGGAACATCTGGGTCGATCACGGCGATACGCTGATGCTGCGCGATGCCGGCTGGATC
>Ga0172368_10004438_pt1 | contig 16259 bp, 10 predicted proteins | sample Lak11m_FD_114540 | JGI IMG/M metagenome (GOLD analysis project Ga0172368, IMG submission 114540) | Freshwater microbial communities from Kabuno Bay, South-Kivu, Congo - kab_022012_11m | ecosystem: Environmental > Aquatic > Freshwater > Lake | place: Democratic Republic of the Congo: South-Kivu...
CAGGGTACCAAAAGTTCCGTCGGTACAAAAAAACAGTCGGATGGGAAATAAAGCGGATGAGTCGGTGAAAAAAAGATAATGTTAACTGCTCATAATGGGTAGTTGCGTGCAAAATTCAGGTAGCACATGGTTTTTAATGGGTGATTTATGCCGTTTTTTGTCACTGTCAGGGTCAATTTTTGTCATTCATGGCTGTTTTTCAGCTTTGCCAGAGTTCCCTCGACTGCTGCCTTGTTTTTGTAATCCGGATTGAGCCGGAGCACCTGGTTAAAATGATAGATTGCTTTATCTTTTTTCGCAGGCAGCAGGAGGTATGCGGCGGCAATATTGAAGTGAGCATCTATGTGCGCAGGGTCCAGGGCAAGTGCCTTATGGTATTCATCAATGGCCTCCTCTATTTTCCCCAAATTAAAAAACGCGATGCCCATATTTAAGTGCAGCTCTGGAGAACCCGGGTTTCTTGAAATTGCTTCTTTTAGAATGGACCGGGCTTTTTCAAAATTTTTAAGTCTGATATATAAAAGCGCTACGTTATTGAGGACTTCATAATTTAGTGGCTCCTGGGAAAGGGCCGCCTGATAATGTTTAAAAGCCTCCTCAAATTGCCCCTCGCCCGCGTATAAAAGACCGAGCGCATTGTGTACGGCGCTGTCACGGGGAGCCTGTTTCAGCGCCTTCTCATATTCAACGAGTGCCTTTTGCTTCTCCCCCTGTTCCTGGTAAAGCATTCCCAGCTGGAGATGACTTTTGAAAAAATCCGGTTTATATTCCAGTGCCTTTTTAAAACAGGCGATCGCTGTGTTGCGATCCCCTGTCTGTTTTAAAAGGATCCCCATATACGTATGCGTCTCTGCAGAACGGGGGTTAAGCCGCAGCGTTTTGTTAAAAGCTGCCAGAGCTTTTTCATAATCTTTATTGTGCAGATAGGCAATGCCAAGGTTGCCGTATACTTTTTCAGCCTGCGGATTGATCTTTTGCGCCTTATTTAAAAAGGTTATGGCAGGGTCATAGTTTTCAGCGCTGATAAGGGCGGAAGCTAAATTATTTAATGCGGTTGCCGAAGCCGGGGCTTTTTTAACCGTGTCTTCCCAGATGGAAACATCGTCTTTCCATACACGATTTCTTTGTATTGTCAGGATGCTGTAGCTTATCACCATGAGCGCGATAGTCAGCGGAAGCAGCTTTTTATGCAAAACCGCAGAGAAAGACGCTGCAGACGAGATGTAATAACAGCCTGTCGCTGCCATCAGGCAGAATCCTATGCTTGCCCCATACAGCCGGTGCTCTAAAATAGGCACCCCCATCCATATAACACCGCTTACCGGGAGAAGATATAGTAATATCCACAACATGCCGAACGCACCTTCGCGGTAAAATTTCCTCCATACGCCGCCAATAATAAGGCACACCAGCAACAGGTAGCAAGCGATAAATCGGGGGGTTAAAAAAGCTTCTTTACAAGGTATGGAGGGGGCTACCGTGAGATTGACGGGGAAGAAAAGCACCTTCAGATAATAGCAATAAACAGCCAGTGGTGTTGTCAAGGCAGTTGCTATGCTGGCGGTTTGCAGTTCAAACCGGGAGCCCAGGTCAGTGAACGCCAGACGCCTGAGCAGAAGAAAACAGAGCACAACGACCCCCAGAAGCCCATAGACGAATATTGTTTCACCGCGGCGCTGTCTGCTCCATGAGTCTTTCTGATAAAAGAAGTCAATCAGAGCGAGAAGCGGTACCATGACGACTGCCGTTTCCTTGGTCAGAAGTGAGCAGGCAAAACTACAACAGAAAAGTGCATAACAGCCCGTTTTTCTGTAGGGCTGCTGTGCCCGGCGGGCCTGCAGTAAAAAAACGAGTGACAGCAAAAGAAACAGCATCATAAGCGGGTCGTTTCTTCCGGCAATCCAGGCGACAGCCTCAGTTTGTACGGGATGGGTGGCAAAGAGCGCTGCAGCAAACCAGGCAATGTCGGCGGAAAAGCCGAGACACACAATAAACTGATATACCAGGAGGGTGTCAAGTATGTGCAGAACCGTATTGGTTATATGAAATCCAAGCGGATTGATCCCCCATATATAATAATCGAAAAAAAATGAAGCCCAGAGCAGCGGCCGGTAATAGGGGGTTTGCTCAAAATGAGGGTTGAGAAACAGCGATGATAAATTTCCAATGTCTTCAAAATATTCTACTTGTGCGGCAATAAGCCCGCTATCATCCCAGACAAAACCGCCGTTGAGTGAATTTGCGTATACCAGGACCGTGAGAGCAAGAACGGCTATGATTTTATTTGACGGATACGGGAATATTTTCACGGTGTTAAAACTATATGAGCTGTGTTTTTTATTTTTGGGGGCTGCGCAGCCGGGCATTGTTGATATGTTTCAGGGACAGCATCAACAGGAATGCGCTGTCCTATTGCGGCAGACAAATAATAAAGCTCGCTCCATGGCCGGTACTGCTGGCAACAGAAATAGTGCCGCCGTGTTCCTCAATAATCCGGTAGACTATCGAAAGGCCAAGGCCGGTGCCGCGTTCTTTTGTGGTGTAAAAGGGTTCAAAAATTTTGTCCCGCTCATTCTGGGAAATCCCGCACCCCGTATCCCTGACAATTATTTCCACCTGGTTTTTCGGCCCGGCTTCAGGTGCGAAAGGATTGAATTCACGTGCTGCGGCTAACCCGCCTGCCGCATAATGAGCAGTAATGGTTATTTCTCCACGGTCAGCATTGATTGCCTGTGCTGCATTTATGAGCAGGTTCCATAGTACCTGCTTGAACTGCTGCAGGTCCGCCTCAAAACAGACATCTTCACTGATGTCCTGAATGATGGTGATATTGCCCCGGCATTCGGCGCTGTTATGGAACAGCTGCAGGGTTTCCTCGACCAGGGTTTTAAATTGAATCTGCTCCTTTTTCTGCGTGTTCGGCCGGGCAAACTGGATAAAGTTGGAGATCAGTCCATTCAGGTTGTCACTCTCCCGCAATGCAATATCCATCAGGCGTTTATCATTATCGCTTAAGCTGAGATTTTTCTGCAGCACCTGAACGGAACCCCTGATGGAAGCCAGGGGGTTGCGCACCTCATGGGCTATTCCTGCCGCAAGCCGCCCGATCGCGGCCAGGCGGTCCATTCGTTTTACATACTCTTCCATTTCTTTGAGCAGGGTTAAGTCCTGAAACACCAGGATGTTGCCAATCTCCTGCCCGGTGCCGTCTTTAAGAATTGAAGATGAAATTCCCAGCTGCAGAACCCTGCCATCTGCCCTGGTAAAGGGCGCTTCAAAACGCACGGGAATCCTGCCATCACGCTGCTTGCTGGTGATATGGTATGCCATTATGCTGTCGCCGAAAAACTCTGCGATAGGGTGCTGCAATACCTGCGACGGGGAATATCCCGTTATCTGCTCTGCAGCCTTGTTAAAGGTAATAATCCTGCTTCCGCTGTCAAGGGTGAGCAGCCCGCTGGTAATGCTTTGAATAATATTTTCATTGAGCGCTTCAAGCGTTCTAATATCGATCTGTTTTTCATTCAGCAGAAGCCGGGATTTGCGTGCCTGCTCAGATACAAAGCTGCTAAGAAGGGCAACCAGATAAAATGCCGTGATATTAACGATAACCGGGTATGCCAGCGGGTCTTCAGCGTATCCCCGCGCAATAAAGGCTGATAGTTGCAGCGGGTGAATAATGCCGAAATGCTCGAAACTCACCAGCAGGCTGTAACAGAAGCTTGCCCAGGTGGCGATGAGAAGGCTTCCCGGGCGGTAGAGCAGAATACTGGCAGATATGATGGAGATACTGTACATAAAGGGGAAAATACTGTTGACCCCGCCGGTGATAAACAGCAGGGCGGTGATCAGAAAAATATCCACCATGATCTGGGCATAGCAGAAAAGCCTTACATTGATGACACGGGAAATTAAGAGGGCATAGATACAGGTGAGGACAAAGATCCCGGCGATAAGTCCGTACAGGTATATAAGATAGGGGGCAAGATATGATCCACTGCGCTGCAGCTGGGCGAGAATGGCAAGGCCCAGGAAAAAAGACGCAGCCATGACCCTGCACAGCATGAGCCACTGCAGTCGCTTCTGAAATTCTTCTTTCATGGTTGCCCGGTTCCTGTCCATTTTTCGTACCAGTTCGTGACGGGGGACGGTTATGGTTTCAACATCTTTTCACTAAACTTGCCTTTTTCCAGCCGGTACCGCATGGAGCGAAAGGAGATTCCTAATAGTTTAGCAGCCCCCGTAATAGAGCCTTTTGTCAGTTTCAGCGCTTCGGTAATATGGTCCTTTTCAAGGCGCTCCAGTATTTCATCAAGCTGCACCCCCTCCGGCGGGATCAATACGGTGCCCTTATCTGCGGCCGGCCAGGTATCCTGTTCCACTGCCTTGAACCTGGAGAGCTCAAGGCTTTCCGGGAGCATAATGCTGGTGCTGGCCAGGGCTACCCCCTTCTCGATAATATTCTCCAGCTCACGCACATTGCCGGGGAAGGAATAGTGCAGCAGGCAGTCCATGGAGTAGGACGAGATTTCAGTAACCTGCTTGCCAAGTTCCTGCGCGTATTTCCTGAGAAAAAAGGTTGCAAGCAGCGGTATATCATCGGCGCGCTCCCGCAGCGGCGGAATATGCAGGTGAATGACATTGAGCCGGTAGTAGAGATCTTCTCTGAATGTGCCTTCCATTACCTTTTTTTCAAGATCCCTGTTGGTTGCAGATATTATGCGCACATCTACCTTTATTTCCTCGGTCCCGCCCACCGGCATGAAGGTTTTTTCCTGTACTACTCTGAGCAGCTTTACCTGAAGAGAAAGCGGCAGTTCCCCCACCTCATCGAGAAAAACAGTCCCCCCGTCTGCCACCTCAAAAAATCCCTTTTTATTCACAGTCGCACCGGTAAACGCCCCTTTCTTATAGCCGAACAGCTCGCTTTCAAGCAGTGCTTCGGGGATTCCTCCGCAGTTTATGGGGACAAACGGCAGCGCGCTGCGCGGGCTCTGCGCGTGTATCGCTTTTGCTACCAGCTCTTTACCGGTACCGCTTTCTCCCGTTATAAGGACATTTGTTTTTGCTGTTGCTGCCCGCGGGATGAGATCAAAAATCTTTTTCATTCCCGGACTGGTGCCCAGTAAATTCTCAAACTGCGGCCCCTCGTCCCCTGCCTGCGCGATTTTTGATGGCAGCCCCTGCTCACTTGCTGTGGGCGCCTGCTCCGCCCGCTTGGCCAGCGCTGCTTCAATTTTTTTCTTCACTTCTTCAACATCAAACGGCTTGGTAATATAATCATAGGCTTCTTTTTTCATTGACTCTTTTGCCGTTTCAAAAGAAGCAAAAGCGGTGATCATGATGAAAATCGTTTCCGGTGAAAATTCCTTTACTTTATTGAGGAGGCTGATGCCGTCCAGGTGCGGCATTTTAATATCGGCGATGACCACATCAAAAGGTGTTTTGTGACATTGTGCCAGGGCGGTTTCGCCGTCATCAGCGGTCAGCACATCATACCCCTCCCGGCGGAGGTAGATTTCAAGCATCTCCCGAATCCCCTGTTCATCATCAACAATCAGCAGCTTCGGCATGGCCCGTATTCTCCTGTGGTAAAGCTCTGTACTTAGAGAGTAGTGATACTCTGCTTTAGTATCGGAATTTTTCCCTCAAACTGAAACTGCTGCGGTGCACCATTGAGCGGGTAGCAGTATCTCTTGCATGAAGTCGTGAAAAAAAAGGATTGTGCGTGCACGGGGCGTGGCAGAAACAAGCACCTCAGTTTTTGGCCTGAAAGACCATTGTGCCTGAAACCAGCGTATAGAGAACGCGGCCTTTTAGCCGCCATCCATGAAAAGGGGAATTTTTACTTTTTGATTTGAATGCACTGACGTCAACCGCATATTCCTGGTCCATATCGACAATGGTAATATCAGCATCCGCCCCTTCACACAGGCGGCCCTTGTCGAGACCAAGAATTGCTGCAGGATTGACGGTCATTTTTTTCACTGCCTGGCTGAGGCTCATAACCTGCTGGCTGACCAATTGGAGCGTGAGCGCAAGGGATGTCTCAAGGCCGATGATGCCAAAGGCTGCCGTGTCGTACTCCACGTCTTTTTCCAGCGATGAATGGGGCGCGTGGTCACTGGCAATAACATCAATGGTGCCGTCCCGCAGCCCCTCTTTTATGGCTTCCACATCTTTTTCAGAGCGCAGCGGCGGGTTTATTTTGGTGTTCGTATCAAACGTGCGCACGGCTTCTTCGGTTAAGGTAAAATAGTGGGGGGCGGTTTCTGCGGTTATCTTCACGCCGCGGGCTTTGGCCGCCCGTATAATCTGCACCGATCCTGCCGTGCTGACATGCGCAATATGGACGGGGTGCCGGGTCCATTCCGACAACGCGATTTCCCGTGCCACAATTATTTCTTCCGCAACCGGGGGAATCCCCCTGAGTCCCAATAATGCCGAGGTGACGCCCTCATGCATGACCCCGCTGCCGGCAAGGTCGCTCTCTTCGCAGTGGCAGATGACCGGAAGGGAAAAGTTCCGGGCATATTCCAGGCCGCGCCGCATTATGGCCGCATTCTTAACCGTGTGCCCGTCATCTGACAGGGCGACGACGCCTGCCTCCTTAAGATCACCGATCTCTGTCAGTTCTTCACCTTTAAGCCCCCTGGTGAGGGCGCCGACCGGGTATATATTGACGCACGCCTCCTTGCGCGCTTTTTCCAGGATAAATTCGGTAACTGATGCGCTATCGTTGGGCGGGCTGGTGTTGGCCATGCACGCAAGGCTGGTAAACCCGCCGGCTGCTCCCGCACGCGAGCCGGTTTGTATGGTTTCCTTGTATTCGTGTCCGGGCTCGCGCAGATGGGTGTGCATGTCAATAAGGCCCGGCAGGACCACAAGCCCCGCGGCATCAAGCACTGAAACATCTTCTGCCCCGGAACCTGCAGCAGGTTTAAGCCCGCGTGCGAGCGCCCGGATCCGTCCTCCGTCAATAAGGACGTCCATAATTTCATCAAGTCCCGTGGCCGGGTCCAGCACGCGTCCGTTTTTAATCAGAAGTGCCATACAAATCCTTGCGGGGTAAAGCGGTCAGCAGCAGCCGCATTACTTGCCGATCAACAAGTAAAGCAGCGCCATTCTCACTGCCACGCCGTTGGTTACCTGGTCCAGAATGATGGAGTACGGTCCATCTGCAACGTCGGGGGAAATCTCAACCCCGCGGTTGAGGGGACCCGGATGCATGATCAGGACATCGGGTTTTGCCTGTTGCAGTTTGTCCCTGCTTAATCCAAAAAACCGTGCGTACTCCCTCACGGTCGGAAACAGCCCGTGCTGCTGCCGCTCAAGCTGAATTCTCAGCATCATAATGACATCTGCGCCGCGGATGGCCTCCCCGATATCGGGGATGAAGGTTACCCCCAGGGCCCCTATGTGCGGAGGCACCATCGTATAGGGCCCGGACAACCGCACTTTAGCCCCCATTTTCTGGAGCAGGGCAATGTTGGAGCGTGCCACCCGGCTATGGGTTATATCTCCTATGATGGTCACGGTAAGGCCCGCAATTGTTTTTTTCTTTTCCCGGATAGTGAAGGCATCCAGAAGCGCCTGGGTGGGGTGTTCATGCGCGCCGTCGCCGGCGTTGATAACCGGCACGGGAAGCGCATCAGCAAGTATTTTCGGGGCGCCGGCAGCAGCATGACGGATAACGATGAGATCGGGGTTCATGGCCTGGAGGTTTCGGCCGGTGTCCTTCAGGGTTTCTCCCTTGGTCGTGCTGCTGGTGGAGGAAGAGATATTTATAACATCTGCGCTGAGCCGCTTGCCGGCAATTTCAAATGACGTCCGGGTGCGGGTGCTTGCTTCGTAAAAGAGGTTAATGACTGTTTTACCCCTGAGGGTCGGTACCTTTTTGATATCACGGGTTGATATCTCTTTCATGGATTCGGCGGTATCCAGGATAAAGAGGATTTCCTCCGGGGAGAGGTCGCGGATGGTAAGCAGGTCTTTTTTTCTCAGTTCCATAGATTATGCCGTTCTCTTGATGATGACCTGGTCTGCCGGGTCATCCTCTTCCAGAAAAACCTCAATATGCTCGTCCATGGTGGTAGAGATCGCCTTGCCCACATAGTTCGCCTGGATCGGCAGTTCGCGATGGCCCCGGTCTATGAGCACTGCCAGCTGTATGGACATGGGCCTTCCCAGGTCAATAATCCCGTCCAGGGCGGCGCGAATCGTTCTCCCCGTATAGAGGACATCATCACAGAGAATAATGCGCTTGCCTTTCACGGAAAACGGAATCTCGGTCTTTTTCAAGACTGGCTGCGCGTCAATTTCCGAAAGGTCGTCCCGGTACAGCGTTATGTCAAGAGCGCCCACCGGAACAGCGGTGCCGGTAATGTCGTGCAGCTTTTGTGAAAGCCGCTGGGCAATGGCAACACCTCTGCGGCGAATGCCGATGAGCACCAGATGCTCCATGCCCCGGCTCCGCTCCGCAATCTCGTGTGCTATGCGGGTAAGTGTTCTGTTGATATCCTGTTTATCCAAAACTATTTTTGTCTGCATAGTAGTGAAGCTCCCCGCCTACAAGGCGAGGCTACCCGGAGTTTAAAATTATTCTTTTCCGATACATGCCTCTTGACCCCGCCTACAAAGCGGTGCTTGCGAGGCATGAAACCGGTCATACGGGCCTCAAAAAAAAAGCCTTCCCCTTAATTAAGGAAGGCCTTCTACTGCGTATAGTATATAAGCAACCATATTGATTTTGTTAGGTATCTTAAGCGTTGATATGTGCTGTTTGTAATTAGGGGGCAAGTTAGCATAGACATTGCGCAAGGTCAAGGAAAAACAGCTTGAACTTTTTTATTCTGCCTGGTGCAGAAGAGCTTCGCTGCGGCAGCCTGCAGTAATCAGTATTAGCTTGAAATTCAACAGGCCTTGTCGTAGATTCTTACATAGATAAATATAAATCTGTAAATTTTGTTCTCACATTTTGTAATGTTTGGCTTTTGGTGAGAGCAGTTACGGGCGGTGCGAGCGCTCACTATGGCAAAAACAAAAAACCTTTCCAGCGAGCATTTAGCCCGAACAAATATCTTGGGTTAGCATTACACTGCAAGTATGTCCCTTTGATTAAAATCAGAAGTCCGGTCCTGACATATGCACATAAAAAACCTGCATTTTCTTAAACAGGTAGCGATTCCCGAACTTGCCGCATGTGAGTGGGATTATCCGTGTCCGGTTTTGCCTGCGGTAGAAGAGGAATTAGCGCGGCAGCTGCATGCATCTTCCCTTGCTGCCAGAATCAAGCCGGGAGACCGCATCGCAGTAACTGCCGGAAGCCGCGGCATAGCGCGCATCGATGCCATTCTGGCGCTCGTCTGCGGAGAATTAAAAAGGCTTCGCGCCCAGCCCTTTATTATCTCTGCCATGGGCAGCCACGGGGGTGCCACGCAGGAGGGCCAGAGGGAGATACTGGCCGGATATAATATCACTCCGGAGCGGATCGGCGCGCCGGTTATCTGTTCAACCGCAACAATTGAAATCGGTAAAACCCCGGACGGGATGCCGGTATTTATTGCGCAAGAAGCGCGCGCGGCTGACGGGATACTGGTTGTCAACCGCATCAAGGCGCACACCAGCTTCCAGGCAGCGACCGAAAGCGGCCTTTTGAAAATGCTCGCGGTCGGGCTTGGCAGGGACATTGGGGCACGGCATATCCACCAGAGGGGCACGCGGGGGCTCAAACAGGGCATCCCCCGAACCGCGCGTATTATCATGGACACCGTCCCCGTGCTGCTGGGCATTGGCATCATTGAAAATGCCCGCGGCGGTATTGCCCATATCACTGCCTTGGAGCCGGACCAGCTGGAAGCTGAAGAAGCGCGGCTGCTGCTGCAGGCAAAAGCCCTGATACCGGCAGTCCCGTTCAAGAATGTGGATGTTCTCATCGTTGCCGAAATGGGAAAGAACATAAGCGGGACCGGCATGGATACCGCGGTGATCGGCAGACGACGGATCAGCGGAGAGCCGGAGCCTCTGTTCCCGCAGGTTTCAAGAATCGCGGTGCTGGACCTGTCGCCGGGCTCTTATGGAAATGCAACCGGCCTTGGGCTGGCTGATATTATTACCCGGCAGTTGTATGATAAAATTGATTTTGAAAAGACCTGGTTAAACATCATCAGCTCAACCTTTATCGAGCGGGCAAAAATTCCCCTCACCATGCCTACGGACAAAAGTGCCATTCAGATGGGTCTTATGACCTGCTGGGCGGCGCCGGCAGCTGCGGCACGGGTGGTATTGATTAAGAATACCGCTTCCCTGGGGAGATTTTTCATCTCCAGAACGCTTGCAGCCGAGGCACGGCAGATTGACCGCCTGCACGGCGCGGAACGCTTCGCGCCGCTTTCATTCTCTGCCCGGCAGACGCTTGAGAACTGTTTTTAACAGCGCCAAAGGCGCGCTGCTTCGCCGCTGGCGCTGGCCGGCTTTCCCGGCATCATCCCGTTCCGACAACAGTGTTCTTGACAAAAAATGCCGCATCCGCTATTACGCTGCTGCGGCCGCCTGCGCCGGCGCCTAAACTTCTTGACACTCACATCTAATAATATTAGATTCTTACATAGCTTAATCTGAGAATTTTGCTCTCACATTTTGTATAGTTAGGCTTCTGGTGAAAGCAGTTGCGGGCGGTGCGAGCAAGGGTTTTGGCAAAAACAAGCAGCATTTTCTGCGAGCACTTAGCCCGAACAAATGAACCAGAAGCCTAAAAACAAATTTCAAATGTCTTTGGTTAGTCTTATTCTTATTAGATAGATAGTGTCTAACAACAGCGCACCATACGCGAGAGTGGCGGAATGGCAGACGCACTGGAATTAGGATCCAGCGGGAAACCGTGGGGGTTCGACTCCCCCCTCTCGCATGATCTGGAATGAAAAAGGAAGCGAACATGAAAGTTGAAGTTGAACAGCTCGGGCCGATTCGAAAAAAAATGTCAGTTGCACTCCCCCCGGAAATGGTGGATCGAGAAGTGGAAAAAGCGTATCTCAAACTGCAGCAGGAGGTCAGGCTCAAGGGATTTCGCCCGGGCAAGGCTCCGCGTGCCCTTCTGCAGCGCTATTTTAAAGCGCAAGTGGAAGAAGATGTTATCTCAACCCTGGTGCAGGATTCCTACCCCCGGGCGCTGGATGAAAATAAATGCTTGCCCATTTCCCAGCCCGTGATAGAAAAAGGCGTCCTGGAGAAGGGCAAAGAGTTCAGCTACACTGCCAGCTTTGAGATAAAGCCGGTGCTTGATGTTCAGGGATATCAGGGCCTGCAGCTTGAAAAAGAAAAGCTGTCGGTCACTGAGCTGGACATTGAGCAGCAGCTCAAAAACCTGCAGAATAACCATGCCACCCTGAAGACAGTGGAGGGTCGGGAGGCCCGGGCCGGGGACTGTGTTGTTATCGACTATGAGGGGAGCATTGAGGGAAAGCCTTTTGCCGGCAGCTCCTTAAAGGATCATCTGCTTGAAATCGCGCCGGAATCATTTTTGCCCGGATTTTCAGAGCAGCTGACCGGCATGAAGGCCGGGCAGGAGAAGGCGTTTGCCCTGGCAGTGCCGGCAGGCTATGCCCGTGACGACCTGGCTGGCAAAACCATAGATTTTAAGGTACAATTACGGGAGATCAAGGAAAAAATTCTTCCCAAGCTGGATGACGAGTTCGCCCGCGACCTGGGGGCCTACGCAGATCTAACTGATTTAAAGGAAAAAATCCGCGCTTCTCTTACCGCACAACGGCAGCAGCAGATAGAAGCCGGTCTCAAAGAAAAAATTTCCGGGACCCTGATAGAGAAGAATGCCGTCGAGGTGCCGCCCGCAATGATAGAGCAGCAGATCAAAAACATGATAGCCAGCATGCAGCAGCGGCTCTATTCCCAGGGAGTAAGTTTTGAAAATTTCCCTTACTCGATAGAAAAGCTTTCCGAAATATATAGGGAGCCGGCGGAAAAACAGGTGCGCACCTCCCTGCTTCTCGAAGCAATCGCCGGAAAGGAACATATTACCGTCTCCGAAGAGGACATAGAGCATCGCTACAGGGAAATCGCGCAGTCCATGAAACAAAACCCGGCAGCCGTGAGAAAGTCAATCGAACCGGAGCTCATAAAAGCCCAGTTACTGGAAGAGAAGGCAATTGAATTCATTATTGCGCACGCCACAGTCACGGAAATATAACCAGCCGTCCCCGAAAAAAACTGTCTAATTTATATGAGCGAGTGGCCAACGATTATGAAAAAAAGTCCCTCCATGCAGCTGATACCGTTTGTGGTTGAACAGACTAACAGAGGCGAGCGTTCCTATGATATTTATTCCCGCCTGCTGAAAGACCGGATAATTTTTCTCGGCGGGGCGGTGGATGATAACCTTGCCAACATAATAATTGCCCAGATGCTGTTTCTTGAGTCTGAAGACCCGGCAAAGGACATCAACATATATATCAACTCTCCGGGCGGTTTGGTTACCGCGGGCCTTGCCATTTATGACACCATGCAGTACATAAAGTGCCCGGTTTCGACGCTCTGTTTCGGGCAGGCAGCAAGCATGGCAGCGCTGCTGCTGGCCTCCGGAGAGGCCGGCAAGCGGTTTGCCCTGCCGCACTCGCGCATACTCCTGCATCAGCCCATGGGGGGATTCCAGGGGCAGGCGACTGATATTGACATTCACGCGCGGGAAATTCTCAGGATGCGGGAAGAACTCGACCAGATTCTGGTAAAACACACCCGGCAGCCGGTGGAGAAGGTACATCAGGATACCGAGCGCGACTACTTCATGGATGGAGAACAGGCACGGGAATATGGTATAATAGATAAAGTGATTACCAAAAGAGATACGCCCAAGATCAAGGAGAGCGGAGGCTAATCATGGCGAACAAAAAGGGACCGGGTAAATACAGCCAGCTTTTTTGCTCTTTCTGCGGTAAAAACCAGGAAGAAGTGAAAAAGCTCATAGCCGGGCCGTCGGTCTATATCTGCGATGAATGCATCGAGCTGTGCAACGATATTATCGCCGAGGAAGAGGAGCGCGAGTCGCTTGCCAGAAAAAAATCGACCATTCCCAAGCCCCAGGAAATCAAGCTTTTTTTAGATGACTATGTAATCGCCCAGGACCGGGCGAAGAAAATCCTCTCGGTCGCGGTCAACAATCACTACAAGCGTATCGAATGGCAGAAGGGGACCGATGATGTAGAGCTGCAGAAAAGCAATATCCTCATCATCGGGCCGACCGGTACCGGCAAAACCCTGCTCGCCCAGACCCTGGCCCGGGTCCTGAATGTGCCCTTCACCATTGCCGATGCCACGTCCTACACCGAAGCCGGCTACGTGGGTGAAGACGTGGAAAATATCATCCTGAGCCTGCTGCAGGCGGCAGATTATAATATTGAGCGGGCCTCCCGCGGTATCGTGTACATTGATGAAGTTGATAAAATATCGCGCAAGTCCGACACCCCGTCCATCACCCGGGATGTTTCCGGGGAAGGGGTGCAGCAGGCGCTGCTAAAAATTATCGAGGGCACCGTCGCCAATGTGCCGCCGAAAGGCGGGCGCAAGCACCCGCAGCAGGATTTTCTGCAGGTGGACACCTCCAATATTCTGTTCATTTGCGGCGGAGCGTTTAACGGGCTGGAAACCATCATCGAGCAGCGCATCGGCCAAAAGACCGTGGGCTTCGGCGCTGACATAAAACACCGCGAGGAAAAAAATATCGGTGAACTGCTGTCCCATGTGCAGCCCGAGGATCTCACCCACTATGGGCTGATCCCTGAGTTTGTCGGCCGGCTGCCGGTCATCGCCACCCTTGAAGACCTGAATGACAGGGCGCTCGTTGACATTCTCACCAAGCCGAAAAATGCCCTGGTAAAACAGTACGAAAAGCTCTTTGAGTTTGAAAATGTGAAGCTGCGCTTCAGCCAGGAGGCGCTCGGCGCCATCGCGCGCAAGGCGACAAAACGCAAATCCGGGGCCCGCGGTTTGCGGGCGATTCTTGAGGAGATCATGCTCGACATTATGTATGATCTGCCTTCTGACAGCAGCGTTGAAGAATGCCTGATCAATGAAGAGGTGATCCTGAAGCGGGAAAAGCCGCTGCTGGTGTACGGGAAAAAATCTGCATAAACATGACAGGAAGGCACCATCGTGATTTTTAAATCGACCAAGGACAATGGCATAAGGGCGGTGACGCCGGATGCGGTCTATCCCATGATGCCGCTGCGCGATATCGTGGTATTCCCGCACATGGTGGTTCCGCTGTTTGTCGGGCGGCGCAAATCCATCAGCGCCCTGGAAGAAGCGCTCCGCAAAGACAAGAATATTTTTCTCTCTGCCCAGCGCGATGCCAAGATTGATAACCCTGCGGAAGACGACATTTACGCTCTCGGAACCCTCAGCACCATCATCCAGCTGCTGCGGCTTCCTGACGGCAGCGTCAAGGTGCTGGTGGAGGGAAAACAGCGCTATCGCATCAAGGGCTTCATTCCGCACCGGGAGCATTTTGCCGTACTGGCTGAAATCGTTGAAGAAGTCTATGACATCACCTCCGAGACCAAGGCCCTGACGCGCAGCATCGTCTCCACGCTGGAAGAGTATGTGAAGCTCAATAAGCGCATGCCCCAGGAGATGCTCGCCACCATCTCCTCCGCGGATAATCCGGGCCGCATCGCTGACCTGCTTGCCCCGCACCTCAATCTCAAGATAGAGGAAAAGCAGAAGATGCTGGAGACGCTGGATATAAACCAGCGGCTGGAAAGCATCTACTCCCTGATGGAGTCAGAGATCGAAATTCTGCAGATCGAGCGCCGGATCAAGAACCGCGTTAAAAAGCAGATGGAGAAGACCCAGAAGGACTACTACCTGAACGAGCAGATGCGCGCCATTCAGAAGGAGATGGGGGAGAAAGATGATCTCATGAGCGAAATCATTGAGCTGGAGGAGAAGGTAAAAGCGAAAAAGCTCTCGGAAGAGGCGCTCGGCAAAGTTAAAAAAGAGATTAAGAAGCTGAAAATGATGCCCCCCATGTCTGCCGAGGTGACGGTGGTGCGCAACTACATTGACTGGATACTGTCCCTGCCCTGGGGAGAGAAGACCGATATCAGCATGCACCTTGGCGAGGCGGAAAAGATATTGGAAGAAGATCATTACGGCCTCAAGGAGCCCAAGGAGCGGATACTGGAGTACCTTGCGGTGCAGGGCCTGGTGAATAAGATTAAGGGGCCGATACTCTGTTTTGTCGGGCCGCCGGGGGTGGGCAAAACCTCCCTCGCCAAGTCCATAGCGCACGCTACCGGGAGAAAGTTTGTGCGCCTGTCGCTGGGAGGGGTGCGTGATGAAGCTGAAATCCGCGGCCACCGCCGGACCTACATCGGGGCCCTGCCCGGGAAAATCCTGCAGTGCCTGAAAAAGGCCGGCACCGACAATCCGGTATTTCTTCTGGACGAAGTGGACAAAATGAGCATGGACTTCCGCGGCGACCCGTCGGCGGCGCTCTTGGAAGTGCTTGACCCCGAGCAGAACCACACCTTCAATGACCACTACATTGACATGGACTATGACCTCTCAGAGGTTATGTTTATCACCACCGCCAATACCCTGCACGCCATACCGTTGGCGCTGCAGGACCGGATGGAAATTATCCGCATCCCCGGCTACCTTGAGACGGAAAAACTGCAGATTGCCAAAAAATTCCTCGTGCCCAAGCAGACCGGGACCAATGGCTTGACAGAAAAAAATATCGTGTTTTCAGATCAGGCCCTTCTCACCGTCATCCGCCGCTACACGCGGGAAGCCGGGGTCAGAAACCTCGAGCGGGAAATCGCGTCAATCTGCCGCAAGGTGGCAAAGGAAGTAATTACCCGGGGCCGGGAGACAAAAATACCGATCGGCCGCAGCACCGTCTACAAGTATCTTGGGGTGCCGAAATTCCGCTACGGGAAGGCTGAAGAAAAAAATGAGGTGGGCATCACCACGGGACTGGCCTGGACCGAAGTCGGCGGAGAGCTGCTGGTCATCGAAGTCACCACCATGCCGGGAAAAGGCAAGCTCACCATCACCGGAAAACTCGGCGAGGTGATGCAGGAATCTGCCCAGGCCGCCATGAGCTATGCCCGGTCACGGGCGGACATGCTCGGCCTGGCAAAAGATTTTTATCAGAACCTTGACATTCACATACACGTTCCGGAGGGTGCCACGCCAAAGGACGGCCCTTCAGCCGGCATTGCCATTGCCACCTCAATTATATC
>Ga0172368_10004439_pt1 | contig 16257 bp, 11 predicted proteins | sample Lak11m_FD_114540 | JGI IMG/M metagenome (GOLD analysis project Ga0172368, IMG submission 114540) | Freshwater microbial communities from Kabuno Bay, South-Kivu, Congo - kab_022012_11m | ecosystem: Environmental > Aquatic > Freshwater > Lake | place: Democratic Republic of the Congo: South-Kivu...
ATGGAGTGGCGCAGGGTCCCTGCACCCTTCGCCAAGTACTTGTAATATTGATATATGCTGCAGACTTCAGGGAGTCTGCAGCACCCTTGCGGATGACCAGACAATTATATCTGGACACTATCGAGGATTCTGCAATACTACTATATAAGAAATCGGATGTGCTGTTGACTCTCTGCAGTCGACAGCATTTTCATAATATCAAAGACATAGCGTCGACAACGGAGAGTCGACGCCACGCGTTTGGACTCATTTCTGAAGAACTTGATCAAATTACTTTATAAATATATAAAAAATTAACGACTTGCTCACTGCTATTTTTTACTTCCTAAAGTAATTTTATTCTAATTGACGGCCAAAACTATGCTCTCCATCACAAGTTGGTCACATTTCGTGAAAAGATATAAAAATCAATGAGCGCCTTCCGCTTTTAGAACAGTTATCGGAGTTAGGAAAAAGATGATCAAATCAAGTGAAAAACTGCAGTTTTCAATGTAGTACAAATCCATCTTGACTCTTTCATCGTATGTAGTGGACTGGCGGCCGTTGACTTGCCAGTAACCGGTCATCGAGGGTTTCATCGAAAGCAATTTTGCCTGATGAACACCGTATTTCGACAGTTCGTCCGGATGAACCATGCGAGGGCCGATAATGGACATTTCGCCTTTTAAAACATTGATAAACTGGGGAATTTCATCTAAACTGAATTTTCGCAAAAATCCACCAAGGGGAGTGATACGGAAATCCCCCTGCAATTTATGTTTTTCCTTGAATTTATTGTATAATTCCGGATCTTTGCGGAGGATTTCTTCGGCGTCTTTAACCATAGTGCGGAATTTATAGGCTTCGATGACTTTGCCACCGAATCCAACTACCTTCCTTCTGTATATAACCGGTCCCGGTGAGGTTAGTTTTATGGCGAGAATGATAATAACCATTACCGGAGCTAAAAGCACAATCATCAACAGGGCGATGAGTACATCGAAAATTCGTTTTCCCCGCCGCTGGTAAAAATCTCTATTTAGATACTCGAATAATCTCATGAATATACTGACGGTAATCCGCTAAGATTTTTTTCCTGTTATAATTAAGTTCAATATATTTTCGGCCATTGCCGCCTAATTCGGACCGATATGTCTGATTTTTCGCTAATTGCAGAATTTCACTTCTAAGTATCCCGGTATTTTCAGGTTCACATACTACGCCTCCACCGGACGCCTGAATAAAATGCGCGGTATCACTGTCGGGGTGGACCGCGGCTATTACAGGTTTTCCGGCAGCGCAATATGTTATCAGTTTACTGGGGAGACAAATCTCTACTACGGAATTTTTCTGCGTTAATAAGAACGCATCCGCCGCGGCTAACAATCGGTAGAAATCTTCTTCCGGCTGGGGAGGAAGGAATACCACATTTCTAAGGTGTAATAGCTTAGCTTGGCGGGAGAGTTTTTCCAACTGAGCGCCGGCGCCGGAAACCATAAATTTAATGTTTTCTGTTTCGGGATTATCCAAAAGAGCGGCGGTGTCGATCAGCGTCTCCAGTCCTTGCTTGTTGCCGATGTTCCCGGCGTAGACAAAAACCACATCCTCCCGGAGGAATCCTAATTTTTCCCGGAAATCACCGGCGGGAAAATCCGGACGGATGAGTTCAGTATCCACCCAGATAGGAAGCAAGGCGATTTTTTCCGCATCGACCAGTCCCCGGCGCAGGATATTGTTTTTAAATCCCTGAGTAATTGCAGCGATTCCGTCGGAATGCCGGTAGATATATTTTTCCAGCCGGTAGAGAGTATTTATCACACTTCGATTGTTGAGCATACCCAGCGCGGCTGCGGTCTCGGGGATCAAATCCATTATGTGAAAAATGAAGGGACACCTTTTTATCTTCGCCAGAATTTCCGCTGTCAATCCTATAGTAAGCGGCGGAGAAACACAATAGACCAAATCGAAACTTTTTACCATCAACCCCCCGATAAGGGAGGAAACGGTATAAGATAAATCGTAGCCAATCCGTTTGATAGTTTTAGGTTCGGAAGGCACATAAATGGGACAGCGGATTATTTTTACACCCTTATCGACAGATTTTGGGTATAAGGATTGTTGGAAACCGGGATAAACCTTCCAATGGGGATAATGCGGGAATGAAGTGATAACGGTGACTTCATCCCCGTTTTCGACTAAATATTCGGCTAAGTCGGTAATGTATCCGGCGGGGCCGGTAAGTTCAGGCTGGTAATTATTACTGAGAATTAATATCCGCAAGGGTTCTTAGTCTGTTGATTGAACGATTTTTGAGTATTTCCGGTTTTTACAAATTTGCTTATCTTCGTATGGAAGCTTGATAATATTAATCCAACAATCCTGAACTAATTATCGTTTCAGCAGTTTTCCCCGGTTCAATTAAGGCGATACAGGGCGATTCCGGTCTGACGCAAATTTCTTCACCGCAAGGATGACATTCCAATCCGCGACTCTCCTGAAAGATCAAATGACCTTCTCCCCACGGCGACCAAATCCTTTCATCCGTAGGTCCCATAAATACTACAGCTTTTTTCCCCAGCGCGGCGGCGATATGCATTACACCTGTGTTGTTACACAATAGGGTTTTGGCGAAAAAAATCAATCCCATTACTTCTTCAAGGGAGGTAACAGCGGAAAGAACTTTGCCGCCGGATAAATCCATTAATTTATGCAAATCCCCAGTATCTTCCATTCCGCCGACAGCCAAAGGAGTAAGGCCGGGATAAGCTTGGTGAAGTCTTCGAATGATTTCATTTAGCTTAGTCAGCGGATATTTTTTATATTTACGAGCGGCGCCGGGATGGATTAAGTAGTATTGTTCCGGTTTTAATCCGAAAGTTTTAAGACAGGCCTGAGCTCCGGATTTTTCTGAATCCGAAATGACGATATAAGGGAAACAATCTACAGCGCCGGAGGTTATGTGTTCGATTAACTTTTTGTAGTCTTTTACCCTAAGAGCTATTTCTCTATATTTTACCGTTTCACTATAGAAATATTTTCCGATACCATAATCGAAACCGATCCGCAGCTTAGCTCCAATCAAATAACCCAACCAACCGCTGCGGAAATCGCATCTGGCGTCGAAACTTATATCGTATTTTTGTTTTTTCAGTTTCCGGCAGTTCACGAAAAAATCAATCCATCCGCGATTGAACCATTGCAGTTTCGATTTTTTCCTCACCCACGGCGCTTCCAGTCCTATAGTGACATCGAAAACACTACTGACAGCGGTCAGGAAATCAGGATTACCCAGAAAAGTGATTTTAGCGTCGGGGAATTTTGTTCTAAGCGGGCGGACTATCGAAGTTGCTAATACAGCATCTCCTAAGCCGACAATTTCAATGACTAAGATATTATTAATACTTTCAGCGGGGACATTGTCTATCTTAACAGTTTTTTTCCGAAAAAGTCCGATTATGGTAAAAATGATTTTTAGGATTAAATCAATCGACAACAACCAATAGACAATAGCGCCTTCAACAGTATATGAACCGAATTGTTTTTTCATTTCCCGGGTGAAATCAGGCATTATTATTACAGCCACTCACTAAACTCCGGTAAAGCTGCTGGTATTTTTCCGTCATTATTACAGCGGAGTAACAGTCTTCGTAGCGTTTTTTTGCGTTTTTACCCAAGCCTTGCCGTTTTTCCGGGGAGTTCAAGAGATATTGCAGTTTGTCAGCTAAAGTTCCATAATCTTCCGAAGGGAAGATCAATCCGCAGCTATCTTCCCCTAAAACTTCGACATTGTTATCGATATCCGAGGCGACGATAGGCAGTCCCGCCGCCATATATTCCAGCAAGGTCACCGACATCCCTTCAAACCTGGAAGGCAAAACAGCAATATCCATTCCCGCTAAAGCCCGCCGCACATCGGTTTCTTCTCCGGTAAAAACCACCTGCTTTTCCAATCCTAAATCCCGGCAGAGTTTCTTAATTTCGATTTCATCCGGCCCTTTGCCAATCACCACTCCGAGAAAATTATCTGTTTTATCCCTCAGTACTTTCAAAGAGTGTAAAAAAATATCTACACCTTTTTGTTTTTTCAAAACCGTGATGATACCGATGACCTGAAGATTATCCTTCACACCAAGATTTTTGCGGAAAGTGTTTCTATAGTGGACATAATCGGGAAAATCTATGGAAATTCCGTTAGGGATAACTATCATCTTGTTCAGGTCGAATAATTTATAAGCCATCCTCTCTTTCATCATCGTCGCGGAAACATAAATCATTTTATCAGTCACTAATTCCAGCAAATAAAAGGGGATAGTGTACAATCTGCCCCAAAATGGTGAAGCCATCGTCAATTGATGGTGCTGATGCGGAAGCAAATGTTCAGTCCAGACAATGGGCAGCTTCCCAGCAAGTAAATTTGCGCATCTGGCGAACAACCCGGCGAAACTGCTGTGGCCGTGAACAACATCGAAAGAACCTTTGGTGATGACTTGCCTGATCTCCGTATAAGCCGACCAATCCCATTTACTTTTAATACGGACAAAATGTAAGGGAAAGCCCAACTTTTCGACTTCAGGCAGTAAAGGACCTCCGGAACAACATAAAATCTCCGCAGCGAACTCTTGAGTATCCAAATGTTTTAACAAGTTCAGAACGATTTTCTCTTCCCCACCTACGGTAAGAAAGGGTTCAATAATCAACAATCGGATTTTCTTGTTCTTATTTTCCATTTCCTGATGGGTCAAAATGAACTATCTACGCTGATTACCGCTTTTCTCCCGCATCGATGCGAGATGGGAATGTTTATCCGGAGCTTAGGATTGCGTAACTTGTTCAGTTAAAGCCGTAGATTTACCGCAAATATTAAATATAGCAAATAGTTCTGGTATTATCAATACTAAGGCGAAAAAATCTTTTTAATTTTTGTGGAATGTATTCTTCAGCGGTCCCAGATACTATTCAAAGATAAGATTTCTTTAAAAGATTTCGGATCGAAACTATCTTGAGCAGTTAAAATGTAAATTTTTAATCTCCACTCAGATAAATCGCCGGCGGGAAAAAGCCTCTTTTTAAACTTGTAATCAATATCTTCGCCCAGAAGGATAAGAGGTTCTGCCGATAGTGAATGATCGAAGATTGAATTAAGCGCTTGATGATATTGGGCTTTTTTTGGCAGAAAGGGTCCCAAGAAAGTGTCGATGACGATGATGTTTTTAATCTTCTCAGATGAATGACTGCTGAGGGAAAGCATTTTTTCGCGGATGAACTTAGGAGTTTCCGAGCGATACGGCGTCACTACCATTATATCCGCGGCTTTTTCCTGTTCCAGCAGGTAATAACTGAGGACCGGATTGAGGCAGGTGATGTAAGTTGTCTCCTCGGAAGCGGCAGCTTTTTCGGAGATGACTGTGAGAACCTCTTCCACAGGATCTGACAGCCCCATTTTATGCAAATGCTTCCCGGAATAGACATTGAAAACGCCGCCAAGCCAAATGACCGATATTGCGGCGAGTGAAACTAACAACATTATGGGAAAGATAATCTCTCTTTTTTCCATCGACTGTATTTTCCGAAACAAATAATGAGCGAATGCAACAATGAGCATTACGGTCAAGATAGATAAAACGGTAAAATGACGGGCTTTATGATTGGAAGTGATAAGGGAATGCAGGAGGAATAAAACCCAAATCGAAGCAGTAATAAAAATAATCTGACGGAAAAGCGGATTATCTCCTGCGAAAAGTCTCAGCGATTTAAGTAAATTCTTTCGGAAAATCGCGATGATAATGGTGATAAGAATAATGCCGGTAAAGAGGATTGCCGGCGCCAGAAATTCCCGGTTCCAGGGGTAAACTGCTGCGCCAAAAACACCGGTAAAAACCGTGTAAGCTCCATAAGAAAGCAGGGATGAAGTGCGGAAAAAGTTGTCGGTTAAAAACTGATTATTATCAAGATAATACGATACCTGTCTAAGCATTACGAAAATCCAGGGAAGATAAAAAATTATTGAGGCCAAAACGGCGGAAAAAAGAGTATATTCCCGATTCCATTTCCGGAAAGATTTTCTTTTAATTAAATTGAAGACGATAAAAAGCATTACTACCGCGATAAGTAGAAGTCCCAGATAATTTGTATAAAGTGAGATGGTCAGCGCTAAGGTCAGCAAAACGAAATCAAGTTTTAGGTTTTTCTCAGTATTTTCAATTCTTGTCACCAAATAAACTGTCCAGATTGCGCTTAAAGTCCATAAAGCATACCACCTTATCGACCAGCCGAACAGCAGAGTATTGGGGTGTATAGCCGCCAGAACCAGAGTAAATATAGCCGCAGTTTTGGATTGGGAAATTATAAAAACCAAATGTGCGGCAATAGCTATAGCGATTCCGGTAAAAACAATGCTGGGAATCGAAAGCAAAAATTCATTAGCGCCTGTAATCTTAAATGTTAAATAATTAACGATATAGGATAACGGAGGATGTACATCGGAAGTGATAAGGTAAGAAATCAGTGAAGATAAATTAAAATTCGATATTACTTTAAGATTGAACCATTCATCATCGAAAAAATATCTGCTTCGCCAGAATATCGAATATGTGATTAAGTTTAATATAATAGATAAAATATAAAGATATCCATAGCGAGTATTTTTTCCCTTCGATGACACAGAAGCTTTGCCGAGCACAATGAACTCCCCAAATAATTAGCTATTTATATCAATTACAAAGATGTGAAAGGAATTTTGGTACCAAAAGAGATAATTGACAAACAATGCAAAAATGCAGGTTTCGTAAATCCCCAAATCAAGTCTGTTTAACTATTTCCAGCCGGGATTTCTCTGCAGTAATCAGTTTATTTTCTGTAAAGTACACTTTCTCGACTTCTTTGGCTTTGTCGACTAGCAGTGGAGCGAGAAAGATCAAGGCAAGGAAAGCCCAATGATCTTTATTGGCGGCTCGCGGATGAATGAATTCCGATTGCAGAATCACACCGGCGAAAGATGCGGTTAAGATGCTATATAGGCCGTATCTGAAGGAACCGCTGAGCCGCACCTGCAGAATTTCTTTGAAATGACTGATAAGCCGAAAAAAGATCGAGAGCAGAATGACAAGATAGGCGAAAAACGCCGGAATCCCACCGTGAGTCAATACCTGCAGAAGGCTGGAATGCGCCCCGATATTATGTTCACTGTACTTGACAAAGTCGAAAATGCCGCCTCCCCAGGGATGTTTGAAAGCATAGTCGAAAATAGTATAGACAATCTCCTGCCGCTGGATTAAGGAGGTTTCACGGTGTTGAAACAAAAAAGTATATACCGGCACGGAAATCAAAGGTAAAAAGACTAGTACCAGCAATATTAGATAGCGTGCGCGGGTATTCGATAATAAAATTGCCACAATCATACTGATTACCACGGCAATATAAGCCGCGCGGGTATCGTTCATTACTAAAGTAGCCATAAATAGCAGCAACGGCAGGAAAGCAATAGCTTTGGTGCGAAAGGAAAAACGGAAAAAATATAGACTAATGGAAAAAATGATTATGAAAGACAGATAAACTCCATAAGCCGCTTCACGGTTTAATCCGGAAGGAACTCTTAGCGGAATAAAGGGGAGGTTGGTGTTCAATCCAGCTTTAGTTCCTTCGGCCATTACCATTTTTAACTTTGGCATTCCGCCGGTGATAAAAGCGTATTGCTGATACATTGCTAAGAAAACCGAAAGAATGCCTCCGACTAACAAAATCTTCAAAGCGGTAGTCAATTGTTTTTCGGTTCTGATTAATTGCAGTATCAGGATGAAACCGATGATTTTTACGCTAAAACTGAAACTGGTATAATAAGATTCCGGCGGTTTAGCGTTGATTAAATTAGCGGCGACAATAAAGAAAATCAACATTAAAGCGGCATAGACTTGCACCGGATAAAGCACTTTTGTCTGGCGTTTGAGGAAAAAATCCAGCAGCCAGGCTAAGGTCAGAAGCACCAACGCTGCGTCCGGCACCGATATTTTAAACACGCCAATTGTGTAAGTTACATTATCGAAAGGTAAGCCTAGCAGGAATAGGTAGAGGAAGACAGAGGAATGGCGGAAAGCCAAAATGGCTAAGATACTCAGTCCGACCGCAGCGAAAAAATATATGAAGACAGGTAACATCGATAAGGATTATGATGTGTGATTATATTGAAAACAGTCGTCAGTAGAATCAGTGTTCAAGCGGGCAAGTGTTCAAGTGAAAAGCAAAGGCGCTGTTGAGAACTCGATGTCAATATAAAAAGAATTTATAAGATAGGATATTTTATCGATATTTACAAACATTAGGGAATAAACCGGAGAGATTAAATGTCGGACGGTATTTTTATTCTTAGTCGGATTTCATTCCTTCTATATAAAAAGAGTCATCCTTATAAACGGTCTCATCTGAATTAGTGTCAAGATGATAACCGGAAAATCCGGCGATGCGGCTTTCCGAAGCGGCGCATTCCCGGATGTCGGTGAATCCTGCTTGAAGAAGATGATAGCGGATCGATACTCGGTCGTACATCCATTTATGTAGTTCCCCCCAATTTTTAAAACCTCTGCGCCAGATGGCAAAACGGCGGTAGATTTTGATGAGCGAACTTTTAGCCGAGCCTTTTTTCGTCATCCGGGCGTATTCATCCGGCTGGAATTCTTTCATCCGCCCCCAGAAATCGGTGCGCACCATTTGGTCGAGCAAAAAAGTCACCGCCCGGTCGTAATCGCGCCAACCTTCAGTCAATTCGGGTTCCGATGCTTCTTTCAACTTGTCATATTGTGTCAAATATTCCCGCGTCAGCCTTGCCAAATCGGGTAAAACAATCCTGATAATCCCGCCCAACTGTAAAATGCGGTAACTTTCGGAAATGACTTTAAGAGCTTGGAAATATTCCAGATGTTCCAGCGTATGCGAGGTATAGACTGCTTGAAAATGTCCGGCAGGGAAGGGGAGAGGTTTATTTTTATTGAGATTATGACCAATAAAACTGCGTGATAAATTGAGCAGTAAATCCCGCTTTTCCTCAGTAATCAATCCGGTGGAATGGATTATTTTGATCAATACCGGATTTTTAATGGGAAAGGGGAAGCGGAAATCCAGATTGACCCAAGCGGGATGAATACGGCTGCCGCAGCCTAAATTCAACAAGCGTTTTTCTAAAATGTGGAACATTTCAGTTCTTTATAAGAAAGTAACAAGTGTCAAGTAAAAGAGACACATAGCTCACAGCTCACAGCTCACAGCTCACAGCTTACAGCTTACAGCTCACAGCTTACAGCTTACAGCTATAAACTACAAGCCACAAGCTGCCAGCCATCGGTCAATTTGATTTAGAATGATAAAAATTGTATATTAAAAGGTTAAAAATATCGGGGCGTGGCGCAGCCCGGCTAGCGCACCTGCTTTGGGAGCAGGGGGCCGCCGGTTCAAATCCGGCCGCCCCGACTTTTTTTGGATCGATAGTCGATGGTCGATAGTCGATGGTAAAAGCAAAAATTTATTCACAGGGATTAAGGGGATAAAAGCAAATATCCAATATCCAATATCCAACATCCAATTCTCAATTTTCAATGATACTTGTAGGGGCGTCGTTTCGCCGCCCGATGTTTTTATTCACTGGATAGTAGGGAAATTATGGATATTTAAATTTAAGAAAGAAGCTGATAAATGTCGGGATTGAAAAAATCCCTTTCGATAAAGCGCTTTTTCAGACTAGATCAAAATACTTAATTGATACGAAAACTGTTATACTATCCTTCAATCTTGTCAATCCTGTTAATCCTGTCAAATCGCTTTTGCTTTTATCAGCGTAATCAGCTTTTATCAGCGGTTCAAAAATCAGGATTTAGGATTTGGGAATTGGGATTTAGGGAAAAGCAAACATCGGGCGGGTCTATGAACTTGTCCCAGAATGCGCTCCAAGCCTGTCATTCCCGCGAAAGCGGGAATCCAGACATTTGTAAAATATAGAGATATGGATACTGGCTTTCGCCAGTATGACAGCCTGTGGGTGTTTTGGGACAGGGTCTATGACCCACCCCTACAAGTCATTGTTATATATAGCGTTAATTGTGTTAATAGCTTGTGGATAATAGCCATAATAGCCTTAATTGCCAGTGAATCGCTTTTGCTTTTATCCTGAACATCCTGTCTATCCAATGTTAATTGCTTTTGCTTTTATCTTTGCTTTGCTTTTAAATTTAATATTAGATTTTAGATTTTACATATTAGATATTTGCCTTTTCTTTCATTCATCATTCATCATTCACCACCAGCGTCTTCCCCACCTGCCTAATATAATACACATACAACACCAGCATCAAAGCCATCGACACACTGGAACTGACCGCCGCCCCCATTATCCCCATCATTCCAATCAGAAAGTAATTCATCACCACATTCGACGCTCCGGTCGTCCAGGTGATTCCCGCGCATATCTGCGGCTTGCCGATGCCGGTCAACACGCTGCCGGCTAAGCGGGCGAAAGGTGTCAATGCCAATCCAAACAGCAATACTTGCAGTACCGGCGCCGCTGCTTCATACTTAGCGGAAAACAGTAGGACGATAATGGATTTGGCAAAGGCGATAAAAATGCCGATAAGGACGATGTGCATTGCCTGCAGGACTATCCCCGCCCGTTTGTAGATGTCTATTATCTTATCGAAAGCAGACTTGGGGATTTTTTCCATATTGCGGGAGATTTTCGCTACCGCCGGGAGCACTAAAAGATTAAATGCTTCCGATAAGAGGGTGAAAGCCTTGACAAAATGACTGCTAATGCCGTAAACCGCGGCTGAAGCCGGGTCCAGCATCGCCCCGATCATTAGGATGTCGGTTTTCCAGTAGAGCCAGCTGCCGGTAGTATTGATGAAAGCGGCGCGGGAAAATTTAAATATATCCTTCGACCACTTTTTATCGAATCTGCCCCAATGCCACTTGCCTTTGAGGAAAGGGAACGCTGCCAGCGAACTAAAAGTATTAGCGGTCAGAAACACCAGCATCACTTTCAATGCGCTGTCCATCTTCCACCAAAGCAATCCGGTGACTATCCCTCCAAGGAATATTACAGCGTGGAAACAATGAAACAGAAACAGCCGCAGGTAATCCAGTTGAGCTACCATCACTTCCCGCGCCGTGTTATACAATATTTTCCCGGCTACCACTAACGGTAAAAGATAGAGCAATATTTCCAATCCCGGCGCGCGCATAAAATTAGCCGCTGGAACTGCGAAAACAACAATTACCAAACTTCCCGCCAGTAACGCCGCCGCTTTCAAAGCGGTGGAAGTGGTCAAAACCTCGCCTTTATCCTTACTCTCAGCTCCGGCGTAATATTTCATTACCGCCTGCCCCCAGCATCCTTCCGCCAGCGCGAAGAAGAAGAATTTGACGCTGTCGGCGATCATCAAAATCCCCAGTTCTTCTTTGGACAGCGGCCGCACGATCAATATCACATAGAGGAAGCCGTAAAAATTGAGCAGTCCCTGATCCAGCACCGCTAAAATACGGTTACGGTTGACGGTTTCAGCGATGAAGGCTTTTATGCGCTGTGTAAACATTCTTTAGGATTTGGGATTTGGGATTTAGATGTACTGCTGCTGAAGGTCATAACACACCTATGCGTCATTGCGAAAGGCTGAAAGCCTTGAAGCAATCCCGTGAATTTGTGATATAACCTCGTGGGATAACACATTTGGGATTTAGGATTTACTTCGCGTGACGAGTGACTAAAGGTATCCCAAATCCTGTAGTCTTTTCTTCGCCGCCGCTTTGTCTTCTTCGGATTCGTAAGGCGCTTCAACCGATTTAGTACTGTCGTCACGATGGAAGTAAACCGGAGGATGCGCCTTTAATATATCGTCTTTTAATAGTTGTCCGGGCAGTCTGCCGTCCAAGTCATCGGGGATTTTACAGCCGCTTAAATGCAGAATCAGTGGGCAAATATCGATAATTTCCAGCGAGTCATCGCGCAACCCGGGTTTAATTTCTTCCCCGGCGATGAAGTAAATACCGTAAGGTTTATGATTGCCGGTGCGGTGGTCGATATAGTGAGATGAAGTGCGGATTTTCCGTCCTTGATATTCCAACTCAAGACTTTCGATGGAAATATTCTGATTCCAGATCACTAATAAATCTGGGGCATCCGGGGTAAAAGCGCCGTGATAAACTTCTTCCTTGCGGTAAACTTTTTCCACCGCTTTCTGACCAGTGCGGCTGTCGCGGGCGGAATATAGTATTTCTTCAACTTGGCGCAAAACCGCTTCCTGCTGGTCGAGACTAATAATCCCTTCCGGTTCGCGGCCTTGCAGATTCACTGTAGGTTCGATAAAGGTATAAACTTGTGTCTTGCTCCAATCCACATCGGATAAATTCTGCCGGGTCAAAGCGAAATTCAATAGTCCGGGGAAATTGGCGATGAGGAAGCGTTTGATAGGTCTGCCTAATAATCCCTGCATAGTTTCAAAAACTTTGCTGACTGTTTGCGAAAATATCCCGGCTTTGCCGCTTTCGCCGGAACGCATAGTCATCAATCCGGTTTCTTTGAGCAGGGATTTCAGATGCGGTTCTCCCAAAGGATTGACGCCGGTGCCGTGGTCGGACATTACGATTAAAGTCCCGCCGCGCATTTTGTGTAATTTTTCCACCGCATGATCGCACATCTGGTAGATTTCCAACGCTATCCCCGCGTATTTTTCCGCCAGTTTGGCGTCGTAATGCGGATGAGTTTCATCCAAAAGATGCCAGAAATAATGACCGACTTGGTCGGTGGCGATCCAGGTATGAGCGAAAATGTCGTAATCATCCTTTTTCAGCAGATATTCACACAGTCTTTGCTTATATTCGAAAGAATTTCGCAGCGATTTCCCCGCCCCTAAATAATCGCCCTGGTTAATTTCCGCTTTAGCGGAAGGCGCGAAGATGTGTCTGCCTACTTTCTGCCTGATTTCTCCGGCTAATTTCGCCGGGTGAGTGAAGCCTTTAGCCTTATCGCTCGGTGTCATCCAGCACGCCACTTGAATACCATTGAATGGGTCCACCGGATAAGTTACCGGCATATTGACGATGGCGGACTTCAGACCTTGCTGCGAAGCGGTTTTCCAGAACGGTTCGCCTTGATAATAACGCTTGGTCATCCACTGCATCGTATAGGAATTCTTCTCCTTAAAGAAGAAATCGAACATTCCGTGCCGGCCGGGATTCAATCCGGTATAAAACGAAGGCCAGGCTGAAGCGCTGCCGAAGGAAGGCGTCGATTTCAACAATCCCCACGCGCCTTCCTTCATCAGCCGGGAAAAATAGGGCAATTTGCCTTCTCCCGCCCATTTTTCCATCAACGCCAGCGAAGCGCCGTCTAATCCTAAAATCAGTAATTTCTGTTTCAATGTATTTATCATTCGAATTAGATTGTTCGTAAGAATTATGCATTATCGGCTTGTCGACTTGCGGACTTGTGAATTTGCAGACTCAAAAAAATAAGGCGGGTATAATCCCGCCGAAAAATAAAGAAATCGATGCGTTCTATTGCGGTCCTGCGCCAGCGACAGTATCCAGCTCGAACGGCAGGAAAACGACTTCCCCCAGCAGCGGATGGGAGCCGGCGGTGAAGCCGTCGTAGATTTTCGAATGAATCTCTTCCACATCCGTCGTCCCCCAATAGCAATTCAAAGCGGAAATATTCCCGCTCTGCAAATAATCCCCACCGCTGACCTGACCTTCCAAAAATATATTATAGGTGTCATTGTCGATATTACATTCGGAGATTATGGGGTAGGCGTCGATTTTGCAAAAAATTCCCTTATCGGAATTATCGACAATATTGCTGAAACTCAAAGTCATATTGCCTTCCGCTCCGGCAGCATAATCGATGCCTATCAGATTTTCCTGTATCTGACAATGGTCGATGTGCAGAATATCCACATAGTCTTCCGAAATTCCTATTCCGCAGTTAGCGATAAGATTATTGCTAATCATCCCGGTAAAATTGGATATGGTAATCCCGGTGGAAGAACAATTGTAAATGACCGATTCACTGAGATCGATGTGACTGGCGACATCGATGCCGGTATAGCAGTCATAAATCAGGCAGCGGTCGATTTCCGCCGGAGAATTAGTTAAAACGGAAATCCCGTTAATGCAGCTGCGCACTATCGATTCCTGCATCGATGTTTTACCATTGCCCAAAGAAATACCGTTACTGGCGAATTCGATTAATACATTGCGGAACACGGAAGCAGTGTCGCTGTCTTCACTAAGCATAATTTTCGACCAATTCACCGGTTCACCTATGGATTCAGCGGTGGTGAACCTGATTATTGCATCCGAAGTGCCTTCAGCTGCAATTTCGCCTAAAACTGTAAGTTTGGAAGAGCTGTCGACAAATCGGATCCATACACCCGGTTCGATAGTCAGTTTTACATTTGGAAAAACCGTAACCGGGGTATCGACAAGGTAATGCCGGCCAGATTCCCATACTTGATCCTGTTCAATCAGCGCATCGACATTGGTTTCCGGAAATAAATCGAATTGTCCTAAGTTCAGATTATCATTCAGATGGAATTCCGCAGAATAAATCCAACCGTATCCTTCGGCGAAAAATGCGGCGATGTAATAACCTTCATCGATATCGTCGATTTCGAATGCGCCGCTGGCGGAACAATTCCCGGTTTTCACAGGATTAAACCAGCGATGATCGAAAAACCAGTCTTGGCTAAGTTCAGCTCCTATCTGCGGGAACTCTACGCTGTATTGTTTTAAATCCGCAGGAAAATCTACCGTTTGATAGATTTTCACCGCCGCTGTTACAATTCCGGGATTATTGTCAATATCGACCGTACCGGATATAGTAAACTTGTCATCCTGTTTATTACAGCCGCAGAAAATGATCGTAAAAGTCAGAATTAGAATTATAGCGATGGATTTATAAAGTTTCATATACCTCCGACATAAATGATCTGACTGCCCTGCCGGGCGAAACCTGCAGAGAATTCTTTCAAATCCAGCGAACTTCTGAGTTTAGGTTGATTCTGCCTTTCGCAATAAAATAAGAGGAAACCGCCGCCGCCAGCACCTAACAGTTTGCCGCCGAGAGCGCCGGCGTCCAATCCCGCCTGATAATATTTATCGATAGTTCCGGAAGCGATGAGCGGCGATAATTCCCGTTTATACAACCAATTTTGATGCAGTAATTCTCCGAAACGAGCCAAATTCCTTCCGGTAGTTAAAGTTTCCCGCATTTCATAGGCTAAATCCCTCATTTTCCGCAGGACATTTAATTTTTCCGGAGTGTTGCGCTTTTGGTCGTTCAAGATGGAATTTGCCGGGCGGGTGATACCGGTATAAAACAATACCAGATTCGACTGCAATTCTTCAAACACTTCCGGGGAAAAAATCACCGGATTGACAAAAACCGATTCATCGGGATTGAACTGGATATATTGCATCCCTCCGAAAGCGGCTATATAATGATCCTGTTTGCCGATGGGATGTCCGGCGCGGTCGATTTCGATTATCGCCGCATCTTTGGCTAAAGCCTCCGCCGATTTCAATATACCTTTATAAGCGTATAAAGCGTTCAGCAATCCCACAGTAAAACTGGAAGACGAGCCCATCCCGGTGCCGGCGGGAATGTCGGCGATAGAAGTGATTTCAATGCCGTTGGTAATGCCGGCATATTTTAAAGCTTCCCGAACAATCGGATGTTTGATTTCCTCCAGACTGTCGACTAATTCCGTTTTGCTATAGCTGACACGGATGCGGTGATCGAAACTTTTATTAACGGTGATGAACATATATTTGTCGATGGCGGTGGACAAAACCGCGCCGTATTCTTGACGGTAGAAATCCGGCAAATCGGTGCCTCCGCCCACAAAACTGATGCGAAATGGCGTTCGGGTAATGATCATTGCGTTAGATTTGTTTATTTAGAACGAGTTATCAAGTTTACAAGTTAGCAAGTTTGCAGGTTTGCAAGTCGAAAGTCCAAAGTCGAAAGTCGAAAGAAAAAAGTGTTCAAATGAAAAGCAGAAGCGATGAGCCGCTGATTCAACACTATCTCCACTAAATTAAAACTCATGTCTCGCATCTAGTGTTCTGACCCACAAATAATTTTTAAATATTTTCACATTTTTCCTACCTTGTCATTCTGGGTGATGTCATTATATAGTTGTTAATAGCTGTTATGGAGTGGCGCAGGGTCCCTGCACCCTTCGCCAAGTACTTGTAATATTGATATATGCTGCAGACTTCAGGGAGTCTGCAGCACCCTTG
>Ga0172368_10004442_pt1 | contig 16254 bp, 11 predicted proteins | sample Lak11m_FD_114540 | JGI IMG/M metagenome (GOLD analysis project Ga0172368, IMG submission 114540) | Freshwater microbial communities from Kabuno Bay, South-Kivu, Congo - kab_022012_11m | ecosystem: Environmental > Aquatic > Freshwater > Lake | place: Democratic Republic of the Congo: South-Kivu...
ACCATCGACCTGACCGTCGATCTGGCGCGCGCCCTGGGCATCGCGCACACGCGCTTCGCGCGCTCCTCGCGGCTGGAAGGCATCGAAGGCGCCAAGACCGACCGCCTGGTGGCCGTGCTGCGCGCGGTCGGCGCGACCCATTACATCTCCGGCCCCTCGGCGCGCGATTACATCGAAGACGAAAAGTTCGCCGCGGCGGGAATCACGGTAGAATACATGGCGTACGACTACCCCGAATACCCGCAGCTCTACCCGCCTTACGACCCGCAGGTGAGCATCCTCGACCTGCTCTTCATGCTCGGCCCGGATGCGCTGCGCGCCCTCGGCGGGTGAGCGCCCCTTGAATCGAGAAGCGCCGCGTTATGAAATCAATTGACCCGCAGTCACTTCAGCTGTATTTCCAGGACAAGCTCGACCGCTTTGGCGCCACCCCGCGCGGGGTGGATTGGAACTCCAACGAAGCCCAGGAAGTGCGTTTTGCCCAGCTGGCGCGCGTGATCCGCGAGCCGGGCCAGCCCTACTCGATCCTGGATTACGGCAGCGGCTTCGGCGCGCTCTACGACTTCCTGCGCGGCCTGGGCCACCAGCCGGCCTACACCGGCTATGACTTCGTCGAGGATATGCTGGTCAAGGGCCGCGCGGCCCACCCCGCCGACCCCCAGTGCGTTTTCAGCGGCGACGAGGCCAATCTGCCGCAGGTGGATTACGCCATCGCCAGCGGCATCTTCAACATCCGCCTGGACGCCTCCGACGCCGACTGGCAGGCCTACGTCCTCTCCATTCTGGGCCGCATGGACGGGCTGGCCCGGCGCGGCTTTGCCTTCAACATGCTGACCAGCTACTCCGACGCCGAATACATGAAGCCGCAGCTGTATTACGCCGACCCGTGCTTCTACTTCGACTACTGCAAGCGCCACTTCTCCAAGAGCGTGGCCCTGCTGCACGACTACGGCCTGTACGACTTCACCATCCTGGTCAGGAAGTAGCCGCATGGCCTACCGCGTCGACTTCAACGTGCCCACCTTCCTGGGCAACGAAATTACCTACATCCAGGAAGCCATCGCCAACCGCCACATCTCCGGCGACGGGGCCTTCACGCGCAGGGCCCAGGCCCTCCTGCAGGAAGCCCTCGGCGCACCGCGCGTCCTGCTCACCACCAGCTGCACCCACGCCCTGGAGATGGCCGCCTTCCTGCTCGACCTGCAGCCCGGCGACGAAGTGATCGTGCCTTCCTTCACCTTTGTCTCCACCGTCAACGCCTTTGTCATCCGCGGGGCCAAGCCGGTCTTCGCCGACATCCGCCCCGACACGCTCAACCTGGACGAGACCCGCCTGGAAGCCCTGATCACCCCGCGCACGCGCGCGGTGGTGCCGGTGCATTACGCCGGGGTGGGCTGCGAGATGGACGCCATCCTCGCGATCGCCGCCCGCCACAGCCTGACCGTGATCGAGGACAACGCCCACGGCCTGTTTGGCAAATACAAGGGCCGCAGCCTGGGCACGCTGGGCAGCCTGGCCACCCAGAGCTTCCACGAGACCAAGAATTTCACCTGCGGCGAAGGCGGCGCGCTGGTCATCAACCAGCCCGGGCTGGTCGAGCGGGCCGAAATCCTGCGCGAAAAGGGCACCAACCGCAGCCGCTTCTTCCGCGGCCAGGTCGATAAGTACACCTGGGTCGACGTCGGCTCCAGTTACGTCCTCTCCGACATGCTGGCCGGCTTCCTGTGCGCCCAGCTCGAACTGCGCGAGCAGATCCAGTCGGCGCGCCAGGCGGTCTGGGAACGCTACGACGAAGCCCTGATGGGCTGGGCCCACGCCGTGGGGGTCAACACGCCGGTCGTGCCGCCGCACTGCGAGCAGGCCTATCACATGTACTACCTGCTGATGCCCTCGCTGGAGACGCGCACGCGCTTCATCGAGCACCTCAAGCAGCGCGGCATTCTGAGCGTCTTCCACTACCTGCCCCTGCACCTCTCCGACATGGGCCGCAAGTTCGGCGGCCAGCCCGGCCAATGCCCGGTCACCGAAGACCTGAGCGACCGCCTGGTGCGCCTGCCCTTCTACACCACCCTCTCCGCCGCCGACCAGGCCCGCGTCATCGACGAAATCCTGGCGTTTGAGGCGTAAGAGGGGAGAGGAAAATTACGAATTACGAATTACGAATTTTTTCTCTCCGTTTTGCTCCGTCTTCTCGGCGGTGAAATTCCATCTTGCCTGTGTGCGCCCTCTGCGGTGAACCTCTTTGCCTGTTCCCTGCTCCCTCTTCCCCCATTCTTGCAGCAATGCATTTCACGTATCCGGCACGGGATAGCGCGGGGATGATCGGGGGCGGCTAGCCTGGCTGGCCAGGCGCCTGCGTCTTCCAGGGCAGCGCGATGGTGAAGCGGCTGCCTTGGCCCAGCGTGCTCTGCACGCTGACGCTGCCGCCGTGCAGCCTGGCCAGGTTGGCCACCAGGACCAGCCCCAGCCCGGTGCCGGTTGTTTGGCGCGAGAGGCTGCTGTCGATCTGGCTGTAGGGTTTGAACAGTTTTTCCAGATCCTCGCTCTTGATGCCGATGCCTTTATCCCAGACAGCCAGGTAAATGCTGCCCTCATCCGGGCTGGCGGAGACTTCCAGGCCCAGCTCCCCGGCGGCGGGGGTGAATTTGATCGCATTGCTGAGCAGGTTGACCAGCATCTGCTTCAGGCGGCGCGGGTCGGCCTGGACCACGGCACCGGGCAGGCTGGCGCAGAACTGCACCTGCTGGTTTTTCTGGCGGGCCATGCCCTTGACCAGCTGCAGGCTGGACATGCAGACGTCCAGCAAGGCGCACGGCTCCAGGTTCAGCTGCAGCCGGTCCGCTTCGATCTTGGACAGGTCGAGGACGTCGTTGATCAGCTCGAGCAGGTGCTGGCCCGCGGTCGAGATGTTTTCGACGGCTTTGAGCTGTTTTTCGTTGAGGGTTCCGTAGGTTTCGAACTGCAGCACTTCGGAAAGGCCTAAAATCGTGGTCAATGGCGTGCGCAGCTCGTGGCTCATGCTGGCCAGGAACTCGTCTTTGAGTTTGGCGCCCTTTTCCAGGGCCTGGTTGGCCGCGCTCAGCGCATCGCGGCTCTCGCTCAGCTCGGCGGTGCGCTCCCGCACGCGCAGTTCCAGCTCGCGGTTGAGGTCTTCCAGTTTTTGGCGGGATTCCTTCACCTCGGTGATGTCGCGCATGACGGTCAGCACACATTTTTTGCCGTTTTCCAGCTCAATCACCTCCATTGAGAGCTGCCCGTCGCGGATTTCACCGGATTTGCGGCGATACTGCATCTCCTGGTCGCGCACAGACCCCTGCTGATTCAATTGGGCCACGATCTCATCGTGATCGCTGAGCCAGGGCCAAACGCCGAGCTCGATCGCCGTGCGTCCAATCGCTTCTGCGCGGATGTAGCCCGTATTGCGCAGGAAGCTGTCATTTACTTCCAGGTAGCGGCCGTCCTCCATGGCGCTGATGATGATCGAATCGGGGCTGTCCATGAACGCCTTGGAGAATTTTTCTTCGCTGGCGCGCAGCGCCTGGGCGGCCTGCTGGCGTTCTTCATTCTCTTTGTTTTTCGCAATCAACGCGGCGCGCATGGTCTGCATCGCGTAGTGGATCATGCTGCCGCTGACCAGAAAGGCGACCGTGTAAGTCAGCCACTGCGGAACGAGCGCGATCCGGGGCGGGGGCGGCAGCATCCCGCCATTTTGCGCCAGGATGATCCCCAGGATTGCCAGGGAGGAAGCGGCCGACGCGGCGATGACGCCGCGCATGCGCTGCAAGACCCCGGCCAGAATCACGATCAGCACATACAGGATCGCGGCTGGCGAAGCGACCGTGCCCATGCTGGCCACAACCAGGGTGATCGTGATAAAGCCCGCGACCAGCAGCCCGATCCCCGCCGCCATCAAGCGCCCCTGGAACAGCCAGCGCCGCAGCAGCAGGATGACGCCCAACAAAATCGCGTTGAACAGCGCCACTTCGGCCGGGATGGGCGCCCCAAATCCATAAAACAGGACCATTGCCAGCAGGTACGCGCCAATCGCGATCAGGTTGCGGTCGAGCAGCCTGGCCTGCATGACCTGTTCTTCGTTACCCTGCAGAGTCGGTGGAGCGAACCAGGCGCTGATCTTCTTGAGCATAGCCATCCATGGGGCAAAAAGAAAAGAGACCGCGCACCCTGGCAGTTTTTTACCCGGGCGTATGCAATGATTTGAGCGCTGCGGTGGCGCGCGGCAATGTGCATGCATCTATTATGCATCAAAACCTGGGTTAAGCCATACCCGATTCGACGATTCAATCCTTCCGCGCGTCCTCTCATCATTTTCTCCCGTTTCGTAATTCGTAATTTCCTGACTCGCAATTCTCTTCTGTTATGATTAAGCTGTGCGCTGATCCCATCCCCCAAAACCCCACCCATAGGCAGGCTGTATGGAACTGACCCTGACCACCCCCGCCCTCTTGTTTCCGGCCATTTCGCTGCTGCTGCTGGCCTACACCAACCGCTTTTTGACCCTGGCCAACCTGATCCGCGAGCTGCACCGCAGCTACAAAAAGGACCCCGAGGAAATCATCATCGCGCAGATCTCCAACCTGCGCTACCGCGTGGTCCTGATCCGCAACATGCAGATCTTTGGCGTGCTGTGCTTCTTTGGCTGCGTGCTGTGCATGCTGCTGCTGTTCGTCGGGCAGGTGATCATCAGCCAGTACGTTTTCGCGGTCAGCCTAATTTCGCTCCTGGTCTCACTGGCGCTTTCGCTGCGCGAAGTGCAGATCTCGATCAACGCGCTCAACGTCCGCCTGAGCGACCTGGAAAAACGCTGAAAAGGATTTTACCCATGACAACCCCCTCCCATCCTGTCGTCGCGGCCCAGCTGTACACCGTCCGCGAATTCATCCAGACTGCCGCCGGACTGGCCGAATCGCTCGACAAGATCCGCGCCATCGGCTACAGCGCGGTGCAAATCTCCGCCATCGGGCCGATCCCCGACGGCGAGGTGAAAGCCATTCTGGACGCGGCCGGGCTGCGTGTCTGCATCACGCACACGCGCGCGGCCTGGCCCTGGTCCAATTTGGACGCCATCATCGCCCAGCACAAGCTGTGGGACTGCCCGAACGTGGCCCTGGGCAGCATGCCCGAGGCTTACCGCGCCAGCGAAGAGGGCTTCCGCCGCTTTGCGGCCGAGGCCAACGCGGTTGGCAAGATCTTGCACGAAGCCGGGCTGACCTTCAGCTATCACAACCACAGCTTCGAGATGGTCCGCTTTGGCCAACAGACCGGCCTGGACCTGATCTACAATGAGACCGACCCGCGCTACGTGCAGGCCGAGATCGACACCTACTGGATCCAGCACGGCGGCGGCGACCCGGCTGCCTGGGTGGGCAAGATGCGCGGGCGCATGCCGGTTGTGCACTTCAAGGACATGCAGATGCTGAACGGCGCGCCGGCCATGGCCGAGGTGGGCGAGGGCAACCTGAACTGGCCGGCGATTTTGCAGGCCTGCCGCGAGGCCGGGGTGGCCTGGTGCGCGGTGGAGCAGGACGTCTGCCAGCGCGACCCATTCGAGAGCCTGCGCATCAGCTACGCCAACCTTTGTTCCATGGGATTAAGTTAATCAAAAAACTGGCTGTGCGGGGCACAGCCAGTTTTTTGATTTAGAAGTTGTGACTGCTCACCCCACCCCCTGGCCCCGCCCCTCAAAGGGGCGGGGAGTAAGAAGGACTTGGAGTGTTTGCGGTCACTTTGTGACCGCAAACACTCCAAACCTCTTTTCCCCTCCCGCTTCGGGTTTAAGGGCGGACAGGCGCCCAAGAAACCCACCCCTACCACTCCCGAGATGGGAGGGGAAAAGAATTTTAAGCGGTTTTTGTGTCGCAAAGCGACACAAAAACCGCAAAAAAACTTCTTGCCCCCGCCCTGGGGCGGGGGTTGGGAGCCTGCCCCGAGCTTTCGAGGGGGTGGGGAAATGGGGCCCTGTCCGCCCCTTGAGGGAGCAGGGGGGATCATTCATCCCAGACTGACGTTAAATGGCTAACGAAAAAAGGCAGTGCGGGTCACAGCCTTTTTTCGTTAGCCATTTAACTCGGGAGGGCCAGATGCTTGTGGATTAGATCGAGCAAATCCTTGAGGCGGAAGGGCTTGCTGAGGTAGTCGTCGGCCCCGGCCTGCAGGCAGCGCTCACGGTCGCCGGGCATGGCCAGGGCCGTGTTGGCGATGATGCGGCAGGCCGCCAGCCGCTTGTCGGGGTGGGCGCGCACGCGCCGGATGACCTCCAGCCCGTCGATGCCGGGCATCTGGATGTCCATTAAGACCAGGTCGGGCTGCAGCTGCGCGGCTTGCTCCAGAAATTCAAAGCCGCTGCCCATCCACTGCGCGCGGAAATGATTGGCTTGCAGGAAGTCGATCACGATCATGCTGTTGACTTCGTTGTCGTCAACCAGGATCACCAGCGGAGCCGGGGCATCCGGCTGGGCCTGCGCGGCGGGCGTTTGCGCGGGTGCGGGCGCTTGGGCGGGCACGGCCATGGCCAGGGCTTGCTGCAACTCATCGTAGCTGAACGGCTTGACCAGGTAAGCCGCGGCATTCAGGCGGCTGGCCTCGGCGCGTTTATCTTCCACCGAAGTGATAATCACCGGGATCTGGCGCGTGGCCGGGTCAGATTTCAGCTCCTCCAGCACGCTCCAGCCGGACAGGTCGGGCAGGCCGATATCCAGCAAGATCACCTGTGGGTTCAATTCCACAGCATGCTGCAGGATAAAACGGCCCTGGTTGAAGACCATATTCTCGATCCCCAGCTTGTTGAGCAAACGGGTCAGGTGGCCCGCGTCCAGGTCGTTATCTTCGACGGTCATCGCGCGCTGGATGCGCGCCATGCGCGGCTGGGCAGACTCTTCTTTGGACTGCCCGCCGTCTTTCCAGGGCAGGCTAAATTCAAAGCGGCTGCCCTGGCCGGGCACGCTGCTGACGTGCAGCGTGCCCTCGTGCAGTTCCACCAGGCGCTGCACCAGCACCAGGCCCAGGCCGCTGCCGGTTTGTTCGCGCGCCAGGCTGGAATCCACCTGCACGAAGGGCTGGAAAATGCGCTGCAGGTCTTGTTCTTTGATCCCAATCCCGGTGTCCCACACGCACAGGCGCAGGCTGTGCGCGTCCTCATCCCCCGCCACCTCCAGGCCCAGCGAGCCTTCGGCCGGGGTGAACTTGACCGCGTTGCTGAGCAGGTTGACCAGGATCTGCTTCATGCGGCGCGGGTCGCACCACAGATGGATCAGGGCCGGGCTGATCGACAGGCCCACCTTCAGGCGTTTCTTTTGCGCCATGCCCTTGACCATCTGCAGGCTGGCCTGGCAGATATCCGACAGCGAGGTCATCTCAAACTGCATCTCGAACTTGCCCGACTCGATCTTGGAGACGTCCAGAATATCGTTGATCAGGTTGAGCAAATGCGTTCCGGAGGCGTGAATGTTGCTCAGGGCCTTGTTCTGGTTGGGGTTGACCTCGCCGTAGACCTGCTGCTGCAGCGCCTCCGAAAGGCCAAGGATGCCGGTCAGCGGAGTGCGCAGCTCGTGGCTCATGCTGGCCAGGAACTCATCCTTGGTGCGCATGGCGCGTTCCAGCTCGCGGTTGGCCCGGCGCAGCATCTCTTCGCTGTTGCGCAGCACCGTTTCGGCCTGCTTGCGCGCCGTGATGTCATGATCGATCCCGATCATGCGCACAGGCTGGCCATTCGCATCATACATGACGATGCCCTGCGACTCGATCGTGCGCTGCGTGCCATCCGGCCACAGGATGCGAAACTCGGTGCGGTACTCCTGCTCCTGGCGCAGGACCGCCTGCATAAACTCCTGCTGCTCTTGCAGGTCGTCGGGGTGGAGCAGCAGCTCCCAGGCGTCCATCGAAACCCGGTTGTTGGTATGGGGCAGGTTGTAGATCAGGAACATGCGTTCGTCCCAGAGCATGTCGTTGGTCTGGATATCCCAATCCCAGATGCCAATCTCGGCCACGCTGGCCGCCAGTTCCAGGCGCTGGCGCACGGTTTCGATCTCGTGCGTGCGCTCCAGCACGCGGCTTTCCAGGATCAACTCGGTGCTTTTCTGGATGGTGATGTCGACGGCGCTGATCAGGGCCAGCGAGACGCTGCCCGACTCGTCGCGGATGGGCTGCACGCTGGTGCGGTACCAGTACAATTTTCCGCCCAGCTGGGTGTGGGTTTCGATCACCCTGCCCACTGTGCTGTGCACCACCTCGGTGATCACCGCCTGCAGCGTTGCGCCAAAATCGCGTGGGAACACCTCGCGCAGGGTTGCGCCGCGCATGGCGTCCGGCGTTTTTCCGGCAAAGGCGGCCGCCAGCGGGTTGGCGTACTGCAGTGTGCCGCCCGCATCCGCCAAAAGGATCAGGGCTTCCTGGCTTTCGATCAGCGTGCGGTACAGCTCTTCGCGCTGACGCAGCGCGTTTTCGACGCGCTTGCGCAAGATGATGTCCCAGGCCTCGCTGGCCAGCAGCGCCACCACGTCCACGTCGCGCTGGTCATAATCGACTTCTTTTTCACCCACCCCGATCATAGCGGTGACTTTGCCGTCGCGCACCACCGGCACGGAGATGAAGCGCGTCATCTGGGCGTGGCCTTCGGGCAGGCCCTTGCGGCTTGGGTAGGTGGCGTAATCGTTGACGATGACGGGCCGCCCGCTGCGCAGCGCGTCGGCCCAGACCCCGGCCTGCTCCACCGGGTAGTGCTGGCCTTTGCCGCCGGCTTTGCACATATTGCGCACGGTGTTGGTCGACCAGTTTTGCAGCGAGAGCGTGCGCTGGTCTTCTTCGACAAAATGGAAAAAGCCAATCCGGCTGTCGGTGATCAGCTCAGCCTGGTCGAGGGTTTGCTGGATCAGGTCATCCAGGCTGGTGCTGGTGGGCAGCCCGTTCAGCCACAGGCGCGCCCTGGCCAAAGCCAGGTTGCGGCGGCGCTCGCTCACATCGGTGAAGAAACCGATCATGGCAGGCTCGCCGTTGATCTCAATCAGCGAAGCGGCGATGTCGGCGTAGAAGCGCGAACCATCTTTGCGCAGGCAGGCCAATTCCGCGGCGTGCTTGTTGCGCCCTTTGATGATCTCGCTGAAAAACTGGTAGACGCGCGGAAGCCAGTCAGCCGGGTGCATGTGGGTGACGTTCATTTGCAGAAACTCATCGGGCTGGTAGCCAAACAGGCCGCTCATGGCCGGGTTGGCATACAGGAAGCGCTGCCCGTCCAGGCTGACCGCGATGATGCCCTCGGTGGCCCCGTCGAAAATGACGCGGTAGCGCTGCTCGCTCTCGCGCAGGGCCAGCTCGGCGCGTTTGCGCTCGCTGATGTCGTTCATCACCGTGAAGAGCAGGCGTTTGCCCTGCATTTCAATCAATTCGCCAAAGAAGATGCCGTGCAGGATCTCGCCACTTTTGGTGACGACATCGACTTCGAAGTTTTCCATCCGGCCAGATTGGGCCAGGCGCGGGAGGGCTTCTCTTTGAACCTTAAGTGGGTCGGCGAAGATGTTGAGCTCGCCGGTGGAATGGCCGACCACCTCTTCGCGCGTGAAGCCCATTATGCGCAGAAATGTCTCGTTGACATCCACATAGCAGTGTGTTTCCAGGTCCGAAAAAGCCATCAGGGCCGGGCTGGAGTGAAATGCCCGCTTGAATTTCTCCTGCGATTCGGCGACCAGGCGGCTGGCTTCTTCGCGCTCGCTGATGTCGCGGATCACCGAGACCAGGATGTGGACGCCGTTCAGCTCCGCGCCCTCCGAGCTGACCTCGACCGGGAAGCTGCTGCCATCCTTGCGGCGGTGGCGCGCGGTGAACAGCAGGGTGGAGTGCGCGGCCTGACCCATCTGGCCCTTAACGGTGTCTGCGCTCTCCTGGCGCAGGTCAAAAATGCTCAGCTCAAGCAGTTCGGGGATGGTGTAGCCGTAGGCCGCGGCGGCGGCCTGGTTGGCCTCCAGGATGCGCCCGTCCTCCTCGCGGATAAACAGGATGATGTCGCGGCTGTGGGTGGCCAGCAGCTGGTAGCGCCGCTGCGTCTCGCGGGCGCGGGCCTGTTCGCTGATGTCACGGATCAGACTGCCGATCAACAAGCCTTCCCCGGTCTGGATTGGGAAGATCGACTGTGCGATCACAGCTTTTTCGCCGGAGGGTTTGCGGATCTCCATCTCCATCGTCTTGCCAAAAAAGGGCGAATGATCGGACGCAAGCCCCTGCTGGTACATGCGCTGGTACATTTCTGGCGTCAGGCGTGGGACGAATTCGTCGACGCGCAGGCGGTCTTGCACGTCCCAGTTTTTTTGTCCGAGGGCTTCGCCGGCCGGGATGCCTGTGATCTGCTCGAGCGCCTGGTTCCACTCAATCACGGTTCCCGTGCTGTCGATGACCATGATTCCGGAAACCGACTGGGCGATCACCGCCTGCAGGCGTGCTTCGCTGTTGTGCAGGCGGGCTTCGATCACTTTGCGCTGGCTGATATCGCGCGAGATGCCCAACACCTTGAGCTGGCCATCCGGCGTGCGCACAAAGGTCGTCGAGGCTTCGGTCCAGACCGTGCTGCCGTCTTTGCAAGGCTGTTGCAGTTCGTCAACGTAACTGGTGGAATCGGGCTCGCCGGCCAGGTAGCGCTGCAGGCGGCCAGGCAGTTCGTGCTGCAGCTTGGCGATGCTCCCGGCGCTCAGGGCCTGCTCCATCGACTGCGCCAGCACCTCGGCCGGGGTGTAGCCGCGCAGGCGTTCCACGCCAGGGCTGACATAGGTGAAGCGCCCGCTGGCCAGATCCATAACCCAGATCACCAGGTTGGTGTGGTTGACCAGAAACTGGTAGTCGTCCGTGCCGAGGCCCAGGCTGGAGCGCAAGGCTTCGTCCGTCAGTTCCTGAACGGGCGCGCCCGCGGCTGCCAGCTGAGCTTCCAGCTCGGCAATCCGCGCGCGCGCCGCCGCCAATTCCTGTTGAATGTCTGTTGGGAGCGTTTCTGGCACTATAATCCAACCTTATGGGTATTAATTATTTATTGGTAGAGAATTTATTATAGCAGAAAGTATATTGGAATTATAATCAATCGGGTTCCAATGATAAAGTTTACACCTTTTGCATGGACATCCCCCTATCAACGCAAAAAGCAGGGCGGCAGTGTGTGAATTTGGCGCTTCGGATGCTGTTGGCGAATTCCACCCCACCCCCGGCCCCGCCCCTCCGAGGGGCGGGGAGTAAGAGGGACTTGGAGTGTTTGCGGTCACTTTGTGACCGCAAACACTCCAAACCTCTTCTCTGCTTCCCCTTCCCGGAGGGAAGGGGGCCAGGGGGATGGGTGATTGCCCCTCAAAGGGTACAGGATGAGTTACCAGATGGGCGCTTAGCCTGTCTTGATCACCAGCAGGGCGATGACGAGGGCCGTCCCGATCAGCAAAATCAGGCTGGAGGGATGGTAGACCACTGCCTTGACATAGGTGCGGGTCGGGTAGGAGCCAAAGGCGCGGCAGTCGAGCGCTGAGGCGGTCGCTTCGGCTTTGCGCAAGCCGTTGACCAGGATGGTGAACATGTAGCGCTGCCAGAGCTTGATGCGGTGGCCCAGGCTGGTGCGCGCGGCTTGCCCGCGGATCGCGTGCGCGGCGCGCACCGAATCCACTTCGCGCTGGATCAGGGGCAGGTAGCGCAGGGCCAGGAAGACTGCAAAGGCATAGCGGTATGAGATGCCGGCCTGGGTCAGCGAGACCATCAGGTCGCGGCTGTCGGTGGTCCAGATCAGCAGGAAGCTGGCCAACACCACCACGGACAGACGGAAAAAGAAGACCGGCCCCTGGCGCAGCCCTTCCTCCGTCACCCCCAGCGGGCCTATGCGGTACACCACCGTGCCAGGGTCGGCAAAGAAGTGGAAAATCATCACAGGTCGACCACGGCCGCCACCCCGCTCAAATCGTGAGCGGAGCCGTGCACCAGGTTGAGCACGGTCATGCCGCCAGCCGAACCGCCCGCCAGGACGATCCGCTGCGCGTCGATGGCATATTCGGCGGCATGCGCGCGCGTCCAGTTCAGCGCCGCGCCCAGGTCCTCTGCCGCATCGCGCACCGCGCCGGCCGGGTCGCCGGCTGGGTCGGGCCGCAGGCGGTAGTCCGGGGCGATCCCCAAAAACCCGCGGCCCGCGAAGGTGTGGGCAAAGAGCGGGATATACACCTGGCGTTTATCGTTGCCAGGCCGAAAACCGCCGCCGTGCACCCAAATCACCGCCGGGCGCGGGCGGTCAAAGCCCTCCGCGGCCAGGTAGACATCCAGGGTCAGCGTTTCCATTTGCCCCGCGCTGTTGAGGGTGGACCGGAAGGGAATGTTCTCAACCCGCTGCGCGGTGAAGGCGGGGGTAGGGACGATAAAACGGTCAGCTGTGTCTGCCATACTGCATCCTCTTGCGTGGGCGATCAACGTTTAGAACATGATTATCTCAAAAATTGAGGTAACGTGTGTGAATTGCGGGTTCACCCGCAATTCACACACGTTACCCGTTTACTGAAGGATTGCGTTTCAACGCTTTTGATCGATGACTATGGTAAAATTTCCCACCTAACCAAAAACTAATCAGCGCGGTTCAGGCATGGAGGCACAACGGTATGACGCCAGCCAAGAGGAAGTTGAGCGATTGGGCAAGCGGCGCGCAAGACGCGCAAGATCAAGGGCAGATGGAGCGCTGGGCCAACGGTGAAGACGCGCGCCCGGCCAGGCTGAGCGCGGCGCTGCTCAAACGAATTGGCGCATGGGCAGGTGGTGAAGAATCAGCGCCGCCCGCCCCAACCCAGCCGCGGCCTGCCGCGAGCCAACCCAGGCCCGCGCAGCCTAAGCCAGCAGCGGCCTCTCAGCCGAAACCGGCCGCGCAGGCTCAGCCCAAACCGGCCGCATCCTCCAAACCCAAGCCAGCGGCCTCCGCTCAGCCCAGCATGCGCGGCGAACTGACCGCCAGGCTGGCGGCCCTGCAAGATGACCTGGCCCTGAGCGGGCTCAAGCGCCAGCTGCAGGAAGCGCGCAAGACGTTCAACGCCGCAAGCGCGCGCCTGCGCGAATGCCGTTCGCGCGGCTATGTTTTCCAGAAGCAGCTGGAAGAAAGCGCGGCCGGGTTGGAAAAGCAGGCCAGCGAGCTGCGCGCGCGCCTGGACGAACAGTCGGCCGGGCTGCAGCGCGAAGCGAGCCAGGTCGAAGGACGTCTAACCCGCGGCGCTGCCGATGAAGCCCAGGCGACGCGTGCGCCGGCTGTGCTGGAAAACAAGATCAAAGCGGCCGCTGCGGTCAGCCCGGGCGACTCCCACGCGCGGCGGGGCGGCGCGCTGCAGATTGCTACCAGCGTGGAGCGGATTGCCTGGGCGCTCGAGCAGCTCGAGCAGGCGTCTTTCAAGCTGCTCGCCAGCGAAGCGCTGATCGACACGGTGCAGGCGGTTTGGAAGCGCGCCGGCAGCTCGATGGACGTCAAGGGCCTGCTTTACCTGACCGACCTGCGCCTGCTGTTTGAGCGCAAGGACGAAATTGCCACAGAGAAAGTCTTGTTTGTGACCACCGCAACCCAGAAGCTGCAAAACCTGGAATGGGAAGGCCCCGTGCAGCTGATCGAAAAGGCGCTCAGCTCGCAGCAGGGTCTGCTGGGCACGCAGGAGCAGCTCACCATCCATTTCGCCGCGCAAGGGCCGGCGCCGCAGCTGACCCTGCTGCTCAAAGAGGCAGGTGGAACCCCGGTTTCCAGCCACGCCTGGTCCGCTCTGATCGGGCGAGCCAGGAGCGGCGTGATCGACCTGGAGCGCACCACGCCGCTGGACCCGCAGGCCGCCGCGGTCAAACTGCCCAGCCACTGTCCTTCGTGCGGCGCGGTTTTCAACCAGGTCGTGCTGCGCGGCCAGCGCGAAGTTAACTGTCAATATTGCGGGCAACCCATCCGCCTGTAATGCTGTTATCCGGTACCTTCTCAAAAAATAGAGGCACCATACCCCCTTTTATTGAGATAATACCTTATCCGTTTATGTAGACCAGGAGAATCACAATGGCCGCTGAAGAAAAAAAATTTCAAGAAATGATCGATGACATCGCCGAGAACAACGAATGGGAAGTCGAGTGGAACGAGGGCATGGCCTCGATCGACTTTGAAGCCGAGTCGGGCAATGTCATCACCCTGTATATCACCTTCAACGAAGGCGTGGTTGAGTTTGACATGACCAGTGAAGCCGGTTTCGCCTCGGAAGAAGAGATCCCCAGCGAGCTTTCGACCCTGCTGCTCAAGCGCAACAGCCTGCTGAGCGTGGGCGCCTGGGCCGTGGAAGATTGGGACGGGGAGTGGTACTACTCGCTGCTCTACAACACCACCCTCGCAGAGCTGGAACCGATGGAATATGAGACGATCCAGGAAAAAGTCGACGCGATGGTGGAAGAAGTTGACGAGTTCAACGGGATCTGGGCGGAAGAAGAGTAGGCGACTGCCTGCCGATCGACTCAAAACCGGCGCAGATGCGCCGGTTTTGAGTCGATCGGCCTTATGGCCGCGATACAGGAACGATAGGATTGGCGAATTGGGCGCCGCTATTCGATGACGTCCAGGCTGGGCAGCTTGACCAGCACCGGCGCGTCATAGAACTGGATATTAATCCCGCCGCTGCCATGCACGCGCACGTAGTTGGCCACAAGCTGCACGGTGAAATTCGTATCCAGGTCGGCCCCGCCGCCCACCTCAATCTGTCCATCCGGCGCGTAGACCAGTCCGGCAAAACGGGAGGACGCGCCGCCCAGCAGGTCGATGCCGCTCGTATTGCCCTTCTTCATATAAATCAGCACCCCGGGCAGCGCATTGCCAACCACCTGGGCAGCGCTGGCCGGCGCGCTGAGCTGCACAACCGCCTGGGCGTTGATCTTGGAACTGCCGTTCTCGAGGTAGATCGTCACGCCATCGCCGATGACGGTGCCCTTCATGTCAAAGTCGCCGCGCACGCAGTACAGCCCGGGCTGCAGGGTCAGGGTGTCCTTCGGGCCGGTGCTGATGCCGTTGTAGTTGCCGGGCGAAAGCGTGCTGCCGCTGGCTTTGACGTAAGAACCCGCGCCGCAGACTGGATCGGGAATAACGGGCGCCAGGCGCACGGCGGTGGGGCCGGGGTCCAGGGGGTGAAAGTGGTCTGTCCCGATCGCGTCGGTGCCGTAGTGGATGCCGCCGTTATAGGCCTCTGCGGAGGAGTTGCCGGTGGCGCGGATGCACGAGTTGGAATGGATGCCGCCCTTCTGCACGATGATCCCGGCGCCGCCGACGAAATTGATCCCGTCGCCGTTGTTGCCGGTGCTGCAATCGGCGCTTAACGACACAATCGCGTTGCCCGCCAGCTGGTTGGAGCGCGGGTGGAAGCGCACCCTGGCCGAAACCGTGTTGTGGACCGGGGCGGTATAGACAAACTGCAAGAGCGAGGTCGAAGCCGTGCTGGTCACCAGGGCGTGATATTCCACGAAGTCTTCAACTTCATTGCAGATCACTTCCACCCCATGCCCGTCGGCGATGTTGTTATCCAGCCCGCTGACCTGGTTGGCAGTCGCCCGGGCCAGCGCTTCGGCGTAGCCGATGTTCATCCCGGCCAGGACTTCCACGTTGCTGCAGCTGAAATTAAACACATTGACGCCATGCGCCTCCATGTACTGCGAGGCCAGCCCCGCCCCGGCCATCGCGGCGCTGTCGGCCGCGCCCTGGCTGTTGCGCCGGTCGGCATAGATCATCCCGCCGTCGATCGCCAGGGCCGTGAACCCCAACAAAACCGTCAGGGCAAACACAAAAATGATCAAAATCTGGCCGCGTTCTTTTTGCAAAGGGTGAAACATAATTGCTCCTTACCGAAAAACCAGTGCGTCCCCTGCCCCCCTCTTAAAAAAATATTAATGACAATGCCAATTATATGTTGGTGAAAAAATTCACACATTACAGATTCGTTAAGAAATTTTGGACGACGTATCCCGCGGCTCACCACGAAGGATTAGGGTGTGCAAAATCATCACAATAAAAAAAAGTATCTTCTCAAAAAGCAGGGGCGTTGTGTGAAAATTTGGCGCGAAGCGCCAAATTTTCACACAACGCCCCTTTTATTGAGATGATCCATAAAAAGTTGTTTGCGAATTGCGGGCTTCACTCCGCAATTCGCAAACAACACACTTTACTGTTTGAGTAGTTTGACAATGTCACATTAACACTTGTTCTAGGGTTCCAAAATTGCACATTAACAAAAGAGTGATTCTGTGGCATAA
>Ga0172368_10004448_pt1 | contig 16241 bp, 18 predicted proteins | sample Lak11m_FD_114540 | JGI IMG/M metagenome (GOLD analysis project Ga0172368, IMG submission 114540) | Freshwater microbial communities from Kabuno Bay, South-Kivu, Congo - kab_022012_11m | ecosystem: Environmental > Aquatic > Freshwater > Lake | place: Democratic Republic of the Congo: South-Kivu...
GCGTCCCGTCGCGCGCCGCGGCCACCGCTTGCTCGAACAGAACCCGATGGGCGCGGCGCACGACGGGCACGCCCATCCCACCGACTCCGTCCGCCGCTCCGCCCAATTCACCGAACATGTACCGAGGGCGGGCAGGCGGGCCGCAACCCCGCGCAATCACTGGGCTTTCTGCCGAGGCAGCCTAATTCGGCAGCACCGAGGCGCTTTCGCGGGTGGCGAGGATCTCCAGTCCGGGCCGGGTGATCAGGAACCGGACGAGCGTCGCGCCGCGCGCCGTGTCGAGCCGCGCCTCGAAGGACGGCCCCGTGATCGCACCCAGCACCGCCTCGCGCCCCAGGCTCGTGACGCGGCCGCTCGCGAAATCGCCCGAGACCTGCGTCACCGTCCCGCCGCCGCGGTGCAGCTCGAAGGCGGCGTCGCACAGGGTCATGGCGAGCGCCTGCTCCAGCGGATGACTGCTGAACAGCACGGACATGATCGCCCAGTACGGGACCTCCCGTTCCGCGGGCTCCTTCCTGTGCGGCATTTGGATGCGGGGTTCGTCGCTCATGGCACGGGCGGCCTGCACCGGGGCGGGCCGGCGCCAGTCATAGCCCATCGGGCCGCGGCGTGCCCGCCCTCAGCCGAACCGATAGTGCTTGCGCACCGCCGCGCGCACCTTCCACGTGCAGGCGAGCCCCTGCGGAAACGTGACGAGGTCGCCCGCGCCGAAGCGCACGGTGCCGGCCCTCGTCGCGACCTCGACTTCGCCCTCCAGCAGATAGCAGACCTCGTGCTCGTCGTAGGACCAGTCGAAGGTGGACACTTCCTTGGTCCAGATCGGCCACTCGTCGACTCCCAGTTCGCGCAGCCGCGCTGCGGACGGCTTCTCGATCTCGATGCCGGCGATTCCCATGGGCGCCTCCTTCCCGGAGCCGGAACATAGCCCGCGCCGCGCTTCCGCACGAGTCGGCGGGACGGCCGCGTGCGGCCGTCGGCCGCGCCCCACGTGCGGCCAGAGGCCGCCGATCCGACGTGCGCCACAGGCCTCCGACTTGCCGTCGCCGCTGGCCGCTGCGCCGACCGGTCGAATCCGCGCCCGCGACCCGGCATCCACCCGGTGCCGGGCGCCGTCGGCTCCCGGACATGCTCACCCGCCCGGCCGAATCGCCGCCGCGCGCCCCTTGCGCGGCGGACCGGCAGTGCCTACCTGTTGGCGCCGCCGGGGAGGCTCTCCGTGGATCGCCGTGGATTCCTCGCTCTGGCCGGTTCGTCCGCTCTCGCGGCGGTGGTCGATGGGACCGCCCGCCGCGCTTCAGCCGCTGGGCCGGACGCGCGTCCGGCCCCGCCCGTCGGGAAGGAGACGCAAATGCCCTACACGCTGCCCGCGCTGCCGTACGAGCCCACCGCTTTCGGAAAGGTCGTCAGCGCCGAGACCTTCGAGTACCACCACGGCAAGCACCACAAGACCTACGTCGACACCCTCAACAAGCTGGTCGAGGGCAAGCCCGAGGCGACCAAGACCCTGGACGAGCTGGTCGTCACCGCGCCCGAGGGTCCGCTCTTCAACAATGCCGCCCAGCACTGGAACCACTCGTTCTTCTGGAAGTGCATCAAGCCGGGCGGCGGCCTGGAGCCGACGGGCGAGCTCATGGACGCCGTCAAGCGCGACTTCGGTTCCTTCGACGAGCTGAAGAAGCAGTTCACCGACGCCGCGCTGACGCAGTTCGGCTCCGGCTGGGCCTGGATCGTCAAGGACGGCGGCAAGCTCAAGGTCGTCAAGACCTCCAACGCCGACCTGCCGCTCAAGCGCCGCCAGACGCCCATCCTCACGGTCGACGTGTGGGAGCACGCCTACTACATCGACTACCGCAACGCTCGCGCCAAGTGGGTCGAGGCGTTCCTGAACAACCTCGCCAACTGGGACTTCGCCGCGGCGAACTTCAAGAAATAGGCTCACGCCCCGCGCGGGCCGCCGGTGCCGCTCCGCGCGGTTCCGGCGGCCGCACGAGCGCGTGGGCGGCGCTTTTCAGCGAAGATCCCGCTACATCCGCTCGTCGATGGCCCGATTCGACATCTCGTCGGCGTCGGCGTTGCGCTCGCGCGGCACGTGGGCGAAGTCGACGCGGTCGAAGCGCCGGACGAGGGCGCGGGCCGCGTCGAACAGCGGGCGCAGCCCCGGGTGCTTCACCTTCCACTCGCCGCGCATCTGGCTGACGACCAGCAGGCTGTCGGCGCGCACTTCCAGCTCGCGCGCCCCCAGCTCCAGCGCGCGTCGCATTCCCAGCAGCAGCCCCTCGTACTCCGCGACGTTGTTCGTCTGCACGCCCAGCCACCGGCCCAGCCGTTCGACAACGGTACCGTCGGGCCGTCGAAGCACCGCGCCCGCACCCGCCGGACCGGGGTTGCCGCGCGCGGCGCCGTCGCATTCCAGACGCATCCTGGCAACCTGACCTGCGGCCGCAGGCAGAGGCGATGACACGGGCGTCGGGCCTGCCGGGGCGGCGCGCCGGTGCCACGGCAGCTCCGGCTCCGGCGCGGGCGGCGTCTTCGTGCGGGGCTGGCCCGACTCCAGCGTGTCCGCCAGCGTCGCGAGGCCGACACGGAGCCGGGCGACCGAAATCCCCAGTGATTCCGCAGCCTTGTCGAGGGTTTCGTGGCGGGCGACCGCACGCAGCAACTCGGCGGGCGCAGGGGCCCCCCGTGCGGCGGAATCCGAGGACGGAGGCGACACGGACGACTAGGCGCGCGCCTGGTCGGCAGGCGGACTGTCGGAGGCGAACAGCAGCCGCGAGCAGCTCGGGCAGGACTCGACGGCGCCCGCGAGCAGGCGGTTGACCATCTGGGGTGCGATGCGGCGATGGCAGCCGCTGCAGCTCTGGGTCTCCAGCGCCAGCGAAACCACCACCTTGCCCGGCCGGCGGCCGCGCAGAGTCTGGTACTGCTTCGACAGGCGCTCGTCGCCCACTTTCGCGACGGCCTTGGCGCGGTCGCTCTCAAGCGCCTGGAGCTTCTCGCGGAACTCGGCCTCGACGGCCTTCGACTCGGCGGTGGCGGCCGCCAACTCGCCCTCGCGCCTGGCGGCCTCGGCCTCCAGCTCGCGCAGCTTCGTCTTGATGGGCTCGGCCTCCTCGCGCAGCCTTCCGAGTTCCTCGTCGATGGCGAGGTTCTGGCGCTTGGCGCCCTCGACCTCGCGCTGCAGCGCCGCGAACTCGCGCGGGTGCTTGAGGGAGGGCAGGCGCGCCTCCCACTTGCGGACCTTGTCCTTCTCGGCGGCGAGCAGCGTCTCCTGCTGGCGGCGGGCTCGCTCGTTGTCGGCCAGCCGGCCGCGCTCCAGGTCGGCGGCCGCGCGCCCGCGGTTCGCCAGGGCGGTGAGCTCGGCGACGCGCGCGGGCAGCTCGCCGGCGTTCTTGCGGACCTCGTCGATTTGAAGATCGATGTCCTGAACGCGCTCGAGGGCCGTCACCTTGTCGCGCGACAACTCGTCCTCCTCTTCCCGGGGCGCCTGCCGGTCCCGTCGTCTCACCGTGGGCCCGGCAGGATTCGAACCTGCGCCGATTCGGTTATGAGCCGAGAGCTCTACCGCTGAGCTACGGGCCCTTCGAACCGGGAGCGCGTATACCACGGTGGGACCTGGAGCGCCACGGGCAGCGCGCCGGACCGTGCGCGTGCCCTGGAAGGCCGTTTCAGGCGGACGCGCGGCGCGCCGACGCACCATCGCGGTCGGCACTTGCGCCCGGCGCCCCGTCGTGGCGAGGATGAGGCGAGGAGGAACCATGCCCCTGCCCGAGCGCCTGCGTGATCGTGTCTTCGCCTGGGTCGCCGACGACCCGGAGCCCGCCACCGCCCGCGAGGCGCTGGATTTCGTCGCCGCCGACGACGAGGCCGCGCTGGCCGACCGATTCGGCGCCCCGCTGGAGTTCGGCACCGCCGGCCTGCGCGGCGTGCTGGGCTGCGGCCCCAGCCGCATGAACCGTGCCGTCGTGCGCCGCGCCACGGCGGGCCTGTGCGACCATCTCGTGCGGACCGTGCCGGACGCCCGCGACCGGGGCCTGGTCGTCGGCCGCGACGCGCGCCGGCGCTCGGACGTGTTCGCGCGCGACGCCGCCGCCGTCGCCGACGCCGCCGGCTTCGCCGTCCACTTCCACGAGGATCCGTGCCCCACGCCGCTCGTCGCGTTCGCGGTGAAGGATCTGGGCGCCGCGGCGGGCGTCATGGTCACCGCGAGCCACAACCCGCCCGAATACAACGGTTTCAAGGTGTACTGGGGCAACGGCGCGCAGATCATCCCGCCGCACGACAAGGGCATCGCCGAGGCCATCGAGCGCGTCGGGAGCGTGAAGCAGATCTGCGACGGCGCGTTCGACCGCCCGCCCTGGCTGCGCGCCCCCAGCCGCCTGCGCCCCGTCATGCCCGGCACCGAGCAGCGCTACCTGGACGCACTCGCGGCAATGGATTTCGGGCTGCCGCAGGATCGCGACATCGTCATCGCGTACACCCCGCTGCACGGCGTGGGGCTCAGGCTCGCGACGCGCGCTTTGGAATCGGCCGGGTTCCGGCAGGTTCACGTGGTGGCGGAGCAGGCGCAGCCCGACGGGGCGTTCCCGACCGTGCGCTTCCCGAATCCCGAGGAGTCCGAGGCGATGCAGCGCGTCATGGCGCTGGCGGAGAAAGTCGGTGCACATTTGGTGCTCGCCAACGACCCGGACGCCGACCGGTTGGCGGTGGGCTACCGGGGCCGCGACGGGCGCTATCGTCTACTCAATGGAAACGAGATCGGTGTGCTGCTGGGGCATCACCGGCTGGCCGACGACCCCCGCCCGGCGCAGAACCGGCTCGTCTGCACGACGATCGTGAGCTCTCCGCTGCTGCCCGCGATCTGCCGGTCGCTGGGCGTGCACTGCGAGCTCACGCTGACGGGCTTCAAGTGGATCGCCAACCGCGCCATGGAGGTCGAGGCCGTCACGGGCGCGCGCTTCGCGTTCGGGTACGAGGAGGCGTTCGGCTCCACGACCACCGACCTCGTGCGCGACAAGGACGGCGTGAGCGCGGCGCTCGTCATGGCGCGCCTGGCGGCGCAGCTTCACGCGAGGGGCGGCACGCTGGGCGACAGGCTCGACGAGATCGCGCGCACCTGGGGCGTGTGGGCCTCGGGGCAGCACAACGCCGCGTTCCCCGGGGCGGCGGGCATGCAGAAGATGAAGGCAATCATGGAGGCCCTGCGCTCGCGGCCGCCCGAGGCCATTGGCGGCCTGCGCGTGACGGAGGTGCGCGACTACCTGCGGCGCACCGTGTCGGCCGGCGGCGAGACGCGCCCGCTGGAACTGCCGGCTTCCGACGTGCTGGCGTTCGAGCTGGACGGCGGCGCGCGCATCGTGGCGCGGCCCAGCGGCACCGAGCCCAAGATCAAGTACTACTTCGACGTGCGCGAGGACGCCGCGCCCGCAGAACCGCTCGACGACGCCCGCGTGCGCGCCGCCCGCAGAAAGGACGAGCTGCGAGACGGGTTCGTCGGCCTCGTTTCGGGTCTCGTGCCGTGAGCGCGATCCGGACGGTGTTTCTGGGCACGCCCGACTTCGCGCTGCCCGTGCTGGAGGGCGTCGTGCGCGCCGGCGCGGAGCTTCGTGCCGTGGTGTGCCAGCCCGATCGTCCCAGGGGGCGCGGCAACGTCCCGGCCGCCCCGCCCGCGAAAGAGTGGGCGAACGCTCACGGATTGCCGGTTCTGCAGCCGGAGAAAGTGCGCCGGGGGCGGCTGAGGGCGCTTCTGGAGCCCTTCGAGCCGGACGTGCTCGTCGTCGCGGCGTACGGCCGTATTCTACCGCAGGAAGTATTGTCGCTGCCGCGGCACGGCGCGCTCAACGCGCACGCGTCGATTCTGCCGCGCTACCGGGGCGCGGCGCCCATCCACTGGGCCGTCGCGCGGGGGGAGAAGACCACCGGCATCACGATCATGCAGATGGACGAGGGGCTGGACACGGGCGACATCGTGCTGGTGCGCACCCTCGACATCGGGCCGGAGGAGACGACGCCCGGGCTGCACGATCGGCTCGCGCCGCTGGCGGGCGAGGCCGTCGAGCAGGCGCTGCGGATGCTGGCGGCGGGGCCTCTGCCGCGCGTGCCCCAGGATTCGTCGCAGGCGACGCTCGCCCCGGTGCTGAGGAAGGAGGACGGGTTCCTCGACCTGCGGCAGGGGGCGGTCGAACTGGAGCGGCGCGTGCGCGCCTTCGTGCCGTGGCCGGGGACGACGCTGTTCCGTGCGGGGCGTCCGCTGAAAGTGCACCGTGTACGCACAGGCGAGGGCGAGGGCCCGGAGCCGGGCGTCGTCGTGGAGGCGGCTGGATCTCTGCGGATCGTGACGGGCGCGGGTCTGCTGGAGCCCGTGGAAGTGCAGCCCGAGGGCGGGCGCCGCATGGGCGTGCGCGAGTATCTTGCGGGCCACCGCCTGGCGCCGGGGGATCGCTTCGACGTGCCGCCGCCGGGGGCGCAGTCCTGAACGCGTGCCGGCACCGGCACCCCCCGACTGCCGCTTTGCAGCTGGGCACGCCAGTGCCCTGGTCGGGCACAGCGCGCGACCCGGACACTTGCGTGCCCGGCTTCTCCCCGCTGAATCGCAGCGTCGGAAGGAAGACTGGGGTTGGCAGGCCAGATGCTTCGGCTTGACTCGCCCGGTAAGAATTCCTACGCTTGTCGTATGAGAACCACGGTGTCCGAGAAGGGGCAGATGACACTTCCGAAAGTCCTGCGGGATCGGCTGGGCATCCGGCCGGGACAGACGGTGGATGTCATGGAGACCGAGGGACGTTTGGTGATCACCAAGGTCCAGGATTCGGACCCGGTGGACGCCGTATACGGCATTCTCGCGGGCGCCGGGCCGAGCGACGCCCTGCTCGCAAAGCTCCGGGGCGACGAGCCGGAAGCGCCATGATCACGGCCGTCGACAGCAGCGTCCTGCTCGACGTCTTCACGGCGGATGCGACCTTCGGTGCCCGCTCCCGCGAGGCGCTTCGCCGCTGCATGCGGGAAGGCCGGCTCGTCGTCTGCGACGCGGTCATCGCGGAGGTCGGCAGCGCCTTTCCGGACACCGCGACCGCGAAGCAGGCTCTGTCCGGGCTTGCTGTGGAGCACGAACCCGCCGGTGCCGACGCCGCATGGCTGGCCGCGGAGGTCTTCCGGGCCTGGCGTGCCCAAGGGGGCAAACGCACCCGGATCGTCGCCGACTTCCTCGTCGGGGCGCACGCGTGCCGCCACGCCGAGCGCCTCCTCACGCGCGACCGCGGATTCCACCGCTCCTTCTTCCCGAATCTCGTGGTGCTCGATCCGTCGTGCGACACAGCGGGCGCCGACCCGCCCAGGGCTTCGTGATCACCGTTTCCGCGCCGGCTCGCATTTCCCCCTACGCCGACCAGTACGCCTCCTCCATGCTGTCCTCGCGTTCGGGGAGCCCGTGGACGAGCCGCGGCGAGTTGCGCTGGAGCACCTCGTAGCTCACGCGGTTGGCGTACTTGCACACCTGATGGATCGACGAATAGGTGAGGAACCGCGCGCGCTGCTTGGGCGAGGTGGGCGCCACGAGCCGGTGGTGCAGGTTGGCCGCCACGTCGTGCAGCAGGGCTGCGAGAGCGCTGTCGCCTGCCCCGTTCGTGTTGCGGATCGCCTCGGGTCCGCCCAGGTACGGGTTGATGTGCGAGTAGACGCGCACCCCGTCCGTGCACGCGGAGCGCGGCATGGCGCGGCTGTACTCGTAGCGGTTGTACTCGGGAATCGACTTCGACAGCACCGGGTCGCGGGTTTCGCGCTGGCAGGCCCGGTCCGTCCAGGCGCCGACGTAGAGTCCGTGCCGGTCGCGCGTGAGCAGCACCAGATCCGCCAGGTCCAGCGTCGCCTGCGCCGCCAGAAGGGGATCGCCCTCGCGCACGAGCGCCGCCACCTCGTCGAGGTTGCCGGCCACGATGGAGCAGGCGCATCCCTTCAGGACCTCGATCAGGAACGCTCGCTTCTCCTCGACCAGCGAGCGCGTCCCCAGCGACAGCACCACCGGCACGCCCGCGCGGTTCGCGTGCTCGATGGCCCGGAGTGCCGCGCGGTACACGGGCACGCGCTCGTCGCGCAGCAGATATGCGGTGAGCAGCAGCGCGCCGGCGCCCTCCACGAGCGGCGCCGGGACCGCCTCCTCGGGGAACTCGTCCATGATGCCGCGCGCCACGCCGAAGGAGCGCTCGCCGTCGGGCGTCACGAAGCAGATGGCCCGCCCCATGGGGCCTTCCACGGGGCGCAGGTGCGAAAGGCTCACGCGCGAGCTGGTATTGCGTACGTAGTGGAAGGCGTAGTCGCCCACCGTCATGCGGCTCGTGATGCTCCCGAGCAGGTACGACTGGTCGTCGGCGAGCACCGAGTAGTTGTGCAGCGTGTTGCCCACCGCGCCGCCGGCGAATTCGCCCACGATGCGCCCGGCGGCCTTGAGCGCGGCGTAGGCGCGGTCCACCTGCGCGTCGTCGAGCAGCACCGACTGGCCCTTCGGCATGCCCAGTTCCTGCAGCAGCGCCTCGTCGGCGCGCGCCTCGATGTCCACGAGGAGCTGGTCGATGCCCGCGATGTAGACCGGCGGCCGGTCGTCGGTGTCCTGGCGGAACGCGACGCGGCCCCGTTCGGACACGGGGAAGTAGTGGCGGCTCTTGCGGCGCCCCGGGAATTTCATCGCACCTCCGCGGAACCAAGGATGAAGGATGAAGGATGAAGGATGAACTTGCGGCGCCCCGGGAATCTCATCGCACCTCCGCATCCGGCAGGGCGGGCGGCGGACCATAGTGCCGGCTTTCGGCTTTCGGCGTCTGGCTTTCGGGAAGGGCAACGAGAAGGCGACTCTCGGGTCCGCGGGCAAGCCCGAAGGGGCGAAACGGTTGGACGCGGGCTTGTCCCGACACCCGAACGCCGAAAGCCGGCCTTTCCCCTGTTTTTCCCGAAAGCCGAACGCCGAAAGCCGAAAGCCGGCTCTTTCGCGCTAGGATGGCGCGCCCGCCGGCGGAGGGCCGGCGTACTTCCTCGTCGCACACCGGCGGGCGGGCAGGGTCCGAAAGCGTGGGAGAGGTGAACGAAAGGCAGGTCGAGGTCGCCCGCGCGCTGGAGAAGCGCGGCCAGACCGAGGCCGCGATGGAGGCATACAGGGCTGCCGGCGCGTTCGACGACGCCGCGCGTCTGCTCGCGGTCGCCAAGCGCTTCGCCGAGGCGGCCGCCCTGCTTGCCGACGGGCTGGGCGTCCCGCCCGAACAGGCCGGCGAGCTGGACGCTCCCGGGCGAAAGCGCGCACTGTCGGCCGCGCTGTACTACCAGCGCGCGGGCGACACGCAGCGCGCCGTTCCGCTCTTTCTGGGGCTGGGCGAGCGCGTACGGGCCGCCGAGGCGCTGGCGAAGGCGGGCGACCTCGTCGGCGCCGCCAAGCTCTCGGGCACGAGCGCCAAAGCCGCCAAGGCCGCCGCGGTCTCGGCCGCCGGCGTTCCGGTCGCAGCGGCGCAGACGGCGTCCAGCGTCGTGCAGACCGCTCGCAACCTGGAGGCGGCCGGACGCCACCAGCTCGCGCTGGAAGCCTACGTGCAGGCGCGCGACTGGGCCTCCGCCGGGCGCATGGCCATCGCCCTGGGCCGCCCGCGCGACGCCGCCGACCTGTTCGCCAACGCGGGGTTGGCCTGGGAAGCCGCGGCGAGCTGGCACCGCGCCGGCGACATCGCCAAGTCGCTGGAATCGCTCGTGCGCGTGCCCCGCGACCATGCGCGCTACCGCAACGCGTGCGTGCGCGCCATCCGCATGGCGGGCCAGCTCGGCGCGCTGGACTTCCACCTGGAGGTGTTCCTCCAGCAGTTCCTGTCCGACGCCCCGCAGGACGAGGCCGAGGCGGATGCGGTCTATTCGCTCGGGCGCCTGTACCAGCAGCACGACTTCCCCGAGAACGCGCGCGACGCGTACCGGCGCCTGCTGGCGGTTCGGCCGCACTATCTGGACGCCGAGCAGAGGCTGGCGGCGCTGGACGCCGAGGCGCGCGGCGCACCGCAGGTGTACGAGAAAATCGTCAAGGAAAACGAGGCCTTCCGCGGCCAGGCACCGGCTCCCGGGCCGGAGACGCCGGTGCTGCCGCCGCTTCCGCCGACGCCCGCCCCGGCCGAGGGCGCGGTGCGGGTCACCATCCACCCGCGTCCGGCGCCCGCGCCCCTGGGCGGGCTGCCGTCGTTCGGTCCGCCGCCGCGGCCGGCCCCCGCGTCGGCCCCGGCGGCCGCCGTTCCGCTGGCTGCCGCGCCGGCGCCCGCCCCGAGCCCGCCCCCCGCACCGGCTCCGGCCGCGGCGTCCTCCGCTCCCGTGGCTGCGTCCGCACCGGCGCCCTCTCCGGCTTCCGTGATGGCGCCGCCGCGCTCGTCCGGCCCGCCCGAGGTCGGCACGGTGTTCGCCGAGCGCTACCGCATCGAGGCGAAGATCGGCCAGGGCGGCATGGCGTCGGTGTTCCGCGCCACGGATCTGGAACTCAGCGAGCGGGTCGCGATCAAGGTCTTCTCCCGCCCCATCGACGACCCGCAGCTCCTGGCCCGCTTCAAGCAGGAGCTGACGCTGTCGCGCAAGCTCAACCACCCCAACATCCTGCGCCTGTACGACATCGGCGCGGTGGAGGGATGCCGCTACATCACGATGGAGCTGCTGAGCGGCAACGACCTGAAGGCGAAGCTGGGACGTCCGCTCGACCTCGCCACGGGGCTCGACTACATGCTGCAGGCCTGCAGCGCGCTGGGCCACGCGCACGAGCGCGGCGTCGTGCACCGCGACATCAAGCCCGCGAACCTGTTCCTCACCGAGGACAACGTCATCAAGCTCATGGACTTCGGCATCGCCAAGCGCCAGGAAACGCCGGGCCTCACCGTCGCGGGCATGATCGCCGGCACGCCCGAGTACATGTCGCCCGAGCAGATCAGCGGCTTCGAGAGCGTCACGGCGTCCACGGATCTCTACGCGCTGGGCATCATGCTGTACCAGTTCTTCACCGGAAACGTGCCGTTCCGCCACGCGGAGGTCGTGCCGCTGCTCATGATGCACGTGAAGGACAGGCCGCGGCCGCCGCGCGAGGTCAATGCCGCCATTCCCGCGGAGCTGGAGGCGTTGACGCTCAAACTGCTGGAGAAAGACCCCAAGGCGCGCTTTTCCGACTGCCGGTCGCTGGCGAAGGCGCTGCAGGACGTGCGCGCGAAATATATTCGATAGACGCCGTCAGTCCTTGGAGCCCGAGCCCGGTTTGGCCGACGAGTACAAGTCCTTGTACCAGCCGCCCCCTTTGAGCTGGAACGAGGTGCGGCTCACGAGGCGGTGCAGCGGTCCGCCGCAGGTCGGGCACTTCTGCAGCGGGGGATCCTGGATCCTCTGCATCTGTTCGGTCGTCTTGCCGCAGGTTTCGCAGGCGTATTCGTAGATGGGCATGGCCTCGACTTCGCCGCCTCCCGGGCCCCGAGCCGGTCGCCGCACGTCCACCGCCGGCCGGATGGAATGCTTCTAGAACGGCGGGGGCGCTCCGCACAACCCCGCAGCGTCAGAGCGGAGCGCCGGTGTCGCGAAGGAACGACAGCGCGCGCAGCTCCCCGTGAACGTGCGCCGCCACGAACGCCTGCAGGGCCAGGCGTGCGGGCTCCAGCGGCAGACCGGCCTCCTGCGCACGGTCGGCCGAATCGAGGCCTCCCTGCTGCAGCGCCCTCAGCAGCGCCAGCGCGGCCGGATCCATCGGTCCGGCGCCCGCGCCCGCGCACGCACCGCACACGACGCCGCCCTGCGCCGCCTCGAACGCGCACGGTGCGCCCGGCGGCTCGCGCCCGCAGCGCGCGCACTCGTGGAGCTGCGGAGCGAACCCCGCGGCGCCCAGCGCCGCCAGCTCGAAGGCCCGCAGGGTCAGCGATCGGGCGGGCGCCGCGCTCAGCCGTCCCAGAAAGGCGCAGAGCAGATCCATCGCGACGTCGGCGGGCTCGTGCTCGCGCACCAGCTCGCGCACCAGCTCCACCGCGTAGCCGGCGTGCGCGAGCCGCCCCAGGTCGGCCCGCAGTCCGAGGTGAGGTTCGATCACCGACGCCGAACGGAGTTCCGCCAGGTCGGCCCCGCGGCGCTCGGCCAGCTCCGCATGCACGCGCGTGAAGGGCTGCAGAGCGCCCGCGAAGCGACGCTGCGATCGGCGCGCCGCCCGCGCGAACGCGCCCATGCGCCCGCGGCCCCGCACCAGGAGCTGGACCACCGAATCCGACTCGCCGAACGGCACCGTGCGCAGCACCAGCGCGTCCGCGGTCGAAGACGCCGGGGACGCGCGCATCCGGCCGCGCATCTAGAGCAGGTTCACGATGAACCAGGCCACGGCCGCGAAGAGAATCGCGGCGCCCACCGGAGCCACCCACGCCCACGATCGCGCCGGCGGCGGCTCGCCCTCCCCGGTCGGGAGCACGCCCGGGCCGTCGTCCGGCCAGGAGTCCTGGAAGCGCCGCAGCGCTTCGTCCACGTCCAGTCCCACGGCGTTCGCCACCGAGCGCACGTAGCCCATGACGAACACTTTTTCGGGCAGCTCGCGGCGGGCGTCGCGCTCCAGCGCCTCCAGGATCGCGCGGCGGATCTTCGTCATGTGCGCCACGTCGTCCAGGCTCAGGTGGCGGCGCTCGCGGGCGCGGGCGAGCCACGCGCCGAAGCGGGCGGGCTCCGCCTCCGGCAGGGAGGGGGCGGGTTCGCCGGCGCGCGTCTCGCGCAGGGCCGGGGCCGCGGGCGGCTCGGGAGCGGCCGCGGGCGGCGGGGCCGGGTCCGTCGTTCCGTTCGGGGTGTGCTCGTCCACGCGCGTCTCCCGGGAGGTGGCTCCCCGAAGGATGAAGGATGAAGGCTGAAGGATGAATCCTCCTTCATCCATCGCAGCGCCGCGCGGGACCGGCTGCGGCGCCGCCCCGAAGCCGTAACCGAATCGTCGCCCCGCGTAAACCCGCGCGCCGAGGCCACGCCCACGCCCCCCTTCCCTCCGGACGGGGAAGAGGAGCCGCAGTGGCGCGATTCGACCCGTTTCGGCGAAGCACGCGCTAGCGCCCCGGTTCCAGGTCGTGCGCGCCCCTGACGGCGCTGCCCGCCTCGTCGCGTGGCGGCGGCGCCGCAGGGGGCACCGGAGCCGCGGGCGGCAGCCGGGCGAGCAGCGCGCGGCATTCCTCCGCGGGCGCCCGGCCGTCGGCCCGCGCCACGCAGCGCTCGAGCGCGCGCCGGGCCTCGTCCGTCGCGCCGTCGCGCAGCCGCTTCGTGCCTTCCAGCAGCAGCGCCTCGGGCTCGTCGGGGCATGCGGCCCCGAACCGGTCCCAGCTCTCCTGCGCGGGCAGCGCCGCTCCCTTGGCCTCCAGGATGCGCGCGAGCTGGCGGTGGGCCATGCAGTAGTCGGGGCGCGACACCGTCGCCGCGCGCACCAGCCGCTCGCCCTCGTCGCGCGCCCCATCCTCGAACAGCAGCCAGCCCAGGTTCGTCTGCGCAATCCAGGGCGTCGGGTACAGCGTGTCGGACAGGGCCTTCTCGAACGCGGCGCGCGCCCCCTTGCGGTCGCCGCGATCCGTCAGCAGCACCCCCAGGTTGTTCCACGCCTCCGAGTAGCCGGGCCTCAGCTCCACGGCCGTCCGCAGCTCGCGCTCCGCGTCGTCCAGCCGGCGAAAGCTCCAATGATAGAGCAAACCGAGGGCGTTGTGGGGCTCGGGAAAGGACGGCCAGAGCTTCACGGCGTCCAGGAATTCGCGCATGGCGTCGGCCGCGCGGTTCTGCTTCATGGCGCCGACGCCGAGGTCGAAGTGGATCTCGGCGGCGTCCTTCTCCTTGGTGGTCGGCACGTGGGCGCACGCCGCGAGGACGAGCGCCGCGGCGGCGGGCGCGCGCACGGGACGACGGGCTGCAGGCATCGGCACGGGGCTCCCCGGGGCGCGGCGTCAGCGGCCGACGACCTCGCGCTCCTCGGTCACGTTCTCGGTTTCGGCGGCGGTGCGTCGCACCTCCACGAGCGGGTTGTCGATGAGCACGTTCTGGCCGCCCACCTCTCCCTCGCCGACGACCACGCGGAAGAACGCCTGGGCGCTGGTGGACCGGCGGCCGGCGCCCAGGTTCTTGGTGGCGGCGAAGAGCAGGCGGTTGCGGCCGGGCAGCAGGTTCTTGGTGATCTCCAGCACCACCGGGTCGTCGTCGCTCTTGAAGCGCTTGATCCACTTGGAGTTGACGTACAGGTCGATGTCGAACTGGGTGGCGCCCTTCTGCGACTGCTCGGTGACGACCCAGTAGCGGCGCGAGATGCGGCCCGGGACGGCGTCGGGGACCTTCCTGGCGTCGGCGCCGGGCGCCGGGGCGGCCGCCTGCAGGTCGTAGCCGGGGCAGTCCACGCGCACGTCGCCGCCGGACTCGATCTTCACGGACGTACACTTCTCGAAAGTGATGCCTTCGAGCCCCTGCACGGTGAGGTCCACGCGGCCGATGGGGACGCCGTTGACGACGAGCTGGGCCGCGTGCGCCGTGCCGGCCGGTGCCAGGACCGCCAGCGCCGCGCACAGCACCCATCGGCGCCCGTGCGGCTCGAACCGTCGTTGCATGCTGCCTCCGTCCGCCCCGCCGCCCGTCGTGCTCCGGGTTGCCCTGCGCAGACGCCCGGCGCGCCCGGCCATTCTACGCCGGGACGCGCATTCGCCAATGTTTTCGCCCGCCGGTCAAGCCGGTCGGACGCCGCCGCCGTCCCCCGCTTTTCCGCCCGGTCTTCCCGAACGCCTCGAAGCCGGGCACGTCGGTGCCCGGGTCGGGCACAGCGCGACCCCCCGGGCACTGGCGTGCCCGGCGGCTTTCCCGCGGAATCGCAGCGCCCGGACGAAAACCGGGGGCCGCTGGCTCAGACGCCCCGCGTGTCGGCGCCCCACAGAATCTTGTGAATCTGCAGTTGCAGCCGGGCGTCCGGACCCGACTCAAGGATCCAGGCCGCCAGGTCCCGCGGTTCCACGCGCCCCCAGACCGGCGAGAAGAGAATCGCGGGCCGCTCCAGCCCGTGCTCGCGGATGCGCGCGACAGCCCAGTCGAAATCCGCGCGGTCGGCCACGACGACCTTGAGCTCGTCGCGCGGTCCCAGCGACCGCAACACCGAGAAGTCGGCGTGGGGTTCGCCCGATCCGGGAGTCTTCAGGTCCGCGACGCGCCGCACCGCGGCCGGCAGGGCGTCCAAGGGCCGCTGCCCGTGGGTCTCCACCGAAACGTCCCAGCCGCGCGCGACGAGGCGCGCGGCCAGTGCGGGCAAGTCGCGCTGGAGCGTCGGCTCGCCCCCCGTCAGGCACGCGAAACGCGTGGGCCAGCGCTCCATCTCGGCGACGATCTCGTCGATGCCCCGCTCCGTGCCGCCCTGGAACGCGTGGGTCGTGTCGCACCATCGGCACCGCAGGTCGCACCCGGTGAAGCGCACGAAGACGCAGGGCCTGCCCGCCTGCGTCGATTCCCCTTGGATGCTGTGGAAGATCTCGGTGACGCGCACACCCGGCGTTGTAGCCCGCTTCCGGGCCCGGCGCGCGCGTCGATTCCGCTTGCCTCGCGCCCCTGCGTGCTGTACACATGTTCAGTCATGCCCTCGGCCCCGGAACAGCTCTCCCTTCTGTCGGTCGCCCCGTCGCCCAAAGGTCCGCCGAGGCTCCAGAAAACGCGGGTCGCGCGGATGCCCGCGCTCCCGAGCCTCGCGCTGCCGTTTTCGCCGCCGCGGGTCGAGGCGCCCGCCCCGCCGCCCGCGAAGCCGTTCCTGCGGCCGACACTGCCGGCAGGCGCCCCGGCGCCCGCCCGCCCGCCCGTTTCGGAAGCAGCCCCTCCGGAAGAGACGGTGTTTCTCGTGCGGGACGAACGGGGACGGCGCCGCGAGCTGCTGCGGGCGCTGAGCGAACGCGTCGCGATGGCGGTGCTGCGGCGCGACGGGACCATCGAGGGCCGGGATGGAGAGGCGTGGTTCCGAGGGCGGCTGGAGCAGGGAGTGTTCATCCTCACCTTCACCGATCGCGACGCGAGAACGCGTTTTCTCCCGCTCTGGCAGGCCGCCGCGCGAGAGCTGGGGCTTGTCGAGCCCGACTGACGGAGGTGTCGTGGAGGGGCAGCTCGCGCTGCCGGGCGTAGCACTGCCGGCCGCGGGGCGCGTTCTGGCAGCCTCCGGCGGCGTGACGATGTGCGAGCTGCCCGTGCGGTCGCTGCTGAACCGCACCGCCAACGGGCACTTGGGCGGGGCGTTCACGCTCAACCCC
>Ga0172368_10004451_pt1 | contig 16238 bp, 16 predicted proteins | sample Lak11m_FD_114540 | JGI IMG/M metagenome (GOLD analysis project Ga0172368, IMG submission 114540) | Freshwater microbial communities from Kabuno Bay, South-Kivu, Congo - kab_022012_11m | ecosystem: Environmental > Aquatic > Freshwater > Lake | place: Democratic Republic of the Congo: South-Kivu...
CCGCCTGGCAAATCCCAGATGTCAATCTGGTCAGCTAATTTAACAATTAAAACCTTATTATTTCTAATCAAAATTCCTTTTTGTCCGATTTGAAAATATTCAAATTCTTTAGGCATAAAAAAAAGTTAAAGCGTAATTTCTGCTTTAACTCTACCGCGGCTATTCAAATTATGCAAGTATAAACATTAAACAGCTGGCTTTAATTCCAAGTGCTTTTCAATGTGAATAATACGCGCTTCAAACCGGTCATGCGCCGATAAATTAGATAATTGCTCTATTTTCACTTCCTGGTACTCATGCATAACTTTGTCCACTACAGTAAGTACCCGGTCAATATCTTGTTTGGTAGCCATATTTTCCTGTAATTTGTTAACATCTTCTTGCGTTTTCAATAAACTAATAATGATTTTATTAACATCTTGTTTGGTAGCCATCTCTTTGCGAATGGCTTTAATGTCATCTTGAGTAGCCATCTCTTTGCGAATGGCTTTAATGTCATCTTGAGTAGCCATTTCTTTGCGAATGGCTTTAATGTCATCTTTTATAGCTAAAATGTCATTTTTTGTAGCTAAGTTGTTAAATTGTTTTTTTGTAATTTCCATATATCCACACTATAGCAAAAAATATTTTACTTGCCAATAACAACGACAAACTCTCCTTTAAGATTATTTTTATTGCTTTGTAAAATCACCAAAATTTCTCCCGGTGTGCCGCGGTAAACGCTTTCAAACATTTTGGTCAGTTCGCGGCAAATTACTACTTTTAAATTGCCGCCGCCATTATCAATCAGCTCCTGCAAAAATTTTATAACCCGATGGCAGGACTCATAAACCACCACCGTTATCTCCGCCGCTATAACTTTTTTCATTATTGTCTGGCGGCCTTTTTTATGCGGCAAAAACCCTAAAAACAAAAAATTGTCCGCTGGCAAGCCGGCAATGGATAACGCAGCCGGAATGGCGGACGGTCCCGGCACAGGAATTATCTCTACCGGAGCGGTTTCCATGATTTTAGCAATCAATTCATTGCCCGGATCAGAAATGCCCGGCGTACCCGCGTCTGTCACGAGCGCCAAATTTTTTCCTTGTTGCAATAATTCAATTATTTTATCAATTTTCGGCATTGCTGAATGCTGATGGTAAGAAATAACCGGCGTGGTAATTTTATGCTTAATTAGCAACTTTTTTGTCACGCGGGTATCTTCGCATAAAATAAAATCAACCTCGCGAAGTATTCGCAAGGCGCGTAAGGTAATGTCTTCCAAATTTCCTATTGGTGTCGCCACTATATAAAGAATCGACATAAACAATTTTGGTTCTCAGGAAAGTCACCGCTGGCGTGAAATTCTGCCAGGGCGCGAAAAAAAATTATTCCTTAATTGAAAATTGTTAATTGAAAATTGAAAATTACTCTACTATTCCTTCCTTCCGCTCTTTGACATAAGCGCTCCACTGCTCAAACATCTCCACAAAAATTTTGAACGGCGCTTCAATAATAAAGTCCAGCACAAACACAAAAACATTAACCTGGGAAAATGTTTCCGACAGCCATTTGCCCATAGCGACTATCGGCACATAAAAAAAGTTGGCGATGAAAGAAAGGATATTTTCCCTGTGCTCCACTACCGAATACGCCTTGGCGAAACGCCCCAGGCGGATGCCGAAAAAACTGATGAGCGATAAAAAAAACAAAAAGATAATAATACTGACCAAAGAAAACTCTATTTCCGCCAGCGCCCAGATAACCAGCCCGAAAGAAATCAAAAAAGTAATGGTATAAAAAAAGCCAAAAATCAAATTAGTAGCGGCTTTGCGCTTGGTCGGATAGCGCAGTTTGGCCGGATGGTTTTCTTGCTTTTCGTTAAAAATAATTTCTTCGATGCCGGCCTGAATTTTAGCGGTATTATCATCGCCCGGCACTGACGTTAAAACCGCAATTAAAAATAATAAAGCCGGCGGAAATAAAATATTAATCATTAAAGAGTATGTCCTGATCTCCTCCCCTAAAAATAAAGTCGCCGGAATTTCTAAAATAAACACTAATATTGTTTTAGTTAAAAATAAATAAATAATGCTGCGGATAGCGCCGCGGCGCAGGCGGCCGCTGGATTCCTTGTACCGCCGTTCGCATACCTTGGCGATTAATTTTTTGAACTGGTCCGGATGCTCCTTGAGCTTGTCATAAGCTCCGGCCGGATCTTCCGCTACCGCGTCCCGCAGAATGGAAAAATAAATATTATAGCGGCCGACAATTTTTCCTACCTGCTTGCGGAAATAATGGTTTAACTGCTTTTTTATAACATCATAAAGTTCAAAATACTTCTGGGCTATTAAAGCAATGTCTTCGTCTTTAGCTTTATCCCAGGAAAGATTAAAATACCGGAACAGCATATACTCCAGCATAGCGTCATCGTATTTAAAAAGCTTGCTATAAATGCCGATATAAATTTGGATTTTTTTGTCGCGGGAAAACTCCTTACTTTGCCCGTCGTCAATGATGTTGGCGTTGATAATGTCAAACATGTGCCGGCCGATTACCTGGTCAACCTGGTGGTCGCCTAAAAGTTCTTCCAAATTTGTGGCCGCCAAATTAATTATCCTTTTTTTAACTTCATCAATTTCCTGATGCTCTTTTTTCCCGGCGGCTAAAATCAGCTGGCGCAATTTAATAAAGCGCCCAATAACTTTTGCGACTTCATTGATTTTTGTTTCCGGCACCTGATTATTCGCCAAATATCCAGCTCTGATTAATTCCACCAGCAAGGTTTTCGCTATCTCTTCCGGCTCATTATGCCCCATCATCAGCAGGCGCCGTAAAATTCTTTCAATCGCGTTTTTCCGCAATAGATGGTCATCGGTATAATCAACGGCATTGCGGATTTTTTCATAAAAAAAAGACATCTTGCTGATGATTTCATTGACTTTTATTTTAGCTACATCTTCATTTTCTTCGCCGCCTTGCTGCCCCTGATAAACCGCCCGAAATAAATCTTTCGCGGTGTCAGACAGGGTAAAGTTCGCGGCCTGTTTAGTATTAAAATTTGCGTTTGGCATATATTGATTACTTGATCCGCGGTATTAAATCCTTAATCTTCCGCTTCAGCTGGTGCAGCTTACAGGCGGTATAAAAAGAAATCCAGGCCGCTACCAATAAAGCGCAGCCGAAAATAAGGCGCAGAAAAAAATCGCTCCAGACGACTAAAACGGAGAATACAAGCAAAAGCAGGCCTCCTCCTGCCAAGTTAATTATAAAACCGTTAAAGTGGCGGTCAACTGAGGTAAAAAAATTTTTCATAAAGTTTATTATCCCTTGAATTCATTGTCTGTGCCAAGGCGGCGCCAGAGCTGAAAGTTCTGGGGATTTATGAGGATAATTAAATGGTTGTTTATAACAAAATTTTACCATAACGGGGGTTAAAGGGCAAATACGCAAATATTGACTAAACAACTGGTATTGTTTATGATAATAATGCTTTATAAATTATAACATTGTAATTTGTAATTGATAATTTTTTAATTGAATATTTTCCCGGGTAGCGCAGCGGTAGCGCAGTTGGCTGTTAACCAATTGGTCGTGGGTTCGAATCCCACCCCGGGAGCTAACCAAAAATAACGCTAAAATTAGCGTTATTTTTTATAATTAATAAATTTTAAAAGATTTTAAATTTTTTTTTACTAGAGAAACGACAACTGATGCAAAAATAATAAAAAAGTTTTATACTATAAATATAATTTATGAAAAATAATTTCCTCAAATTAATTATTGCCATCCTAATCCCGCAAGCGATCGGACTGCTGGGTTCATTAGTTACCGCGCCCCATATCAATAGCTGGTACGCCAAGCTTGATAAGCCGAGCTTTAATCCGCCGAATTGGATCTTTGCGCCTGTTTGGACCACACTGTTCTTATTGATGGGAGTCAGCCTGTCGCTGGTATGGACACAATCAAACAAGGGGATTGCTTCGCCCCGCAAGAATGCGGGACTCGCGATGACAAAAGAAATAAAGATTGCGTTTTATATTTTTATTATTCAACTTATATTCAATGTATTTTGGTCGATTCTATTTTTTGCCCTGCATAATCCCCTGCTGGCTTTAATAGATATTATTATTTTATGGATTTTAATTTTATTAAACTTAATTTCTTTTTATAAAATCAATAAACTTGCCGGCTGGCTCCTGCTGCCCTATTTGCTTTGGGTTAGTTTTGCCGCTGTGCTGAATTGGCAAATTGCAACTTTAAACAATTCCTCAAATGATGTTTCCGTGCCGTTAACGAGCGAACGGGGCGAAACTATTTTTTTAGACGCGCCGCAGCCGAATGATGCGATTTCTTCGCCGCTAATAATTAAGGGACAAGCGCGGGGAAATTGGTTTTTTGAAGCCAGCTTTCCGGCAATTTTGGTTGATTGGGATGGACGCATAATTGCCCAATCGCCGGCACAAGCGCAATCAAATTGGATGACCGAAGACTATGTACCGTTTACGGCAACACTAAAATTTGAACAACCAACTTATAAAAATAACGGTGCCTTAATTTTAAAAAAAGACAATCCTGCCGGTCTGCCTGAATATGATGACGCGGTTGAAGTACCGGTAATTTTTAAATGAAATTAGGCATTATTTTCCCCGCTAACTGTCCGCAGGCGGCCATGATATCCGCGCCTTCGCTTTTTCTAATAGTTACGGTTACGCCGCATTTTTCGAGCACACCCGCAAACGTTTTAGCCTTGGCGCTGGCGCTCAATGCCGGCGCGCCGATTTTATTATAAGGAATTAAATTAACTTTAACGCGCCCGATTTTCGTCACAAAACCAGCTAAAAGCTTAGCGTCGCGCCCGCTGTCATTAATGCCGGACAATAACACGTATTCAAAGGTCAAATGCCGCTGATTGCTGCCTTTTTGCGCTAAATAACTTTTGCACCAATCAGCCAAAGCGGCTAAAAATCCCGCGCTGGTGCTGGGCACTATTTTTCTGCGCAAGTTTTCGTCAGCCGCGTGCAGGGAAATGGCCAGCCTTACCGGCGGCCAAGATTTATCCGCCAATAATTTTTGTAAATTAGGCAACAAACCAACGGTTGAAACCGTTATGTGGTTGCCGCCGATATCAGTATATTTTAACCATTGTCCCAGCGCGATTTTTACATTTTCATAATTAGCCAACGGTTCGCCCATGCCCATCATCACGATATTGCTTATCCGTTCACTCATTTTTTCATCGCGTAAATAATAAAGCCAGAAACGCAGCTGATCAGAAATTTCATCCGCAGTTAAATTGCGCTTTAATCCCATTCTGCCGGTGGCGCAAAAACTGCATCTCATAGCGCAACCAACTTGCGAGGAAACACAAACGCTATATTGCCCGCGCCGGTTGGGCATTAATACTGTTTCTATATGTTCACCATCAATTAATTTCAGCAGGGCTTTACGCGTGCTTTGATTTTGGCTGATTAATATTGTTGCCGGCGCTATCGTAAGCCATGGAATTTGATCCGCCAAAACCTGCCGCATTGCTTTAGATAAAGTCAACATATCCGCCCAGCCGGTAAAATTCAACTTAAACAAGGCCGCCTCAATCTGGCGCCAGCGCCACTCTGGTTCATTAGGAAAAAGATTAAAAAATTGTTCCTGCCGGTTTTGTTCCATAAAAACAAGTATATGCTTTTCGCGAAAAAAATCAAAGTTGAATATTATTTAATTTTCGTTTATACTAAAATTATAAAAATTAACGCCTAATTTTATGGAAGAGCAAAAAACCTGCGCCTGCGGCATGCCGCTAAGTGAAGCGACTGCCTGCAGCTGCGAGCCGGCGGTTTGCGTTCATTGCTGCGCTTGCCCGGATAACTGCGCCTGCGGCTGCAAACAAAAACAAGCCGCACAATAAATATCGGCCTAAAAATCGCCACCACGGCGATTTTTTGTTATAATAGTAAGGCCACGCAGAATTTATGCCGAATAATAAAAAATTAAACATCGCGATTGTCTGCGATCCCATCACCGACTGTACAGCCGGCTCTTTTGTATCCGCCCAGCGTTTTGCCAAATTATTAAAAGCAAAAGGCCATAAAATAATTTTGCTTGCCGCGCGCTATCCGCGGCATAACGGCCAACCAAGTGAATATTACGAAAAAATGAAAGTCTACCGCTTTTGGTCAGTATTACTGCCAAAAACAGAAAGCCAGTTCCGCCTGGCTTTTCCCGCAAAACATCAACTCGTAAATATTTTTCGGACGGAAAAAATTGATATTTTATATAATATTGTGCCGACGCCGGCAACTATTGTTGCCACCCAGGCGGCTAAAAAAATAGGCGGCATTAAAATCGCGTTCCATTCGCACACCCAGCCGGAGAATGTCTTGTTAACTCTGCCTAAAATAATCGCCAACCCGCTGATGATAAAACTTTTTTACCGCTATCTTTACTGGCTTTACAGCCAAGCGGATGCGGTTATTTATCCCACGGAATTCGCCAAAAAATTTTTTCCGCGCTTAAGTAAAAAGCTTAAAACAGCGGTCATCAGCAACGGCGTTGACACCGGCAAATTTAAGCCCCTGCCGGCGGATAAATTTTTTTCTAAATTTAAATTAAAGCGCGGCGGGCAAAATATTTTGTTTGTCGGCCGCCTGCATCCGGAAAAATCAATTGACACTTTAATCAAAGCTTGTCCGAAAATTATTAAACAATTTCCGCAAGCGCGCCTTTGGATCGGCGGCGGCGGCTATTTAGAAGATGCTTTGCGCGGCTTGGCAAAAAAATTAAAAGCGGAAAAAAGTATTGTTTTTTTTGGCAGGCTGAATGTAAGCGACCTGGTATTGGCGTACAATGCCTGTGATATTTTTGTCTTGCCGTCGCTGGCGGAATTAGAGGGTATGGTAGTTTTGGAAGCTATGGCCTGCGGCAAACCTTTAGTCATTGCTGATTCGTCTGCCAGCGCCTCGCCTTACTTAGTGAATAATAACGGCTTATTGTTTAAACCGCGGGATGCGGCTGATTTGGCAAGCAAAATTCTCCGGCTATTGCAAGATGATAATTTGCGCGCCCGCTACGCCCGTGCCAGCCTGACCTTAAGCAGAGAATACGATATCAATACCAGCACGGACAAACTGGAAGCGCTATTTTATTCTCTATTGTAAATATCATTCCCGCGAAGGCGGGAATGACAACATAATAATGCAGGAGTATTTTCTTAACCAAAAAATTTACTATCGCGCCAATAAATTCAAACCAAACCGGCCGACACTGGTTTTTATTCATGGTCTGTCGGGCAGCTCTTCCGCTTGGCGGCCATACGAACAAAAATTTACGACCGAATACAATATAGTAACCTTTGATTTGCGCGGACACGGACGTTCAATCTGCCGGCGCCGCTATAACGACTATGCTATCAAATTTTTTGCCGATGATTTATATGAACTCGCCAGTGCGCTAAAATTGCCGCCTTTTATTTTGGTTAGCCATTCTTTTGGCAGCCTGGTGGCGCTGGAATTTTTAGCTAAGCATAAAAACATAGCAAAAGCGGCTATTTTTCTGGCGCCTAACTTTGATATCAATCAAAGGAAGCTGGCGCGAGCAATCAAACCATTATTGAATTTAAGTAAATGCTTACAATATTTACCCCTGCCAATAATGAGGTTAGGAAGGCACGTTGATTATGAATATTATAAAAATACCGGCGACTGGAATCTGCGCCGGATGCTGGCTGATATTTTAAACACCGGCTTAAGGATTTATCTGTATTGCTCGCATCAAGCCTGTCAGGTTAATTATTCCGCTTGGCTGAATAAAGTCAACCTGCCGGCTTTAATTATCCATGGCCGGCGCGACACTATTTTTCCGCTGGCATCCGCTGAGATTATGGCCGCTAAAATAAAAAAGGCCGAACTGGTTATTTTAAACCAAGCCAACCATATTTTAGTATTAAATAACCGTCCGGAAGTAACAGCGGCTATGGAAAATTTTATTAAAAAATTATAATTTCTTCTCCGCTTTTTTACTTAACTTCATAATCAGCCAATAAATTAACACTAACAAAACAGCCAGACTTAAAGTGGTTAGAGCGAAAACATCAACATATTTATTTAAACGCGCGTAAACAGAGCCAAAGTAATATCCAATCAGCATTAAAACCAAGGACTTGGGAATTGTGCCGGCTAAATTATACATCACGAACCTTCCCCAAGGAACGCGGCTGATGCCGGCGGCCAACAAAATGACCGAGCCGATGCCGTGCGCTAATTTTCCCAATATCAGCGTCTTGCCGCTGTGGCTCGTGAAATGCTTCTCCAAACCGGCTATCTTTTCCGGCGAAGCGCCGATATATTTTCCCCAGCGTTCAATCAAACTTTGCCTGCCCCACCGCCCGGCCGCGTAATACAAAAGGTCTCCAGCCAAATCACCGGCAATAATGACAATGTACGCAATAAAAAAATTAACCAAATCCTGCGCCGCCAAAAAGCCGCCGATAATAGTGGCTATCGGGCCTTCAAACATCACTAAAGGAAATAACAGGTAATACTTATAAAAAGTCAGGATGGATAAAATTTGCGCGGCAGTTAAATTCATAGATAGCTTTATTGTAGCAGAAAATAATAAACCGGCAAAATAACTTTGCCGGTTTTTATTTTTGTACCTTGAATTACAAAATAGACAGAATATCACTTTTTGTCATTCCCGCGAAGGCGGGCATCCAGAATTTCTTTAACACAGACGAGATTTCCGCTTTCGCGGGAATGACAGATGCGGGTATTTCGTGATTCAAGGTTTTGTACTATGATTGATTGATATGGATAATAAAAATATACAAATAGCCTGGGTCGGCAAACACTTTGGCGAAGAACCGCCGCTCGTCGGTAACAACCGGCAGGGCGCCGGTGGAATCTTTTTTTCCGGCTGCAATTTGCGCTGCGTTTTTTGCCAAAACTGGCAAATCTCACAAGGGGGTATGGGTAAAAAATACAGCGTTGGCGAGCTGGCGGAAATGATGCTGCAAATGCAGGCAAATGGGGCGATAAATATTGACTTGGTTACGCCTACGATCTGGTGGCGGGAAATAAAAGACGCTTTAATGCTCGCTAAAAGCCGCGGCCTTAATTTGCCGATAGTTTGGAATTCCAACGCTTACGAACACGCGGCAATTTTAAAGCAACTGGAGGGGCTGGTTGATATCTATTTGCCGGATTTTAAATATGGCGATGATGAAGCGGCGGTTAAATATTCCCGCGCCCATAACTATACTGCTGTCGCCCGGGCGGCTATCAAAGAAATGCTGCGCCAAACTGGAATCCTGCAAATTAACCAGCAGGGCATCGCAGTCCGCGGCGTTTTAGTCCGCCATCTGATTTTGCCAAATAACATTAATAACAGCCTGCGCGCTTTGGAAATATTAAAAGCCATGGAGCCGCGCCTGCCGATAAGCTTAATGCGCCAGTATTATCCCCTGCATCAGGCGAAACTTTTTCCTGAAATCAACAGGATGGTAACGGATAAAGAGTTTAACCGGGTGTTTGACCGGATGTGGGAATTGGGATTTACCGACGGTTGGGCTCAGGACAACAATAGCGAAAAAAATTTTGTGCCGGACTTTACACGCCCCAACCCTTTTGCTTCTATAAATAATATATAAAAAAAATTTATTCACAATTTGTTGTTTTGACTAATTTTTTTTTGTTCTGTATAGTAATATTAAATATTTTAACAGCATTTTATCTTCTGTTCCTTTGTAGCTCAAATGGCTAACCGCCGTATTCTGGGATAGTTCAGTGGTAGAACGCCGCGCTGTTAACGCGGATGTCGCTGGTTCGAATCCAGCTCCCAGAGCCAAAAAAAACAATCCATCACATAAACGGATTGTTTTTATTGTGAACAAAAAAATTTTATTTGACATTTTAGGTATTCTACTTTATGCTTATATTAATAAACGAATAGCTGCGTGTGGCGGCTATTTTTTTCTAAAATTTTATGGAAATTAGAAATATTGCCATTATCGCCCATGTTGACCACGGCAAAACCCGCCTGACTGACGCGCTGATGCGCCAGACCGGCATGATTCAAGATGATTCCGTCAGCATGGATTCTAATGCCTTGGAGCGCGAACGTGGCATCACCATTTACTCAAAAAATACCTCTATTTTTTATAAGGGCACAAAAATTAATATCGTGGACACGCCCGGACATGCCGACTTTGGCAGCGAGGTGGAACGGGTCTTGCGCTCAATTGATTCGGTATTGCTGATAGTTGACGCGCAGGAAGGACCGATGCCGCAAACTAAATTTGTCCTGAAAAAATCGCTGGAATTGGGATTGAATCCTATTGTCGTGATTAATAAAATTGATAAGCCGGCGGCCAGGCCGGAATGGACGCATGAGCAGGTCTTGGAATTATTTATGGATTTAGGGGCAAATGACGAACAACTTAATTTCACTACCGTTTACGCGATAGCGAAAGACGGCATCGCAAAAATGAAGCTGGAGGACGAATCACAGAACTTAACTCCTCTGCTGGACGTGATTTTAAAAAAAGTTCCGGCGGCTAAAGTGGACACTGCCCTGCCGTTTGCCTTCCAGCCTTTCAATTTGGCTTATGATAATTATCTTGGCCGTTTAGGCATCGGGCGCGTTTACCAAGGCAAAATAAAAACCGGGGATAAAGTTTTTATTAAAAAACAATCCGGTGAAATTATTGCCGGCGCCATAACCAAGTTATTTACCTTTGAAGGATTAAACCGCAAAGAGGTGGCGGAAGCGGCCGCAGGCGACATTATTATGCTGGCCGGTTTGCCGGATATTTATATCGGCGACACCGTCTGCGCTGATAAAGGGCAGGAACTTTTACCGGCGATTAAAATTGATGAACCGACTATTTCCTTAAATTTTTTAGTCAATAACTCCCCGTTTGCCGGACGCGAAGGAAAATTTGTCACTAACCGCCAGATAAAAGAGAGGTTGGAAAAAGAGCTGGAGGTTAATGTGGGCTTAAAAATTGACTTTACGCCGGTAGAGTATTACAAAGTTTACGGGCGCGGCGAATTGCATATAGCTATTTTATTGGAAAACATGCGCCGGGAGGGCTTTGAACTGCAGGTATCCCAGCCGCAGGTTATTATCAAAGAAATTGATGGAGTTAAAAGCGAACCGTTTGAAGAAATTACGATTGATGTGCCGGCGGAATACCAGGGCGCGGTAATGGAAAAAATAGCTAAACGCAAAGGGAGAATGACGGAAATGCAACCGGAGCAAAACCATACCCGCCTGATTTATGAAATGCCGACCAGAGGTTTGCTTGGCTATCGCGGTGAATTCGTGGTTGATACGCGCGGCGAGGGTATTCTCTGCAGCCGCTTTATCGGCTTTCAAAAATATGCCGGCGAAATGGAACACCGCAATTTTGGATCAATGGTGTCCATGGCTGCTGGAAAAGCCTTGGCTTTCTCCTTATGGAATTTGCAAGAACGCGGCATGCTTTACATTCATCCAAACGTTGAAGTTTATGAAGGTATGGTTATCGGCAATGTGGCGAAAGGCAATGATCTTACGGTAAATCCGACTAAAGGCAAGCAGTTGACTAATATGCGCTCCAAGTCTTCCGACGACGCGATTTTATTAACGCCGCCGCTGGAATTAACGCTGGAGCGGGGATTGGAAATAATGGCTGAAGATGAATATCTGGAAATTACGCCGAAAAGCATCCGCCTGCGCAAACAATTATTAACGGAAAATGAACGTGTCCGCGCCGGAAGAAAAAAATAAATTTTGCATAAAAAAAGCCATTTAAATAATGGCGTTTTTTTATTTTCCCTGTCAGCCGCCTGCCGCGCGCGAAGTTCTCAGATAGAAGACAAACTTTATCAATCCCTATAAACATTTTTATTTTAGATGTTGATGTTTAAGATGCCGCCAAACATACAATCCCACCACGAATAAAATCACTACCCCAACCGCCAAATCAAAACTTTCCAATTTCACCCGAATCATCTGCCAATTATTGCCAAGTTGCATCCCCAGCCAGGCAAACAGCGCGCACCAGGGCAAAGCGCCGGCAAAAGTAAAAAAAGAAAATTTTTTAATGTCCATTTGGGCAATGCCGGCGGGAAAAGAAATATAAGTGCGGATAATCGGCAGGAGCCGCCCGAAGAATACCGTCCAATCGCCGTATTTAACAAACCAACGGTCCGCTAGATCCAAATCACGGGAAGAAATAGAAATATATTGGCCATATTTTTCCAATAACGGACGGCCGCCGCGGGCGCCAATGTAATAAGCTAATAATGACCCCGCGAGATTCGCGGCAGCGCCAACCAAAACTACCAGCCAAAAATTAAATTTTCCGGCAGACACTAAAAATCCGGCAAACGGCATAATTGCCTCTGATGGCGCCGGTATGCCGCAACTTTCCGCGAGCATCAATAAAAAAATTCCGGTGTAATCGGAGGCTCCGATGATATATACAATAGCATCAATTAAAGCGGTAAGCATATTTGTAGCCATCTCATTATACCAATTATAATAAAAAAAAATTTTTCTGCCAAATTGGCTATTTTTTCTTTATATTTCCATTTGTTATAAAAATAGCTATAATAAAGCCATGAATTTCATTTCCCTGTTAAAAATTTCTTTGACTGTTTTTAGGTCCAACCGCCGCCGGGCATTTTTAACTATTTTAGGCATTATTATCGGCGTAGCGGCGGTAATTATCGTCATGTCAGTGGGCGCCGGAGCTCAAAGCCTTATCTTTAACCAGATTACTTCGGTTGGGTCAAATTTAATCGGCGTTCTGCCGGGTTACAGCGATCAAAACGGCCCGCCGGCTTCAGTGTACGGTGTAACCGTAACCACTCTCAAAGAAGAGGATGCGGCCGCCATTGCCAAAATTAAAGAGGTAATAGCAGCCACCGCTTATGTTCGCGGCGTAGAAACTGCGCAATGGCAAAACCAAAAAATAGATGCTACTTACGTCGGCACTACCGCTGATTATCTGGAGGTAGAGTCAACGGCGGTAATTCAAGGCGTATTTTTTGATGAAAATACTGACAGAAACTTGGCGCGCGTGGTTGTGCTCGGCTGGCAAGCGGCCAAAGACTTATTTGGCGAAGAAAATCCTATCGGCCAGAGAATAAAAATAAAACAGGAGAGTTTTCGAGTTATTGGCGTTATGGAAAAGCGCGGCGTGGAAGCTTTTCAAAACCAGGACAGCTTAATCTTTATTCCCCTGCAGACCGCCCAAAAAATTATGCTGGGGATCAACCACGTGAGTATGGTAAGAGCCAAGGTAAAAAATAACGAGGATATTGACAGTACGGTGGCGCAAATCAGATTACTGTTGCGCGACCGCCACAAAATTGCCGAAAATAAAGAGGATGACTTTACGGTACGGGCGGCGACCCAAGCGCTAGATGCTTTAAAAACAGTGACTGACGCTTTAAAATTTTTCTTAAGCGCCATTGCCGCCATTTCCCTGTTAGTGGGAGGCGTTGGCATTATGAACATCATGCTGGTCGCAGTCAATGAGCGCATCCGGGAAATCGGCCTGCGCAAGTCCGTTGGCGCCACTTCCAGTAATATTCAAATGCAATTTCTACTGGAAGCTATAATTTTAACAGTCATTGGTGGCATTATCGGCATTATATTGGGAGCAATTTTTTCCGCTATGGTAGCTTTGATAGCCAAATATTTAGGATACTCCTGGGATCTATCCATCAGCTTTGGCTCAATCGCTTTAAGTGTCGGCGTTTCTGGCATCGTGGGCATGGTCTTTGGCTGGTATCCGGCGCATAAAGCGGCTAAACTGGATCCGGTCGCGTCCTTACGTTATGAATAATATAAAAATGCCAAAGTCCAAATGTAAAATTATTCCAAATCAATATCAAATAAATAAATATTAAATGAGCATCTTTAAATCCCTTAAAATTGCCTATCAATCTCTCAACAGGCATAAAGTCAGGTCGGCGCTGACCGTTTTAGGCTTGACCATTGGTATTGTGGCGATTATTTTTGTGCTTAATTTAGGGCAGGGAATAAAAAACTTGATTTTAAAACAGGTTGAAGTTTTCGGCAGTGATTATATTGATATAGAAATCAAAGTGCCGTCAACTTCAAAAAATTCCACCGCTAACGCGGCCGGCATCGCCCAGGGGATTTCCGTTACCACTTTAAAAATGGAAGATGCGGAAGCAATTTCTAAACACCCTAATATCCGTGATTATTATGCCGGCATTTTCGGGCAGGAGATAGCTAGTTTTGGCCGGGAAAATAAAACCGCCATGATTTGGGGCGTATCCGCCAATTTTTTTGATTTATTCAAAGCGCAAGTGGAATACGGCCGGCCATTTTTCCCTGATGAAGACGCGGGGCAGGCGCGGGTGGTGGTTATCGGCCGTGGATTAAAAGACGACTTGTTTGGCGAACGGGACGCGGTCGGCGAATATTTAAAAGTGGGAGATAAAAATTTTCGCGTAGTCGGCGTGATGGAACGGCAAAGCGCCGGTATGTTTTTGGATATGGACAGCACTATTTTTATGCCGCTGAAAACTTTACAGAAACAGGTAATGGGCATTGATCATATTCAATTCATCATTGCTTATTTAAAAAATCCCCAACTCGCGGCCGCGACTGCCGCGGATGTAACTGATATTATGCGCGAACAGCATAATATAACTGACTCGCAAAAAGATGACTTTGCCGTTACCACTATGGAGGAAGCAATGAGTATGGTGGATACTGTTACTGGCGCAATTAGTTTGTTATTAATTGCCATTGCTGCCATTTCGCTCTTGGTGGGAGGAGTGGGAATTATGAATATTATGTATGTGTCAGTAAGCGAACGCACCTATGAAATTGGATTGCGCAAAGCGGTTGGCGCGACCGGCAGCAATATTTTGTGGCAATTTTTATGGGAAGCTCTGCTCTTAACTTTCGGCGCGGGAATAATCGGGATTATTATTGGCGAATCCTTAAGCTATGTTGTTGTGATAGCCGCCCAAGTGCTTGGTTTTGACTGGGGCTTTAACGTATCCCTAACCGGCCTGTTTTTGGGCGTTGGCTTTTCCATGGCGACTGGATTGATCTTTGGCATTTATCCGGCACGTAAAGCCTCACGTCTTGAACCGGTAGAAGCTTTGAGGCAAGAGTAAAATGACGAAATATTGACAATTACATTATTTTGAATAAAATTATACATAACATAGTCCTTTTACAATAAATCCAAAATTTTAACTGCCAAGTATCGCGGCGGGTTGCCGAATAAATCTTAGGTTAAAGGAGAAAAAACATGCACTGGTTAAAACGAAGACTACTGGCAACAATAAGATCTATTTTAGCGTTATGCGGGCACATATTTGAATTTAAATACGAATGCGAAGAAAGCCTCGAAAAAATTAAAGAGCTTTGTAAATGCCTGCCGGATTTTGCTGATTTTCAAGAAGAGCTGGGGCAGATACTAAAAAAATCGGGGACTATAATTAGCGGGCATTTTGCCATGTGGAATAAAAAGCACGCTAAATATTTTTTGCGGTTAAGCAAAATCATTAGCAAATCTTCGTTTCAAGTACCGATAGCCACGGAATTTATGAAAAAATTGCGAGAAGTAGTTGAGATCAATAAAATTGATGCGTTCTTTGCTCCAGATGCGGGAGGCGCAAGTTTCATTGCTTACCAAATGCAGAATATATTAGAGAAAGAGGGGGTTCAAACTGCGCTCTATATATCTCGCACGAATGAAGAAAGGCTCCCTACTTGTAATACCATTATTTTTTGCGAAAAACCTAAACAAAAAATTGTTATCGTGGTTGATTATTATTACCCGGACAATTTAGAACCTCTCCTGAAAGCAGTGAAAGAAAAGGGGCATGAGGTAGCGGCAATTATCGCCTTTGCCATCAATGCCGGATCTAGTAAAATCAAGGAGATCGGCGGCGAGCAAGTACCTTGCATTATTATGTGCGAATGGGATGATTCCGGGTATGAATGGGATAAAAACAGCTGCCCGCTTTGTCAAGCGGAAAAAAATAAATGGGAAATAAATCCTAGGTTATTTCCTGTTTGGAAATTAAATTGAACTTTTTAAGAATACAAAACATCAAAGCGAAGTTTGCTACACTTCGCTTTTTTAATTAAGCGGCATTTCATTCTACATTCTTAATTTATTTCACGAGCCCCTTCTTTCTTCTTTCCTGTACCGCCTCATCACTGACAATACGGCCGTCTTTCAATAAAATAATGCGCTCGGCATACTCTGCCGTATAGCG
>Ga0172368_10004453_pt1 | contig 16229 bp, 13 predicted proteins | sample Lak11m_FD_114540 | JGI IMG/M metagenome (GOLD analysis project Ga0172368, IMG submission 114540) | Freshwater microbial communities from Kabuno Bay, South-Kivu, Congo - kab_022012_11m | ecosystem: Environmental > Aquatic > Freshwater > Lake | place: Democratic Republic of the Congo: South-Kivu...
GGCAGATCGGGGCGCAGGACCGCGGCGAGCAGTGCCAGCGGCAGAGGGAAATCAGCCCACAGGCGGCGTGTCGGCAGGCAAAAGAGGAGCAGTCGGCTCCTTCATGAATAATCCGGGCTAGAGATTTTTCAGACCATCCTTTTGGGCAGAGAGAAGTCATTCGATGCCTCCCGAAAGAAGCATCGCCACATTCTCCGCAATCCGTCCCTCCAGCACCCGCGCCTCCGCATTCAGCGCTTCCAATTCCTCGTTCAGCTCCTCCAGCCGTTCCTTGAAGTCGAATTCGTCCGCTTCCCGCTCGGCCACGCCCACGTAGCGGCCGGGGTTGAGGCTCCAGCCTTGCGCTTCGATCTCCGCCAGGGTGGCGGCTTTGCAGAGGCCGGGGACGTCGGCATAGTGGCCGGCGGGGAAGGCGGCCTGCAGTTGGGCGGCGCTGCCGTTGGCGGTTTCCGGGGCTTCGCCGCGGTAGAGGCGGACGATGTTGGCGAGGAATTCGAGCTGTTCGTCGGTGAACTCGCGGTGGGCGCGGTCGACCTGGGTGAAGATGTGGCGGGCGTCGATGAAGAGGACGGTGTTGCCACGCGGGGCGCCGTATTTGCCCTTGTCGAAGAACCACAGCGTGCAGGGGAGGGTGACGGTGTAGAAGAAGTTGGAGCCGATGGCGATCATCACGTCCACCACCTGCAGCTTAATGAGTTTTTGACGGATCTCCATCTCCGTGCCGCGGGCGTCGGCGGCGGAGTTGGCCATGACGAAGCCGGCGCGCCCCTGCGAATTGAGCGCCGAGTAAAACTCCTGAATCCAGATGTAGTTGCCGTTGTCGGTGGTGGGCAGGCCCAGGCGGTAGCGCGGGTCGTCCTTGATCTTCTCCTTGTCGATGCCGCTGACGTTGAAGGGCGGATTGGCGAGGACGAAATCGAAGCGCCCGCGGCAGTCGTGCACGTTCTCATAATAGGTATTCGCTGCCTGTATATCGCCCGACAGGCCGTGCACCGCCAGGTTCATCTTGCACAGGCGCACCGTCTCCGCGGTCTTCTCCTGGCCGTAGATGGCGATCTCCGCGTTCGGGTTGCGGCGGTGGTTCTCCACGAAGCGGGCGCTCTGCACGAACATGCCGCCCGACCCGCAGGCCGGGTCGAGGATGTAGCCGTGGAACGGTTCCAGGATCTCCACGATGAGCTTGACCAGCGAGGGGGGGGTGAAGAACTCGCCGCCCTTCTGCCCCTCGCTCATGGCGAACTTGCCGAGGAAATACTCGTAAATTTTGCCGAAGGCGTCGCCTTCGATATCCATGGGGATGGCGGCAAAGCCCTTCAGCAGCGCAATCAGCGTGTCGTTATTCAGCCGTTTGTAGTCTTTGGGCAGCACGTCACTGAGGCTCTCGTTCTCCGCCTCGATCGCCTTCATGGCATCGTTGACCGCCTTGCCGATATCCTCGCCCTCTTTCAAGTGCTGCAGGTACGAGTACCGCGCCATCTCCGGCAGGTAGAGTATCCCGCGCGCCTGGTAATCCGCCTTGCCGATCCCCTTGCGGCCCCCCGCCTGCTGTGCGTGCGCCTCCAGCTCGGTTTGCGCTTGCGCGAATTTCGCGTCGGCAAAGCGCAGAAAAATCAACCCCAACACGGGGACGGAATACTCCGATGACTTCAACTCCGAATTCGCCCGCAGGGCATCGGCTGATTCCCACAGCCGCTTCTCAAGGTCCGTGTGGTTGCCCGCCATGTTGCTGTATCCTACCTTTACGTTTTCATTCCTCACGGGTCGGTCGCTTTCCTGCTATAAGTGAAAGCCGATAACAGATCGCGTCCTGCGATCGGGGGCGCCGACATCGTGTCGGCGCGTGGGGTATGGTGGGCTTACCTATCCCAGGGGTTTCGCCCCGATTGCTTCGGGGTAAACCTTCGCTTCACTCCTGGCTATTGACTTCCACCCTTTCAGGGTGATATTCCGCATCCATGCGGAATGGGGGTGAGTTGGTGGGCTTGCCTCCACAGGGCCGCGCGACCTTCCGCGTTCTAGGTTTCATCCTGGGCTGGCGAATGGCAGCCTTGCAGGCTGCGGGGGCCCGTCTTTCCTCGGAATGGGGAGTGTGATAAGATAGGCATGCGTTTATCGCCATTTTCACCGACTTCGTCCTGCGCGCGGGGGCCAGGAGATTGATGGCCAGTTCAGCAGCACATTCCGGAGACACAGCGGTCGATGCCGTTCAACCACGGGCGACGTGGCGGCATGCCTGTTACCTGTTGTGGGCGTTGATGCAGCGAGATGTGAAGGCGCGGTATCGCCGCTCGATGCTGGGGCCGGCGTGGGCGATTATCCAGCCGCTGGTCTACATGGTGGTCTTCACGCTGTTGCGCGGGGTGGTGAAGGTGGACGCGGGCGGGATTCCCTACCCGATCTTCACGTTCGCCGCACTGGTGCCGTGGGCGTTTTTTACCAATGCGGTGACCGCGGCCGCCCCCAGCGTGATCGGGAATGCCAGCGTCATTAAGAAGGTCGGGGTGCCGCGCGAGATTTTTCCGCTGGTGGCGGTGCTGACCGGCCTGTTTGACCTGCTGATGTCGGGCGCCATCCTGGCGGGGTTGATGGTGTATTATCGCATCACGGTGGGCTGGGCGCTGCTGTGGCTGCCGGTGCTGATCGCGCTCACCGCGCTGTTTGCCTTCGGGCTGGGGATGATCTTCGCCGCCTTCGGCACGTTCAAGCGCGACCTGGTGATGGCGGCGCCGTTTCTGATGCAGTTCCTGCTCTTCATTTCTCCCGTCATTTATCCGATGAATCAAGTGCCGGAGCGCTGGCGGGCGCTGTATCAACTGAACCCGATGGCGGGGTTGATCGAGGGATTCCGCAACGTGTTGCTGCACGCGCAGGCGCCGGCATTGGGGCCGCTGGCCTGGTCCTGCGCGGGGATCGCGGTGGTGCTGCTGCTGGCGTGGCCGCTGTTTCGGTGGACATCGCAATATTTCGCGGACGTGTTGTGATTGGGAAGGTTGGAAGGTTGGAAGGTTGGAAGGTTGGAAGGTTGGAAGGTTGGAAGGTTGGAAGGTTGGAAGATTGGAAGGTTGGAAGGTTGGGAGGTTGGGAGATTGGGAGATTGGAAGGTTGGAAGGTTGGAAGATTGGAAGACTGGGGGGTTGGGAGACGGGCGTTATAAGAGAGGTGGCCTCGGTACGGCATGGACGCTGTGGAAAGAGGCGATGGGGTTTGCCTGCCTACTCGACCACCGGACCGGGCGTTGTGATCTACACATTGTTTGACGTGACATGCTTCGACACTTTTCCGTATAACACCGGGCGGCTTCGCCGCAACCAAACACAAAACTGCGCCTTGTGGCGAGAAATTCAGCATTAGTAATACAGATGACCGACGACATCGTTATTCGAGCTGAACACTTGTGGAAACGGTACGGCTTGCCGCTGGCCCCGGCGCTGCGCCATGCCTGGCAGCGCTTGCGCGGGCGCACGGGCGACGATGGGCCGTGGGCGATCCGCGACCTGTCGCTGGAGGTGCGCCGGGGCGAGACGCTGGGCGTCATCGGCCGCAACGGGGCGGGCAAGAGCACGCTGCTGAAGGTGCTGGCGGGGGTTTCCCCGGCCACCCGCGGCCGCGTGCAGGTGTGCGGCCGCATCTTCCCGATGATCGAATTGAATGCCGGGCTGCATCCGGAGCTGACCGGCCGGGAAAATGTCTACCTGCTGGGCGCGGTGATGGGCCTGTCGACGCGCGAGGTGAAGCTGCTGCTGCCGGAGATCGAAACCTTCTGTGAGCTGGAGGAATGGTTCGACCGCCCGGTGCGCATGTATTCCAGCGGCATGCTGGCGCGGCTGGGCTTCGCGGTGGCGGTGAACGTGGACGCCGACGTGCTGCTGATCGACGAGGTGCTGGCGGTCGGCGACATCACCTTTCAGCGCAAGTGCTTCGACCGCATCGAGCGTCTGCACAACTCCGGGAAGACCGTGATCTTCGTCTCGCACAGCATTCGCCAGGTCGAGCGGCTGTGCGACCGCGCGCTGTTGATGGAGCGCGGCGCGCCGGTAGCGTGCGGGGAGACCGTTGACGTCATCTCGGCGTATTACCAGGCGGCCAATCTGCATATTGTGGAGACCACCGCTCCGAACGGCGAGACGGTGCGACTGCTGCAGGAGCAGGTGGAAGATGCGCTGGTGGAAATCCTGGCGATTCGCTATGTGACGGACAGCGGGGAGGACGCGACGACCTTCCACACCGGCGACCCCATCACGATTGTGGTGGATTACCGCGCCCGGGAGCCGGTGGCGCAGGCGAATATCGGCATGGCGATCTTTACGGTCGATTCCTTCTTCGTGTCCGGCGTGACCAATGACAACGATCCCACCCCCATGCCACTGGCGGGCGACGGCTCGTTCTGCTGCCGCATCAGCAAGTTGCCGCTGCTCTCCGGCATGTATTCCGTCAAGCTGAAGATTCGCAGCACGAGTGGCGCCGTCATTGGCGGGGGGTCGTGCCTTTCCACCTTCACGGTACTGGTGCCGGGGGAAATCCGTCTGAATTCGGATTACGGCCTGGTATACCTGGAGGCGCAGTGGGCCGCCGACTCGCCCTCCGTGTTATGAGCGTCATCACTGAATTCGCATGCAGAAGACCGATCTCGATAATTTGATGCGGGCATATTACACCGACTATTACCGGACCCAGCTCGGTTTGCCGGACGCGGCAGGACGCGCCGAATCCCGTCTGCACGAAGCGGAGCACATCGACCGAACCATCGATGAGGTGGAGCGCTGGGCAAATCACCGGTTCGGCGTGGGCCAGAAGGTGTTGATCGTCGGCGGGGGCACCGGCGCGGAGTTTATCGCCTTCAACCGTCGCGGATGCGAGACGCACGCGGTGGAGCCCAACCCGCAGGCGGTGGAGATCGCCCGGGAGCAAGCGCTTTATCATGGATACGATCCGGCCACATTTTTACAGGGAGTCGGCGAGCAGTTGCCGTATGCGGACAACTCCTTCGATTTCGTCTGGTGCTTCACCGTGCTGGAACACGTGCAGAATGTCGAGCAGTGCATCACAGAGATGATCCGGGTGGTGAAGCCGGGGCACCGCATTTTTCTCGCCACGCCGGATTACCGGCAGTTTTATGAGAAACATTATAAAATGATGCTGCCCCTCTTCCTGCCCCGCTGGATGCAGAAGTGCTGGCTGGCGTGGAAGCGGCGGCCGACGGGGTTTATCGATACCTTGCAATTCGTAAACAGCCGCACACTCACGAATCTCTTTCAGCAGCAACCGGTGGTGGCCAGTTTTGTAATCCCCCCCTGGCCGCGTGCCTGGCTGCAGGAGCGCGGCCTGCATTACCGGCTCATCTTCTGGCTGGCCCGGCGACACAGCATCCAGCACTTTCAGAACTGGCTCCTGCTGAAATTGGAGGCGCCGGAGTGACGCAAGTCCGCCCCGTTGTCGAACGCGAAGTGATTAACGGGCGCCTGGCCTATTACCGGCAGCAGGCGACGCCGGGGTTTTGGGATGAGCACTGGCAGCACAGCCTGTCGGTCGAGTATTATGCCGCTGCCGAGCGTGGTGAATTAGGGACGTTTACAGATATCTTCACCCGCCGGCTGCCGCACGACGGGCCGATTCTGGAAGGCGGCTGCGGGCTGGCACAGCATGTCGTCGCCCTGCGGGCGCGTGGGTATGATGCCGAAGGCGTGGAGTGGGCGCCGGCGACGGTGGAGACCGTGCGCGCGCGTTATCCCGACCTGCCGGTACGCGCGGGGGATGTGACGGCGCTGGATGTCCCGGATCACTACTACGCCGCGTATCTCTCGCTGGGCGTCATCGAACACCGGGAGGAGGGACCGGCACCTTTTCTGCGGGAGGCGTTTCGCATCCTGCGGCCGGGCGGGGTGTTGCTGGTGTCGGTGCCGTATTTCCACGCGCTGCGGCGGTTGAAGGCGCGACTGGGGATGTATCGCCGCCGCCTGACCGGTTATGAATTTTACCAGTACGCCTTCACGCAGACGGAACTCGCCGAGATGCTGCAGCAGGCCGGATTCCGCGTGCAGGAGTACCTGCCGTATGACGGTTACAAGGGAATCAAGGATGAGATACCGCTGGCAAAGTACCTGATTCCCCGGCTGCAGCGCGTGCCGCGCCTCGGATGGCGGTTCGCGCGCTGGCTGGCACACGCGCCGCTGGGCCACATGCTGATGATTGCGGCCGTGAAACCGGAGGACGAGCACGGTGATCACAACTTGTAATGAGCACCGATATCACGTATTATTTTGACATGCGTAGCCGGATGCCGCCATCGTCGAATAATGCAAGCCAGCGCATGTTTCCGCGGGAAAAGCCCGGCAGCCACGGCACGCGCATCCCGGAGACCGCCACTCCCGCAGTGCAATTGGTCGTGAATGTCGACGATCTCGGTTTGCACCCCGCCGTCCTCCGTGCCGTCCTCCGCGCGCATGCGGCGGGGGTGGTGACGTCCGCCAGCCTGCAAACCAACATGCCATATGCCGAGGAGGCCATGCACGCCACACGGGAACTCCCCGGACTGGGTATCGGCGTCCATTTGAATGTGCTGCGCGGCCGTCCGGTACTCCCAACCGCCGACGTATCCACGCTGTTGAACGCGAAAGGATTTTTCCCGGGGCGATATGCCTCGGTGGTGATGCGCCTGCTGGCGGGCCGGCTGCGGCTGGACGAGGTGGAGCGCGAATGGGCGGCGCAAATCGAGCGCGCCCTGGCGCTTGGCGTGCAGCCGACGCACCTGGACAGCGAGAAACACCTGCATTGCTGGCCGGTGTTATTCCAGCTCACCTGCCGGCTTGCGGTCCGCTTCGGCATCCCCTGGGTGCGCCGCATTCGCGAGCCGCTGCCCGCGCGGTGGGATGGCAGCCGCCTGCGCGCCCAATTTCTCAACGCGTTGCAGCGCCGCATCCGCGAAGCGCCGGCCGGGGTACGTTTCGTCGATGTCGTGTGGGGCGTCGCACGGAACGGCACGCGGCTCAATTTCGATGGCCTGGCCGCCGACCTTGCCGCACTCCCGAACGTGCGGATCGCCGAGGTGATCTGCCATCCCGGCGACCCGCGCGCGGATGACCAGCCGCTTCCACCCGGCTGCGGCACATTGCATGCACCGGCGATGTGGTCGACCGAGCTGGAACGCCTGCTCGCGCCCGATGCTCTGGCGTTCACGCGGCATCCGGCGGTGCGCTTGTGCCATTTCGGAGAAATTGCCATGGCAAATCCCGAGAATTCATATGCTTGATTCCGTATTTATCAGTGTCGTTGCCGCGATGCATAACGAACTGGAGAACGTCCAGGAGTTCTACCGGCGCGTGCATGACGTGCTGGCGTCGCTGGGACGGCCGTATGAGATTCTGCTGATCGATGATGGCTCGACGGACGGAACCCCGGCGGCGCTTCGCGAGATTGCACGCCATGATCCGGCGGTGAAGGCCATCCTATTCTCGCGCAATTTCGGGCAATGGGCGGCGATTTACGCCGGGCTGCAGTACAGTTGCGGCGACTGGGTGGTGGTGATGGACAGCGATCTGCAGCACCTGCCGGAGGAGATCCCGCAATTGCTGCAGGTGGCCCTGGAGACGAACTGCGACCTGGTCAGCGGCTGGCGCCAGCGGCGGAGAGAATCCGCATTCACCCGGCGCTTCCCCTCGATGATCGCGAACTGGGCGATTCGGAAGGCCACCGGCTGCGATGTCCACGATATGGGCGGCTTCAAATGCATTCGCGGCGTCATCGCGCGCGAGTTGCAGTTGTTCCCCGGCCAGCACCGCTTTCTCCCGGCACTGGTGCATATCCGCGGCGGATGCGTGCAGGAAACCCCCATCTCCGCCCCGCCTCGCCTGCATGGGAAATCGCACTACAGCATCAGCCGCGCCTTCGATGTCTTTTTCGATATCCTCTCCCTGCGTTTTCAGGCGCAGTACCGCTCCCGCCCACTGCAGCTCCTTGGCCGCATCGCTCTTGCCCTTTTTCTCTTCGGGATGGTCAGCATGGGCGTGGTGTTATACGATCGCTTCTTCCGCGGGATCGAGATGGGGACGCGTCCACTGTTCGTGTTGAGCGTGCTGGGAATTCTGCTGGGCATGCTCTGCCTGCTGTTGGGATTGATCACCGAGATGATTGCCGGCATTCATTACTCCATCCGCGACGTGAAACCGTATTACGTTCGAGAAGTGATTACCACAGAGATTGTCGAGAAGGAGGTCGTCCGATGACCGCCCTTTCGACATTGGAGCAGACGGTGCTGTCGCTGTATGGCGCGGCGTCCTCCGAAGTGCGCTTCCGCATTCGCACGCGCTTCCGCCTTTGCCCGTCGTCGCCCATCCTGGCCACGGCCCCCGCTGCCGGGCCGGTGCTGGATATCGGCTGCGGGTACGGGCACTTCGATTATTGCCTGGCGCTGGCGCACCCGGGGCAGGCGCTGTACGGCTGCGATCTGGACCCGGCAAAAATTGCCGTGGCGCGCGCGGCGCCGCCGCCGTCCGGCGTCGTAACGCCGTTCTTCCATCTCGGCATCCCGGAGGAGATTCCCGGCCTGCCCGCGCAACTGGCGGCCGTGCTGATTATCGACGTGCTCTACCTGATACCCCCTGAGGAACAGCAGCGTCTGCTGCAGTGGGCCGCCGCGCGGCTGGCTCCCGGCGGCCGGGTGGTGATCAAGACGCTGGACACCACGGCCGGCTGGCGCACGCGGCGCGCGCTGTGGCAGGAGTGGCTGATGGTGCACCTGCTGCGCAAAACGCACGGCGGCGCCTTCCACGCGCAACCGCCCGCGACCTACGGCGCCTGGCTGCAGGCGGCGGGATGCACGGTGGCCATCAATCCGCTGCCGCTGTTCAACCCGGCGGTGCTGCTGGTGGCGGAGCGCGTCAGGATCGATCCCCAACATGAGTGAGATGCAACCGATGAACTCGGATGATTGGCGCGACGGGTATACCGGCGGGCGCAAAGATATCCTGCATACCGATGAAGAAACCCATCGCGTGCGACTGCACACGATGGGCATCGATCGTCTGCCAACCTCGTCCGCCCTCCTCGATCTCGGGTGCGGCGACGGCAACCTGCTGGACTGGCTGCAGCGACATGGGTACGAGGATTGCCGGGGCATCGAGCCCGACGCGGCGCTGGTGGAACACAGCCCGATGCGCGAGCGCATTACCGTGGGCATCGCGCAGGAACTGCCCTGGCCGGATGCCTCGTTTGACGGCGTTATCGCCATGGCCGTGCTGCACCACCTGCCGGGTGACGCCGACCTGACGCGGACGCTGGCGGAGGTATATCGGGTGCTGCGTCCGGGCGGGTTGTTCACGTTTTGCGAACCGACACTGACCGTGGCGCGGCGCCTGCTCACCGTACTGCTGTTGAGCCCGCTGGCCGGCGCGAGCCGCTTTGCGCGCGCCAAGCGCGCCATGGTGCTGGAGGAGTGGGACACGCTGAACTGGTGGCTGTCGATCGAGCGGTCATTGCCTGACCGGGTCCGTGCCGGCGGTTTTACGGAAGTGCACATGCGGCGAGATCTGCTGAAATCCTACCTGACCGCCTGGAAGCCGGAGGGATAATGCCATGACCGAACATGCCGACATGCAGCCGGTCCGATTCACCCGCCGACAGTGGATCGTCATCGTCATCCTGGCATTGGTGGCGTTGGCCGCGCAGGTGGTGGTCTACATCGCGTATCCGTCGGAATGGGGACCGGACGGCAAGCGGTATGCCCTGGTCGGCGATAACTTCCTCTGTGCCCGCCCCTACGATCTGCTGATGGTATATGACCGCTTCTGGGCGCATCCGATCATGGCCATCGGTATCGCACGGCTGTTCCACACGGGGGCGGCGTGGACGCTCTTTCAGCAACTCCTCGTTCTCGGATTGCTGCCGCTGACCTTCATCACCATGCGCCGGTATTTCGGGTTCACCGTCGCCGTCGCCGTGACGCTGGCGTTGGCGGTGAGCGAGCCGTTCCTGTCCAGCACGCGCGTCTGGTCCTCCGAAGGCTTCTTCGGCATTATCACCTGGGCGGCACTGCTGGTCACCCTCCACGCATTCGCTAACCCGCGTGCACGGACGCTGATCGGTGCTGGCGCACTGTGCGCTTTCGCGGCGATGATCCGCCCGACCGCCGAATACTGGTTTCTCATCATTCTGGCAGGCGCCGTCCTCTCACGGATGCGCTGGAAACATCTCGGCCTCCTCTTCATCGCCTACCTGGTGCCCACGCTGCTGGTGCTGGGGGTCAATCAATATCGCTTCGGCTTCTTCCAGTATACCGAAAAGACGGGGCGCGTCCTGTTTTTCAGGGCATGGGGTTATGACAATTCGTTTCGTCCGGCGCATGGCCCGGCCAGCGAACGGCTGGTGGCCTACATGGAATCGCGCTGGCCGCTGATACGCCGACAGTACCCGAAGGATACCGCGCCGTATCCGTCATACCGCAGCATGCTGGAAGCGACCTATTCGCTCCCGATCTGGCCCTATTACCACGGCATGTATAATTTAATCGTGTCCGAGACGCGCGCCGGACTGCCCAACCGCAAGGCGGATGGCATGCTGCTAGACGCCTCCCGCGAATCATTTGCCTCCGACTGGCCGGCCTATTACCGGAAGACCATCAGCTATGGCCTCGCCAATCTGGGCATCAGCCTGCACCGTCCGCGCCAGTTTCTCACACCGCGCGCACCGAACAACCTGGTGGAACCGGACCGACCCTGGCGTTTCCAGGTGTATGGCCGGCCCGGATTCGGTCAGGACGAGCGGGAATGGGCCACGGGGTATGCCGCCGCCACCGCGCGGCTGGCCACGCTCGGCGCCGATGCGGCCACGCCGGCTCCGAGGTGGGCCCGCCGTGCGATTCCCCGCTGGCGCTTCTTACTGCCCCCGCAGGACTGGATCGTCTACCTCGGGCTGCTTGCCGGCCTCGTGGCGCTGATCCGCGCCGTGCTGACCCGCCGCGCCGCCGATGTCTGGGTGCTCGTGCTGGCGGGTATTGCCGTTTCTCATCCCTTCATCATCGCCGCATCATACGGCGAGCTGGAAATGCACAACATCCCGCTGATTCCCGTTGAACTGACACTGGCGGTGGCCGGCGTGCTGTATTGTGTGCGCGGTGTGCTATTCGGGTATGACAGGATATCTCATCAGCAGAGGCGTACGGCCGTGTCTATGCCACCAGCGGGAGATACCCTCGGGTATTCGCTGCGCCGCCAGTTTCTCGATGCCTTTTACACCGACAAGGTCGCTACGCTGGCGGTCGGCAGCCGCGTGCTCGATCTGGGAGGGAAGAAGGAACAGAAGCGCGGCCTTTTCAACATCGATCAATTCAACCTCGGTGTCACCTACGTGAATATCGCACCGGAGACACACCCGGATGTGCTGGCCGACGCCGCGTGTTTACCCTTCACCGACGCGAGCTTCGATGCCATCATCTGCTCGGAGCTGCTGGAGCATGTGCCCGACCCGCCGGCGGTGCTGCGTGAAGCCGCGCGGGTGTTGAAACCGGGCGGCACGCTGTTGCTGTGCGTGCCGTTTCTGATGCGGATTCACGGCGACCCGTATGATTTCGGGCGTTACACCGATACCTACTGGCGGCAACAGTTGGCTGCCTGCGGGTTCGGCGACCCGACCATCGAAAAGCAGGGGCTCTTCAGCAGCGTGATGGCGGAGATGTTTCGCGGTCATGTCCGGCAGATGGCGCAGGATGGCCGGCTGCGCAGTCCGCTCGCACGCCGCGCGCTGGTACGCCTGGCGATCTGGGCATGCCGGCAGGCCTACCGGCGCGATACCAACGCTACCGGGAATCATCCCTTTTACGCGAGTTATACGACCGGATTCGGCATCGTTGCACGTAAAGTCGATCACCACACCACGTAGAGGTTTTATGCTGCCGAAGGTTTATCTCATCAATGACGATCAAGCGAACTGGGCCTTGGCTGACGACTGGCGGTTGACCGCCGGCGCGCTCGACGGCGCCGTTGACTTCACCTCGTTGGAGGCTGCCGATGTGGTGCAAGCCATCTGGTGGGAAGAACTCCCCCGCCTCTCCGATGCGGTACTTGCCGGCAAGCGTATTGTCTGCCTGGTCTCCGGCGAGCCGTATCGCTATATGACCGTTCCGGGCTTCCGCCGTATGATCCCTCGCGTCGGGTTGTGGATCGGACAAACGCGACAAGCGATGGAGGAACTGGCGGGATTGGGTCTGCGCGCGGCGTATATCCCCTACGCGGTCGATACCGGCATCTTCCGGCCGTTGCCCGCCGACGACCCGCACATCCGCGACCTGCGCGAGCAGTGGGGTATTCCTTCCGACCGCTACCTGATCGGCAACTTTCACCGTGACAGTGAGGGAGGCGACCTGTACAGCCCCAAACTGGTCAAGGGGCCGGATATCTTTGCCGAGATCTTGCGCGAGCTGCAGGCACAGGGATTGCCGATTCATGCCGTGCTGGCCGGCCCACGCCGGCACTGGTTGCGGGGGCGATTACGCGAACTCGACATTCCCTTCACCTTCGTGGGGGAAGAGGTCGAGGGAGACGACTTTCCCGCCAACGCGTTGCCCCAAGATACCATCAACACCCTTTATAATCTACTCGACCTGTATGTCATCAGCAGTCGCAGCGAGGGAGGACCGCGCTCGACCCTGGAGGCGGCTGCCGCCCGTTGCAAGGTGGTCAGCAGCCGCGTCGGCATCTCACTCGATCTGCTGGAACCGGCCGGCCTGTATTCCGCGGCGGATGAAGCGGTGGCGATCATCGCCGCCGACATTACGGAGCACCGGCTGGCGGACACCCTCGATGCCCAGTATCAACGCGTGCAGGATCATCACCGACCGGAGACCGTCGCCCCGTTGTGGCGCGCGTTATACGCCGGGCTGGAGCTGCCCGCCTATACGCCGGCGCCGCCCACGCCGCCCGCGACCCCCAGCCTGTTCACCTGGTTCCGGCGGCGGATTGGACCGAGGCTCACGGTATCGATCTGGCAGCACTTTTTCAAACCGCCCTACGGGGGAGGCAATCAATTTCTGCTCGCGCTGCGTAAGGCGCTGTTGCGGAAGGGCGTGGCGGTGAAGGCCAACGTGCTGGGCGGCGGCATCGATGTCTACCTGCTGAACGCCGTGCATTTCGACGTGAAACGCTTCACGGCATACCGGCAGCGGCATCGCCTGCGCGTGGTGCATCGCATCGACGGCCCCATCTCGCTCATCCGCGGCAAAGATAAGGAGCTGGATGATTTGACCTACCGGCTCAACGCGGAGTTCGCCAACGCCACCGTCATCCAATCCGCATGGACCTACCGGCGCATTGTCGACTTCGGGCATCAACCGGTGAGCGCGTCGATTATCCATAATGCCGTTGACCCGGACATTTTTCATCGACAAGACCGCGTGCCGTTCAATCCCAAGCGCAAGATACGCCTCATCTCCAGCAGTTGGTCGAATAATGCCCGCAAAGGAGGGCCGATCTATAAATGGATCGAAGATCATCTGGATTGGGATCGGTTCGAGTATACCTTTGTCGGGCGCGCCTCCGAGCCGTTCGACCATATCCGGCTGATCGACCCGGTGCCCTCGGAGGAGCTGGCCGATCTGCTCCGCCAGCATGATATTTATATCACCGCCAGCCAGAACGACCCCTGCTCCAACGCGGTGATCGAGGCGCTGGCCTGCGGCCTGCCCGTACTCTATATGAACGACGGCGGGCACCCGGAGCTGGTGGGCGCCGGCGGCCTGCCCTTCACCGAACACGAGGAGATTCTGCCGCAGTTGGACCGGCTGGTCGAGCATTATGAGATGTTCCAACACCTCATCACCGTCAATTCGCTGGACGACGTCGCCGAGAAGTACCTGACTTTACTCCGGGAGGCCGCGGGATGACGCTGCGCCTCATCCTATTCTTTACGTCCGGCATCTCGTTGCAGACCTGGGAAAGCCAGGGGATGTTCGACCGTGAAGTGGCCCTGTATCGTCGGCTGCAGGCGCGCGGCGTGCATGTGAGTTTCGTCACCTATGGCAATGCGGATGATTTGCAATTTCAGGATCGCCTGCCCGGTATCGACATATTGTGCAACCGCTTCGGGTGGCCGTTGCGGACCTACGGTCGCTGGCTCAAGGTTATGTATGCGCCCATGCTGGCGCGTGCTCATGTCATCAAAACCAATCAGATCAGTGGCGCCGATATCGCCTTGAGCGCGGCACAGTGGTGGCGCAAACCTCTCGTCACGCGTTGCGGCTATCTGTGGTCGGAAACCATGAAGCACTGGTTTGGGGCAGATACCGACAAAGCGCGCGCCGCCTTGCTGCTGGAAGCGCGCGTCTTTTGCGCGGCACGGCGCGTTGTCGTGACGACTTCGCAAATGGCGGCGGAGCTGGCCCAGCGCCTGCCGGAGATCGCCGGAAAAACACAGGTGATCCCGAATTACGTGGATACGGACCGGTTTGCTCCCGATCCGAACGCCGTTCCGGAGTTCGACGTGATCACCATCGGGCGGCTGTCGCCTGAAAAGAATGTCCTCACATTGATCGAGGCGCTGCAAAGCACCGGGCTGCGCGGGCTCATTATCGGCAATGGGGCGCTGGCGCCCGATGTCGAGCGCGCCGTCGCCGCATCGGCGGGTCGGCTGACCTGGCTACCGCAGGTTTCGCATTATGATCTGCCCGGCTATCTCACGCGCGCCAGGGTCTTCGTGCTGCCGTCCTTGTATGAGGGTCATCCGAAAACACTCATTGAAGCGATGGCCTGCGGCATGGCCGTGATTGGCACCGATGTTGCCGGCATTCGCGATGTGCTGCGACACCAGGCAACCGGTTGGCTGTGCGGCACCGAGGTGGCGGAGATGCGGCAGGCGATCGAAACACTCTGCGCGCAACCGCTGTTACGAAAGGCGCTGGGTGAAGCCGCACGACGTTTCGCCGTCGAGCAGTATTCCCTGGACCGGATTGTCGAAATGGAGCTCGCGCTGCTGCACTCCGTGCACCGGGACGGGCCGTTGGCTGTCAGGGGTGTCCAATGATACCGAGCGTCAGTGTGATCATGTCCGTCTATAATGGCGAGCGCTACTTACGCGAGGCCATCGACAGTATCCTTACGCAGACATACACCGATTTTGAATTTGTCATTATCAATGACGCTTCCACCGACGCCTCCTCCGGCATCCTTGCCAAATATGCCACTCACGATTCACGCATCATCCTGCTGCAGAACGACACCAACCTGGGATTGACGAAATCCTTGAATATCGGCCTGCGTCTTGCGCGTGGGCGGTATATCGCCCGCCAGGATGCGGACGATATCTCATTACCCCATCGTTTCGAACGGCAAGTGCGTTATCTTGATGAGCATCCGGAGACGATGCTGTTGGGCGCGCAATGCCTGCTCATTGACGCACAGGGGATGCCGATCGCCGATCGATCGCATTTCCCGACCACCGAGATGACGATCCGCTGGTATTTACTCGCCGATAATGCCATCGCCCATCCCACCGTTCTCTTCCGGCGATCGCTGATTGAAACTACCGCATTGTGTTATGATACATCGCTCCCCTACGCACAGGACTATGATCTCTGGGTGCGGATGGCGGCCTACGGCACCGTGGCCAACCTGGATGAACCGTTAATCCAGTATCGCTTCCATCCAGCCAGTATTGGCGCACTGCGGCGGCAGGAACAACGCGCCATCGCCATGCGCATCTCAGCACGCCAACTGGTGAGTCTGCTGCCCGAGCTCGCAACGAAACCCACGGAGACCGATTTGCTGCGCAAGCTCGTTTTTGGATACCCCCCTTACCGGCCGGAGACCTTTACGCTGCTCGATAAGCTGCTGGAGGCATTCCGCACCCGGCAAGGCTTGTCAGCCGGGCAGTTCCGGACACTCAAACGCTACAGCACCCTGCGGATGCTGGACGGGCTGCGCTCCACGAAACGTTGGTGGATTTCGCCGATACTGTGGCGCCTGGCCCGTCTCGACGGCGGAATGGTGGCACGGTATCTGCTCTCGAATGCCGTGAAAAAGGGATTACAGGTATTCACAGGGCGGGAGAACGCCGGGAGCGGCGATGCGGGCAACGCTCGATGATGCAGCCAGCGCGGTAAACTGGTAAACTAATACTGTGTCAATAGAATCCGCCGGCGTCGTGTTGACTCAATACCGGCAATCATGGTGGGCACATCCTGTCACGGGACCGTCAATACGGTGAAAAGCGGGGTTATTGCCGCTCGCCAGGCTTTACAGTTAAGAATA
>Ga0172368_10004458_pt1 | contig 16219 bp, 4 predicted proteins | sample Lak11m_FD_114540 | JGI IMG/M metagenome (GOLD analysis project Ga0172368, IMG submission 114540) | Freshwater microbial communities from Kabuno Bay, South-Kivu, Congo - kab_022012_11m | ecosystem: Environmental > Aquatic > Freshwater > Lake | place: Democratic Republic of the Congo: South-Kivu...
CATCAAGTAACCCGAGCGCTCGTATCGCAAAACTCCGCACCCGGGTGTCCGGGTCCGTGAGGAGAGGGCGCACGACTTCCTCGATGCGCGGGTCCCGGTAGTTGGCAAGCATCTGCAGGGCTTTGATCTTCGCCTGCGGCTCGTTCCGTTGCGCCAACTCCAGCAGGAGCGGCAGCGCGCGGGGGTCCTTGCGCGCGGCCAACGCATTGCGCGCAGCCTGCCGCACGGTATCGTCGGCATCCTCCAGCGCCGTGGCCAGCGCCTGATCGACTTTCGTCCCGTAAAAGGATCGCAGCGCCTCGGTGCACCCCGCGCGCACGCGGGGATTCTGGTCCCGGCAACCGTCCAGCAGCAGGCCCGTCGCGCGCCGCCCGCCCAGGCGGGAAAGCGGCCACGCCATCTCGACACGCAGGTCCGGGCCGGCGTCCGGCCACAGTGCGGCCAGCGCCTCGGCGGCCCGAAGGTCCTCCATGCCGCCCAGCGCCTCCAGCGCCCGCCGGCGAACCTGCGCGTCATACTGGCGGACAACGCCGATCAGCGGCGCGATCAGCGCCGGATCGTCGGTGTTGCTCAACGCGCCGGCCGCGGCCTGGCGCACCCGCGCGTCCGCGTCGTTCAAGCCGGCAATCGCCGCCGCGGACAGCTCGGCGGAGGATACGGCGTTTTGATTATTCGCCAGCACATTCAGCGCCGCCGCGCGGAGGGCCGGATCGGGACCCTTCGCCAGCGCGACCAGCGTGCCGCCCAGCGACCCAAGGCCGGCAAGACTGCCACCCTGGTTCTGCAGCGCGGTGAGCGCGGCCAGGCGCACCTGCGCGTCCGGGTCCTTCAGCGCCAGGACCAGGCCGTCATTAGCTTTCCTGTCATCACTGCGGGCGAGCAGCGACGCGACCGCTTTGCGCACCGCCGGGTCGGGGTCTTTCATCGCCTGCAGCAGCGGCTCGACCGGCGGTTGTTCACGGAGCTGCTCCAGGGCATTGGCAGCTTGCCGGCGTATCTGCTCATTCCGGTCATGCAGCGCCAGCAGCAGGGGCGTCAGAGCGCCCGGCGTTCCCATCTGTTCCAACGCAGACACCACGCTTCGGCGAATTTCAAAATCCGGATCTGCCAGCAATGCCCCGACCGCCGCCGCGGCACGATCCTCCCGGCACTGCCGCAACGATTGCAGGGCAAAAATTCGGACGTATTTATCCGGGTCCCGCAACGTCGCGAGCAGCAGGTCCACCGCCCGCGGGTTGTTGACGCTGCCTTCCAGCGCGGCGGCGGCATTGCGGCGCGCGGCGGCATCCGGGCTTAGTAACGCCTCCGCCAGCGGGTCCAGCGCGCGGGGGTCGTTGTGCTGCGACAGGGTGGAAAGCACCGCTTGCCGCACACCGGGATCCGGGTCGTGGAGAAGGGCGGCAAGGGCATCCGGGACGCGCGGGTCTTCCACCCGCGCCAGCACCTGCGCGGTGGCACGGCGCCACACCGGATCAGTGTGTTGCAGCAAGATCAGCAGCGGCTCGATCGCGCGCGGGTCGCCGTTGTTGTCCAGCGCCTGGCAAGCTATCAGGCAAACCGAGGGGTTGGTGTCCTGCAGCAGCTTCAGCAGCGGCTCGATCGCGCGTGGTTCCTTGCGCAACACAAATCCCTGGGCGGCAACACGGCGCATCTCCACCTCCGGAGAGGCCAGCGCGGCCAGCAGCGCATCGACCGCCGGCGGGGTTTGATACTCATACAACGCCTGCAGCGCCGTTCGGCGGACGTTCAACTCCGCATCTTGCATCGCCTCGACGATGAGCGGCACCGCTTCCGGCCGCTCAGCATGCCGCAACACCTCCAGCAGATCGAGGCGAACCTGCACCTTTGGGTCCTGGAGCCAGGGTTGCAGCGCGGCCAGCGCAGCCCGATCGCCCATCATCGCCAGCGCAAAGGTCGCCGCCCGCCGGAGAGCGGGGTCGGCATCCTTTTGCGCTGCCCGCAATGCCGCCAGCGCCTCCGCCGTGGGGTAAAAGGCGTTGACATTCTCGCCTTCCCGGTCGGCATCGGGATACTCCTCTATCATCCGCAGCCTGCCCTGCCAGAACCGGCCCAGCGCGCGCGCCGCTGCCGCGCGCACCGCGGGGTCCTGGTCGGCGAAAGCCACCAGCAGCGCATCGCGGATAGGCGCGCGCGGCCCGGGCAGGAATTCGCCGAACACCTCGGCGGTTCGCAAGCGCACGCGCGGATCGGGATCGCGCACCAGTGCACAGAGCGGTGGAATGATCTCCGCCGAAATGCGCCCGTTGAAGAGCAGATCCCTGATCCGCCCGATCGCCGCCAGCCGCCCCTCCACATCCGGCGCCTGTAACTCTCTCGCCAGCATCGGCGCCGGGTCCGGCTCCTCCGCCCCCGCCGCCACCGGCGGCACCACCTCCGGCTGCGCGAAGGCTGCCGAGACGGCGAATAAGCAGGCAATCACCAGAAGCAGTAACACCTTGCGCATGTAATTTACCTCCTGTCTCACTTCCCACCATTCACTACTAACCACTAACCACTAACCACTCACTAATCACTTATCACTCTTTCCTCATCGCGTTACCTCCCGCCGGCTCATTGCAGGCTGACGAAACCGCCGTAGTCGGTGACGGTGACCGGGGTGTCGAGCTGCTGGTGGTCGGTGAGCTCGACGGTGAGGGTGTAGTCGCCGGGCGGGACGGCGCTGATCTCGGCCAGCACCAGGCCCAGCGCGGGCACGTAGCGCCAGGAGGGCCAGGGGATGTTCACCTTCAGGCCATTCCGCGCCCCGGCGCCGCGCAGGTAGACGGCTTCCGGGAAGCCGCGGCCCGGCTCGAAGGGCAGTGCGATGCCCAGCGAGTTGGGGGCGTGCCGCGGCAGGGTGATCTCCGCTGGCAACTGATCCACATGCGCCCAGCGCGCGCCGCCGCTGTTCCAGTTCACCGCCCAGAAACCGCCGGGGCCGGGGGGCAGGTTGGCGGCGGAAAATATCTGGTTCCCGTTGCCCGTCAGCGGCAGCGGCAGCGGCGGGCCGTTGTCCGGCAGCCAGAAGCAGAGGCCGAAGCTGTCATTGTCGCCCCGTTCGCCCGGATTGCAACGGGTGACCTGGCCGCCCAGCTTCAAGGTCGCCTGCACTGTCTCCTGCCCCGCCACCGGCACGGCAAACTGGTCCGGTTGCCCCTGCACCCGCACGAAGAGCGTGCCGGGCAGCAGCCCCTTCACCGTGAAGGCGCCTTGCACGTCGGTGGTGAGCTTCAACTCGCCGGTCGGCCATTGATTTAACCGCCCCAGCGGTGTGGCATTCACTACAAGGTTTGCGTTCGCCAGCGGCTTGCCGTCGTTCCCGAGCAGCGTGCCGGCCACCGTCAGGCCCGGCTCCCACGCCGGCAACGTTCGCTCGGTCGTCAGCGGCTGGTTGCGGATCACGCCGGCGCCCAGCCATTGCAACGAGAAGGACTGCGCCGCATACGGGCAGTTGCGCAGCTCGCCTGTTTCACCTCCCAGATCCCAATTCAGCCCCAGGGCATCGCCGGTATCGAAGAATGCAATGGGCGCCGAATTCATTTTCCGCCAGCTCTCGTAATCCGCCCGCGGAAAGGTGAGCGCCACCGTATGCTGCGAGCGATCGCTCCGGAAGCGAATGCGGGTCGCCCAGTCGAGCGGCAAGGGGATCTCGACCGGCCCGTCACTGGCGGCGGGCACGTCAAAGGCGCTGAAATACGATGTATTGGTCAACTCGAACGCCGCGTACGCTCCCGCCCAGAGGTTGCAGCGGACCGGCGTGCCGGGATACAGGGTCAGCTCGCTGGTCGGATCGCCGGTGGCGCGGGTGAGCGGGCTGCCCGTCCCCATCGCCTTCGGCGCCGGAAGCAGCGATGTGATGAGGTAGGTGCCAAAGCCGCTATCCTCCGGCTGCAGCAACACCGAATGCAGCGGCAGGATGCGCGGCGCAGCGGGGGCATCCCCGCGCCAGAGGAACAGCGCGTTCGGCGTGGGGCGGTACCAGAGCGCCAGCAAACCGTCGCGCGGGCCGAAGAAGGGCATGCGCGTCCCATACGCCGCCGCCGTCAACGCGCAGGGCTGCAATGGAGCGTTGCGGCGCAGCCACGTCACCTCCGCCCCCGCCGGCAGGGTCAGCAGCGGGTCCGGCAGGATGACGGTCACTGCCTGTTGCCCTTCCTTCACCTGCAGCGCGCATCCCGAGGGTGGCGGCGTGTTTTCATCATAGGCATCTACCAGCAGGCGATAGGCGCCCGGCGCGGGCAGGCGCAGGCAATATTGGCCGGGGAAGGAGACCGCGTCGGGCACGGGCATGCCTCGCGCGTCGAGCACCGCCAGGCGATTGAGGCCGTTCACCGGCGTGCCGTCCCGCAGTTTGAAGGTGCAGAAGACCAGCGCCCCGCCGGCGGGCAGTGGCGGCGGGGCGGCATCGAGGCGCGGCGTCGGGCGCTCGACGGTCTCGTCGCCGGGGGTCCAGACGACCGTTTCGCCGGCGGCGCGCGCAAGGACAGGCGGGCGATCTCCGCGCGCGGGCCGAAGAACGGCATCAGCGGCGCAGAGGCCGGCACGGGCAGCGTGTGCTCCCGGTCCGGCTGTTGACGAAGAGACCAGGCCACCGTGGCCCCGGCCGGCACGGCGACCAGCGGCGCGGGCAGCGTCACCGTCACCTCGCGGTCGCCCGGCGCCACCTTCAGCGTCAATGCGGGCAGCGCCGGCGCCGCTTCATCGAAGGCATCCACCAACAGGCGATACATGCCCGGCGGCAGCAGCAGGTCATATGTGCCGTCAGGCCGCTCGCGCGGCAACAGCGTGGCGCCGCGCGGTATCGCCGGATCTTCGGTAAACGCATACGCTGGCAGCGGATCGGCCGATTCCACCTCGCGCAGCGAGAACCGGCTGACGCCGGGCACAGGCGCGCCGTCGGGTGTCACAAAGCGCAGGTGCAGCGGCACGCAGGCCCGGATCGGCGTGTCGATAGTCATACGCGCGAAAGTTCCTTCATAAAACGGGACATACACGTCGCGGACGCAGGCCACGGTCGGCGGCGTGGTGTCGAGAATCGCCAGCGCGCTGGCCGGGGCGCCCACGCGGTAGGACAGGTAGCCGGTCGGAAAGACAGGATCGCCGTTGGCCGCCGGCTGAATCTTCTGCACCGTGTAATCCTTGAAGCCGTCGTTCTTCCCCGGCTCGCGCAGCCAGTGGCAGACCAGCGGCTCCGTCACCTCCAGGGGAATGCGGAAGGCGATGGTGGTCATATTCTTCGGCTGGGGCGCCGGCAGCGGGGCGGCGGCCTCCGCGGCATCGGCAGCGAGGACGCCGGCGGGCGCCGACGGCCCCCACACGATGACGCGCACCGGCGGCAGGTTCTCCCAGGTCACCCGGCCGTCCGCGTCGCTCACCGCGCGCCGGCGTATCGTCTCCTGCTTCCAGTAATAAGTGGCGAACACCTCCGCGTTGGGCGCGGGCCGGCCCTGCGCGTCGAACACCGTCTGCACCACCCGGCGGAAGGCATGCGTCATGTTGTATTGCAATGGCGTCGAGACGCCCGCTTCATCGATGGCGCCTTTCACCGTATCGCCGCTGTAGCCGCCGCCTTCCAGGTTCAACTGGTAGCTGCAGTTCGCCTGAAATTCGCCCAGCACAGCGAGGCCGCGCGCGTCGGTGCGCGCGTCCTTGATCAGCTCAATCGAGCCGTGCCCGCCGTGCTGAAAGCCTTCGTTGGCCCAATACGGTTGATCCCACAGGGTATAATGGAACTCGCCGGTCAACGCGGTATCGGCCAGCGGCTTGCCTTGCGCATCGACGATCGCTATGGTGAGCGGCACCCGTTGCCGGACGACCATGGGCAACAGGCGCGCCGCCTGCCGGTCGGTGAACGTCCATTCTTTGCGGTAGGCTGCCAGAAAGGGTTCCTGCTCGACGATCACCGCCAGCGCGGTGCTGTCCGCCGGCACCTCGGGCAGCAGGTAGTTGCCCGGATTGAGCGGGACGCCCGCGATGCCGCGCCGGTCGCCGCCGGGCGCTTTATACGCGGCGAGCACGCTCTTCACCTCGACCGGCTGCCCATACGGCGTGGTAATCTGCACCACCACGCCGGCGCCCGGCACGATGATGGAGACGGTGGCGATCTCTCCGGCCCAGATCACCACGGTCACCGTCTGCCCGCGCGCCGTCACCTTCGCCTTGCCGGTGGGCAGCGCGCCGGTGAAGCTGCCATTGTCCCCGGTGGTGAAGGTATACGCCTTCTCGCCCATCCGCACCACCACCGCTTCCCGCGGGCACGGCGTCCCGTCCGGCAGCTTCACCTGACCGCTGATCACCCCCGTCGCCCGCTCCTGCGCCGATCCGGTCACCATCACGAGCAACAGCAGCGCCCACAGCGCGCACCGATACACCCTTCGCATGGCTACCTCCTGTCCCTGACCCGGCAGAACCGGAACCAATTTCACCACAAAGTCACGAAGTTACAAAGCCATTCATCTCTTTCATACTCATTCTCGTTCCTCATTCTCGTTCTCGAAAAAGTAATCGAGAACGAGAATGAATACGAGAAAATCTCGGCTATTCGGAACGGCACCAGCAAATACTCAACATATTGTTGAGTATTCAACCGAAAAAAGATTACTGTCGTTCATTCGCCTTCCACCATTGCCGCCACTTTGCCGCATCCTCGCCGAAGTCCTGGGCGGTAATGTCTTTCAACGCTTTGTATGCTGCCTGGCGCATGTCACCGCCCGATTGATCGATAATATCGAGCAGTGGATCGATGGCGCGTAGATTGCCGATCTTCCCCAGCGCCTTCACCATGGCAATACGCAGGTCGATATTGTCGGCATTCACCAGCGGAAGGAGCGCCGGTATCGCCTTTGCATCTTTAGCGGCGCCCAGTCCGATTACGGCCTCACGCTGCACAGATTCGAAGGGATCACCGAGTGCAGTAAGGAGCGGTTGCAGACACTGGGGATCGCCTGTCTTGCCCAGCGCTCGTACCGCCATTTGCCGGACCTGCTCAACCGGGTCCTGCACAGCCGCCGCCAGCGCCGGGATAGCCCGCTCATCGCTATACTGTCCCAACAACAATGCGCCGACCGCGCGCACGGCGGGCTGCCCGTCGTTCAGCATATCTAGCGCAGCCGGCGTCACGACTTCCCCCATCTCCTGCAGCAATTGCCCGGCACGCTGCGGTAGGTTGAGTGGCGGGAGCGGGAAGATCGACATTCGATAGGTGGTGTTACCACCGGGATAAGTCTGCATTATGACAGGATGATCGATGCGATAGGCGAGTGTTTCGACATCATGTTCCATCACCTGCGCTTTCAGCAGCTTCACCAGTGCGGTGATTACCCGTGAATCGTCATATCGGGCGAGGGCATGCTGTGCGGCATCCTGCACAGCCGCATCCTCGCTCTGCAGCATTGCCAGCAGACCATCGATTGCGCGCGGCTCCTGGATGGCGGCCAATCCGGCGCCGGCTGCTGCCTGAACCATAACGTCGGGGTCCTGAAGCGCGGCAAGTTGCATCTCTACCACCCCGACTTCCTTACGCACGGCAAGAGATGTCAACGCCGCCGCGCGGACGGTAGGGGCGGTATCATCTCTGGCGACCGCCAGCAGTTCCGTCGTCACCTCTGCGGTCGTCGCATATGCCAGCGCCGATGCCGCGTTCACCCGAATCTCCACCGACGGCTCATGCAGCGCCTCGAGCAAAGCAGGCACGGCTCGGGGATTCTGATGAGTCCCGAGCGCCTGCAGAACCAACCCGCGTGTTGCCGGGGCGCGATCGTTCACCAGCCCAAGCAGGGTGTCGAAAATACGCGGATCGGTATTTCCACTCGCGCCGCGGATGGCGGATCGCTGCACTTCGACTGTTCGACTACTCAGGAACTCCAGCAGGTATTCGGTGCCCGGCTCGTGAATCTTCACCAGCGCCTCAGCGGCTGCAACACGCAACCTGACCTGCGGATCGTTGAGCGCCATGACGTGCAGCGCATCTGTCGCCTCGCGCATGCGGTATTTTTTGACAAGGTAGATGGCCCTTGAACGGATACCTTGATTTTCATCGGCAAGCAGTGGAATGACGGCAGTCTCAAAACCCGGGATGTCAACCTCAGTATTTGCAAGCAGGCTCAATATTGCGTCGCGGAGCTCAACATCCGGATCACGTAACAGCGGTAACAGCCGCTCCCCAGCCCCCGCATGGATCACGGCCCCAAGCCCTGTTCTGGCACAGCTGCGAACGACCGGACTGTGGTCATGCACCCAGGAGAGCAGCGGATCGACAATACCGGGATCGTCAATTTGCGCAAGACCTATCGCTAGTGCAACGTTAATCTCCACCCTGTTCCGTGGTATTTTTAACAGCGGGCCTATCACCGCCGGGTCGCCGATTCGGCAGACGGACTCGATCAGTGTCGGGCGTTCCTCCAGTGGGCTTTCCTGGATGAGCGCGATAAGCGGTACAACGGCCTGGCGTATCTTCAATTTAGCCAGCGAATCAGCGGCCTGCCGGCGCACCCTGAAGTCGCGATCCTGCAGCGCCTTCAGCAGCGGATCGGCGACCGCCCGAGCGTCGAAATTCGTGAGTGCTCCCAGCACCGCGGCGCGAACCGCGGCATCCTGGTCCTGCAGCAATGGGAGAAGGGCTTCCAGCGTTTGCCGTTCGGGAAAATTTCCCAGCGCCTGCACCGTCTTGATTCGCACGGCTGTAGCCGGGTCGGCCAGGAACGGCAGCAGCGGCAGCACCACCCGCCGGTTGCGCCTGGCGCCGAGGGCATCGATCAGCGCCAGCCGGACATCGGGATCTGCTTCCTGTTCCAGCATCACTATCAGCAGGTCCAATAATTTCGGATCGGAGAGGACGACCAGGCGGGGGAATGCCCGCGCCGCATCCGCGCGAAGGTTGGCGTCCGGGTGGGACAAGGCGTTGAGCAGCTCCGGCAAGACCGTGCGGTCACCGTAACAGGTGAGCGCGACCGCTGCGTAGCCGCGCACCAGCGCGTCTTCGTCCCGCAACAAAGGGGTGACCCGAGCCGCAGTCGCTGCCTGCTGTGCCGCCCTGGTTTGAGCGTCCATGAAATGTACCATGAGACTCTCGTTGGAAGCCTGCGGTGCTGCTGTCCACCAGCGACTATCCCCGTTGAAAGAGTGCCCGAAGAGCCTGGCGGCCGCTGCGCGCACGGCTGGTGAGGGGTCCCGCAGCATCGGGACGGTGGGTTGCAGGCTGCGGCTGTCCGGTATGCCGCTCAACCCCGTCAACGCCGCCGCCCGCAGCGCCGGCGAGAGGTCCTGCAGTAAGGCGAGCAAGGGTTCCACAGCCTGCCTGTTCGCTGTCCATCTCAGCGCCTTCGCAGCGTGTTCGCGCACGGTAGGGTCCACGTCTTTTAGCAAGGCAATCAGCGCGGGAGCCACCCAGAAGAGCCGGTACTTTCCCAACACGTCAGCCGCCACGGCCCGCACTTCGGGCGACGGGTCGGCCAGTAGTGGCCTGGCCTTTGCACCCATTCGCGCATCCGGCAGACGATCCATGAGTTGCAATGCCCGCAGGCGATCTCCTGGATCAGGACTCTGCAGAAGATGCGATAATTGCATAAAGTAATCGTTCTGCTCAACGATCTCCGGCTGAGCGAACGCCGCCGGCGCTGCCAGCAAGCCGACGATCAACATGAGCACAAATCGTCTCCACATCGTTGTTACCTCCTGAGTTTATTGCTTTCCATTCGCCTCCCACCATTGCCGCCACTTCGCCGGGTCCTCGCCGAAGTCCTGGCCGGTAATGTCCTGCAGAGCAGCGGCGGCAGCGGTTTTGATGCGGGTGCCGGGTTCCGCCAGGGCGGCGATGAGCGGGGTGATCGCCTGTGTGTCTTTCAACTCGCCAAGAGAGCGGATGGCTTTCAGGCGGACACGGGTGGTGTCTGTCCGCACGGCCTGCAACAGGGCGGGCACGGCGCGGGCATCCCCCTGACGGCCAAGCGCGCCGGCGGCGGCTTCGCGCCCGTCCAGGTCGCTCTCCGCCAATGCTGCGATCAAGGCATCGACAATCTTCTCACCACGGTAAGGCGCCAGCGATTCGATCATCAGGGCAGCCAACCCATTCTGGTTCGCCTGCACCGGAAGCAGCCCCTCGATGGCGCGCGGATCCTGACGCGCAAGGAGCGGCTGGAGAAGCTTGAGCCGCCATTCCTCATTCCGCTCTGTCGCTACCGCCCGGACCAGCACCGGCGCCGTCCGGTCATACGCGGCCCGATCTGTGTTGATGGTAAACCAGGTGGCCAGTGCATCCGCGGTAACAAAACGGACGGAGTCGTCGTCCTGCCCGAGCTCGCCCAATATTATGTCGAGCGCTCGGGGATCGCCCGTCTGCCCGAGTGCGGCAATGGCGTATAATTTCTCCGGCTGTCCAAGCTGATCGACTTGCACAAGCTGATCGAACGGCCTCAACAAGAAAGTCATCGCCTGTTCATCACCATGCCGCGCCAGCGCCCCGGCAACGGCATATTTCATATCCATCGCGTCGCTCTCCCGCAATGGTTCGAGTAGCGCCGGTATGCGGGGATCGTCATATCGGCCCAGCCGGATCACCACACCGTTGTCTCCGCCAAACCGTAATCTCTGTTGCATCAAGTCGATCAACGGTCCGGCCGCCTGCGGATCGCCAAGCCGGCCCAGCATCTCGGCGATCAACCAGTCTCCAGCCATTTTATTGTGCATCTTCTGATACAACGCGGCAAGGACATCGGCCGTGCCGGGCGTGTTCAGTTTTACCAGCGCATCCATGGCGGTCAATACAGCATTCTGGTCTCCTCCTTCGATGGCGATGCGCCCCAGAAATGCCTGCAGAATCTCAACCAGCGCCGGTTTGCGTGCCTGCAGCGCCAGCAGTTCGTCCTTCAACAGCCAGTCCCCACCGAACACCGGGGCGACAACAACCCACTCCGCAGTAGTGAATCCCTTCGGGGTCAACATGCCTTCCGTCACCCCCAGCCGGGCCAGCGCCCCGGCGGTGCATTCGCGATCCCGTTCATCGCCGGCATCCTTGATGGCCAGCAGCGCAGGGATGGCACGCGCATCGCCAATCCGCCCAAGCTCGGACTTCGCCGCGCTGCGCACCTTCTCCACTGGATCGTGGATAGCCTGTATCAGCGGCTCGACTGCCCGGTCATCGCCGATCCGCCTCAGGGCACGCGCCGTAAATTCCCGGATCTCCGGTTTCGGGTCGTGCAGCATCGCGTCGATCAGCGCATCGATGGCCTGTGGTTCGGAACAGGCGCCCAAGCTATTCACCGCTTCCCAGTGGATATCGCCATCTTGATCTTTGAGGAATCCAATCAACGCGGCGACCACGCGCTCGCACTCTTCTCGATTGACCCGATGATATTGCGCACTCATCGCATCGAGCGCGGCCTTCCGCACGCCGGCATCCGGGTCACTCGCCGCGTGAAGTATCACCTCCAGCGCCCCATCTGTTCCATATTTCCCCAGGTGCCGCATGGCGGTTACGCGCATCCGCGCGTCCGGATCGCCGGCCAGCGGGATGAGCGCCGGGGCGACGCGTTCATCATCTCGATTACTCAGCGACTGCGCCGCCGCCAACCGCACCTCCGGCGCCGGATCATCGAGCAGCGGCAGCAGCGCGGTGGTGGTCGTCTCGTTCTTGCTGTTCTGGAGGCTGCGTATAGCGGCCTGGCGCAGCTTCGAATCGGGATCGTGCAAGGCTGTGATCAGTGCCGAGATGACGCGTGGGGCTAAGACATTCCTGAACGCCTGCGCCGCGGCGATGCGCACTTCCACGTTCTCATCCCCCAGCGCCAGCAGCAGCGGATCGATGATCTGCACGCCGCCGATCTGCTGCAGCCGCTTGACCACTTCCAACCGCGTCTGCTCGTTGCCTTCCTTCAGCCGTTGGGTGAGCCGCGCGATATCCGTCTCCTGCTGCACGGTCGGCGGCAACACCTCCGGCTGCGTGAAGGCCATCGATGCGAGCAGACCAACGATCAACACAAGCGCAAATCGTCTCCACATCGTGGTCACCTCCTGAGTTTATTGCTTTCCGTTCGCCTCCCACCACTGCCGCCACTTCGCCGCATCCTCGCCGAAGTCCTGACCGGTGAGGGTTTTCAGCGCCTGGACGGGGATGGGGCGGACAGGTTTGAAATCGGGTTGCCAGCTTTCGCCGGTCATGCGGAACTGGTAGCCGGCGATGTGCTCCAGGTAGTCGATCAGCGGCGGGATGGCGCGGGGGTCGCTGAGTTGGCCCAGCGCGGCGGCGGCGGCCTGGCGGAAATTCAGGTCGCCGGTTTCCAGGTGGGCGATGAGCGGCGCAACCGCGGCGGGATCGCCGATGCGGGCCAGCGCGGAGGCGGCGGCTGCGCGCGGAGTCAAGTCGCCGGCGCCGGTCGGGTCATCGAGCATCCCGATCAGCGCCGGCACCGCCCAGCGGGCTTTCATGCGCACGAACAGCTCCATGGTGTTCAGGCGGAAAAGGATGTCCTCGTGGTGCAAATTCGTAAGAAGCTGTTCCCGCACCGCGGGCTCAACCTCCGCCGGTGGGTTTTTCATATAGTACAGCTCGACCGGCTGGGGATCGGGCAACTGGCGCAGTGCCTCACGGGCACGCGGGTCACGGGACTGGGCCAGCAGCGCTTCAATATTGAAGTCAAACAACGGGAGGTGGATCAGACCATTATCTCGGATTTCGAGCAATCGGAGCAGCGGCTCAAGCGCGCGCGGATCATCCAACATACCCAGCGCAGTCGCGGCCCGGGCGAAAGCAAGGAGTTCAAGCATGCTTCCCTGCAGACTGACCGGCTGTTTAAGCAACGCTGCCAGCGGCTCGCATACGGATTGCAGCGCATCAGGTCCCATCAGTTGTGCTGCGGAGATGGCGCAGAAACAAATCCCTGGATCGGGATTCACAATGTCGGCCAGTATTGTTTTCCTCACCGCCGGATCATCGATGAACGGGGCGATGACCAGGAGCACCTGGAATGCCTGGTCATTTTCATGGAAGAGCGCCAGCAGGGCGGGAATCGCCCGGCGGTCGCCATACGTCGCCAGCGCCAGCGCCGCCTCCCGCCGCACGTCGGGATCGCGGTCCTGCAGCAGGGGGGCCAGGGCATCGGCGGCGCCGGGCACCTGTATCTCGGGCATGTCATTGAACTCCGGGAGCCGATCCCCATAATCTGGGCCAGCCATGCGCCGCAGGTAACAGGCAGCCCGAGCGCGGAGCGCTGCATCGGGCGAGCGCAATTGGGTGACGAGCCAGGGAGCGGCGGCATCACGCACACGTCCATAAATAAACTCTTGCCTGACCGGCTGCACATTTTCCGGATCGAGCGCAAACAGCGCCTGCGCGGCACGAATATCCGGGATGGCGGCCAGCGCCTTGATCGCCGGTTCGCACAGCCACGGCTCTTCCTTGAGCAAGGCAGTGAGCGGATCTATCGCTCGCGGGTCGCCGATCATTCCCAGCGCGAGAGCGGCGGATGGGCGGCAGCCGCGGTATTCCTGTGACAATCGAAAATAGTTTGCTCCCAGCGTGCGCACGCGATTGCGGGCGATGGGCAGATCCTCGCGGCTGACGATATTGGCATCGGGCCGTTGATAGGTGGGGTCGTTCAGCATGACCAGCAGCGGCTCGACCGCCGCGCGATCTCCGATCAGGCCCAGCGCCAGGGCGGCGCGGTCGCGCACGCGCAGATTTTCATCCCCCAGCGCCGCGACGAGCGACGGCACCGCCCGCGGGTCGGCGATATACCCAAGCGCTTCCGCCGATCGCTCGCGCACGCCGCGGTCCACGCTGGTGGTCAGCGCCGCGATCAACGGTTCGACGGCACGTGGGTCGGGGATGCGCCCGAGCGCCCAGGCGGCGGCGAACTGCACGTCGGCGACGGGATCATGCAGCGCTTCCATCAGGGCGGGCACGGCGCGGGTATCTTGCACGCCGCCCAGCGCCAGCGCCGCCTCGCCGCGCAGCGCCGGGTCGGGGTCGCGCAAAGCGGCAGTCAGCGCGGGCAGCGTGGACACGTCGCCGAACACCCGCAGCGCCCGCGCGGCCACCCGGCGCACGGCGGGCGCCTCATCTCCCAGCGCGGCGATCAGGCCGGGCACCGCGCGACGGTCCCCGATATGCATCAGAACGATGAGTGCCGCCTGTCGAACCAGCGCGGAGTCGTCGGTGAGCCGCTCCAGCAGCGGCGGCACGGCAACCGCCCCCTGTCCCTCCAGCAGGCCGATGATCTGCCGGCCCATCGCTCTGCCCTGACCACGCAGGTCGCTGGCGCCATACGGATCGGGGATCTCCTCCATCCACACGATATCCATGGCCTGCACGTTCTTTGCCAGCAATTCAAGCAGCACGGCAGTGACGCGCGGATCGCGGAATTGCCCCAGTTCAGTGAGCATCTCCGCATCGGGATTGTCCGCCGCCCGCACGGCCGCCGCCAGCACGTCGATGCCGCGCGGGTCATGCCGCCGGGCCAGTGCCCGCGCCGCCGCCAGGCGCACGCCGGGGTCCGTATCCTGCAGCGCCGCGGCCAGCGCCGGCACGATGCGCGGATCAGCATACGGCTCCAGGATGGCGAGCACCACGGCACGAGTGGCGGGCACCGGGTCAGCAAGCAATGCCAGCAGCGGCTCCAGCGCCTCCGGCACGCCGATCCGCCCGCGCGCCAGCAGCACGGCCCGGCGCACGGCGGGGTCGGGATCGTCCTGCAGGCGGGCCAGTTCGGGGAGGAGGTGGGGATCGATGGGCCAGCTCTGGTAATTCTCCGGATTGCGCACCAGGTCGGCATACCGCTTGCCCAGCTCATCCACCACCATTGTGCGAATCCCGGCTTGCCCATCGCGCAGGGCGAGGAGCAGCGCTTGCTGGATGAGCAGATCGAAATCGCGAAACCGCGGATACCCGATGAACGTCTGCACCAGCGCCTGGCGCACGCGGGGATCGGCATCCCCCAGCGCTTCGGTGAGGGCGCCGAGCAGCAGCCGCGTTCCCGCCAATCCCGCATCGCCCGGCGACGCCGTGCGCAGCGCCATGGCCGCCGCCACCCGCTGCCCCGCATCGAGCGAGCGCAACTGCTGCAGCAACTGCCGCGTCTCCGGCGGAAAGACGTATTGCGGCACCGCCTCCGGCTGGGCAAAAGCCATTGACGCCGCCAGGAAGACGGCATATAGCACGAGCAACAGATTGAATTTTTTCATCGAATTACTACTACTCCGTTCAGCTCACTTCTTTCCATTCGCCTCCCACCATGCACGCCATTTTTCGCCATCCAGGCGAAAATCCTGGCCGGTGACTTCGGCGAGGATGGAGGCGGCATAATCCTGAGAATTCGCGTAGGGGCCTTCGTTGTTCTCTACCGCGTCGATCAGCCAGGAAATGCCTTCGGGCTCGCCTTGTTTGGCGAGAGCGACGGCAGCTTGTTGTGCTAGCCAGGGAACACTGACTTTCTCCGGCAGCGTGTCCTTCCCTTCGCGCAAGATGCGTCGTTGAATGTCCACTGTGCGTGGATCCCGGTTGCCGGCCAGCGCCAGGGTGGCCAGCTTGCGTTCGGTTTGATCTTTTCCATCTGCCATCGCCAGCGCAGTCTCCAGGAAATTCGGTGTCATGCTGTATACCAACTGATATGCGGCCTGGAGCCGGTTGGGTGATTGCGGATCGAGGAATTGGCTCTGGATAAAGGCCACTGCCTGCGGGTTACCGCTATCTGACAGAGCCTTCATCGCGAAGCTGCGCGTCATCTCATTCTTCGAGACAGTCGCTGCTATCATCACCTGCAATGACTCCTGATACCCGAAATGAAGCAACACCGAATTCGCCTCCATCGCTATATTTGGATCGGGATCGTTTACCAACGGCAGTAGTGCCGGAATAACCTTCTCATCGGCCAGGGCACGGAGTCCGTAGAGGGCAATACTACGCTGTGCCGGGCTTTTCGATATCAATAAGGCAATCAATGGCTCTATAACGGTTTTCTCATGCATGGACACCAGGAGAAGCGTTGCCCAACTCGTTGCCTCCGATTGGTCATCTACGTTTTTTAGCTCGTTCAGCAACAGCGGAGTCATCCGCTCGTCGGTAATATGGTTCGTCAACGCGGTATGAATTGCATATTCCCGTGTCATCCCGTCGGTGCTGGCCATCTCCTTCAGCAGCATGTCTTTGACCTGCGTGCCCGGATAGGTTGCCAGCACCGGCAGGCAGGCGGCATGTGCGCTGCCTTTACTAGTTTGATAAAAGGCGAGG
>Ga0172368_10004460_pt1 | contig 16218 bp, 17 predicted proteins | sample Lak11m_FD_114540 | JGI IMG/M metagenome (GOLD analysis project Ga0172368, IMG submission 114540) | Freshwater microbial communities from Kabuno Bay, South-Kivu, Congo - kab_022012_11m | ecosystem: Environmental > Aquatic > Freshwater > Lake | place: Democratic Republic of the Congo: South-Kivu...
AATTTACTGATGAAGATTTGGCAAAATTGCATTTGGAATCTCATGATTTACATCCAAAATGGAATTATACTATTCTACCAAAAAGTGACTGATTTGGATAAGTTATTTTTAGGTATTTCCTTAGATAAATTTATCACACGATTTGCAGTAGTATAGACATTGTATAAACTATGAACAAAACAAGGTAAACCTTTATTTCTCTGAAATTGGGGATATAATACAGAATATGCGTTAATAGTTCAATAAAAAAAACGGATAAAGCCACTCCCCAGCAGCCTTACCCAACAACCTCTCCACCATCCAATATTTACTTAGTGCCCGTCACCCACAAAGTTCGGATCATCCCGAAGGACAGGCAGCCTGTTAACGATCCACCTATAAACCAGTACCTCGATTATAACCACTGAAATTACAACCAGCACCTCCTTCCAGAAGAAGAGCTCCCTGTTGGGAAGCTGCCAGTTGAACGTTATCAGTGACAGGTTGAACCGGTTAAGCAATATCGCCAGCATGCTAAAAGCTGCAGTGATCTGGATAAGCTTCACATTCTTATTCTGCACCCCATAAAAATACAGGACAGGTACGATTGCAAACAGTCCTATCTCCACAAGGAACCAGTAGCCTATAGGTGAATTAAGGTAACCCCAGGAGCCTTCATGCGTGATGCTGACCAATCGCATTCCAAGGTAGGTGAACATGACGAGGGCAGCCGCTCTTCCAAGACCCAGTGTTATGTCATTGATGCTTGCAAGGTAGACTGGTGATGCTCTTTCCTTCAGGAAGACCGAATTGAGTTTACTCACCACGATCATCAGGGCCATCGCACCTCCGATAGCTGAGATAAATGCCAGCCATGGCAGGTACGAAGTGTACCAGAGCGGATGCACTTTACCCGGAGCAAGCAGGAACATTGCATTGAGCGCCGCCTGATGCAGGGTTGAAAGCATTACACCAAAGATCGTAAGCCCCAGTGTCACATTCACAAATACCTTCCTGAGTTTTGCCTGGTTTAGCCATCCAAATATGGTCGGGCACAATTCAAAGAATTGCACTGAGAGATACAGACTCACATGCCACCCCACAAGGAACATTATTGATGCTGTGCCAAATGACACGAACATTGGATAATATATCCGCCACGGGCGTCCAAGATCTATCATCAGGAATACTACAGCGAATAGATAACCCAGGAATCCCAGGAGAAGTGCATTCTTAACAATGGGCTGGTATCTTTTTAGCCCGAATATGTACACTCCTGTCCCTATGACGAATCCACATGCTGAAAATGGAACAAAGCCAAATAATCCCCAGGTCAGGAAAAGACCCCATGGCTGCTCATTTGAAGCTTCTGTTACCTGGTCAAGACCAAACAGGAAACGCAGAGCTATCAGGAACAAACCTGCAAACACTATGAGACCCGCCACAATATTAAGAGGCGTGTATAGTGTCTTCATATATTCTTTAAACGACATTCCCAGGAAAATTTTATCCTTGAGCCACGTCGAAATTATTTCTGCCCCTGTCAATTCCTTATATTCATCCTCCTTAAACACATGTCTTTCATTATATTCGTATGCAAATTCATTCATGTTTAATCCCCCCCACGGGTTTTTCTTCATCTTCGCCATGCGGTTTCTTATGTGATGCCATATAGAAACCTCCAAGCAGGGCTGGCCACGAAACAAGTGTAAGATTAACCATGGACAGGAAATCCTTGGTCAATTTTGGATATGATGTTGTCCCGATATTTTCCGGGAAACCAAGTTCCGAGAACGGGACGCCAGAAATATACATCCATCCGGTTCCGCCCGCTTCATGTTCTCCATAAACATGATCTACATATTTGTCAGGATTTTCCCATATCCTGAGTTTTGCCATTTTAAGAAGATCACTTTTCTTTCCGAATTGGATAGCTTCTACAGGGCATGCTTCAGCACATGCAGGGACTAGTCCGTCTTTTATTCTCTTGTTGCACATGAAGCATTTCTGGATCTTCGGGGTAAATGCGCTTGAATATTCAAACGCCGGCACATAGAAGGGACATGCTGTGATGCAATAACGGCATCCAATGCACACCTTTTCATCCCATACAACAGGCCCTTCCTTTGACTTTGTCAACGCTGCCGCTGGGCATGCTGAAACACAGGCCGGCTCATCGCAGTGCATGCACTGAACCTTTCTATATACCGGCGCCCCATCCTTACCCTCATAACGGTTTACTACTGTATAAGATTGGACATCCGCAACATAGGGTCTTCTTTTCTCCTCGAAAACCGATGTATCCTCAAACGATTGTTTAGGGGGAGGAAGATTATTGGCTTTATTGCATGCCGCTTCACAGCGTCTGCATCCGATACATTTGTTAACGTCCGTCAGCATGCCTACCCGATCAGGATTTCCTTCAAAATCTTCGGAGCCAAAAACGTTCTGGCTTCCCAGGACACTCCATGCTGCGACCGTTCCACCGATCTTAAGAATATCTCTCCTGTTTATCATAGTCTATACTCCTGCCGGTTTATGGCATCCCTGACATGTATTTGCTGCTCTTCCGGCGTGATCAGCAGGCTCAAGAGCTGCTCCACCGATACCTTTTGAATGGCATTTGAGACAGCTGTCGTGATATACGATCTTTGTCTCTACTCCACCATTGGGAATCCCCTCCGGATGGCACCTGATGCAGGTATCCCACGTAAGCTGGTGCGGTCTATTGGGAGCTGAAACTATTGCAGGAACTACTGCATTTATTTTCACATCTCCCGTATGGCATTTTGTGCAGCTGTCAGGTCCGCTGAACTCTACCTTATGGCATTCGATGCACCTCTGGTGATAAGCGGCTTTAAGGCCAGGTTTTGTAGAATCATGCGGATTTGTGGGGCTGTCATGGCAATCCTTGCAGGCATGTATCTCATCCCCACTATTGTGATGGCAAGTTGTGCAACTTACCTTTTCACTCATGATACTGTGGAATTCAGTGTCCTGTCCGTATTTGATGAAAAGGTACTCCGATTTATTGACTTTCATCCATCCGTTATTCACTGCGATGACATTTTCTGCGCTCACTGTCTGGACGGGTACGATCGCATCAGAAATATTAATGACAGATGCATTGTCAGGAGTATCAGATGCGGAAAGAACGATTGCACCCCCTCCAAAGACCAGCGAAAGAGGAAGAACGATCGATACTACCCTGGACATGACGGCTCTTTCTTTCGAATGTACTAATATCCACAGGGCAATGAACGCGAAAAGGAATGCTATAACTATAAGATATTCCACTCCTTTCACGAACGTTATATATTCAAGTAATGTTTTCATATTTACCCTCCACTTTATGTTTAACCGATTTATTTGGTTTTGTTCTCCTTGCGTACCCACATTTCTCTGAATTTCCTGATTTTATGGAATTCGTATTAACACCTCACAACAATTGTCTCCATGTGACCGTAATTTCTTAATCTCTAACTCAGCCCGGCTCCCGTAGGCGTAGTTCATGGCACCCTTGAAAGTTTCCCTTATAGTATGACAAATATGTGTACCTGAACCATTTCCATCTGCAACTAAGTTACATTTTTTAACTGTGTATAACAGGTTTTTACCCTCTGATTTCCACTCGCTGTCCCTGTGGAGTTTAGAATCAATAATTTCAAGAGCCTTCTGGAAATTCTGGTGTTCCCAGCCTTTTATATTATTCTCTTTTTCGTATTCTTCCATAAGGGATATGCCTATCCTTCTTCCAAGAGCAGTCAGGGATACCGGAATATCAGGAATGTTCTTTAGCCCTTTTAAGAAAGCCATGAACATTATCAGATCCTGGTCTACCCTGCTGTTGCTAATTTTAAGGTTGTTCACAATTTCATTGATTTTGATGCCAACATCCGGCCTGTGCGTCAGAACTACCATGTTGGCTGTAGACCTGGCATCGTAAAGATGCCCGTTTGCCTCAAGAAGAGAAACGATACTTGTTCGCAGTTTATCTATTACATCCTTGTTCCTGTAACTGTGGAACAGTATGAGGTTCTCCCTGTCGATCTCTACCCTGTCAACCACTCTTGAAGTTTCATAAACTTCTTTTACCAGGGAAAGCATTTCCTTAAGTGGGATTTCCTGGATAGGTTTTTTTGCCAGTGTTTCTATGGTTATTTCACCCATTGGCACTTTGCCGCAAAGCAAGTCCTCAAAGTAATTCCTGTGAACGGTCACCATGTTGTAATTGCTCAAGAGATGCCCGTTGATCACTGATTTCCAAAACACTGGGCGGCTTTTGATGGCAGTTATTACTTCATTTAGCCCGCCGAAGGATTTTACCAGGCTGTCTGTTCCTTCTTTCTTACTGGACTTTGACAGTTCAACCCTTATTCCCCCATCCAGGTTAAAAACCGAAGAGATCTCAAGAGGAGCATTCTCAGGTGAATTATTCACAAGAAACTGGGCAAGCATCCTGGCAATAAACCGGATTTTCTGGGGAGCGCCTTTTATCTCTATTAATACTTCCTGCGGCAATGAGTCATTATCATATTTCATAGAGAAATCGACATTCCACTCAAGTCCACTGAATTTATTTTTAAGATATTCTTCGAGTTTTCCCATCGAATTTATGAGCATGGGGTCGATCATGTCATTTAGCACATTGTCCGGGACCAGCAATCCATCGGTCTCATTGAGCATCCACTTGAACAATGTATCGTCTATCGTGGATATATTTTCAAGTTCACTGTTTTTTCCCGCCCTGTCTATGATCTCTCTTATTGCGGCGCTGAAATTCCCCTTATGCTTGTCAACATAAGGTTCCATTTTCGCAAGACAATCATTGTCTAGAGAGATATGCCGTGTAACGATCATAATTTACCCCACGTTCATTTATTTGTGTCTTTTTCCATCCTTCACGCTTTGCCAAATTGTTCATAGAGAAGTTCTTTTTCCCTGTTCAGTTCGGCTTCCCTGCGTGCAAGCGCGTTCATAGCCTCGTTTGTCTTTATTGAGACCATGATCCTGTTCTTCCTGTCTGACATGTATTCCCGAAGTCCTACAGCCAGAAAAACAACCGATGCGATCGGTATTAAGAACACCCATCCTGCTATGAAAGCTGCAAAGCTTTCAGAGGGCAGAAAATAGATAGTTCCTACCACGATCCCGGCTGCAACATATATTTTCCAGTTTTCCATATATTTCACCCATATTTAATTATCCAATGCCAATGTTAAAAGAATATTTGACAGCAACAAACCATGAAAAACAGCATATAGACATGATATGACATAAATTTGGCAAAACTTGCCATAGTATGGCATAGAATATGCCAAAACAGCAAAACAGAGTAATATTTATTTAAAAGTTGTCCGGTATCAATGTAATTTTATGACCACCTCGCAAAATTTATCCCCGTGGGTCAAAAGATGTTTGATGCTCAATTCTGCTTTATTCCCAAAGGCATATTTCAGGGCGCCTTTGAAGACTTCCCTGGCCGTATGGCAAATATAAGTATTAAATTCATTATCTTCGCTTGCGAGATTGCATTTGCGCACAGTATATAATAGATCCTTCCCGTCAAATTTCCATTCACTTTCCCTGTGAATCCTGGAGTCGATATTCTGCAAAGCCTTCTGGAAATTCTCAAGGTTCCAGTGAGTTATTGCATTTTCCCGTTTCATATTCCTGCATCAGGGATTTCCCTGTTCTTACACCCAATGATGACAGAGAGAGCTGCATATCCGGGATGTCCTTAAGTCCTTTCAGGAATCCCAGGAAGATCAGCAGTTCCTGGTCTAATTTATTATTGCTTTTCTTCAATGAGTCAACAATTTCATTGATCTTCATTCCCACATCTGACCTGTGGGTCAATATTAATATATTGGCTGTTGACTTTGCATCGTATAAATGACCGTTCGCTTCCAGGAGGGCTGCACTGCTTTTTTTCAGCTTTTCGACTGCCTCTTTCGTCCTGTAATTGTGGAAAAATATCAATTTGTCGTTTTCGATCTCAACCCTGTCGACTATTCTTGAAGATTCAAAGACTTCTTTCATGAAATTAAGCATCTCGTTGAGCGGTATCTCTTTTATTGGTTTTTTTGCCAGGTCTTCTATGGTTATTTCGGCTGCCGGTACTTTTCCCGCCATCAGGTCTTCGTAAAAATTCCTGTGGACGGTAACCATGTTGTAGTTGCTCAAAAGATGCCGGTTGACCAGGGATTTCCAAAAATCAGGGCGGCTCTTAACAGTATTTATGAGTTCATCAGTTCTTCCAAAAAAAGTCTCAAGGCTTCTTAACGCATCTATTTTATTTGAGCTCGACAATTCGACTTTTATAACATCATTTGAGTTGATAACCGACTTGATTTCAAGGGGCTCTTGCCTGAGTGAATTCTTAACAAGATATTGTGCCACTAAGCTTACGATAAATTTTAATTTATGATGGTCACCCATTACTTCAAGTAATATTTCGCCCGGTACCATGTCATTATCAAATTTCAATGACACACAGGCATTCCATTTAAGTTCTGCAAAGCGCAGATTGAGATATCTTTCCAGTTTGTCCAGGGAATTCATCATGTCAGGGTCTATGAATTCATCCAGAATATCAGCAGGAAGGAGCTTATCATCAATTTCTTTAAGGATCCAGTTGAACAAAGGCAGGTCTATTATCGATGATTTGATCCTGGCATTTCGATTATCTGCCTTTTTTATCATATCCCTTATTGCGGCGCCAAAATTTCCGCCGTTTTTTTCTACATATGGTTTGAGTTTCTCAACATACTCATCTTCAAGGGATATGTGCCTTGTAATGTTCATGTTCTTTCCCCAGGTGTAATCTATGTTATGACAATCCTAAAAGATGATTTGAGATGAGTTTCAGGTTTTTTGTCACATTTAGGATTATTATGGCATAATATGGCATTATAAAATGACGCTATTAAGTCAGATTTGTTTCATACTCAAAAATTATATGAAACTAAAGCCCAATCCTTCAAGCATCGGATCCACAGCCTTTATCCAGGGGATTTTTTTAAAATCCTTAATATTTTCGGTATATATATTATAAATTTCGTTTTGTTTCATGGCAGCACACAATAATGCATCCCAGTAATGGATTTTATATTTATTACAAATGTCAATGGCTGTAATTAATGAAATTTCATTGATACCCAAAACCTGCCAGTTATTGAAATCAATAATATCCTTTATAATCTTTCTTGCAGTCTCATTTGATAATGGTCTCTCGATTTTCTTTGTAACAACAACATAAAACTCAGAAAGATTCTGGAGAGCAATTGCATATGATATTTCCTGCTTCCAGCATTTTTTTAGTAATGAACTGCAAATTTCCTGCTTTTCGGGTTCGCCTGAATCATATGAATATACAAGAATATTAGTATCAATCAGGAATATCTCATCTTTCATAAAGCTCTTCCCGTGATGTGAATTCGAGCTTTCCCATATCGAATCCTTTATCCAGTATTTTTAATTCCCTTTCAGCGATCTGTTTTTGTGTAACTTCATCTATCCATTTCTGCAAAGCGCAAGTCACAGCATTTCCAAGATAACCTTTCTTATCACCGTAAACTTTCTGCGCCAGGGTCCTGAATTGTTTTTCAATGTCATCATTTATGTTAATTGTGATAGTTCCCATATTAATCTATTTACATCTTTGCTGTATTTAAATGTTGATATTATGTAAAACTCAGAGGCGTAATGATAAGGAGACCGCTTAATAGCAAATAACTCATTAGTAGATCACCACTGATTAAATGCAAGATCGATACACTATGAATCTCCTGGACTTGACAGAGCCGCATTCAGGTGATTATTTATAGTCTTACATTTAATGATATACTGAGTGCAGGATGCTGGAGCATCATTGTGGCATAATCCGTGGAGTGATAAATATGATTAATTCAATTAAGAATATTAAAAGAGCAGGTTATATGAAAAGCATAATGATTCTTTCGTTCATGTTGATTCTTCTTTTACCCTCGAATGTTGCGGCATTGAAGATGTTATCAGGGGATCAGGTAAGTGTTGATTCACCCATACAGGACGATATTTTCGCAGCAGGAGGCACGATCGATATAAACGCTCCCGTTGATGGAGTCGTAATTGCAGGCGGCATTATCAACATCAATGCACCTGTGAATGGGGATGTTTTTATTGCTGGCGGCCAGATTTTTGTAAATTCAGAGGTTAAGGGAAAAATCGTCGCTGCCGGAGGAAATATAGATATTAAAGGTAATGCAAGAAATGTTGTGATTGCAGGGGGAAACGTAACCATTCAATCTACCGCGGTTATAAGCAGGGATGCTGTAATTTCGGGTGGCAATGTGAACAATGCCGGAACGGTTAATGGGAACCTGACCGTCAGGGCTCAAAATTTTCAAAATACCGGAAGTGCAGGCAGTGTAGATTTCATCAAAAGTGAAGGTTCGCAGCGAACATCGGGCATATTCCGAATCCTGATTACTCTCGGATTCCTGATACTCGGTATAATCCTGCTCAAATTATTCCCGGTGCAATTTTCTAAAGTTGAAAAAGAGATTAGGGAATCAACGCTATTTAAAACTGTAATAGGTTTTGTTCTAATAATCGTATCTGCAGTAGTTATAATATTGGTAGCTATAACAGTAATCGGTCTTCCGGTTGCGGCGATCATGGCCATGTTATTCATAATAGCGCTCATGCTCTCCACTATTTTCGTATCGTTCCCTGCAGGAAAAATGATTCTTGGCTATTTTAAACTTAAAACCAGTGATACATGGATCTTCGTCGTTGGCTTCATTATCTTAAGCCTCCTATTCAGAATTCCGTATGTGGGTGGATTAATTCAAATGGTAGCGGTCAGTTTAGGTTTTGGAGCTGTTTATTTTGCACTGCGTGAGGCCTGGAAAGACATAACTCATAGAGAGGTCAGTGAAAAAACGGGTTAAATACCCATCGCAGTTCGCATTATCGCCCAGGCACACCGACACAGGGCGCACTGTCTCCGCGGGATTCGGCGGAGATGAAACTTTGGCGGCGCCCAGCTTCAAAGTCTTGGGGTGGATATTTTACTCATGAATCCAACCAGCTGATTGCTCTCATTTTTTGCTGGAAAATTTAATAACTCCATTTTCTTCTTTAAACATATCTGATTCCCATAATCCATAATAATTACAGACTTCATCCATTATAGTTTTTCCAATTTCTGAATAATCTTGCTTTAATTTCCAAGAGTCCCACTCTCGTTCAATATATATCTCCTCAGCATCGCATTTATAGGATGACCTTAAGCTGGGGAAGATTCTCCCTTTTGTAATCTCGGTGTTCGTAGAATTCATAACTTTAAGCACTATTCTAACTTTACCGATAAAACTGGATTTTGAATATACTATATCAGCAAACTGGATTGTCTGTAATAAATTGCAGGCTAGTCCATAATCCCAAATTGTCTTTTTCCCACTTATATCATCAAATGATAATCCATAATTATCCATGTAATGAATAAGTCCGTTTCTATGAATTTCAACACTTTGATTTTGGTCTTGACCATTCCAAATGATGCCGTATCTAGATGGTTTTGAAAAACCAAGCAGATATTGACCATTGGATTTCGGTTCTAATCGCATATTATTTGGGTCTAAATCTTTTAGTTCCTTATTCGAGGTGTCAATTCTTCTATCATCTATCCTCAAAGGAGTAATGATAATATGACAATCAATTTTTTTAAAGGATTCTTGTAACTTACTTCTTTTAAATAATATTGTTTCATCTATGTATTTAGCTAATTTAGCAACTCCAAAAAATCTTTTTTGATATAATGCCTCGATCTCATGTTCATCCATTGGTTTTGCTTGAAAATTATATCTTTTATAATATCTAGATGTTCCACTATTGTAATACGGCTTATTTTGACCTTCTGGTATGCGAATAATTAATATTATTTTGTTCGACTCTGGGATATTTATTTCCCGAAACTGAACACTTATTCTAGGTCTTATACTATCTAATATTTTCTGTTCTAAACTCTCCCGATTGACATTATTTTCAATTCCGTTTATACTTTCGGGATACCCGCCGTCACCTGTTTCTTTAATACCATATATCAATAGACCTCCACTGGTATTTGAAAAAGCTGTAACTTCTTTTATGAGATTTTCTTTATCAATCTTCATGTCTTTGTAGTCTAAAGTTTCAGACTCAGTAATTTGTTTTTTCTTCAATTCTTCAATATCTGAATATTGTAAATTAAAAATAGGTTTGTTAAGCAATAGCATAGAACAAAATACTTATTATATGAGACATCTAAATAGCTTTTTGCATGATGCATTATTTTATTGAGGTTTGTTGGTTATCAATCTCAAACATGCGCATTACTAAAAATTATACGCAATTTTATAAGGTATACTCTTGAACCAATCGGAAAGCTCCAGAAAGCATCAATCGAGGACGTAAAAAGTGCTGTTGGCAGCGCGGATGATGCCTTTGAAAAATGGAGCGCCACTCCAGCCCCGCAGCGCGCAAAGATCCTTTTCCGCGCGGCAAGGTAAAAAAACACGTTTTTTTGTTCGCTCAGATGAAGGATCCGGGTTTTTTCTACCCCTGATCCCACATCATAACACTACTACATTACATAAATCCTGACCGCTTCCGCAAGGACATTATACGACATCCAGATCATCCAGATGCAAATCAACAGGAAGATCATTGTGAAGACAAGCCTGGCAAACCCGACGATCAACACATTTTTTTCTCGCTTATGTTCCACATGTTTTGGATCTAGAATGTCTGAACTTCCTATTGGGCGGTTTTTCATCGCCTCTTCATATTCAAGAGGATGCTCATGTTTCAATTCGTCTTCAGGAATATTTCCCGTCATCCAGGACATGTTCAGGAATTTATCGAAATGCTCATCATAGAAATGCCCTATGAAAACTGCTATGGATGCAAGGACAGCCTCCCAGGTATGGAACAGGCCGGCGATCTGGATCAGTCCTATCGGGAAATATTTCATTGCTTCAAAAGGCTGCCACATCAGCAGTCCTGAAAAACCCATAACTACAGCCCCGAATCCGGCGCCGAAATACTCAACCTTCTGTTTCCATGTATATCTGCCGAATTTCGGATGCTCATCTGAATACCGCAGGTAATATTTCATTTGTTGCGAGAAGTCTTCGATATCTTTCAGGTTGAATAAAATATCGTATCGCGGTTTTTCAAGGATGTGGTAAACAACGTGATACACGCTTACGCCTATCATTACCATTCCTGAAAAGTGATGAATGAACGTCCTGTTGTCAAAACCGCCCACGGATGCTATCATCCAGCTTGACCACCATGATTCAGGGAACTTCAGGGGGAAACCTGTATATGCCAGCAGTATGAACGATGCAAAAAACAGGATATGCTGGATCCTCTGATTCAGGGTAAACCTCTTGAATACTAATTCTGCCATGTTCAATTCCTCCTTCGTATCTCGAATTTTGATGCAATTCCAAGGAATATGAGCCCGAAAGTGAAGGTAAGTTCAAAAAGGATCATAATTATGTAGAAATAAGTCACAATTCTTTTTGCATCAAATGAAAGCAGGTATACTGACTGCTCTTCATGGATCTTTCCCCCGGAGAGATAAACATTATTTGCACCTTCATGACAGCCCTTTTTTCCACATGTAGCGGGCAAATTCGCAGGATTTATCGAAGATTTCGGATCGCTTTCCACCCTTGTATCATGATTTTCGTGGCAATCCGAGCACGTTGCCAGCATTTTCCCGCCACTTATGTATGACTTATAATGGAAGGATTTCTTATAGGTGTCGAACCTGTCCGTACTTATGCCATAGTACAGCGCCTGCATCCTGGTCTGGTTTGCATGGCATTTTGCGCATGTTACTGGTATATTATCAGTAAACGTCGAAGAATTGTGATCTTTCGATGAAAAAATATTATGGACTCCGTGGCAATCCGTGCACGACGCTGCAGGCCTTCCTTCCTTAAGTTTCTGCCAGTGAATGCTTTCTTTGTATGCCGAAGTTGAAATTGGATGACATTTTGCACAAAAATCCGTAACCTGGAGCGGTGAAGGTTTTCCTGTAAAATTCGTATGCATCACATTTATGGAAATTACATCCCCGCTTATGTTAATATCTCCGCCATGACAGTCTGCACAGGAATTTTTATTAAAATGTATACTTGCCTGGAATTCATTTACCTGTGCGGGATGACAATGAAAACATGATTCATCTCCACTCTTATCCTGTGCCGATGCAACATTCAAAAATAGAATTGCAATCGATACCATGGTCATCTTTCCAATCCAACCATGAACTTTGAAATTTGCTTTTATTGTATTCGTATAACCACCTCACAATAATTATCGCCTTGTGATAATAATTTGTGAACGTCAAGCAGCGCTTTATTTCCAAAAGCATAACCAAGAGCCCCTTTGAATGTTTCCCTGATCGTATGGCAGATGCAGGGATCAACATTATTCCCGTTACTTGCGAGATTGCATTTCCTCACACTGTAATGCAGGTTTTTCCCATCGATTTTCCAATCGCTGTTCCTGTGAAGCCTGGAATCGATGATCTCAAAAGCTTTTTTGAACGATTCGAGATTCCAGTTCGTGATATTGTTCTCTTTTTCGTATTCCTGCATTATTGACCTGCCCAGTCTTCTTCCAAGGATGGAAAGTGAAAGAGGAATATCGGGAATTTCCTTTAGCCCTTTTAAGAAAGTGACGAACATCAATAATTCCTGATCCACTCTATTATTGCTTGTTTTCAGATCGCTGATTAATTCATTTATCTTTATGCCGATATCAGGCCTGTGCGTGAGCACGATCATATTGGCGGTTGATCTTCCATCATAAAGATGTCCATTGGATTCAAGAATGTTCAGGATTATTTTTTTTATTTTATCCACTGCTTCCCCCGCCCTGTAATCATGGTAAATGATCATGGTATCTTTTTCAATATCAATCCTATCAACGATTCTGGAATTCTCATAAACCTCTTTTATGAGAACCAGAAGATCTGTCAACTCTATCTCACGGAGTGGCTTCTTTGCAAGATATTCAATTGTTGTTTCCCCAACAGGTATATTATTAGCAAGTATATCCTCAAAAGAGTTTCTATGGATCGTGACCATATTGTAATTGCTCTCAAGATGACTCCTGATAACAGGGATCCAGAATTCGGGGCGGTTCTTTACAGTCTTCAATATTTCGTTCATGCCTCCAAAAAAATATATCAAGCTTTCCTTGGCAGCAGTTTTGCTCGACCTTGTCAATTCAACTTTCATGCACTCATTGAAATTGCCAACTGACCGTATTTCAAGGGGTGAACGGTCAAGTGAATTACTTACAAGGAACTGCGACATTATACTTGAAATGAATTTTGTTTTCCGGGGTGAACCTCTTGTTATCAAAATTATCTGGGAAGGATAAGCATCGTTATCACATTCCAATGACAATTTCACCCTCCATTCAAGCTCAATCAGCCTTTTATTAACATGTTCTTCAATGCTTGCCATAGAATTTACAAGCTTTGGTTCAATAATTTTGTCAAGGACATCATCCGGAACAAGCAGGTCGTCAATTTCCGCAAGCATCCAGTTAAATAACGAACTATCTACCGCTGATGAATTTATGCATGGATTGAATTTTCCTGCCTGGCAGATCATATCCCTTAATGCCGCCCCCATGTTCCCATTATGTTTTTCCATATAGGGTTCCATTTTCTCAAGATACTCATCATCTATGGAAATATGTCTTGAAACGCTCATGATTCCTCTTAAATTGTTAAAGAGATCCTGCATGAAAAAATCCCACACAGGATCATGTTTTTCCAACTCCTGACCGTATTTTCACTGGTTCTGGTGTCATTAATTCAGGCCTTTGCTACTGTCTGGATCATGTACACGAAGAATGCCGCTGGTATCAGGAACAATCCACCTGCGAAAGCCGCAAGGAAAGTTTCTGCCGGGATATAATATGCTGCTGTCATGAAAGCTGCCGCAGCTACTGCAGCCACAATAGATTTGATTTTGGTTTGCATATTTAGTTCCTCCAATACTATCTATATATTGACATTATTAAATAATGGATTGATAATAAATTGTTAGAGAATCAGTGTAAACCGTCAATGGCTGTAATTTGTGTGTTTTTTTAGCCATTTAATAAATTTATTGTGTTTTATAATTTTAAAGCGCCTTTAATCCTGGAATATTGGGCGTGAGAATCCATTTAATATTTATATTGGTCGATCAAAGCCATTGGTGAAGGAGGATTGGCATGATAGGCTCATGTCTTCGAATTTGGGTGGCTTTTTCTGGATATTTTAACGCTGGTGTCTCCCGACAAATACATGATAATTATTATTATTATTATTTTTTTGCAGCGATATATTTATATAGAATTATGTGTTGATATCCTTGAATTTAGTTTAAGAGATCATAGATTTCTTAGATATAAATATCTGGAGTGTGAAATATGAAAAATAGGTATAATTGTAAATATAATTATCTAAAAGGATTTACAACAGGTTTGTTTGTAATATTGACTTTCCTGATATTGGCAACTTCTGCCTCTGCAGATTCCGCCATACTTTGCTGGACTAATGGGAATTGTTATCAGATAATAGATGGAAGTACCTTTAATTGGGATGATGCAAAAATTGCCGCAGTATCACAAACATATAATAGTGTTTCAGGGCATTTGGCCACTATTACTTCTCCGGGAGAGACTAATTTCATAGTGAGTAGTTTTGGTACTGGATTAAATGGGAAATGGTTGGGCGGGTCTCAACCAGTAGTTGATACAAATGGTGATGGACCGTGGGTTTGGGTGACCGGTGAACCATGGAGTTATACAAATTGGCTCGCACCCCCATTATTTGTTGGCGACGAACCCAATAATTTGGAGCTTTGGGTGGATAATCCCGATTATCCTGCTACCTCTAATGATCCATATATTCCCACTGGTATCCACGAAAATAATCTTCAGTTTCATGGAGTTCCTGGGACATGGAATGATGCAATATCGTCAAGTACAGCCGGATATCTTGTTGAATTTGATAATGCAGCCCCAGCAGGAATACCGGAATTCCCAACAGTAGCGTTGCCCATAATCTCGGTAATAGCCTTGATGTTTTTAGTCCAGAGAAGAAAACATAATTAAAATATAAAGTTCAACATAAAAAGAAAAATTCGTGTGAGAATTCTTCTTTTTCCTTTTTTATTTTTTTAAATAAACAGCTGTTTGTGAACGTGCAGCTTTTTCCATAGTCAGCCCCTGCTATTTTTTCTCAACCTTCTCTTTAATATTCACCCCACAAATATAAGAATTAAATGCTGTTTATCGAATCTACTTCCAGGGAACCTTTTATGATTAAAAAAAATAGGAGTTCAGGATTAAAAGATATCCTTAATACTTCTCCTTGACTCTTCATAAATAATCTTTTCCTTCTCCCGCTTCAAATCCATTTCACGGCGAAAAATCGCTTTCATCGCTTCATTGGGTTTAACAGCCACTTCTATCCTGTGTTTCCTGTCACTCATATATTCTGACAATCCATATATCAAATATGCAACGAATGCCATCGGTATAATGAACAGCCAGCCTACTGTAAATATAAAGAAAGTTTCTGCAGGGAAATAATATGCCGATGCCATGAACGCTACTGATGCTGACAGGGCTGCTATGTATTTTATCCGATCATCCATATTTGATCACCTGATATTAGGAATGTGATGGCAATGCTATAAGAATATTTGATTGTAGATGAGCTGCCGATGAACCTTGAGAGACATTTTCTTTAAAATATGAACTGGGTGCGCCACATGAACTTTCAAAATGTCGCAAAAAAAAAAAGAATTGAATGAAAAGAATGAAAGTTTGATTTAATGTTGGTAGGATTGCCAAAGTGCAACACAATTTAATTGATTGACCAAAAAATAAGTTATATTTTATTTTGGCTCTGTAGATATTTTAGTGAATACTCTTTATAATATTGTTTAAAAGAAAGTTTTAACTTATATAATAAGCTTTATGTAATTTAGATGTGTTAATATTTGAAAAATGGAATTAGAATTGCTAAAAATATTAAATGAAACTGGAAATCCTCTCCTTAATATATTGGTTGTGTCTAATCTTCGGCTAAAATTCTCCTCTGACTGATCTAATCTTGACCTCAGTCCTAATAAATATTAGGTTTTCTGACTTCATTATTACATTCTTAAATTCTTCATAATTTTC
>Ga0172368_10004463_pt1 | contig 16211 bp, 10 predicted proteins | sample Lak11m_FD_114540 | JGI IMG/M metagenome (GOLD analysis project Ga0172368, IMG submission 114540) | Freshwater microbial communities from Kabuno Bay, South-Kivu, Congo - kab_022012_11m | ecosystem: Environmental > Aquatic > Freshwater > Lake | place: Democratic Republic of the Congo: South-Kivu...
AAGCCCCTCTTGCAACGCGGCTTCTTCTGCGGGAATATTGCGGCGCAGCGTGCCAAATTTAGTCGGCGAGCCATCCAACATTTTGTCCACATCAAAACGCGGCGAGGCGGGGTCATTGAGGATATACAGCAAGATGTGAATTTGCCCATTCATGGTATCCGTTAAGTGGGCGTACAAAAGCGGGTCTGGAAAATCAGCCTGATGATACAGACTCATCTCCACGTCAGTAGAGCCGCTATCAAAAGAAAATTGCAACAAGTTATCGCCAGCCGCCGAAGTAAGCGGAGGCAGGTTGTATTTTTGGATGAGTTCCAAGGGAATGTAGCGGGCGTAGATAGCGCGTTTTTCGGTCTCAGGCAATAGATTAATGCCGCCAATAGTGGAAGGAAACATAGGTTCTTCTTTCTAAGTTACGGCGATTAGCGAACGCGCATGGCGCGTTCTTTGTCGCGGGCATCGTCTCGTTTGGCGATGGCGGCGCGTTTATCAAAGGCTTTTTTGCCTTTGGCGAGGGCTATCTCCACTTTGGCGCGTCCATCTTTAAGGTACACGCGCGTTGGCACAATGGTCATGCCTTTTATGCGGACGTTATTCCATAGCTCGCGGATTTGTTTTTTGTGCAACAGTAGTTTACGTTTGCGTTTTGGGTCGTGATTAAAGTATTTCCCCGCCTGTTCATAAGGCGCAATATGAGATTCTAATAGCCATGCCTCGCGGCTGTCCACGTCCACATAGGCTTCTTGAATGCTGACCTGTCCGGCGCGAATAGATTTAATTTCAGAGCCTTGCAGGGCGATACCCGCCTCAAATTTTTCCAGTAGAAAAAATTCAAAGCCAGCTTTACGGTTGGTTGCGATGATTTTTATGTTTTCAGTCACGCTTTGATTTTAACATGGAATCTTCGCGCCCCAATTACCCGCGCCAGATAATGAACCCACCCGCCAGCAGGCGCATAACGCCAAAGATGACTAACGCCGAGGCTAAGCCTGTCCAATTGGCGATGAGGGGACCAGCCAGCGAGCTGCTGAGGATGGCGAAATTCAGCGCAATGTTATACCACGCCAAGTGCGCGGGTCTATCGTTTGCAGGGATTTTCTCTAATAGGTAATTGGCGTAAGCGCCATTGACGAGCGCCCAAACAAAGCCGCCAAAAAAAGATAGCAGGTAAAAGTGCAAAGGCGTTTGCGCCGCCGCCAACGCAAAGACATAAAAGGACATACCAGCGACTCCAACTCCCGTCACGTTTTTGTTGCCGTAACGCTGCGCCGCTTTTCTAAATTGCGTTGAGCCAAGTAAAACGGCGAGATAGTAAAACGCCGTGCCGTTGCCAATGTGATTATCGTTGAGATGCAGGACATTCACGTTGTAAATTTGATAGATGGGCGCGGCGGCTAAATGCGAAAAGTGGAAAAAAAACAAAGCCAGCAGCGTGGCGCGAAAGGGCGTTTTCCAAATATCCAAGCGCAATAGCGTTGATACCGTTTGAGGCTGAGATTCTTTTGGCAAGGCGGAATCTGCCAGCGGGTGGCTCGGCGGCGGTTCTTCCATCGCGCGAATGCGGTAGAGGTGATAGCTGCTCATCGCCGCGCCAAAAGCGCCAAGGGCAAAAATTATCTGATAGCCATAGGGAAAGGCAACGCGCTCCAAGATGTATCCGGCGGCAAAAGAGGTTGCCGTGAAGGCGATGGCAAAGGTCACGTTGCGCGTGGCGGCAACTTGAGCGCGGTAGCGCACTGGAACGGATTCTGCAAACAGGGCATTAAAGCCAACGCCCAATGGCGTGAGCGGAATTGCCATGAAGAAGGAGAGCGCGATGAAAATCCAAATTTGACTTTGCGCGTCCGCCAGCAAGGGCAGCGGAATCCACAACAGGTAGCCCGCGCGAAAAGCAACCGATGACCAAAAGACCGCCTTGCCGGTAGGGCGGGCTTGCAGCCAACGCGCCGCAGGGATGGCGAGAAAGAGGCTAACGACTGCCGACATGGCGGCAAGCAGCCCAATTTGAAATCCGTTTGCGCCCAAGCGGGCGACATAGACATTAAGGAAGTTAACGGCTGTGCCGCTGATAACGCCAAACCATGCAATGTCAAAGTAAAAGTGGATGAAATTGCTATGATATTTTTTGGGAATATCGGATAAGTTAAATAAATTTAAGCGCATGGGAAGATTATAACCATAAAAAAATTTGTTATTTTGATATTCTTTTGGCGGGAGTGGCGAAAAAGGGCGGGCTAACAATTTGCCCACCATAGAGAGCGCAGAGTCCACAGAGTTTTTTAGTTTTTTTCTCCGCGTTCCCTGTGAACTCTGTGGTTAAATCTTTTGGCAGGTTCGCCCATAAAAAAAACTCCCGACTTTATGGGTAAAAGTCGGGAGTTTTGGCGGTTGAGAATTTTATTGTACGAGCGTGCCAACCGACTCGCCGCGCAGCGCGCCAATGAGGGCTTTAGAATCCCATAAGTTGAGAACGAGAATGGGGATGTTGTTTTCCATGCAGAGGGAAATTGCCGTGCTATCCATCACTTCTAATCGGCGGTTGAGAACTTCAATATGGCTGAGTTGGTCAAATTTCTTTGCGTTTGGATTTTTCTTCGGGTCCGAGTCGTACACGCCGTCCACCTTGGTGGCTTTGATGACAACTTGCGCGTCAATTTCTGTGGCGCGCAAGGCGGCGGCGGTGTCTGTGGAGAAGAACGGGTTGCCCGTGCCTGCGCCAAAGATGACCACGCGCCCTTTTTCCAAATGGCGCACGGCGCGGCGGCGAATGTATGGCTCTGCGATGGCGCGCATTTCAATGGCAGTCATCACGCGCGTTAGAACGTTGTTGCGTTCGAGCGCGTCCATCAACGCCATAGCGTTCATCACCGTAGCCAACATGCCCATGTAGTCTGCGGTGGAACGGTCCATGCCGCGCTCCAAGCCTTGTTTGCCGCGCCATAAATTTCCCGCGCCAATCACTACGGCAACGTCCACGCCCATTTGACGAACTTCTTTAATGCGGAGCGCGATGGCTTCGGCTTCGTCCACGTTAATGCCAAAGCCAGATTCGCCTCCAAGCGCTTCGCCGCTCAATTTGAGTAAAATGCGTTTGTATTTTAATTCTGCCATTCTGCCTCCGTAATATTTTTTTTATAAAAAAAGCCAACCCGAAGGCTGGCTCTTTTTTTTATTCGTGTTTGGTCGCTTCGCCAAGTTCCCAGCGCTGGAAACGGCGGACAATGATGTTTTCGCCAATGGCGGCGACATTTTGCAAGACGAGTTTTTCAATCGTCAGCGATTCATCGCGGATGTAGGCTTGACGCATGAGGCACGCTTCGTCTTTGTATTTTTCAAGCCGTCCTTCCACAATTTTTTCGAGCATTTTTTCGGGCTTGCCTTCTTCCAGCGCGCGGGCGCGGGCGATGCCAGATTCATGTTCAATGTCTTCTGCGGAGACTTCATCCGCAGTGATGTATTTGGGAGCGCTGGCGGCAATTTGCAGGGCAATTTCATGCGCTAGGGTGCGGAATTGCTCGGAGCGAGCGACAAAGTCGGTCTCGCAGTTTACTTCGACCATTACGCCCACGCGCCCACCGCCGTGCGAGTACAGTTCAACCACGCCGTTGGATGCGTCTCGGTCGGCGCGTTTGGCTGCGGTAGCCATGCCTTTTTCGCGCAGCCAATCTACCGCTTTTTCAAAGTCGCCATTGGCGTCTTGCAGGGCTTTGCGGCAGTCCAGCATGGGAGCGCTGGTCGCGGCGCGCAGTTCTTTAATCATTTGAGTTGTAATTTCCATCACAGTATCCTAACGTAGTTATTCTGCTGCGCCTTCGGCGGGAGCGTCTTCTGAATTGCGGGTAACGTTCAATTTAGCCAACGTGGACTCTCCGAGCAAAATGTCTTCCGATTCTTCATCGGACGAAGTATCCACCGTAGGTTTGCGCGCGCCGCGTTTTTCGGGTTTGGCTTCCGGCTTGGCTTCCGCGTCAGATTCGATGTTATCTTCTTTTCGCATGGCTTTGCCTTCCAACACCGCGTCCGCCATTTTTGCCACCAATAATTTGATGGCGCGAATCGCGTCATCGTTGGACGGGATGACGTAATCAACATTTTGAGGGTTGCAATTGGTATCCACCATCGCCACAATCGGAATTTTGAGCAGGTTGGCTTCACGCACGGCGGCTTCTTCGCGTCCCACGTCAATGATGAAGAGCAAATCCGGGCGGCGGCTCATGTTGCGCGCGCCAGAAAGGCGGGTTTGCAGGCGGGTAATATCGCGTTCAATCAGCAAGCCTTCTTTTTTAGTGAGGCTGTTAATTTCGCCGCTGTCGCGCAAGTTTTCCAAACGTTCCAATTCTTTGATGCGCTGGTGCATGGTCGCCCAGTTGGTCAACATGCCGCCCATCCAGCGTTCGGTCACATAGGGCATTCCGCAGCGTTGCGCTTCTTCCGCAATGGTTTCTTGCGCCTGACGTTTCGTTCCCACAAACATCACCGTCTTGCCATCCGCAACGGTATCGCGGACAAGGTTGTAGGCTTGGTTAAGTAACTTGACCGTCTGTTGCAGGTCAATAATATGAATCCCGTTTCTCTCGGTGAAGATGTACGGTTTCATGCGGGGGTCCCACTTGTTAGTGCGATGTCCAAAGTGAACGCCGCTCTCAAGCAGGGCTTTCATAGAGATGACTGCCATTGTATTGCTCCTTTGATTTCCATTTACCGCGCGCATTTAAGATGGCGCAAAATGGATTGAGTTTAGCGGGGATGCAACCCGCTCAGAGACGCTTTTGCCCGTCTCAGGCAAGATGTGCCTTTTTCAAGGCGGCGGGATTATACCAGAAAAAAAACGCCCCGAATTTTATTCGGGGCGTTTTATGTTACGCCGCAACCGGCTGACTGATAAGCGTATGCCAAATGCTTTCGGCTTTTTTCTTAAGTTTCTCGTCTTCTTCCACACGGCGAATTCCATACATGATGGTGGTATGGTCGCGTCCGCCAAGCATTTCTCCAATTTGCGGCAAAGAAATTTCGTTAAACTCGCGCAGCAGATACATGGCTAACTGACGCGGAATGGCAATTTTCGCCGAGCGGTTTTGCCCCAGTAAATCATCCACGCCAATACCTTCATGTTCCGCCACCGCTTCAATGATGCGGTTTGGCGCAATGTTTCGTTTTTGAGGCAGCAAATCCGCCAGCGCCACTTCCACCAAACTAGGAGTCAGCGCCGAGCCGCTTAAATCCGCAAAGGCAATTAAGCGATTAAGCGCGCCTTCCAATTCGCGGATATTGGATTGTACGCGCGTGGCGACGCTTTCTAAAATTTCATCTGAAATATGCCTGCCCGTGCGCTCCGCTTTGGAACGCAAAATGGCAAGACGAGTCTCAAAATCCGGCGCTTGAATATCGGCGGTTAGCCCCCACTCAAAGCGCGAGCGCAGGCGTTCCTCTAACGTTACCAAAGACTTGGGCGGACGGTCGGAAGAAACGATGATTTGTTTATCCTGTCCATGCAGCGTGTTGAAGGTGTGGAAAAATTCTTCCTGCGTGGATTCTTTTCCGGCGATGAATTGAATATCATCCACCAGCAACACGTCCGCCGAGCGGTATTTTTCGCGGAAGGCTTGCGTGGTATGCGTGCGGATGGCTGCGATTAAGTCGTTGGTAAATTCTTCGGAAGAGACATATAAAACATTTAGCCCGTTGGCATGGCAGACATTTCCAATGGCGTGCAGTAGATGCGTTTTTCCCAGCCCCACGCCGCCATACAAGAAAAGCGGGTTGTAAGCGCGCGCGGGTTTTTCGGCAACCGCCTGACAAGCCGCATGAGCAAGACGATTTCCAGAGCCGACTACATAGGTGTCAAAGGTATAGCGCGGATTAAGGGTGAAGTGACGCGGCTTCACTTCGGGCTGAGATTCATCAGCGGGCGAGGGTATCTCCGCCTCAGGGCGCGATTCGACTTCATCTGCCTGCGAGACCACAAAACGCACCGAAGCGCTGGCGTTGAGCGCGTCCACCAACAAGCGATTTACAGTTTCAGAAAGACGGCTTTCCAGCCAGTCGCGGGCGTAAGCGTTTCGCACGCTAACGGTCATTACGCCGTTTTGATAAACCACAGGGCGGGTGTCTTTAACCCAAGTATCGTAAGACGCGCGCGGCATATCCATTTGAAGTTGTGAAAGTACAGATTGCCAAGCTTGCTCTGTGTTTGCGGTCATAAAAAATTCCTCGATGCAAAAAATATGAAAATCAACTATCGGCTCTTCCAAAAGGAGCGGGATTTTATCACGACTCGTTTATAAAAAATAATGACAGGGAATGCGCTTGCTCCCTACGGACGCTCATTCATTCTAGCAGATATTAACGGATGCCAACAAGACAAAAAACCTACGTTCAGTTAAAAAAATCCGTTTTGTTAAGGTTTATCTATCTTAAAAAACAGGGGGGCGCGGCGCTCCATTTGGCGCTGCTCCTAGAACGGGCGTTTCAGCCACCTGCGCCAGAGGAACAAGACCCACCCCCCATATCTAGGCTTTGAGGGCAATAAAAGGCAAAACTAAAAATTTTGAACGAGAAGACGCGGCGAAATCTACGCAGACATTATCAAAATGAATCTTCTGTTTTAGAGACTCATTGCGCGGCGGCGGCGTTTTTAGTCTAAATAAGGGCTAGGCTTTGTCTTGCGCGGCGCCCACGCCAATACGGTTGTGCCTTCTCCGCTTGCGGCGGAAATATCGCAATCGCCGCCCACTGCATGAGCGCGCGTTTGCATGTTGGCAAGCCCATGACCAATAGACGTTTTCATCGTCTCCAACTCAAAGCCTTTGCCATCGTCTTGCACTTCCAACAGAACACGGTCAGGCGTCGTCCAAATTGCCACTTGCACGTTTTTTGCTTTGGCGTGTTTGGCGGCGTTTGCCAGCGCCTCCTGGCAAATGTGGAAAAGCGCCATAGCGTGCGTATGCGGCAATTCTTTTAAATCTGATTCTGGCTCGGTGAAATTCACTTCTGAAAAGGTGTTGGCGCGATACTCCGCCAATAAACGTTTAACTCCGCTAATTAAACCCTCGTTGCCTAACTGACGCGGGCGCAAATCTAAAATATAGGAGCGAATATCGCGGATGGCTTGATTCAAACCGTCTATAGCGTGTTGAATGCGCTGATGAGCGACTTGCGCGTTTTCTTGCAGCGCATGTTGCGCGCCTTCTAGCGAAAGCCCCACGCCATAAATAGATTGGATGATGCCGTCATGCAAATCCATGCCAATGCGGTCGCGTTCCTCCAACACGGCGAGGCGGCGCGCATTGGAGTGTAGCCGCGCATTCTCTATGGAGAGTCCCGCCCAGGCGCCGACAGCGCTGAGGAGCTGCACGCTTCTCTCGTCAAAGGGTTCGGTGGCGCGGGTGGCGACGCTCATCACGCCCATTAAGTTTTCGCCGGAAGCCAACGGCACGCAGGCAATTTGCTGAAAGCCGGCGTCCACAATGGCGTCTCTTAAAAAGTTGGAATCTTTTGAGAGGTACATGCCGACCATTGGCTCGCGCGTTTTGGCGACTATGCCCGGATAGCCCTCGCCCACTTGAAAGATGTTTCGCGTCCAAAAAGCTTCGGCGGCTTGCCCGCGATGAAGGACCATCCGCAAGGTAGTTTTGTCTTCGTCTAGTAAAAAAATTTCGCCCGCCTCGACCTTCATATAATTCACCACCAAACCCAGCGTTTTGTTAAGGATTTCATCCATTTCAAGGCTGGATGTCAGCGTGGAGGCAATGCCGTTGAGCAGCGCCATATCCACGTTGCGGCGGGTTAGCGCGATGTCGCGCTCGCGCATTTGCTCGTATAAAATTGCGTTTTGGATGGCGGTGGCGGCGTAGGCGGCGAGCATTTGAATAATCATCTCGTCATCGGCATTAAATTCGGATGCGCCTTTTTTTTCGGTGAGATAAATTTGCCCCAGTTGTTTTTCTCCGGCGCGAATTGGAACGCCGAGAAACGACTCCATGTATGGATGGTTGAGCGGAAAGCCGACAGATTGCGGATGCCCCTTGATGTAAGAGACGCGCAAAGGCGTTTCTCGATTCATTAAAGCGCCCAGCAGCCCGCGTCCTTGCGGCGGATGAGGAATACGACTCATTTCTTTTTCGCTCATTCCAACCGATATAAATTTTTTAAGTTCGCCATTTTCACCCAACACGCCCAACGCGCCATAACGCGCTCCGGCTTGCTCACAGGCGACAGTAGCAATACGCTCCAAAAGCGTTTCCAGTGAAACGTCTTTGACCAGTTCCAAACTGGCGCGATGCAGGGCAAACAAACGCTCTTGCAGTTGTTCACGGGTAAGTAACATGGGCGCTATTATAACGGCTTTGAGACGCTGAACCGTAGAGCCAAACGTTTATTTTTTTTGCATGAGAATTTTTAGCGATTTAATAACTCCATCGCGGGCAAAAATATGGCGGCTGTTGTCTTCGTCTAAACTGCGCCCCGACAAGGCGCGGGTAGTTTCATCGGCGTAGTGAATGACGATGGAGTCGCTTTCGCCAAATTGCACGGTGACTGGCGTCTGGCAGATAAAACAGGTCAGTGAACCGGAGGGCAAGTTGAGGGTTTGTTGTTCGCCGCTAACATCCAAATAAGTGAAGGATTGCGGCGCGGCGAGCATTTCTGATTCTGCCACCAGGAAGGGGCTAAAAACAAGGCATCCATCCACAAAGGTTACGCCAGTTTCCGCCTGACGGGTGAGGATTTCTTCCTTCACTGCGCCGGTCATGCCGGGCTGACGCGCGCCGCTGTGTTTGGGCGTGTGGGAATAGGGGTCGGCGGGAAAAGCGCCGTACTCGGCTGGCGATTTATGACATCCCAATCCGGCGCGAATATCGGCGACTGCGGCGCGCAATGCGGGGGCGCAAGAGTCATTTTCAAAACGTTGAGCGGTTTCTTGCGCGGCAAGCAGAAGTTTGGCAACCATGTGCCAATAGACGCTGCCCAGCCCTTCATAGGCAAAGAAAGCGCCAGAGCGCCCGGTAAAACCAGCGTGATGAAAAACGCGCTCAAACAGCGCCAAAATAGATTCGCTTTCGGCTTGCGCTAGGGCGGCGTATAGCGGATTGTCTTTGAGTTCGTCTAACGCCAGACGAACATCCTGCGCGTTGCGAATGCCGCCGCCAAAGTGGAATTGTCCGTTCACATCTCGCGTGAAAAGCGTTGTCTCGCCATGCTGAATCAACAAGGCGGGTAGTTGGAGGCGTTGAACTTCTTCCGGCGCTATCAAATTTTTTTGTAAAAAGCCGGGGAGCGCTTTATCGGGATAAAGCAGATAGGCGCGTTGGTCGGGGCGATACAGCGCGCTCTCGCGCAGGCTATGCAGCAACGCCAAGGATTCTTCGGCATTGAGCAGCTCGGAAGAGAGAATGGCAACTTGCCCTTCCAACATTTCCTGCAAGCGGTCAATCTCTGCCGCATTGTCTTCTAGCCGCAAGAGGTTGTAAGCGTGATAGAGCGCATCGGGGCGGCGGTTGGCGCGCAAGCTGTGTTCCACATAGCGTTGCGCCAGTTCGAGAAAAGAGCGCAAGTCGTCCGCTGAAAGGGAATGATGTTTTTCGGAAAAGCCGTTTTCATACACCCGCCAGCGGTAGTCGCTGCCCGCCGCGACCTTGACGCGTTTCAGTATCCACATTGGATCGAAGAGTAATGCAAGTCCGCTAATTGTTTGGTAGTGAGTTCTGTGTTCATGCGTTTCAGTATCCACATTGGATCGAAGAGTAATGCAAGAGTATCATCACGCGGCGGATGGAATGGGCAAAGTTGTTTCAGTATCCACATTGGATCGAAGAGTAATGCAAGTTACTTGTCGCCTGCTTCTGCCACTGGCGTGGTTTTGTTTCAGTATCCACATTGGATCGAAGAGTAATGCAAGAAAAACACGGACAATATATTCGCCGCCCGCCTCATAGTTTCAGTATCCACATTGGATCGAAGAGTAATGCAAGAACTCATCGTGTGTATGCGTCTGACGATTTGGCAGGTTTCAGTATCCACATTGGATCGAAGAGTAATGCAAGCTGAACTTTTTTCCCCCCCCTCCCCCACTCCCATCGCGTTTCAGTATCCACATTGGATCGAAGAGTAATGCAAGGGAAGCCGCGCTCGAGGGGCAGGTGTGTTACGGCGTTTCAGTATCCACATTGGATCGAAGAGTAATGCAAGGACTCGCCGCGTCTTGGTGCAAGTTATGACGAACTGAAGTTTCAGTATCCACATTGGATCGAAGAGTAATGCAAGGCGGTCATGTCGTAAGTCGTGCGCGGTACGTAAACTTGTTTCAGTATCCACATTGGATCGAAGAGTAATGCAAGGGCAACACTGCTTGACCCTGCCCGAGATTTCATTGTGTTTCAGTATCCACATTGGATCGAAGAGTAATGCAAGATAAATGCTTTTATCGCCACTGCGGGCGACTTTGTAGTTTCAGTATCCACATTGGATCGAAGAGTAATGCAAGACCTACGAACCGCCTGACCCCGAAAGCATTTCCCATCCGTTTCAGTATCCACATTGGATCGAAGAGTAATGCAAGAACCCATAAATTGTAAGGTCGAACCTAGACCACGAGTTTCAGTATCCACATTGGATCGAAGAGTAATGCAAGTTGTGCGTATCATCACCGTAGGAGGCAATGTATGAGACGTTTCAGTATCCACATTGGATCGAAGAGTAATGCAAGATAATAACGCGACCGTAATCGCAGAGAGCAACAGCATGTTTCAGTATCCACATTGGATCGAAGAGTAATGCAAGCAACCGCGCAGCGACTTTGCGCTGCGGCATTTTGTAGGTTTCAGTATCCACATTGGATCGAAGAGTAATGCAAGAAGACAACGGCTTACTTGCGCGATACGCGAGTCTGGTTTCAGTATCCACATTGGATCGAAGAGTAATGCAAGTAAAAAAAATGGCGTGGGCGCGTGAGGCGTGGCACGGTTTCAGTATCCACATTGGATCGAAGAGTAATGCAAGAGCCTTCGACAATGACAATGCACTCAACCCCTGACGTTTCAGTATCCACATTGGATCGAAGAGTAATGCAAGAACCTCTCCCGCTCTACACGCTGCACTTCTGACCAGTTTCAGTATCCACATTGGATCGAAGAGTAATGCAAGATAATTTTGACTCGCCCGCTACGCGGGACCGCAACGTTTCAGTATCCACATTGGATCGAAGAGTAATGCAAGAACAGCGCAGACCTGAAACGCGCAACGCAACGCGCATTGGTTTCAGTATCCACATTGGATCGAAGAGTAATGCAAGGTTGGCAATGGCATTGTGCAAGCAATTGCCTCAATTCCGTTTCAGTATCCACATTGGATCGAAGAGTAATGCAAGCGTATTATGAGTGCGCTTACGGTTCAGGACACTTGCGTTTCAGTATCCACATTGGATCGAAGAGTAATGCAAGTACACCTTATATAGCCGCCAAAATCACAGACCGCAAGTTTCAGTATCCACATTGGATCGAAGAGTAATGCAAGTTCTTTACTTTCTTTTTTGTTCAGTTCTTCCTTTCTTGTTTCAGTATCCACATTGGATCGAAGAGTAATGCAAGATACGCGGAGCCTTACGCGCCATCAATCATCCTAGTTTCAGTATCCACATTGGATCGAAGAGTAATGCAAGTACGTCAAGAAAAATCATCGAAGCACAAAAAGAGTGTTTCAGTATCCACATTGGATCGAAGAGTAATGCAAGATGTTATAGGTTGGTCTTTTAACTTATGGTCGGCGGGTTTCAGTATCCACATTGGATCGAAGAGTAATGCAAGCAGATTGTCATTATCGCGCCTCAACTCGCCGCAGTGTTTCAGTATCCACATTGGATCGAAGAGTAATGCAAGGACCGTGCGCCGATTCTCTTTTTCGTGGACGAGATGTTTCAGTATCCACATTGGATCGAAGAGTAATGCAAGCAATGCGTATATGGCAGAAATATTATACAGAGATGGTTTCAGTATCCACATTGGATCGAAGAGTAATGCAAGTTCTCTGTAAGGTTCAATGACTCGGCTTTCAAATTCGTTTCAGTATCCACATTGGATCGAAGAGTAATGCAAGCAATGCGTATATGGCAGAAATATTATACAGAGATGGTTTCAGTATCCACATTGGATCGAAGAGTAATGCAAGTTTCATCGTTTCCGCGTATGCGTCAATTTGTATGCGTTTCAGTATCCACATTGGATCGAAGAGTAATGCAAGAAATGCTCTTTTCATTCTTCACTCCACAGTGTTGACGTTTCAGTATCCACATTGGATCGAAGAGTAATGCAAGTTGACGCTGACGGGTTCACAACCGTGACAGGCGCGTAATGTTTCAGTATCCACATTGGATCGAAGAGTAATGCAAGCTATGTCAGAGCGGCAATACGTTATCGGCGTGGACTGTTTCAGTATCCACATTGGATCGAAGAGTAATGCAAGAAATTGGAGCAGGTCGGCGGCGTTCCATGTTTCGACGTTTCAGTATCCACATTGGATCGAAGAGTAATGCAAGAAGGTTTACTTACCACTTGCAAGCGCGGAGGCTTACGTTTCAGTATCCACATTGGATCGAAGAGTAATGCAAGTCGCCACAATCACATCCGAAAATGGCGGCAATGACAGGTTTCAGTATCCACATTGGATCGAAGAGTAATGCAAGAATTGGTCTTGGCTCATTCGCCCTCCGCGTCAAGTTGTTTCAGTATCCACATTGGATCGAAGAGTAATGCAAGATTGAAAGCGGCGTTATCAGCAAGCAAACTGGCAGTGGTTTCAGTATCCACATTGGATCGAAGAGTAATGCAAGGCTGGAATTGACGGTTGCAATGTCATTAGAGTCCTAGGTTTCAGTATCCACATTGGATCGAAGAGTAATGCAAGCCGGCTCGCTGCGCGTGTCCACCGTGTAATCGGTGTGTTTCAGTATCCACATTGGATCGAAGAGTAATGCAAGCGTGATGTTCCTGCGCGTTGCTGTAAATCACCTGGTGTTTCAGTATCCACATTGGATCGAAGAGTAATGCAAGCGGCACGGTGTTCGCGCTGACAATCGCAGCCAACGGTTTCAGTATCCACATTGGATCGAAGAGTAATGCAAGCTGTTGAAACTGTCGAATAAGTGGCAAAAAGCAAAAAAGGCGCGTCTACACATACTGTTATTATATGAAGAGACCTCCAATATAAAAAATTTGGAGATTGACTTATTCGACAGTCTCGTTGGTATGTGTTGACGCCCATGTCAACAGGGATGTTTCAGTATCCACATTGGATCGAAGAGTAATGCAAGGGAAGTTGAGGCAGACCCGGCGCTTGTCCCGTTGTGTTTCAGTATCCACATTGGATCGAAGAGTAATGCAAGCCTTTGCGCGTGATTTATGCAACGCGCTAATCACTAGTTTCAGTATCCACATTGGATCGAAGAGTAATGCAAGCGTGCCACGCCTCACGCGCCCACGCCATTTTTTTCGTTTCAGTATCCACATTGAATCGAAGAGTAATGCAAGTTTATCGGTTTCAGTCCTGCGGTTGCGGTTAGTTCAGTTTCAGTATCCACATTGGATCGAAGAGTAATGCAAGGCCTCGTCCCATCCCAGTCTGCGGGGGACTTCCAGCGTTTCAGTATCCACATTGGATCGAAGAGTAATGCAAGGTTGGCTTTGTCATTGATAGCCTTAACCCACCATAAGTTTCAGTATCCACATTGGATCGAAGAGTAATGCAAGTCTGATTGTACAGCGTGTAAAAGCCGTTCATGCCGTTGTTTCAGTATCCACATTGGATCGAAGAGTAATGCAAGATCGATACTTGCGCATGCCCATCATAAGAGATACCGAAGTTTCAGTATCCACATTGGATCGAAGAGTAATGCAAGAATCGCTTTTGCCATAATATCCAAGAAAATTCGGTGTTTCAGTATCCACATTGGATCGAAGAGTAATGCAAGTTTGCAATATCCGTCACTTGCTTCGACTTCGGTACATGTTTCAGTATCCACATTGGATCGAAGAGTAATGCAAGGTCATGGCGGCGGCTAACACCGCTTGCACTGGACGGTTTCAGTATCCACATTGGATCGAAGAGTAATGCAAGGTCACAGTCATCGCTTCAACGTCCGCGTAAATCGTGTTTCAGTATCCACATTGGATCGAAGAGTAATGCAAGTAGGCTTCACTCATAGTCTCACGCTCAGGACGATGCAACGTTTCAGTATCCACATTGGATCGAAGAGTAATGCAAGGCTGGCTGGCAAAGAACGCAAGCCTTTGGTATCTGAAGTTTCAGTGTCCACATTGGATCGAAGAGTAATGCAAGAATAATGAATGATGCGGAATGAATAGTGACAAAGCAGGTTTCAGTATCCACATTGGATCGAAGAGTAATGCAAGAACGTACTTACTAACAGCCAGCGCAAACGGCGCAAGCAGTTTCAGTATCCACATTGGATCGAAGAGTAATGCAAGTGCTCGTACAGCGCAACCCCTACCTGTACATGGCTAAGTTTCAGTATCCACATTGGATCGAAGAGTAATGCAAGAACCCCGCCGCGTGGCGTGATACTGGATTGTTTTATGTTTCAGTATCCACATTGGATCGAAGAGTAATGCAAGAGCGCGTGGGTTGTCTCGCAGTACAAAGCCGACTCTGTTTCAGTATCCACATTGGATCGAAGAGTAATGCAAGGCCGTCCACGTCAAGCGAATACAGCGTGGACGCTGACGTTTCAGTATCCACATTGGATCGAAGAGTAATGCAAGTTCACCGCTTCGCTTCCATCCGTGATTAGGTGGGCGGTTTCAGTATCCACATTGGATCGAAGAGTAATGCAAGATATTCTATCTCGCCTTCCATCCATTGAATTTTATCTGTTTCAGTATCCACATTGGATCGAAGAGTAATGCAAGCGGATGCGGTAAAGGGCTTGCATGTGTACGGGTATAGTTTCAGTATCCACATTGGATCGAAGAGTAATGCAAGGAAGGAGGCTAGAAATGCGCGGACTAAATTTGAAGGTTTCAGTATCCACATTGGATCGAAGAGTAATGCAAGTCCCACGAACCAAAGACCGAACCAGTGGAAGACGCGTTTCAGTATCCACATTGGATCGAAGAGTAATGCAAGGCGAGCAATACGAAGCCGCCCGCCGTGCCGCTGAACAGTTTCAGTATCCACATTGGATCGAAGAGTAATGCAAGCATTATCTAGCATGTCGAGCAGGGGTATTTTTTCAAGGTTTCAGTATCCACATTGGATCGAAGAGTAATGCAAGAACGTTCAGCATTTCGGCGGCGCGGGTCTGGCTTATCATGTTTCAGTATCCACATTGGATCGAAGAGTAATGCAAGGCCGTCCACATCCAGCGAATACAGCGTGGACGCTGACGTTTCAGTATCCACATTGGATCGAAGAGTAATGCAAGTCCGTCCTCTAATAAACTTGTTTTTAGCAAGTGCATTTCGTTTCAGTATCCACATTGGATCGAAGAGTAATGCAAGTACGGGTTGACGCAGTACGGGTGCGCGGACAAATACGTTTCAGTATCCACATTGGATCGAAGAGTAATGCAAGCTCAACCGCTCGGCACTTGCGCACCAATTTCTCACGTTTCAGTATCCACATTGGATCGAAGAGTAATGCAAGGCATTAACGCCTGGGTCTCCGACCCCATTTGAAATTGTTTCAGTATCCACATTGGATCGAAGAGTAATGCAAGAAAGTTCCATGCTTGTTTCATACCTTCCGCCCGATTGTTTCAGTATCCACATTGGATCGAAGAGTAATGCAAGTCGCTATCCAAAATAACTTTCGTTTTTTCAATGGTCAGTTTCAGTATCCACATTGGATCGAAGAGTAATGCAAGGTTTGAAGCTTGCGGGTTGCGCTGCGCGTGTGTCGGTTTCAGTATCCACATTGGATCGAAGAGTAATGCAAGCACCCAAGCAACGAACAAAAAAATCATGCGGCGAAAAGTTTCAGTATCCACATTGGATCGAAGAGTAATGCAAGGATGAGGAAAAATGCGCGGACTGGTATCAGGACGGCTGTTTCAGTATCCACATTGGATCGAAGAGTAATGCAAGCCAACGAGACTGTCGAATAACCCAACCCCACGCAACAAAACCGCTGGGAATTCGCCCGACTACCCATGCGGAGCGCCGCGAGGGCGGCGATTACCCCAGATTTCCTGCCTACGTTCGCTCCCC
>Ga0172368_10004464_pt1 | contig 16211 bp, 13 predicted proteins | sample Lak11m_FD_114540 | JGI IMG/M metagenome (GOLD analysis project Ga0172368, IMG submission 114540) | Freshwater microbial communities from Kabuno Bay, South-Kivu, Congo - kab_022012_11m | ecosystem: Environmental > Aquatic > Freshwater > Lake | place: Democratic Republic of the Congo: South-Kivu...
GTGTCCACCATAAAGGGGGTGAAGATCACGCGCTGCGCCGGCAATTTCCAGCGCGTTTCAATAAACCGTTTTTGCCAGCTTGCATAGACAAAAAACAGGTCAATGTGCGTGTGCAGCCTGAACAGGTCGATCAGCAGCGTCTTTTTCTTGACCGACAGGATATGCACGATCATCAGGTGGCGCGGGTGTTTAAACGCCAGCAAGAATTTGAACAAGAAAGCCAGCGGCAGGCCAATCTGCTCGCCATCTGTGAAAATCGTGCGGTAGCGCCCGCGCAGCAAAAAACAGGCCCAGGCCAGCATCACCTCTCGCCCGGCCAGCTTTTCAATCCAGCGTCCCAACCAGCCACCAAGCTGGCGCGCTTTTTTGTAATCGATCAGGTCCGCGCCAAATGCTCGCGCCATAGCCAGGTAATCCGCCAGCGGCCGCTCACCTCTGGCAATTTTCTCTTCAAGATTGTCCGGTATTTCGCCGGATACGCTCAGCAAAACTTGGTTCATGGTTTTTCTGTGTCAATCGTGCGCTTGATCAAATCCAACAACCTGGCCGCATTCTGCTGCGCGTCGTAACGGCTGCTAACCAGACGGCGCGCCTCAGCGCCAAAGCGCAGCCGCAGCTCACGCTCCTCCACCAGCCTGCGCAGCTGGCGGGTCAGCGAACCTTGATCTCCTGCCTCGGCCAGCAGGCCGGTGATGCCGTCCTGCACCAGCTCCGGCACAGCGGCGATCCGCGTAGAAAGGATCGGCAAGCCGGCCGCGCCTGCCTCCGAGAGCACCATCGGCAGGCAGTCCGCCATGGTTGGCAAGCAGAATATATCGCAGCGATGATACAGGTCGATCAGTCCGCTGCTGTTGGGACCAAACCAGTTATACACGAAGACACCCGCCTCATCGGCCAGTTCTTCACGGGTCACCAGGTGCAGCTCCAGCGCCAGCCCGGCTGCGCGCAGTTCGCGGACTGCCTCCAGCAGCAGCAGGCCGCCCTTGCGCTTCAAATCGCCGCCGACAAACAACACTTTCACCGCTCCGCCCGTCCGCGCAACCGCCTCAGACCTGCCCCAAGCCTGCACATCCACCCCGGGTGGGATGACGTGAATTTTCTCCGGTTCAATTCCGTAATCGTTCACCAGGCTGACCTTCACCCAATCTGACCAGGTGACCAAATTTTTGGCCTTGCGAAAACAATCGCGGTTAATGCGCCATTTCAATTGCTCCAGCCAGGCCGGTCCCTTTGCGTGCTCGTACGCCTCGCCCAGGCTGTCATATTGGATCGGGGTCGCGTCCAGCGAAACCACGCCCGGAATGCGCATTAGCCAGTCTTGCGCCAGAATCGCGGGAACCTGGGTGTGGATGAATACCCCTTCAAGCCTGGCCCGGCGGTTCATCTGCGCCAGCGCCTTGCGCGCCTGCAGCCCGGCCTGGACGGTCCAGTTGCTGCGGTAGAGCGGAATTGCCCTGGCCTTGGGCGACCCATCCCAATCCGGCAGGCCCCAGGCTGCGTCAATCTCAGAATCGGCCTCGACAAACCGGCGCAGATTTTGACTGTGCGTTTTATGGCCCAACACCTGTTCAACGATAAAACCAATGCGATACATAAACCTATCTTTCCTGGATCATCCTGCCAACCATCACTGCGCGTGAGAAAAAATCAGATGAGTGATCGAATATGGCGGCAGCATCACAGTCGCTTGCGCTCCAGCCACCTGCAGGCTGGAGCGAACGATGCGATCCAGGCTTTCCTGTGTGTAAGAATATACCTCCACATTGGATGCGGCCTGAAACTGGCCCAGTTCAACCGTCACCGGCGCGGCAGCGTGCGGGTTTTTATTGATCAAAAGTACGTGCAGCCGCCCGCTGGTGCTATCCAGCGCAGCATAGCTGCCCACTTCGCTGTCATTGCTCGATTCCGCCCAAACCGAGGTGTCGCCAAACCGGCTGCCATCCCCGTCATAATTGGTGTACATGCGAAAAGCAAAAGCACCTGGGCTTTGCGCCGGCGGAAACATCCAATACGCCGCGTAGTACAGGTTCTCGCGCCCAAAAATCCCCAACACATCCGCGATCGCCAGCGCGCCATTCATCGTCTGGTCAGCCCCCCAGTTCCATTCGCTGATGCCCAACAGCGCACCCGGGTAATGCTGCTCGAGCAGCTTCTTCATCCGTGGGATCAAATAAACCGGTTCCTTAATCCATGATTCGTCCGAGTAGGCCGAATCCCACAACGTGCGCGTACTGCGCAGCCGCCAGGCCGCGGTTTCAGGGTCCGCCTGGTCGTTGTAAAGCCCCTCCGGGTAATAGTGAATGTCCAGCACATCCAGGCTCCGCCAGCCGTTTTTCGCATCGGCCGCTCTTAAGCGGTCTAAAAACCAGGGCAGAAAATCCTGGTTCAGGTGCGAAAGCTTGTCCAACCGCCCCGCTGCTGAATTCCAATAAAAATACCAGCAGCAGGTGGCAGGGCCAACCAGCCGGGCGTTGGGCGCGGCCTCGCGGATCGGGCCGGCATATTCCAGGTACTTATCTACAATTTCCTGGTAGGTGGTGCAATCAGGATGCACATCATAATGGGTGTAGCCCCACAGCTCTGGCTCGTTGTCCAGCGCGATGAAATCAACCGGGTAGCCTTTCTCGACGGTTAGATAGGTCAGCCAGGCTTTGATACTCTCCGGATCACTGCGCACATTCGCCAGCTCTGGATTGGCGATCTCGCGGTCGCCTCCCGTCTGGCAGTTGGCGTAATTGGCGGTTCCGCACCCTCCGCCTGGAAGTGGAAAGGAACAGGTGTTATTGTCGTCGTTTTTCGCAACCCAGCCCAGCGTGGGCACGGCCAGCCGCACCTTTGCGCCGGAAGCCTGCGCCTCCGCCACAAACGCTTCGCTGGCGTTTCCTTGCGCTCCATAATTGCCGTTGCGATACTCCCAGTCACTGCCCGCGTTCCACGCATTGCCAACTTTCCAGTTATAGCGCGTACTTGGGTTGCCGCCCCAGCTGTTCAGGGTGGGCCGGATCTCATCCATAATCTCCTCAGACGCGCCCGATAAGCCATAAATCAGCGAACTGATCGTGTGGACATCGCGTTCCACATCCAAACGCACCGTATAACCCTCGCGTACCTCGGCTGGTGCCTGGGTCGGCCGGTTCTGCTGGGGCGCTTGTGGATTGGTCGTCTGCGTAGATTGCTCAGAAAATTGACCTGACAGCGTTGGGGTAGGAAAAGCTGTGGCCAATGAGCCTTGCTGCGGCGCTGCCGTACAGGCCGCTGCAAAACCAAATAGACAACTAACCGACACGATCAAACGGAATAGTCTTTTCATCTTCTAAACTCAGGGTGCAGCCGGCCGTGTCGCGCTTGGTGTCGGTGTCAATGTGGCGGTTGGCGTGCTGGTCGGCGTTGAGGTGGGTGTCGCCGTGAAGGTAGAGGTTGCTGTGAAGGTTGAAGTTGAGGTTGCGGTAGCAGTCGGCGTATGCGTCGGAGTTCTGGTAGGCGTCTGGCTGGGCGTAGCGCTTGCGATAGGGGTGCTGGTTGCAGACGCGGTCGAGGACGCAGTCACAAGGGTCGGTGTGCCTTGCGTCATCGACGGTGTGGCGGTTGCTGTCACGGTTGCTAAACTCGTAAGCGTTGCAATCGGCGTCATGCCATTTCTCAAAGTTAAGAACGCGATATCATCCAGGTAAAAAGTTCTCAAGAAGCCTGCGTTATTCTTGATATAAAACCCGGTGATATATTTATAGACAGGATCATACAACAACTTGTCCGGGTACACAATTACCTCAACCCAGGTATTCGGCGGAATTGGCCGGTTTATTTCCAGGTCATATAGCTTTGTTTCCGAAAAACTTCCTTGTCCAGCCGGAAAAGCTGATGCGTCGCCGGTTACCCAGTGTGTAAACTGGTTGCTGCCGACAACCGTCACCGCGATATCATCCAAATTAAGCGTATCATCTCCGCTGTTCAGCCAAAAACTTAACCCGAGGATCCTCTCGCGCGAATAGACCAGGCTCGCGTCCGGCTTGACGGTTAGAAAGAAAGCCTGAAAGTCATGCAGCGGCGTGATCGAGATGGCATTGGCGCCGGAATGAATCACCCCGCTCTGGGCAAGCTCGTATTCCATACCTGTGTTGGTCTGCAGCTCCCAGTCGGAAGCGATGAAATCATCGTATACGCTGATCTCAGCAAAAGGATCAAGGGGGGCGGCTGCCAATGTCGCTATCGCCGTGCGCGTCTGCCCGGCAGCCGGCGGTGTACTGCTTGTGGGCCTGGGTGTGATGCTGGGCAATGCGCTGCGGAACGTGGGCACGGGCAGCCGCTCACGGAAGATTGAAGCGACTGTCGGCGCGTAGGACTGAGCCTCTCCGCCAGCTGAGACGACGGGGGTTCCCGGCTGGCCATACAGCTCATGCGAGGTCGGTGCGGGTTGAACTTGCTCGGTTCCGGCCGGCACAACTGCCCCGCCGCAGCCGGTAACCACCCAAAGCAAAACGCCAGCCAGCAGTACGAAGCCTGTGAAATAGCTGTGCAAATGCGCGCAAGTCTTTCTGGCACTCAGTCCCTGAACCATCCTGTTCATACCAATTTTGCCTTTCGCACTGCCTCATAAAAGGCAGTCCTGCCGCCAAGTTGGTCGCAGATCCCCTGAAAATACCGCAAATTATAGATACCCGAACAGGCCAGCGAGCTGGCGCGTTCCTGACGTATCCGCTCGCTGACATGCAAGACGGCCCGCAGCACGGCGGTCGCACTGCTGCCCAAGAACGGCCTGTCCAGACAAACTCTCACCAAAGCACGCACCAGCGGATTACGTTTGTGAAACTCTCCCAATATTTCTGGCAACAGCCACGACTGCCCCTTCTGCGTGGTGAAAAGCACATCATTGACCCCGTACGCATAAGCGATTCCCATCCATGACTCAAACTTCCGCTCCGCGTAATGCAGGCTGCGCGCCCCCGGGTTGAAATAAAAACGAGCGCCTAAATCATGCATCCTGTAAGCCAGCTCTACATCTTCAGCCCGGCGAAAGCTGGCGCCAAATCCTCCGCTGCGCGCCAGCAAATCTCTGTCAAGCGACGTATTACCCGTGTAAAACATGCGCGGGGTGACCGGCCAACGCTGGGTCAACATGGCATGATAATACTCTTCCAGATGATCTTGTTCCCACTTAACCCAAGGCGACAACCGGCAATCGGTTGGGGTTAGCATCGGGCCGATCACAACCGCCCCACCGCCATATGTGGCGTGTGACTTCACATGCTCTTCGACCAGACTCGCATCGGGCACGACGTCGTCGTCGATAAACAAGATCAGGTTAGCAGCGGCATGTTGAAAACCAGCGTTGCGCGCAGCCGCGACCCCGCCATTTTGCTGAAAGACTGGCACAAGCCGGAATGGCAGTCGCAGGCTGGCCAGGTATGGGTTTGTTCCATCCGTTGAACCATCGGAAACCACCACCACTTCAAAGCGTTCAGCCGGAAAACTCTGACAAGCCAGGGCTTCCAGCGTTCGCTTAAGCTGAGCCATGCGGTTAAACGTGGGTACAACGACGCTGATCTCGATCATAGGCCTTGCCAGTCGCTGCATGACTGGTATGTTCTCATCACGCTTGGATTTCCTTGCGGATCATAAGTTTTCATCTTCTTCAATGTTCCTTCCCCTCACAATGCCCGGATCACTCTCGCCGGAACCCCAGCAGCCACAACATTGTCAGGGATGTCGCGGGTCACAACCGCGCCCGCCCCGATCACCGCACCGCTGCCGATCGTAACCCCCGGCAGCACCAGGCATCTGGCCCCCAGCCACGCCCCGCGCTTGATGAGGACCGGCCTGGGTGTCAGCGGACCAGCCCGATAGACCTCGCTGCCCATCTCATGCGTGCCCGTGATCACCATGACGCCAGGCCCCAGGGTTACCCCGTCTTCAAGGGTGATCGTCTCCGCCAGGTCAAAATAACACTCAGCATTGATAAAACAGTTCCGCCCAGCCGAAAACCGCCCGCCAAGCTGCCCAGGCCCCGAAAAAACCGGCGTCCCCTGCAGCATGCAGCCCGCTGCGATCTTAAACCCGGCCAGCCGTAAAACCTGCGCACGCAGCCGCCCGCCGCAGAACCGCGGCACGCCAGACAACAGCAGTTGAGCGGCCAACCATCTCAGATGCAATCCACCCAGCTCGCTGCGCGCTGCACTCCAAATCCTGTCAAAAACACTGCCCATGACGGGTTTCCTTTAGGCCAGCGGCAGGATCGCCTGCTCGCTTTGCGGCTGCGCCTGCCAGGGCCAGCGCCGTTTTTTCGGCCTGACTTTCTTTTGAGCAATTTGCTCAAGGCAGTTGATTAGACCCATCATCGCGCCGATATACACCAGGCTGCGCGAATCCCACGCCATGTCCACATATGCATAGATAAAATGCATCAAGATATACAAAGTCGCAGTCATGGCGATCACACGTAAATCCCCCTCGGGCATGCGGTTGATCACAAACATCCCGCAGATCAGCGTCATTCCCATCATGTACATCATCGCAAGAAAGCCACCCACGCCCATTTTCATCCAGATCCAGATGATCGAATTGTGGGTGATATATTCATGCCAGACATAGAAGCTGATATCCGGTAATTGAACGATCTCGTAAAACTTTTGGCCAAATCCCACCCCGGTCAGCGGTCTGGCATGGATCGTGAAGGATGAATTGATATTCTCCAGCACCCGATAGTAGTTGGAAGATTGGTCACGCGCGCTGACATATTTCGGCGCAATCACTGTTTTCAGCGCCTGCACTGGCAATCCCAACGTGCTGGTCACGTTCCAAAAAACTGCGACATACAAGACTCCAGCCATCACCAAAGCCGGGACAGTCAGCCAGAAGATCCGCCTGAAATCCCGGTACAGGTATATCATCATCACGACCAGCGCCACGGCCAGGGTCAGAAATGCTGCCCGGCGCTGAGCCGCGAAGTAGGGCAGCAGCACGCACGCAATCACAAACAGCAGTCCCCAGCGTTTTGCAAATGAGCCCTTATACATCCATGCCACCAGACCCATCATCAGAACACTATTCAGTTGAATAGCTGACCCGTGTTCCATGATTGAGCCCACACCTGCCAGGTCTCCCCTTAACTCGAAAAAGAAAAATAAAATACCCGAAAGCGACATGCACAACAACCCCAGCACAGCCGCCCACATCAGCCGGTTGACCTGGTCGCGGTGTTTCACCATGTTGGTCGTCAGAAAATAGATCAGCGCCATATGGATCAGAGGCCGGGCTTCCCACAGCGCAACATTGGTTTTCCCACCTGTGACCAGCCCATAGAAAAGGCCCAGAATTACGAAAACCAAGAAGAGCAAAACCGGAACATCCAGAGGACCGCGCACAAGTTGAAGCTCTTTGCGGGCGATCCGCCGGCCAGCCCAGGACACCATTGTGACCGACAAAAAAAGCTCAAGCGGGCTGAAAATGATCGCCCGGCTTAAGAAAACCATCGATTCAGGACTGGAAAAACCCTTCAAAAACGGATACCACGGAAGTAGCACCGAATCGCCAGCCAGCGCGAGAAAGACCATCAAATACACACCAAAGACCGGGCGATAAAAGATAGACGCACACCCAAGCAAAATCAAGGTCATCCCCAGGACTCTCTCGGGCAGCGTTTGGCGCACAAGCAGCAAGCAAATTGCACCGGTTAGACCGATGACGCCGGCGAAATAAACCCACCAAAGCGCTTCTGCACGCTTCAGCGTGTCTTGCACCCCCCGGCGTCGATGGCTTGAAATAAAATTGGTTTGAGCTGCCATAAGGATATCCGCTTTGCTCGGATTACATCATCCCTAAAAAATAATAACCAACCGCTGTCAGCAGGCAAGTGACCAATAAAATGCCTGAACGCTTATTCGGCCGGTCTTTGATGGTAAAGAAACCGGCGAGCACACAGAAAAAAGCGAAGGCAACAAGTAAAATCATCCGCGAATCAGCACTCCGTAACGATTAAGCCTGGGTGTTGAATATTTGTTGAACCCAGCCTGGCGACACATACTTGACCTGGTTGAGCACAGACCCCAGCATCGGAACGTGGTCAATCTCATCCAACGCATTCTGCGCTTCGACAATCGGGGTGGCGCCCTGGCGGATCACCAAACAGCAGGCATGTCCCAGCCCAACCAGGTAAGGCGCGTCGTTATTATTGCGAATTGCCGGAATATCTAATATCAGGTGATCATACTGTTCGGATAACGCATCAACCAGGCTTGTTAGATCTTTGGAGCGCGCAAATCTTGACCGGTCCGCGCGTTCCAGGCTGCCAGACGAAAGATAATCCAATCCCGGCAGTCTGGTTTTGCGGATGGCTGCTGGCAGATCCACACGTTTTTTCAGAATATCCGCAACCCCTGGCGCGCCGGGGGGATTAACAGGCGAATAAAATGGCGACCACCAATTTAAATCAATGATGCATACATTCGTTAAAAAGTCATGGACAAGTGAGGCGGAAAGCGCCCAGGTCAGGTAAGTGACTCCCTCACCGCGCATCGCGGAAACCATCGAAAGCCGCCTGGGGAATGTCCTGATTTTTCCGGCCTCAATTTCGGCGTGCAGATCTTCACCAATAGGAGAACTGTTCTTAATCGCCTGGTTGACCAGGTGTTGAACTGAAGCCATCACGCTCGCCGGGAAAGCAAATATCGGTTCTTTTGCTTGCGTATGAATTTCTACAACAACTTCCAGTTCAAGGGGGTCCTGCACAGGATGCTTCGATTTGAAGAGTTTCATATTTGCACCTACACCATTTCCAATTTTTTGCCAGATATCCGCGATAACAAACGTGCCGCCTGTGTCCTGGCGATCTTAAGGTCACTCTGATTGACCAGACCCAGCACGAGCAGCAGGATCGCGTAAACCGCCGCCCCCGCCAAAACTGGCAGCACAATCAACTGGTCGCGCAGCAGCCAGGCCGCGCCAGCCATGACTGCGCCTGCCAACAAGACCCGCAAGGCATACCAGGCATCTTTCCAGGCCAGCATACCTTTGGGCAGAAAAAACAATCCTGCCAGCATCATCAGGCCTTCTGTCACCAGATACGAATAAGCCCCGCCCAGTGCACCAACGCCTGATCTCGCATGGAAATATGGCACCAAGACAAGGTCCAGCGGAATGGTCAATACCACCATCATCCCCATGATCCAGGTCCACAGATTCTGCCTGTCCGTTGACACGTAATATTTGCCTAGCACAGTATTTAAATATGTGCAGATGATCACAAAACCCATCACAGCCAGCACCGGACCCGCCTGGGCAAATTCAGCGCCAAATAACAGCACCATCAAAGGATCCGCGATCGCAAAAATTCCTAACCCGATCGGAACACCAAGCAGCAGCGAAAAATCCAGACTTCTGGCCAGCAGTCCAGTCAGAGCGCCTGGTTCCTCTTTGTGGACTCGCGAAAATACCGGGAAGAGAGCCGTGATCAGCACCGTCGGAACAAACAAGAAAGTTCCGAACAAACGGCTGGCGGCCGAATACAGGCCAACCTGAACTTCATTTAGCAACATCGAAATGATGATCACGTCGATCTGGTTATAAACCACCAAGAAACCCGACACCAGCACAAACGGCAGGCTGGATTTTAACATCCAGAAGAGTTGATGGGGCTTGATCTGCAGCTTGAACGCGGCGATCTGCTGCAGCCCATACACCTGGATCAGCAGTGACACCACAGCGGAACACACGTGAATCCAGGCCACCACCACCACTTTGTAACCCATCAGCAGGGCGGCGATGCTGACCACCGTCACCACAAATTTCCCGGCGATGTCACTAAGCGAGATGTACTCCATCCGCTCCAGCCCCTGCAGCGCCGCGCTGATCGCGCCTGTCATCTGCCAGGACAGGGTTGTAAAGGCCATAATTACGGCAACTTCAAGCGTTTCGCTCGAATACCCCGCGCTTTGCACAAACAACAGCATTCCGGCAAATGACGCCACAAACAGCAGCAGCCGGGCAAAAAGGGTGGTTGAGAGAAGTTCGTTTACCCGCTCCGGTTCGCGCGAAATCTCCTTTGTCAGCAAGGTGTCCATGCCAAAGCTGATCACAATCGAGAACAAAGCCCAGATCGAACTGGCCAGATAGAATTTCCCGACAGCCTCAGCCCCCAGGTATCTTGGCAGGAAAAAGGTCAATAGCAGCGCCAAAGACCAAGTGATGAGCTGCGAAGCCATCATCACCCCGGCGTTCTTGACGATCGTTTTGCGCGAATAACTCATTCGGTTTGCCTCATCCATCTAAACGAGACTCTACCGGTCGTAACTGATCGAAGCCAGGTAAGTTTTCGATAAGTTATCATCAGGAATGCTGGACCCGCTTTTTGGTTGAACCAATTCTGCGACTGCTTTCTCGGCGGGCTGCTTCTACAGGATCTCCGTTCACGGCTGCAGCTCCACCTGGCGCAATTTCCTTCTGATCTGCGCCGGCCACCTCATCTGCCTTTTCAGATTCAGCTGCCGTAGCAGCATTTGCCTGCCTGCTAGCAGGCACATAAGGCACGTTGGCCAACACCTGCAGGCCCAACGAGTTTGTGACCTCAACATTGAAACGGAACGTCCGGTCAAAAAGCACACCGCCAACCACCGCGGCCAGGCTCAGGACTGCGCCAAGCAGCATGAACAAACCGTAGCGCACAACCAGGTCTTTCAATGAAACTTCGGGTCTGAGCGCCGGTGTGGGCACATCCAGCACAATATACGTCTGACGGGTGTTGCTATCGATCTGCGACAGGGCCAGGCGCGCATTTTCTTCTTTATCAAGCGCGCTGGAATAGCGCTGCGTGGCCAGGTCGATATCCGCCTGTAAGCGCTTGATTTCCAACGATTCTACCCCGGGGATATCCCCGCGAATGGGCTGCGGATGATCCTCGAGGTAGGATCGCATCGCGTCCCGCGCCAACTCCAGATCACTTTTATAGACCTCAATCAGGTTGCCAAAAAAGACCAGCGCAGCTTCACTTTCAGCAACTTGAGAGTTCGACTGCCACTTAATATAGCTCTCGATCACCCCATTGGCCAGCTGCGCTGCGATTTCAGGGTTTTCGTACGCCGCATGCACCTTGATCTGGTTTTCACCCAATACGGTTACCCAGACTTGCTTGCGCGTATCGTCGATCAACTGATTGACTTTGCTGGCGCCCTGGTTCATCTTGGCTTCCAGCGCCGTGTTTTGGATAACCGCCCGGATGAACGAATCGGTCTGGATCAGTTCGGTGATTTCAGCACTTACCGTTTGCGCGGGCGTCGACCACATATAACTGTTCGTACTGCCAACTGAATTAAGCGATGACAAAAGCGACTGTTTCTGAATGAACAAAACGCCCTCAGACATATAGCTTGGCTTCGTCAACAGATAGGCTAACACTGCCGAGATCGCAATGAGCACAAATGGCAGCAGATATAACCAGCGGTGGCGGAAATATCCTTCAATAAAGCGTTTTAAGATAAGTTGTAACATAGGCTGCTCTTCATTCGGCTGTCAAAGACCAAATTGTCAAATCGCGAACGTGCCAGGCCCCGCCCCACCAATCCTGGCCTTTGACCCACACCTGGCTGACACCGGGCGGCATGGGGGTTAAATACGACGCATAATGTTCTTCAACCTGCTTGCTTTGCGGCTGAAGCCGCGCATCTGCCCAGGTTTTTCCCCCATCAAAACTTACTGAAAGCGCTTTTCCAATCCCAGTGAACCGCAGGTAGGCGTTGGCTGGCGCCGGGCGTGAAAACCGAACGACCGCTCCAACCGTCTCATCAGCGATTTGTTTGTCGGCTTGAATGATTTGAAATGGAACAGGGTTGGTGAAGGAAAGATTATCCCAATGCCATGTATTGGCATGGCAAGGTTCAGAAAAAGCGCAGTCTTTTTCGGGCGTGTAGGAATGGTGTCCGATCTGCACGACCCCCTGGTCCCATTGCAAACCTGCAATTTTCTGGTCAACCCACCAAAGGTCATAGGCCGGCATGCCAAACTTGATGTGGGTTTTGGAAATTTCCAGGCGGAAGGTGTCGCGGCGGGTGGCGCTCGGGGTCAACAGTTCTTCGTATCCCACGTGCGACGCTCTATTCAAGGTCTGAGCGTTAAAGTCTTTGTAGACTTCGCCAATAAAGATCGTCCGCCCATTAAACGAATCCATGCGGATATGCACTGCATTGCGCGGCGGTCCGTTGAGATCCGGCAGCCAATCTTCCAATGGCAGTTGCAAATGATCGTTATAAGGGGTGATCCAAAGATCGATCCAGTCGCGCAGGGATGTGCGCCGGGTGGACATATCAAAAGTCAAGACAACCGTGCCCCTCGACAGATCGACCATACGGTTGGGCGTCAGGTAGATCACACCGTATTCAGGGTCGTTTAACGCTGTCATCATGTGATCGCGGCACAGGAAAACTGTGTCGGCATATCGGTCAATCCGGTGAATTGCGGGGGCTGGTTCGCACTGCGCCCCGTGTTCGGCATCATGCGGGGTGATATTCACCGGCTCATGCGGGCTGCGGGAATGAACCGTCACGTCCCAGTTAGCGGGCAGCCAGGGCGCGGGCGCGGGCGGCGTCCCGCTGAAAGTCTCCAGAAAAACGCTTTCCGGTTTGATCATCGCCGGGATGAATAAAAAATTGGGGGATGCTGCTTGGCGCTGGCTGGCGCTCCTTTCATTAGGAACATCGCTCCCCTGCACGAACGGCAGCAGCTGAGCGTTTGCCAGATCAGATGCCGTCCTGTCCGCCGCAACGACGAGTGCGGGGGTTGCCGCAGCAAGCCGGGTGACCATGGAGGTCACAAGCGGTATTGGAATTGGCTGAGTGGCTGAAGCGTGTTGGTGCAAAACCCCATCCTCTTGAAAAGGCGCAGGAAACAATCGCAGTGCGCCGGCTGCCACCTGGCTGCCCTTAATGATTGTACCAGTCAGGGGGGCCAGCCATTCAGACTGTAACAGACCTGTAATGCCAGGCCGGATTTTCGCTGGTGCGCCGCCCCACAACGCGTTGGTCAGGACAGCTTCAGCCCCGCTGCTCGCAGGGGTGAGTGCGTATCCACTTGAACAGACTCCCGATGACGGCATCATGGTGCCAGGCTTCATTGGATTGACAGTGCTCATCAGAGCGCTCAAGAAAACGAACACCCCCAAACTGCTCACAAACCACACAATCTTGGTGGAATGCATTCTACTTCCAGGTAGCAGCCAGGATCTTATCCACCGCCATGCGATACGGCTGTGCGCGAACACAGCTGGCCCCACCGATGCCAGTTTCCTGGGAAAAATCTCATATTGGATGCTCATTCGATTTCAACCTTTAAGACCTGATCTCGACCGCTGAAACGGTCAAAGTGCGGCAGCTAGATCAGGCTAAAAATCCTCGTATATTGGTCTTCCATCTCGCGCTGAAGACTTTCGGTGTGCGCTTTTAAGTGAGCCATAATCTCCACGCGCTTGGCTTCCATCCGGCTAAGACGTTCCATCACCGTCTCAAGATCAAATGTCTTGACCGGCAAACAGTAATCACTCTGTCCTGCCTCGCCCATCAACATATCAATCTTCATCTGGTACGAAAGCGCCAGCACAGGCTTGTAAAGCTTATGCGCCAACAGAGCGCCATGCAGCCGCGACGTGATCACATAATCCACACCATTCACCGCCTCAAGCAGTCCTTCCACAGTGCGGATCTCAGGCCGGAGAGCCCGCTGAGGGTCTATGGCGATCCCCATACGCGCCATTGTCGCCCACAGATCATCCGTCGCCGAGATATCCGCGTAGATATCGCTGGTCAAAAAAACCAGGCGGCAGTTCCCTTGCAGCAGGCACTCGACAATCCTGACCATTTTTTCCAGGTAGCGTTGATATTCAGCCTCATCTTTGGTCGGCCAGTAACGCGGATCGCTGTAAGGGATCACATTCACGCCGAAAATGCGCGGGGTATGCGCGGGCGCATCCAGCGAAGGCTGTACTCCGGTAACCAGGCTGTGCGCCAAATCGGGATACACCAGGCTTTCCGGGCTGCGGTCAAGATTCAGATCAATCAAAATTTGACGCGACTTCACATCGCGGTAAGAACGGTATCGCGCCATGCCCAAGGCCTGTTTGACAAAAAACTTGCCCCAGGCAGTTTCCACCCTCTCCACCCCAACACTTGCAAAAACAGAAGGGATGCCGAGCAGCTTTAGCAGCAGCGAAAATTTGAAAAGCACATACGGGTGCTTCCATGGCCCGCCCCATAAATCATCCAACTGGCCCCCGCCAGAAAATACCAGCAGGTCAAGCCCACGAATATTCCGGTAAGATTGAAAGATTAAGCCAATTTCGGCTGGCAAGCGCACCAACACCCGCTCAAGCTTGCGCACCAGCGGATTGGGGTGGTATTGAAACCAACCCGCCATCCTGCCCCAGAATGGTCTGGACTTCCACGCCGTCCCACTATGCGTAAAATCCGCCTCGGGCATCCGGGTGATCGGGTAAGCCGGGATGCCATGGCGCGCCTGCGTGTCGGCTGGATTCAAAGAAAATGCGCAGATCTCCGCGTCTGGAAACCGCGTTCGGATATGCTGGATCATCGCGTCCTGGATCGCTGCATCTCCAAGGTTGCCAAAGCCAAAAGGCCCCAGCAAACCGATTTTCTTCACACCTGCCCGGTCACTTTTCATACATTCTAGCCCCAGTTGCGGCTGGCCTCATATTTCTTCTTGCGCCACTCGGGTGAGTGTAATCCCATATACAATCCATACGCAAGGTCTTTGGCCAGGTTCTTTGCGTACAGCAGCTTCCATTTGGTCATCGCCAGCGTGCACATGATCTTTTCACCCAGCGACAGCGGCGAGCGGTAGATCCGCCTGAAATAATCAAAGAACTGCATCCAAAATGGAAAGACGATCCGCCCGCCCATGTTGGGATCATACCAGGCCATCCTGGCCCGCCAGTCGATATACACATTCCCTTCATGGAAACGCTTGAAGAACAGGGGCAGCGGCACATCATGAAAGCGCCCGTGCAGGCTGATCTCGGCCAGCAGCGTACGGTCTGAGGCGGTGTAATTGACAACCCGCAAGGTTCTTTTCAGCACACTGGCGCGCGTCATCCCGTTCGATTCTTCGCAGAAATCGCGCGCGCAGGCAATCGTGATAAAGCGCTGATATGCATGCGGCGATTTCGCGTGGTTGCGCGACGTGACGCTTTTGTGATTACCTTGCTCGTCGATGGCCACGATTTGGGCGTAACAGTGCACAATCTGCGGGTCGCGGTCCAACGCCGCAACACACTGTTCCAGAAACTCCGGCGCATAATAATCGTCGTGTCCCAGCCAGCAGAAATAATCGCCGGTGGAAAGCTCAACTGTCAGGTTCTCGTTGTTGCCCCCGCCGATGTTGGTCGCGTTGCGGTTGTAACGGATGCGCGCATCCTTTGCGGCGTAACGCTGGCAAATTTCGGCAGTGCCGTCTGTTGAGGCATTATCCGAAAGTATAACTTCAAAATCCTGGAACGTCTGCGCCAGGACCGAGTCGAGCGCCTGTGCCAGATACTTCTCGCCGTTATAAACCGGCAAACCAATGCTAACTTTGGGTCGTTGGGTGGACATCGCTCAAATTCCTTATCTATCCCGCAAAACAAAAGGACCCGGGGCAGCCGCCTAGAAGTGAACGGCGTCAACCGCGTTGACCATCACAAAAAACTCGTCCAGCTTTTGCTGAGACAGAATCTTGCCGATTTTACCCGGCACGCCAGCCAGCACCAGCGCGCCTTGTTGGCTGGCCGCCTGGTTAGCTGAGTCGATCAGTAATCCGATTGCGGCCATATCGATCCGGTTCACATCGCGCATATCGATGACAACGCGCGCAGTTTGTGCAACGGTCTGTGTGAAAGATCGCTTGAACGCGCCGGCCTGTGAGCCCAGGAAGTCTCCCTGGAGGTGAATCACCATGCAGCCATCCCCTGGCTGGATGCGCACCTCGGATGGAACAACCTGGCCTCGCCAGCCTGCCTTCAACAGCAAGTATTGATGGAGAAAAGCCAGGTTGAAAACCACCAGATCGACCATGTAGCGCTTGAAAAGGCGGCGCGGTTCGTTCAGCAGGCGGTGAATCCACTCCAGGCCAATCCCGTGCATCCACTTGGGCGCTCTGCGCGTGTTGCCGGTGATAAAATCCAGCGTACCGCCAATCCCCATCATCACCGGCACGCCGGCTTCCTTACCATAACGCGCGATCCA
>Ga0172368_10004465_pt1 | contig 16211 bp, 12 predicted proteins | sample Lak11m_FD_114540 | JGI IMG/M metagenome (GOLD analysis project Ga0172368, IMG submission 114540) | Freshwater microbial communities from Kabuno Bay, South-Kivu, Congo - kab_022012_11m | ecosystem: Environmental > Aquatic > Freshwater > Lake | place: Democratic Republic of the Congo: South-Kivu...
ACCTGTGGGCTGGACCATTAACTCAGGTCAAGGTACTATCAGCATAGGAACAACTTCTAGTGCAACAAGTGGTGATGTTTGTGTAGCTTCTGTAAATGCTTGCGGTACGAGTTCACAAAGTTGTTTAACGGTTACTGTCAACACTATACCGGCAACTCCAGGATCAATCACTGGGTTAACCAGTGTAACAAACGGGCAGGGCGGAGTAGTATACTCAATAGCAGCAGTTCCAGGAGCAACAACCTATACTTGGAGTGTTCCATCTGGATCCACAATAACTTCAGGTCAAGGAACTACATCAATAACAGTTACTTTTGGGGCAACATCTGGTGATGTTTGCGTAACAGCTAGTAATACGTGTGGAACTAGCGCCTCAAGCTGTGTTGCTGTTACTGTTACGGGTTGCTATGTTCCGGGTTCGCAAGTTTTTTCATATACTGGAGCATTTCAAACCTGGACAGTACCATGTGGAGTCACATCAATAAATATAAATGCTTTTGGAGCAAGAGGTGGCAATATTACAAATGGTTTTGGATCTCGTTCTGGTGGTTACGGAGGAAATGCAACGGGTAATTTAGTTGTAACTCCGGGACAAATATTGTATGTATATATTGGAGGCGTCGGAGCAACTGACCTTGGAGGTGTTGGTGGATATAATGGTGGAGGCATATCTTCTACTCAATATGGCGCAGGAGGTGGAGGAGCTTCTGATGTTAGAATTAGTCCCTATGGATTAGCAGATAGGGTTATTGTTGCTGGAGGAGGAGGAGGTTGTACTTGTGGTTCTACTCCGACAGACGGAGGACCAGGAGGTGGGTTAACAGGTGGAAATGGAATTTCTGCAGGAGGATTTACAGGGGGATTGGGTGGAACTCAAGTTTCTGGGGGTAATGATGGCTGTTGTTATTTTCTTGCACAAGGCAATGTCACTTCTGGATTTGGATTTGGTGCTGGCCCCGGAGATTATCATAATGCTGGTGGCGGCGGTGGTTGGTATGGTGGTGGGTCTGGTGCTGGTCATGCCACAGCAGCCGGAGGTTCATCTTATTTAGGAGGCGTAACAGGTGGAATAACAACTCCAGGTGTTCAAAATGGCAATGGGCAAGTAACTATTACATGGTAAATAAAAAATAATATAATAAATCAAATTACAATCATTAATACTCAAACTATGAAAAAACAAATTTTAGCCCTATCACTTGTTTTATTTATGAGTGCTTTTTCTGCTAAGCTTTTTGCTCAAAATAATTCCTTGATTTTAAACGGCGCATACACCGTGATGAACGGTGGTACAAGTATTACTCCTGTTTACCTTGTGGTTAATCAAAGTAATACATTAGGAATTGTCAGGAATTCAGGTCATATCGTTTCTGAAGGACAGTATAATTATGTCAAGTGGAACGCTGCAGCTACTGTAGGAACTTTTGTATATCCCTTTGGTGTTGGTGGAAATGCCGCTGATTATATTCCGTTTACTTTTAACAAAACAAATGGTACCGATAGTATTAGTGTTTCAACATGGACAACAAATCAGCAAAATATGCCTCATCCTGGCATAAGTAATGTAGCTGCATGTAACACTATGCCAGGTATTACAGATTCTGTTCAATTTGCAATTGACAGATTTTGGGATATACAGTCACCATTATCTGTAACAGCCGATATTACTTTTTCCTATCTTGGAAGTGAAAACACCACCATTACACCTACTGGAAACTTTTTGGCTCAACACTGGAATGGGACTTCATGGGATGCTCAAGTTGGTCCTGGAGATGCCGGAGTTACCCTTGGTGTAGGTACTGTTGGACCCGTTATGGCGCAAAATACATTTTCTCCTTGGGTAATTTCTTTTGCTCCCATTCCTATCGCCAGCTTTGAATCGTCTGACACTACAATTTGTCCTAATAGCTGTATTAATTTTACTGATTTAAGTACTGGTCCACCTACTACTTGGAACTGGACTTTCCCTGGCTCTTCAACTCCAACTTCTACTGATCAAAATCCTCTAAATATTTGCTACGCTACTCCAGGAACTTATACAGCGACACTAATTGTTTCTAACCTTAATGGATCTGACACAACTACACTTGATATTATCGTTTCTCCATTGCCTACTGTTACTGCTACTGCTGTATCGGATACGATATGTTCCGGGAATTGTACTGATATTACTGCCAATGGAGCAAACACTTACAATTGGATGCCCGGCAGTTTATCAGGGTCAACAGTTAATGTTTGCCCCACATCCACTACTATTTATACAGTTACTGGAACCTCTTTAGCTGGATGTTCAAATACTGCTACTGTATCTGTAACGGTTAATACTGTTCCTACTGTAACTGCTGTGGCTCTCCCCCCTACTGTTTGTTTAGGAGCATGTGCAGATTTAACCGGAGGCGGAGCATCGACCTATACGTGGATGCCTGGAAGTTTATTAGGAACCACTGTTAATGTTTGCCCTACAATAAACACAACCTATAGTGTTACTGGAACATCTGCTGATGGATGTACTAATACTGCTACCGTTTCTATTACAGTAAATCCTATCCCTACAGTAAATGCTACTGCTGTTAACCCATTAATTTGTAATGGAACCTGTACTGATTTAAATGCAAGTGGTGCATCAACATACGATTGGATGCCTGGAAGTTTAACTGGGACAACTGTTAATGTTTGCCCAACAACGTCAACAACATATACGGTAACAGGAACCTCAGCACTTGGTTGTACGGGTACTGCTGTGACCACAGTTCAAACCTCTGGACCAACTGCAGGTGTTAGCGCAGTTAGTACAACAATAACTCTTGGCACTAATACCCAGCTAACAGCTACCGGAGGAGGTGACTATTTGTGGTCTCCCACTATTGGTTTAAGCTGTACTACCTGCTCAAATCCAATTGCAAATCCAATTGTTACAACCGAATATTGCGTGCAGGTAACTGACACAAATGGATGTACTGACAGTATTTGTATCACAATTAATGTTGAATCTCCCTGTGGCGAAGTGTTTGTTCCTTCTGCATTCTCTCCAAACTATAATGGAGAAAACGAAGTGTTGAAAGTTTATGGAGCTTGTATTAAAACAATGAACTTCGTTATTTATGACCGATGGGGAGAGAAGGTATTTGAAAGCACTGACAAAACCATTGGTTGGGATGGAAAACAAAATGGCCAACTAAAGAATACTGGTGTATATGTTTATTATCTCAATGGAGAATTAAATGATGGAACTCCTATAAAAATGAAAGGTAATATAACTTTGGTTCGATAAATAAATGTTTTAATTTTTTTAAGTAAATAAATATGAAAAGAAAATCAATAATAATAGCCATTTGTCTTACGAGTTTTATTAAAATATCCATTGCTCAAGACATTCATTTTTCGCAAGTAATGAACTCTCCATTAACTTTGAACCCCGCATCAACAGGTGTATTTGCAGGTGATATGAGGGCAGTATTAAACTATAAAAGTCAGTGGATGCAAGTAACCCCCAATGCGTTTAAAACATATGCGTTTTCGTTTGATGCCGGTTTGTTTAAAGGAAAATGGCAGAATGGCTATCTCGGAGTTGGTGTGTCTATGTTCAGCGACAAAGCCGGTGATTCTAAATATGGCATCACGCAAGGTAGTCTTTCAATTTCAAGCGTACTCAACATGACCGAATTCAGTAAGATGTCTGCAGCAATACAAGGTGGTTTTGGCCAAAGAAGTATTGACCTTACTCCTCTTACATGGGGAAATCAGTTTGATGGATTAAACTATGATTCTTCATTGCCAACGAATGAAACGTTCTCAGGAAGTACTAGTAAAATGATACCTGATTTTTCAGCCGGTGTTATGTGGAATTATGGCAGAGGTGAACTGTATTCCTCATCAAATGACGCTGTAAGGGCAAATTTTGGAGTTGCCATGTATCATATAAATCAACCAAACCAAAGTTTAATTGGCGGCAATCCTGCTGATAAATTATATTCGAAATTTGTTTTCCATGGTAGTTATTTTAAAGGTATACCAAATACAAATATGTCATTACTTCCTTATTTTGCTATTTTAAAACAAGGAAAATCAAAAGAAATTATGCCGGGCTTTTTAGTAAAATATAATCTTCAGGATGCCTCCAAATACACCGGTTCCATTAAAGGTATGGCTGTATATTTAGGTGGTAATTATCGCTTTGGTGATGCTTTGGTAATTTGTACTCAATTTGATATTGATAAATATTCCGTTGGAGTTAGTTACGATTTAAATATGTCTGGACTGAAAACAGTAAGCAAAGGAATGGGTGGACTTGAAATTTCACTTAAGTTTATGAATTTTGCCCCTTCGCGTAACATTGCTAAAACAGGCCATTCGAATACTAAAAACATGTAATCTTTTAATTTGATTTATTCTATTAACTTTATCAACTGTTTTTTGCTATCTTTAAAACAAATTTGAAAAAGTTCTCTTACTTACTCCACTTTGGTCAAACTTTTAGTTTGGTTTAGATTCCGATTAAACACTTGTTTTTGTTTAGTTATTTATTTTTTAAAAATAAAATATACAGAGAGTATTAAAAAAACAAAACCTATTAAATGGTTATAACTTAGAGTTTCATTCTTAAAAAAAACCATCGTAAAAGCAATAAAAACTACTAATGTAATGGTTTCCTGTATAACCTTAAGTTGCCAAAGATTAAACGGGCCTCCATTGTCACAATATCCTATTCTGTTTGCAGGTACTTGAAAAGAATATTCTAAAAGGGCAATACCCCAACTGATAAAAATGATACTGACTAATCCTAAATTACTGAACCAGTTCATTTGTCTGAATTTTAAATGACCATACCACGCAAAAGTCATAAAAGTATTTGAAAGGACCAATAGTCCGATGGTTAATAATGCTCGCTTCATAACACAAGTTTCGATTTTTTTCTTAAGAATTTATAAAATGCTATTTGACAAAATTAGCCATAAAAAAATATTTTTACCAAAGGTTTTAAGCACATTTTTTTAAAATCTTTTATCTTTCAACATCGCTATTTAAAAAAAATGTAATTTTGAAAATTCAAAAAATAAAAAATATTATGGGAAAAATTAAAGTAGCAATCAACGGATTCGGACGCATAGGCCGTATTTCCTTCCGCGCCCTCGCAAGTTATGATAACATAGAAGTCGTTGCAGTAAACGACCTTACCGACACAAAAACACTCGCGCATCTTCTAAAATATGATTCGACTCATGGATTATTTAATGGACAAGTTAATTATAACAGCGACAATTTGATAGTAAATGGAAACACAATAAAAGTGTTTGCTGAAAAAGTGCCGGCTAATCTACCATGGAAATCATTAGGTGTTGACATAGTAATTGAGTCAACAGGGAGATTTTTAGAAACCGAATCAGCAGGACAACACCTAACAGCCGGAGCAAAGCGAGTAATTATTTCGGCTCCTGCAAAAACAGATGACATTAAGGCAGTAGTCATGGGAATTAATGATTCTATTCTAACCAATAATGACAAAATTATTTCAAACGCATCTTGCACAACCAACTGTGCTGCACCAATGGTAAAAGTAATGGATGAACTGTTTGGAATTGAAAAAGGATTTTTAACTACAACACATGCTTATACTGGAGACCAAAATCTGGTTGACGCACCACATAAAGATCTACGTCGTGCTCGATCTGCCGCTCGTTCAATAATACCTACATCTACTGGTGCAGCCAAAGCCATAACAAAAATATTTACTCATCTTAAAGGAAAATTATCAGGTAGTTCATTTCGAGTACCTGTTATTGATGGTTCTATTACTGAAATAACATTAGTACTCAAAAAGCCCGCAACTGTTGAAGAAATAAATGCAGCGTTTAAAAATGCTGCAGCCACCAGTTTAAAAGGAATTCTTGAATACACTGAAGATGCTATTGTTTCGACTGATATCGTTGGAAATAATCACTCCTGTATTTTTGATTCACTTTTAACAAGCACTATAGGAGATGGTTCATTGGTAAAGGTTGTAGGATGGTATGATAACGAGATGGGCTATTCACACCGCATGGCCGACCTTATCCAAAAGATTGGAAAATAATATTTCCGCTAACCATTCACTGACTACTTTTAAATGTTAGCTGTTTCATGAATTCTGTGCTGTTCGAAAATATTTCAATTGCCTTAATTTCCATCAAAAGTCATTTGCTCAGAACTGTACTTACTATTCTTATTATTGCTTTTGGCATTATGGCATTGGTTGGCATTCTCACAGCTATTGATTCCATCAAGTATTTTTTGAACAGCAACTTCTCTCGCATGGGGGCAAATACTTTCACAATCAAAAACAGAGAAATGAAAGTAGGATTTAGTGATGATAACCGCGAGAAGCACTATAAATTAATTTCGTTTGAAGAAGCTCAAACTTTTAAAGAAGAATTTAACTTTCCTAGTTTTATTTCACTTTCAACATTTGCAACACACCAAGCAACGCTTAAATTTAAGTCAATAAAAACAAATCCAAACATTGGTGTGATGGGAGTTGACGAAGATTATATTACAACTAGTGGTTTCGAAATTGACAATGGGCGGAACTTTACCATTCAGGAAGCAAACTTTGGCTCAAATGTAGCTATTATCGGAAACGATTTGGTTAAAACACTTTTTAAAAACAAAGAGTCACCGGTTGATCAAATAATTTCCATTGGTTCAGGTAAGTATAAGGTAATTGGTGTATTAAAATCAAAAGGTTCTAGCATCGGATTTAGTGGTGACAATATGTGCATCATACCCTTGAATAATGTAAGACAGTATTTTTCGCGACCTGATCTATCATACACCATTTCGGTAATGGCTAAGAACCCTGAATCGTTGGAAGCTGCATTAGGAGAAGCAACGGGACTTTTCAGGACAATCCGTAAGGTTCCTCTTGGCGAAGACATCAACTTTGAAGTTGCTAAAAGCGATAGCTTAGCAAAAATGCTTTTCGATAATATTAAATTCATTACCTTGGCTGCTACAATCATTGGCTTCATTACACTGCTAGGTGCATCCATCGGATTAATGAATATCATGCTGGTTTCTGTTACTGAACGTACGCGCGAAATAGGTATTCGTAAAGCAATGGGTGCAACTAAGCAAATCATCAAACGTCAGTTTATTATGGAAGCAATCATTATTTGCCAGTTGGGTGGATTATTAGGAATTATTTTAGGAATTCTTATTGGTAATTTTATGTCGCTTTTAATAGGAGGAAGTTTTATTATTCCATGGATTTGGATATTTGGCGGAGTACTACTTTGCGTGATTGTTGGGATTGCATCCGGTATTTATCCTGCAACAAAAGCAGCAAATTTAGACCCAATTGAATCGTTGAGATACGAATAGAAAATTATATCACTTATTTTTGTCATTTGAAATAAAATAATTATACCTTTGTTGAGTAAATGATATAAAATCTTTATGCGAAAAATTACAGTTCTGTTTGTCGATGATCATGACATTGTAATACTTGGTGTTAAAGCTCTACTTGCTAGTACACCCGACATTAAATTAGTTGCTACTGCTATGGATGGAGAAGAAGCCCTTAACAAAATCAAAGAATTTTCACCTGATATCGCAATTGTAGATATTGACTTACCAAGTTCTTCTGGAATTGATATTGCTCAGACCATATCGGAAAATTATTCCGATACTAAAGTAATTATCCACTCTACTTATATTGACGAGACACACATCGTTAACGGATTTGAGTGTGGTGCCGTGGGATATGTTCCTAAAAATTTCAAACCCGATCAACTGATCGAAGCTATTCGAACTGTGAGCAAAGGAGAACATTATATTAAGGGATTTGTTTCGGAAATTTTATTGGGCAGCATGAATAAAGAGCGCAAAGAACCAAAGGCACAACAAATCCAATTAATTAGTCTTTCGACTAGAGAAAAAGAAGTGCTTGAATTAATTACTCAAGGGTACACAAATCAGGAAGTAGCGGATAAATTATTTATCAGTGTACGTACTGTAGAAGCACACAAAGCAAACATCATGAAAAAACTCAAAATTGACAATATTGCAGAATTAGTAATCTACGCAATAAGAAACAATATTATCAGAGTCTAAGAATATTCTTTTTCTTTTCGCTCTGTTTCCTTTTCTCTTCTTCCTCTTTCAGTTTTCGTTTTGCCGATATGATGCTTGCATTTAGCTCAAAGCCAACTAATATGATAATTGCGTTAAAGTATATCCAAATAAGAACAACTATTAGCGTTCCTATTGAACCATAAAGCAAATTGTATTTCGCAAAATGATTTACATAATAATTAAAGATCAATGAAGCTGAAATAAATAAAATGGTGGCTAATGATGAACCAGCTGAGATAAAACGATACCTTTCCTTTTTTGCAGGTCCATAATAATACAAAATAGAAATCGACACGAAGAGTGTGGCGCAAATGATTACCCATTTAAGTACAACCATTAACCAAAAGACCAAGGCACTTTTAAAAAATTTAATTAATAATAAATATTTAAGTGCCGCCGAGCCGAATGTTATCAGTGATACTGAAAGAATAATCATCAACGTTAGCACTATGACCAACCCTATAGAAACCATTCGTTGAGCAAATGGTGTACGTGTTTCAATGGTATGATATGTATTATTGAAAGCCAGAATAATTCCGTTTATTCCATTTGTAGCAAAGTACAAAGCCAGGATACATCCTACAGATAACAAGCCACCATGCTGCCTTTTTACAATATCCTCAAGTGTTGATTTGGCAGCTGCAAATGCATGCTCAGGAAAAACGTCCTTTAAAGTTAACAGCAATGTATCCTGAAAATTGCGAATAGGAACGTATGGAATCAAAGTAAAGAGAAAAATAATAGCAGGAAACAATGCCAAAAAAAACGTAAACGATAAGGACGAAGCCCTTGTATTTATCGATCCTTTAGTAATTCCTTTGATAAAAAAAGCAGCAACATCATATATTGGAAAACCATCAAAACCAGGAATAACTATTTTTTTAGCAACTGCTTTTATAAATAAAACAACTTTTTGTTTTGATATATAGTCAATTAATTTCGAAGCCATTTATTTAATTGCTTTAAGGCTCATATCAAGACTTTTAATATGATGAGTTAAGGCACCTATCGAAATAAAATCAACCCCTGTTTCGGCATATTGTCTTACACTATCTTCGGTAATACCTCCGGATGCCTCTGTTTTAAAACGTTTATTTATCATATTTACAGCAGTTCTGCAATCTTTCGGAGAAAAATTATCGAGCATTACAATATCTACACCGCCTGATTTTATTATTATTTCAACGTCTTCTATGCTGCGAGCTTCAATTTCAATTGCCAGCTGCCTATTTTGAAGTTTTAAATAATTTTGTGCAGCAGCAATAGCAAGCTCGATTCCACCAGCAAAATCAATATGGTTATCTTTAATCATAATCATATCGAACAAACCCATTCGATGGTTTGTACCCCCTCCTATTCTTACTGCATCTTTTTCAATCTGACGGAGTCCAGGTGTTGTTTTACGCGTGTCTAGTATTTTCGTATTCAGTCCATCTAGTTTCGAAACAAGTTTATTTGTTGCAGTAGCTATTCCACTCATTCTTTGCATAAAATTCAAAACAAGACGCTCAGACGAAAGTATTGAATGCACGGAACCCTCAACCGTAAAAACTATATCACGACAATGAATAGAGATGCCATCATTCAAAAACATATCAATTTTTAAATCAGCATCAATTTTTTGAAAAACTTTTTTGGCAACTTCAACACCTGCTAAAATTCCATCTTCTTTAACAATCAGCTGAGCTCTACCAAATGATTCTTTAGGAATGCATGCTAATGAAGTATGATCACCATCACCAACATCTTCATGTATAGCAAATTGAATCAGTTCGTCAATAGTCATTTGCGTATTAATTTGATGAATCCCGTATAACAATTATGAATTTATTTCAATTCAAATTGAAGTTGTTGAATCTTGAAAGTTCCTGCAATCTTTTTTACAAGAAAATAAGTTCGAAATGACTTGGTTCCTGAAATATAAGTGCCAACCGAAAACAAAGATCCATCGTTTGAAGAACCGGAATGATTGATTACAAATGACTTTGGTGGATTATTATCAAAAAATTCCTTCACAATTAATTCAGCTTGCGCTTTGCTATATGTACCATCATTTTCGGGTATTGTTAAATCAATACTTGTATTGAAATATTGTGCAAGTTGCTTTGTATTTCCTGATCTGATTGCTGCTGCAATATCATTTGTGATATCTTCCGGTACGCTATCATAAACAGCAGAAATAGTAAAAAATGATGCTGTAATGAATAACCATATTATAAGAAAATTTTTTTTCATTCTAAGTTCGTTTTATTTTCTTGAGTAATTGTGTCAGATAGCTTAATTGGTATTTATAAATTTAACATTTGATAACAAAAACTAAACCAAAGCATGAAAGCCAAATTTTAATCCTGATGCAAAGTTAATTTTTTAGTTTGAATTCAAAGTTATTTATTTTATCTCGTTAAAAAAAGGTATATCCTCAAGGAAAACAAATGATGAATCAGTAAAATTTATTTTACATACAAAATGATTCTTCCCGTTTGTAACAATTAGATAGCGTACTTTATAAACCATATTATATCGTGCAATTTGATCAAAAACAGCTTGATTTAATGGCACGTCAGGGGATTTGCATTCAACTATCAACATTGGTTTTCCGCAAGAGTTATAAACAATTGCATCGCAACGCTTGTTCATTTTGTTTAATTTTAGAGAACTTTCAACAGTAAATAAAGAAGCCGGATATTTTTTTTCAATTATTAAATATTTAATAAAATGTTGACGCACCCATTCTTCGGGGGTTAATGAAACAAACTTTTTGCGTATTTCGTCAAAAATCAATTTCTTCCCATTTTCATCTATTACCTTAAAAGAATAACTAGGCAGATCGAATGTTTGCATAAAACAATATTGGACACAAAGCTAATTATTTATGGAATTTAAAAAAAAAAATTTAACTTTGAAAAAAATAAAAATAAAAAAAATGGAAAAAACAATGATTACAACTTCTTTTAATTTCGAAGGGTTTAGAATTATTAAATATTTAGGTGTGGTAAGAGGAATTACCGTTCGCTCTCGTAGCTTATTCGGGAACATCGCAGGTGGATTTCAAACTATAGTTGGTGGAAAAATTTCTATTTACAAAAATCTTTGTGAACAAGCCCGCGAAGAAGCATTTACAATGATGACTGAACATGCTGAAAAAATTGGTGCAAATGCAGTAATTGGAGCACGTTATGATGCAAATGATGTTATGTCAGGTGTTACCGAAGTGCTTGCATACGGTACAGCAGTGATAGTTGAAAAAAACTAAAACTCATTTTATTCCTTTACAAACCTGCTTACGATTTGTCCATTTAATGAAGTGATTTTTATAATGTAAATGCCGGGTGACAATTTTGAAATATCAAGTGCTGTCAACGGTTTACTTATAAGTTGAACAAGAATTTGTTTCCCCATCACATTAGATACTGTCACTTGGCAGTTCATTGGATTATGCTCTTGAAATTCAACAAAAAGTTTTTCGGTTGCAGGATTTGGAAATATTCTAATTTCATTTTCATTCAAAATTTCATGAACTCCTAAATTGCAGGGTTGGACAAAAGCATAACCGGGCGATCCTCCGGGACAACCATCAAACCAATTCAAAGCATCACAGTAATTTTTTAAAGAGTCTAATAATTCAAGGGTATAGCTGTTCCCATTTGCGCCTTGCGGCCATGGATTATCTTCGTCATAAGCCACGGAAAGATAAAGTTTATTCATTGCATTATAAAGACGGATGACATCACCTTGATTGCTCAAACCAAAATTAAAAAGTCCTTTTTTGTTTAAAGTCAATGGAAAATAATTTGAAAAATTTGTGGTATCGTTACAAAGCACCAAATAATCTCCCGGATTCATAATAGTTCCGGAAGGAATATCATACTTATGAAAATCATTTTTATCTCTAAATTTCCATAACGAAATATCCTGAGGAATAGTTCCAATATTATGCAACTCCACCCATTCACCAGAATTAAGTGTTGATGAAGAAAAATAATTGATCTCACTGAAGATAATTTTTTCGGGACATTGAGTATAAGGTCCACCCGGCGAACCACCCATGCAACCTGCAAACCAGTTCGATGAAATTGCCGGATTAGCGGTATCCGTTTTAAGTTCAAGCGTTCGTCCATAACCATCAGCCGCAATTTGCCATGGAATTGAATCTGTATAATGCAAATTTAAAATTACTTTTCCTGCGTTATTGTATAATGTCAAGGGAGAATTTGAATTATTCAAACCAAAACCTAATGATGAGAAAACAGGAATACCAGGATGTTGTGAAAGAAAGCGTAAACTATCTTCTGCAAGAATTATATATTGATTAGGTGTAAGAGCTGTTCCCATAGGGAAAAAATAATTATGGTACATAAGTGAATCGGACAGTTTCCATTCTGAAATATCACGTATAGTGTTGGAATAGTTATGCAGTTCAATCCAGTCGCCTGAATCACGAGTTGTATCCGAATTATAATTTATTTCACTAATAGCGATGTTAGGTAGTTCGGATGCTCCTGTGAAATGAGCCCTGAACAAATCATCATTGCTGATGTTAAGTGTTACTGAATTATTGAAATTTTGTGTTGGGAAAAAAGTATTGGGTTCCCAATAAGAAAATGTATATCCTGGATTTGGTATTGCCGTTATTTTAACTGGATTTCCGTCAAAGTAAATTCCGGACCACGGTAATGAGTCGGGTATTATCGTACTTATTTTAATAACTCCAGCACCGGCCGGAAAAACATCTAAAGTAACATTCACTTGTTTAACTAAATTAAAAAAACTTTGTATATGGCTACGTGCAAAATTGGGGCGGTTTTGTACAAAGTCGGAAATTAATCCGATACGATTATAGTACCAATCAGAAAGATCAGGATTCCCTGTATATTTTAATAATTCTCTGGGCATTTCTGGTGCAATCCGATCTCGAAATGATTGAATTTGTTTTAGTAAATTATTTGGATGAAATTTTGTATTGATTAAATCAGCAAAACGATTGATAAAGTAATTATCAAATACCTGATTTTGCAATATGTTTGCAAACATGGATGAATAAATATTCGATGAACTAGGATATACAGCCATCAATAGTCGGTTGTCACTAAATGATGAGCCATACAATCCTAAACCGAAATCCATATCAACAAGTAAATACCTCCATTTTGCATTTTTATGTTGTGATTTCCACAGTTTAATATTATTCGTCCAGTCACCAAGCCAATCGCCATTATTGTAATAAATTTCGGTGGACATATAATCTACGTAATTTTCAATATCCAAAATATTTTTTACAGAATCATAATTTGACTGCTGAGAAATATCATTATTGATAATATAATTGCACATATTCCAATAATCTGTCCCGGTGCCTTGTTGAACTTCACCAATATTATGAATGACATCAAGACTATCAGGATTTTCGCCATGGTTAGCTGCCATATAATCTTTATTACTTCGCTCGCGCATGTTATACAATCCCCAGTATTGTGTGTTAAGAAAAACAAGCACAGGTTGATATTCGGTATAATCAACATGGGTATTAGCTACAGAAGTTTGCATAAGGTCATCTCTGAACATAGTGTTCAACCAGTCATTCCCTGAATTACGCAAGTTAAAACTCGTGTAGGAAAAAATGGGTTTATTTTCGAATAACTGAAAATTTATTTCCGTTGGATTGTAAAAAGATTTTGCTTCCAATTGAAAACTTTTTTGTGCAAAATCCCTTGACCAACCACCGTTAATAGATAATAAGGCATCCAGTTCAAATTGTCTGCTATTCATTGGTTTAAAGTATTCTACATGCGATTCTTTTTGCCAGTCCTGCCAAAAATTGGCATTAAAGTGTGGAGGATTAGGATCTGCATTAGGGCCTAAAACATAAATCCCATTGTTCCAATCCCATAAATTTGATGAATCTGTACTAATTGATAGCACAGGCAAATTGGCTGTTTCGTCAATAAAATAAGTAGCTGTGTTCACTTCACTCGGTAGATAACCCGAAACATTAAATGCTTTGGATCTTAAAACTGTTGTGGTATCAATGGTCAATGGGTTTATGTATAAAGGATCAGTAATTGTCGGCAGCTTACCATTGAGAGTATAATGTATTTGAGCGGTTGGAGTTGTACAACTAATAGACACATTAATTGATGCTGGATAAAACCCTGGTGCCATAGAATAGGATGGTTCACTTATGTACGCGTTATTGCAAACAAATGCATTATTGGTAGCACCAGGAGATGGGCTTGTTGAAATACACCATGTTGACGACCCGTCAGGATTCCTTGCTAAAGATTGGTCAGGAGCAGTATATCCAAATGTTTTTTGACTAATAATATTACCCAATGGATCAGACAATACAATAGTTTCGCCTTCTATTCCTAAGCTGAAATTTGTGTGATTATGCTTTTCTGTAAGATTCATCCATGGCAAAGGAGTACCAAAAAGCAAAGTAGAATTATTATCTAACCCAAAACTTAAGAACGGAATGGATGATAAATCTGATGAAAAGAAATCCGTATTATGGACTTGTATTGCTAATATATTATTTCCAGGAACCAAAGCACTTGATAATAATTGTTTGTCAATAACAAAACTCAAAGGTAATCCTCCTTGGTATGCCAATGCCTCGCGCGATGATGCAGCCCCTTGTAAATAGGACGGTGGATTGCCTGTTACATTGTTTCGGGCAATTTCAACTCCATTAATATACGCCACAAAACCATCATCAAAATCCATGTGAAAAACGGCTTCCGCAATATGAGTAGTGTCAATAATATTAAATGTTTTTCGTAAATACAATGATATCGTGTTCCCAATTACAGTATTGTCATCGCCATCACCATAACCTATACCGCCAGCCCCCGAATTCCATGCACCATCATTAAAAACAGTCGTTTTCCAAGTTGATAACGGTTCACTTGTTCCAACAAAATACTTCCAAATATTGTTGTAATAAATGGCCGTTTCATAATGATTAACTATCGTTTTACGATCTTTTCCTGAAGTAAAAACAATTAAATATTCACCCGGATTCATGATTACAGCAGGAAATTTCCACTTCAATGGATTAGACGGATTATCGGACAATCCATAATTTTTTAAATTGACGGATGAATTTCCTGAATTGTATAATTCTATCCAATCACTATATTCGCCATCCTCATCAGCAATAGTATTCGTGTTTGCTGATTGCAATTCGTTAATCACAATTTGAGCAGACGATTGGAAAACAATGCTAAGAAGTAATGTAAAAATCGTAGTAAATGTTCTCATTTAATTATGATCATTTTTAATGTTTTTGAAAAATTTGTTGAAATTATGCGATAGTAATAAACACCGGAAGAGTATCCTATAGTAGTTAATTTCAATTCATGATATCCTGGAACCGGATCAGACTCATTATTTGAATAAATTAATTTTCCAAACTGATCTACAACCATAATGGTAACAGGAATAGATTTTGAAATAAAGTAAGGAATTACAGTTTGTTCACTACAAGGATTAGGAAAATTTTGAAATAGATTCATAGTGTTAACGGAACTTGCTAATTCATGGTTTGACACAACAATTCCGGATGCGCCTAAATTTAACCATTCATGAGCAGGTGTTTTATTACTTCCGTCAAATCCTGATATCATTACATTGTAAATAGTATCATTCTTTATTATACCCGGAAAATCACATACTAAATTGACAGGAGTTATTTTATTTGGACCAATCATCCATGCATCTATATCAAAGTCATAAGCACAAGTTCCGGCATAAGCAGCACTTGTGGATCCATTAATTTCGCCTCCTGTAAATAAGACCATGGAATGCGTGCCGCTATATGGAACGCCCGATGCAGCACGAGTTACCGATCCAAATGGATAATCAGGACCGGCTTTCCAATTTATTATAGCAGGATTCAAAGGATCAATTTTTCCAATATACGACCAGGGTATCGTAACATTATATGCTTGAATAGTACCTCCACAAACAATTACATTATTTCCACTGATACCGCCACGTAAACCATCAACAGCATAGCCAATTTTTGGACTTCCGGAAGTCCAGGTATTAGTGTAAGTATTATAAATCTGAACGTTATTAATATCAGCCATTCCAGCCCATCC
>Ga0172368_10004467_pt1 | contig 16209 bp, 18 predicted proteins | sample Lak11m_FD_114540 | JGI IMG/M metagenome (GOLD analysis project Ga0172368, IMG submission 114540) | Freshwater microbial communities from Kabuno Bay, South-Kivu, Congo - kab_022012_11m | ecosystem: Environmental > Aquatic > Freshwater > Lake | place: Democratic Republic of the Congo: South-Kivu...
AGAATTGATTTGTGATCCGGCTGCTGTTTTAGGTTTTGAAAGAGAAGTTTCTCGTCATAATTTAATGCATTTGCCTCCACGACCAGTTAAGGAACCATTAATCAATTCACGTTTGTGGGTGATTGTTTTAATTCAGGGATTGACGATTCTGGCTGTATCGTTTAGTTTTTATTACTATTACTCAGTTTTCTTAGGCAATTATGAATTAGGAAGAACTACATCTTTTGTGGCATTAGTTTTGGCTCAGGTATTTTTTATTATGTTAAGTCGTGAGGTGAATCAAATTAAAACTAATAAATTACTTTTGTTGATAGCTATTTTAACTGTAATTATTTTAATTTTATTTTTAGAGGTTACTTTTTTACGCGAATTATTTCATTTGGTAAGGCTATCTGAATTAGAAATTGGCTTAATCTTTATTGTTTCATTTGGCGCGGCTGCGTCGGTAAGGATTTTAAGATTAGCTTATAGAAGAGTGCATATTAAGTTTATTTCTTGACATATTAAAGCAAAAACTTTATAATAGTCTAATAAATTTAGTAGGCGGGTATCATATAATGGCTATTATCCCAGTTTTCCAAACTGGTGACAGGGGTTCGATTCCCCTTACCCGCTCCAAAGAAAATTGCTTCAGCTTGCTGGAGCAATTTTCTTTTGTGTTAGCTGAGAGGGGAATCGAACAAGGGAAGGGAGAAACCGTGAGTTACTTATTATAATATAGAAATAATTACTTTTGTATCTAGTGCTTTTGCCACTTTTTCCAGAAAGGCAATAGAAGGATTGTAATTTCCTGATTCGAGTCTTGCTATTGCTGATTGTTTAGTTCCAATTTTATGTGCCAAAGTTTTTTGAGTGAATCCTTTGGAGAGTCGTTTTTTAATTATTGTTTTTGCTAACAAAAATTCAGCATCTAGCTTTTTGTATTCCTTACTGATTGCAGGATCTTTAAGAAGTTGTTTTTTAAAATTTGAGTATGAATTCATATATTAATAGTATAACGTATATGTTATATGTTGTCAAGTAGTAGTAATTTTTGTTTGGCGATCGCTAGTTCTTTTTTTGAAATTTTTTGTGATTTTTTAATAAATCCGTGTAAAATTATAGCTTTATTCTTGTGGGAAGTATAAATTAAGAGAATCTCTTGTGTACCTCGTATGCGTAATTCAAATAGTTGATATTCAATATTTTTGCTATGAGGCATCCCTAGTTCGTTGCCAAAATGTTCTAATAGGTCAATTGTACGTAGGATTTTTGCAATTGTTGGTTTTTCAAGCTTTGATATGAATATTTCAATTTTTTTATCAAAAAAATTAATTTCCATAATTAGGTGTTAATAGGTTTTTTAACATTTAATAAATAAATTATATCAAATTTATAATACTGTTCTATATTAGTTATTTGGAGACTTCTGTATCGTGGGTTGTTGATAATTGTCCTTACAATGATTTTTCATTTACGAAGAGTAGAAAAACGGCTAAAGAAGGAGCAGCAGAGAATTGATGAAGCATTAGAGAGGAATGAAGCAATTTTGAAAGAGTTAGAAAAGTGATTAATGTTTTGTTTTTCTGTCAGCAAACCAGACAGAATGTGAGCCGGGCACATATAAAAGCCGGCATCTTATCTTGTGCACAAACGAGGTAAAAAACTTCTCATTAATTGGGAAGTTTTTTGTTCGGTAAATTTAAGTTTTCATTAAAATGGTCATTTATATTTGTAATAATTTTAGGAATTGCTTTTTCCTTTATAATAATTTTTCTTTTAATGCAAAAGTTACCTGTAGAAGGTTCGTCTGTAAAGGCATCTAGTCAGCCTTTAAAAAATATTGTTGATAATGTAAAAGATAAAAACTTATTAGATACTTCCGTGATAGAACAAACTAGTCCTGGTCTTCCAGTACGTCTTAAAATTCCAAAAATTAAAGTAAATGCTGCTATTGAGTATGTGGGGCTAACATCCACTGTTGCTGTGGGTGTGCCAGCCGGTCCTGTTAAGGCGGCGTGGTATGATTTGGGTCCGCGTCCTGGAGAAAAAGGTAATGCTATAATTGTGGGTCATTTTGGTTGGAAAAATAACATCCCTGCTGTATTTGATAATTTATCAAAATTGCGTAAAGGGGATAAAATATTAGTTGAAGATGATAAAGGTGTAAGTACTTCTTTTATAGTTCGCGAAATCAAATCTTATCATGAAAAAGCAGAAGCCATGGACGTTTTTATTTCAAAAGATGGAAAACAACATCTTAATTTAATTACTTGCGTTGGTGTTTGGAATAAGGTTTCTAAAAGTTTCTCCAAAAGATTGGTTGTCTTTGCTGACAAAGAAGAGTAGTCTCATATATTTTTTATAAGAAAAACCTCGGCTAAGTTGATAGTCGAGGTTTTGTTTTTGGTTGTTATAAATTAAATAGTCTATTAGAACCCGTACGCAAGTCCAGGTTGAAAGGCTATTGCCCAAGTTCCGTTCAAAGTTTTTCCTCCCGAAAAAAATAGGGAACCAGTTACATTGTCAGACAGCTTATAAGTTGGAGCAGCTCCAGCAGAAAGGGAATGAGTGTTATTATGCCCACCATAGCCGTAGTTAAGTTGGTACAGGATAGCAGCGCTAATTCCTAAACGACCAGTAATGGGGGTGCCAAGGATGAGAGCAATACGTGGCATGGGCTTGAAAATAGTATTATCTGTCAAAATACCAACTAACAAGCTTAATGAAATATTATCACTAATTTTCTGTCCAACAACAATATGTAAGCGCGTATTTACCGCGCCAGGGATAGTTTTGCCGTTCTTGATTACGATACCGTAACCTTCACCAACACCAACACTGATATTGGGGGTAGCGTAGCAAATAGTGGAAAAAAAGATTGTACAGATGGCAATGATGGCGATTGTATAACGCATGGGTGTCCTCCGTGGTTTTAGGTTGTTAATGTACTTGTCAGAGACTACCTTTAGTTTGAATCTTAACGTTATCACTTATTTGTATACATGTCAAGCATATTTTGGCTAATTTTAGCTAAAATATAGTCATATAAATTCTGATATTCTTCTTTTAAAATTGACAATTTAATCTAATTAAAGTAGAATAATATTGTCACATAAATTATGACAATATGATAGAAAACCAATTAAAAAAACTAGGTTTTAGTAAGAACGAAACAAAGGTCTATTTGTCTTTGTTTGAATTGGGTAAATGTAGAGCTGGTCAAATAATTGAAACCGTCAGGCTACATCGCAATTTGGTATATACAGCTTTAGAAGAATTATTTGGTAAGGGTTTGGTTACAAAAGTAATAAAAAATGGGGTAGCTATTTTCTCTGCCAACAGTCCGGATTTGTTATTAAGTATGGTGGAGGAACAAAAAAATATTGCAGAAGACGCTGTTACAGAATTAAAGAAAAAAAGTGACAAAAACCTTCGCGATATTGTGGTATATGAGGGTGAAGAAGGTATAAAACGCAGTCGTAATTGGGCATTGCAATATGATAAGGGAGAGACGTTATATGTGATTGGTTCAAAGGCTAGTTCAACTCCAGAAATGGAAAAATATTGGCGTCAATTTCATTCTAAAAGAGAAAAGCAAGGTATTAATTTTAAAATAATGTATGAAAAGGGTGTTAATCCAGCGGGCATATCTTTTAGAAACAATTTAAAATTAAGTGAAGCAAAATATTTGCCAATGCAAATTGATTTTCCAGTTTGGTTTGGATTTATAAAAGATTATTTAGAAATTGGTATTCCAGGTGACAATCCCTTAACTTTTGGCTTAAAAAGTAAAGAAGCTGTAGGCGCCTTTAAACAATTTTTCAATTATTTTTGGAATCAAGAAATATTGGTAGAAAATGGCTTTGAAGCTTTAGAGAAAATAATTTACGATATGCTTGGTGAATTACAACCAGGAGAAGAATATTTTGTTTTAGGTGCTTCAGTGGGGCAGGGCGATGAAAGAGTGCAAAAAATTTATGATAAATATCATGCCGATAGAATAAAAAAAGGTGTGGTGGTAAATATGTTAGCTTATAAAGAGGGGTTTAAAAAAATAATGGATAGATTTGTTTATAGTGGAGATCCAGACTTAAAAGTAAGTCATGCTAAAGAATTTATATCAGCCCCTCCAATCCCAATGCAGATAAATATTTATAAGGAAAAAACTTTTTTTATAATTTATGGTGACGAACCAACAATAGTAAGTTTTAAGCGGTCAGAAATATCTCAAGTGTTTAAAAATTATTTTGATTCGCAGTGGAATCAGGAAAATCAAATGCTAAAAGGGGCGGAAGCGCTAAAAGAATTGTGGCTTGAAGGTGTAGATTGTAAGGAAATGAAATGGATTGGCGCGCGTGGTTATTTTATGGATGCTTATCCAGAATTATTTGAAGAAGTTGAGAAAAAAATACAAAAAACTAAAGGTGTTGTTTGGAAAAATGTTGTGGATTCTACAATGCAGAATCACCGTCTATCAAAGTTGCCTTGGATGCAAACAAAATATACTGCAACTAAAACAAAAAACCCAATTGTAGTTTGGTTGTTTGGTAATAAGGTTTTGATTGTTAATTGGGCAGAAGGGGAACCAATTATATTTATGTCTACAAATCAATCTTTAGTGCAAAGTTATAGTGATTATTTTCAGGAATTGTGGGGTAGAGTCAATTAGTATCACTAATCTACTTTGGGTTGTGATATAATGTGTATATAAGAATTATTAATCTTTGATATTTTATGCCAGATATAATTTTAAAACTGTTTATTGCTTTGTTGTTTGGCGCGGCTGTTGGTTTAGAGAGACAATCTGGCAAGCACGGCGACGAGGGTGTTAATGGTATTCGTACTTTTTCAATTATCAGTTTGTTGGGGGCAGTGTGTGGAATTTTTTATTTAAACAACATGGCATTGTTTGCAATAGTGATTTCGGCTGTTTTTGCTGCCTTGCTTATTGTTTATTATGCTATTGGAGCTTATACATCTAAACAAATAGGTATTACCGGTGAACTGGCTACGTTATTTACTTTTTTAATTGGTTTATTAACTGTGTTAGACGTCATTCCTTTACAAATAGTGGTAGCCTTATTTGTGGTTTTAATTTTATTATTATCCATGAAATCAAAAACTACAGCTTTAGCCGCTGGTATTTCCAGACAGGAAATTGATTCATTTGTTAGTTATGCAATTATTGCTTTAGTTATAATGCCTTTTCTGCCAAATCTGGGTTATAAATTAGTAGATATTCCTTTTTTATCAGTCATTTTAAATAATTTTAATATCAACTTTGGTCAATTTGCTAATTTAGAATTGATTAATCCGCAAAGGGTTTGGTTGATTGTTGTTTTAATTACTGGTATAGATGTTTTTGGTTATGTTTTAGGAAGAATTATTGGTCAAAAAGGTGGCTTTACTTTAACTAGTTTTGTAGCTGGTTTTGTTTCTTCTACTTCAACCACACAATCCTTAGCTCAAAAGAGTAAAAAAGGCGGCGCTGTGAATTATTTAGTTGGCGCAGCTTTGCTCTCTAATATGGCAAGTTTTTGGCAAATATTTTTATTGGTCGGTCCGCTTAATGGACGTTGGTTAATTACCCTATTGCCAAGTTTGATGATTATAATTATATCAGCAACAATTTTAGCAACAATTTTTCTAAAGAAAAAAGAAACTGCGGTAATTGGTAGTAACAAGGAAATTGAAAATGCTAAAGAAACAAAAGAAGGTAAAATGTTTTCTTTGTTGCCAGCATTAAAGTTTGCGGCTTTGTTGGTTGTTGTAAAAATTGTCACTAAAGTTTGTCTAATCATTTTTGGTCAATCCGGTTTTGTCATCAGTTCTGTTATTGCTTCATTGGCTGGTTTAGATGCTGTATTAGTAAACTTAGCAGAAATGGCTGGTGGTATAATTACCTTTAAATTTGCTACAATAACCTTCTTGTTAGTGAATGCTACAAATTTAATAAGTAAATCAGTATTTTCTTATATTCAAGGTGATCGAAAATTTGCCAGAAATTTCTTTTTATCAGCCTTAATTATTATTGTTTGTAGTTTTGCTAGTTTTGTTTTTATAAAGTAATCTTAATTAATTTATAGTTGTGCTATAATATAACTATAATTATTAATTTATTTAGCCTATGACCTTTTTATTTTTATTACATAACTGGGGCGATGTTGGGCTTTTAGTATTACGTCTTGCCTTGGCCGCTGTATTTTTTGTTCATGGAAAAAGCAAAATCCCAATGTGGAAAATGCAAGCATCCGAACAAATGCCAATGTCAATGATAAAATTAATGCGTTTTTTGTCTGTTGTTGAAATATTAGGCAGTGTGGCTATGGTTTTAGGATTGTTTGAACAAATTGCGGCTTTAGGTTTTATGCTGATTATGGCAGGCGCAATGTATTTTAAAATTTTTAAGTGGAAAGTTCCATTTATGGGTAAGGAAAAATTAGGTTGGGAATTGGATTTAATGGTTTTTGCAGCGGCTGCGAGTATCTATTTTATTGGAGCAGGTATATATTCTTTGGATTTTGTGTTGCTGGGTTTATAAGATTAGTATTAAAAAAAATCTTCACTGGTGTGAAGATTTTTTTGTTGCGTTTATTTTTTTTCTTCGCTACCGCAGGAACCGCATTCCTTTTCACTATAACTTTTATCCATTCCTGTGCTACAGCAGGATGATTCTTTTTTTACACAGCAACCCCCGTTAGTGTTTGCTGCATCGCTAGCTTTACATTTTGGACAGTGACATTCAGTTTTTATTAAGCGATATTTACCTGCTCCCATTCCCATTAGGGCCATTGTTCCGCCAAGTACAGCTAACGGTAAAAAATAGCCTGTAAATTTACCACCAGCATGAACTGTTAGAATTGCTACAACCATAATAATTGCTAGCCAAGCAGCGGCATAGCTTGTATATGCGCCTAATAAAACCATCAAACCACCTACAAGTTCGGCTGTACCAACAAAGTAAGCCCAAAAAGAGCCAGCAAAGACTGGGCCAATAACTTTGGCAAACATTCCACTAGAAGCGCTGTGGCTAAGAAAAATTTTGTTATAGCCCATATAGATGAATATCACACCAACAGTAATACGCATTGCTAAAAGGCCAAAATTTTTCATTGCTTTATGGTTGAGTGATAAAGAACTGCAAGTATAATCAAACATAGATAATATTTTATATAAATTAATTTTATTTTTGTTGAACTGTATCAATTATATCCTTTTAGTAATTAATGCGCAATCTTTTTTTTAAATCAAATAGTCTTATAATGTATAAATTTCCTTATCAATAATTATCAATAAGAAAATTTATAAGGATTGACAAAAAGCTTAAAATAATGTATAATTGACTATTATTCTGATATACTTAAATATAATATGACCAAGAAAAAACCTGTAATTACGGCTAAAAAGAAACAAAAAGTGGCAATTTTTGATATAGATGGAACTATTTTTAGATCCAGTCTTTTATCTGAATTAACAGAGGCCTTGATTCAAGAAGGAATTTTTTCTAAAAAAGTTAGAGATGAATATATAGAAGAATATAGTCGCTGGTTAGATCGCGAAGGTGATTATTATGATTATATGTGGGCGATTGTGGGTGTTTTTGAAAAGGAAATTAAGGGTGTTAAAAATGAGGTGTTTTTAAAAATTGTAAAAAAAGTTGTTGATTTTCATCAAAATAGAGTTTACCGCTACACACGCGATTTGTTAAAAAAATTAAAAAAACAAAATTATTATTTAATTGCCATTTCTCACTCACCAAAAGATGCTGTGCGTGAATTTGCCAAACGCGTTGGTTTTGACAAAATGTATGGCAGGCAAATGGAAGTAGATGATAAAGGACGTATTACCGGCAAAATCTTGTTTGAAAACACCATTATGGATAAAGCTAAAATGTTATCAGTGGCGGTGGAAACTCATGATTTAACTTTAAAGGATTCTATTGGCGTGGGGGACACAAGCAGTGATATACCATTTTTAAAAATGGTTGATCATCCTATTTGTTTTAATCCTAATAGTCAGTTGTATAAATTTGCCAAGAAGAATAAATGGGAAATCGTTGTGGAACGCAAGGATGTAATTTATCATCTATAATCTTTGCCAATTAAGCTAAAATATTATAAAATAGGTAAGAGTTTATCTTATCTATTTTTAGTTAAATTATATGGTTCAAGAGCTTAATAAAACAATCATGGTTGTGGAAGACGAGGAAAATATTGCCTCAATCATTAAGTCTAGTTTAGAGGCCGCTGGCTTTAAGGTGGTAACAGCTTTAATGTCTGATCAGGCCTATCAATATTTAAATGATGTAGATCATGTTGATGGCGTTTGGTTGGATCATTACTTGCTAGGTTTAAGCGGATTGGATTTTGTAAAAAAAATACGCGCTGATAAAGATTGGCAACATCTACCAATTTTTGTAATTTCTAATAGCGAGGATGAAGAAATGAAAAAAGAATATTTGCAATTAAGTATAGTAAAATATTATACAAAAGCTGATAATGAATTAGGGTTAATTGTAAAAGAAGTAGCTAAGTATTTTAAAGATGTAAAATAAATATGAAAAGGTTATTATCTGGAATTAAACCAACAGGGGATATACATATTGGAAATTATTTTGGCGTGATGCGTCAATTTTTAGATCTGCAAAATGAATATGAAAATTTTATTTTCGTTGCCGATTATCACGCTTTAAATCAAACACAGGATCCAGAAAAAATTAAAAAAACAACATTAGAAGTTGCCAAGGCCTATTTAGCTATTGGTTTAGATCCAAAAAAAGTTACGCTTTTTAAGCAGTCAGACGTGCCGGAAGTTACAGAGTTGTGTTGGATTTTTAATTGCATTGTGCCTATTGCTGAGTTGCAAAGAGCTCACGCTTATAAAGATGCGGTAGCTAAGAAAAATCCTATTAACATGGGCTTGTTTGATTATCCGGTTTTAATGGCGGCGGATATTTTAATGTACAATTCCGATGTGGTACCGGTCGGGCAGGATCAGAAACAGCATTTGGAAATAGCGCAAGGTTTAGCGCAAAAGTTTAATAAAATTTTTGGTGAGACTTTTAAAGTTCCTCAAGAATTGATTTTAAAAGAGGTGGCTATAATTAAAGGATTAGACGGACAAAAAATGAGTAAAAGTTATAATAACGCCATTGGCTTATTTGATAGTTCAGAGGTGGTAAAAAAGAAAGTTATGTCCATTAAAACAGATTCTAAGGGCGCAGATGAAGTTAAAGATCCGGAAACTTGTAACATTTTTGCAATGCACAAATTGTTTTTAGCAGCGGCTGATTTGGCGGATTTGGCAAAACGTTATCAGGCTGGTAAAATTTCTTATAAAGAATCCAAGGAAATGTTGTTTGAAGAAATGGAGAAATTTTTGCAACCCATTAGAATAAAAAAAGCCAAGCTGGATAAAAATGATGAAGATGTGTTGAAAATTTTAGAAGCGGGAGCAAAAAAAGCTAAAGAATTTGCCCAAGTAAAAATGGAAGAAATCAGAAAAAAAATTGGAGTTAGATAATTTAAAATCAAAAGCTCTCCCACTATTATGGGAGAGCTTTTTTGTGTTTTTTATTTTAGGCTATCAAGTGTTTCTCTAATAATTTTAGCAGAGGCGCGTAATTTATTTAATTCTTCATCGTTTAGGTTAACCTCTAAAACCTTTTTAATGCCAGTTCTGCCAATTACAGATGGGAGTGATAAACAAACATCTTCTAGGCCATATTGTCCAGTCATTAAAGAAGAAACTGGAAATATGTGATTTTCGTCATATAAAATAGCACGGACAATGCGGGCAATTACTAGAGCAATGGCGTAGTAGGTGGCATTTTTTTTACAAATAATTTCGTAAGCGGCATTTTTTGTATGTTGAAACGCGTCCTCAATTTTTTCCGCGTTATATTCCGGAAAGTTTTTTATGTTTTCACCCATTAAATTAGCATGTGAGAGAACTGGGACTTCACTATCGCCATGCTCGCCTATTAAATAGGCTCCCATACTATCTGTTGCAACTCCAAACTGTTGGGCTAATAAGTGGCGGAAACGTGAAGAATCTAGGGTTGTGCCAGTACCAAAAACTTGATAATTTGGCAAACCAGAAGCTTTTAAGGCTGTGTAGGTCATTACATCTAATGGGTTAGTAACCATTAAGATAATAGCCTCTTTTGTAAACTGACGCACGTTTTTTACAATTTCCGTAATAATTTTAGCGTTTATCGCAGTTAGTTCTAAGCGGGTTTGGCCAATTTTTTGTCCTAAACCGGCGGTAATTACTACCACATCTGCGTCTTTACAATCAGCATAATCACCAGCCCAAACATGACTTTGAGGCACAAAAGAAAGTCCATGCTCTAAATCCATGGCTTCACCTTCACATTTGTTTTTATTTACATCAATTAAAACAATTTCAGAAGCTATGCCCTGGTTCATTATAGAAAAGGCAGCAGTAGATCCTACAAACCCGGTACCAATAATCACTACACGAGTGGTTTCAATATGGGGTGGCATTAAAGACTCATTTTTTTTAGATTGCAACATCTTTAAAACGTTTTTAATTGCCATATTTTTATTTTTTATCTAAAGTAAATAGTTTAATTTTTTCTTCAACTATTTTTTGCACAGAATCTCTGCCAGCGCCTAAATATTTTCTTGGATCAAAAACTTTTTTGTCTGTATATAGCGCTGTACGTACACCAGAGGTGAAAGCAAGGCGTAAATCAGTATCAATATTAATTTTAGCAATACCTAACTTAATGGCTTTTTTAATTTCTTCAATTGGAACGCCATGTGCTCCTTCTACTCTTTGGCAGTCGCCTAACGTATCGCAGTTTTTATGCATTTCATCTAGTAAATATTGTGGGACGCCACTGGCGCCATGTAAAACTAAAGGAATTTTTACTAATTTGGCAATTTGTTTTAATCTTTCTAAATCAAGTTTACCAATTCCCTCAAATTTATAAGCGCCATGACTGGTACCAATGGCAATAGCTAAGGCATCGCAATTAGTTTGCTTAACAAAATCAGCTGCCTGTAGTGGATCTGTAAATTGATTAGTTTGGGCTGAAACATTATCTTCAATACCTTTTAAGACGCCTAATTCAGCTTCTACAGACATTTTTCTTTTGTGCGCTAAAGCTACAACTTTTTTTGTAATTTTGATATTTTCTTTGTAAGGTAGAGCTGAACCATCAAACATGACAGAGGTGTAAAAACCGGAGGCAATAACTTTTTTTATTAATTCAAAATTTTTGCCATGATCCATGTGCAACACCAAAGGAATTTTTGTTTGTTTGGAAGCAGCTTTTACCATAGCTACAATATAGTCTAACCCCATATATTCAATAGCACCTTCGCTGGTTTGAATAATAACCGGTGATTTTAATTTATTGACAGCGCCAACAATTGCTTGTAAAAATTCTAAATCATTAAAGTTTAAGGCGGGTATTGCATAACCTTTTTTTCTGGCTGGAATTAGAATTTTGTTTAAATTAACAAGCATATATTTATTTTATAATTGTAGCACCTACTTTTAAATTATTTAAAAATTTATCGCTGACAATAATTATTTTTTTAAAATCCCATTTATGTTTAATAAAAACATTTTCATTAAGAATGTGTTTTTTTTGTTTGTTTTGTAGTAAATAAATTTCCGGCGCATTGGCGGATTTTAGTAGGGTATTATTAGCCAAACGTTGTTCATTTATAGTAGGGGAGTAATTATTTATTACTTCAACGCCATCTGTAAATTTATCGTTATCTGTATCCGTATTCATTAAATCAGTGTTAAAGATTATTTCATCTTTTTTTAATAAACCGTCATTGTCCCCATCCGTTTCTCTACTGACAGAAATATCCGGAGTGGTAAAAATAACCACTTTGTTGCCATTTTTAGTGTTGTTTTTAGGTAAAAAATCATGATTGGCTTCTGTAAGTGTGGTATAGGTATAGCGATAATTTTTACCCACACCTACGCCTGGTTCTTGAACAATAAATTCATTTTTTTCATCATCATAGCCAGAAATCACTACCATATGATAATCTGGTCCGCCATTTTTAAAAAAAGGATTTTTAAGTGCTTTTCCGTAAACGGGAACAATTACAGGGTGTTGAACATCAATTTCTATTTTAATCATTTCTAACGTTGGATTTTCTACTACTTTAGCCTCGTATGGCAAAAATAAATTAATAAATTCAGCTGTTTGTTTAGCGTTGGTATCTTTGTTAAAACCAAAATGTTTATTTTCAAATTTAACCATTTTTAAGATTGCATTTGCAGCTTGTTTTTCTGATAATTTATTTATTTGTTTATAAAAATTATTAACCATTAAAATAGAAGTTTCTTCGCAGGCATCTTCAAAAGGTTGAACCCAGTGGTGTTCTGGCGCTTGTAAAATAAAAGGCACTTTTAGATCTTGGGCAAAAACTGAAGAAGTAAGAAGTAAGCTTAAAATTAAAGAACTGGTGACAAGTTTTGGTATTGTTAAAGACATGTGATTAGAAATTTGTTGGATGAGCGCATTTATATTTTTTGTGAAAGGCATTCATTTGAGCTTCTGTCATTAATCCATCCTGTGGGCCGTATTTCATAATGACTGATGCAGAGTTACAAGTACCCCAGCAAATAGCTTTTGGGATAGATTTGTATTTGTGTAAGCCAGCAATAAAACCAGAAGCAAATGCATCGCCAGCTCCTGTGCGTTCTATTATTGGGGTTTTTAAAATACCCATCTGCCAAAATTTTTCTCCATCAAACACAAAGGAACCATTAGGTCCATCTGTGATTACAACAATTTTTGGCCCAGTTTTATGTACAGCTAATAAATAGTGTCTTATGTCATGTTGAGGGCCAACAATGCGCGCGGCTTCTTCTTTATTTATAAAAATTATATAGGTAACTTTTAAAACTTCAGCCATTTTTTTGTAGCCACCTTGTAATTGGTAAGTACCAGGATTGTAGGCTAATTTTACCCCATTCTTTTTAATGTAGGTAACTATTTGTTTATTTAGTTTGCTGTGATTTGGGCCTAAAGAGGTGTAATACATCCATTCGCTTTTTGCCAACTTAGGTAAATTATAAATTCGCGGTGCGTGATAAACAAAAATTGTTCTTTCACCTTTAAAGTTTAAAACAAAAGAAGAGTTTGTTTCTTTGCGGTGATCCAGGCTGACATAATCTAAATTAACTTTTTCTTTTTTTAAAGTTTTCTGAATAAACTCACCAGTGCCATCATTGCCTAAAATTGTGTAAAAAGCGGTTCTTAAACCTAGTCTTGTCTCACCAACGGCATTATTGGCTGCATTGCCTGCTACTTTTCTATGTAGTTTATCAACTGGAATTTTATCTCCAAAGTTTACACAAAACATACATCTATCTGTGTGTAAAGTGCAATTTACCTCAGCATCATGAATCATAATTAAACTGTCTAGGGTGCAATCACCAACAGATATCATGTCAAACATAGGAGTAATGTTAAAATTATTTTTTAGAATTTAAATAATCAATAGCTGCCAAGGTAGAGGCACAACCTAAGCCAGCTGCAATCACTATTTGTTTATAGGGAGTGTCGGTAACATCCCCAGCGGCAAATATACCCGGCATACTTGTGCGGCCAGAACGATCAATAATGATTTCGCCACTTTTACCTTTATCTACAATATCAATAAAAGTTGAATTTGGCGCTAAACCAACGTGGACAAAAACACCTTGAACATCCAATTTTTTTTCTTCGCCTGTTTTATTTGTGTAAATTAAACCATTTACCATTTTTTCACCAATTACTTCTTTGGTTTGGGATTCTGTAATTAACTGAATTTTTGGATTTTTATTAGCCTTTTCAATTAAAATTGATTCGCCTTTCATGGCTGGATATTTAGTTATTAAATATACTTGGGAGGCAATATCTGCCAACATTAAGGCAGATGTTAAAGCGCTGTTACCACCACCAACTACTGCTACAATTTTGTTTTTAAAAAGTGGCGCATCACAAGTGGCGCAATAGGTAACACCTTTGTGCATAAAGTTTTCTTCACCTTTAACACCTAAATATTTTGGATGAGCGCCTGTGGCAATAGTAACCGCTTTGCCTTCATAAGTTGATTCTTTTCCAGAAAAATCAGTAGCAGTAACCATAAAAAAATTATCTTGAGGGGTAATTTTGGTAACTTTTTGTCCCAAAACAGTAGGAATGTTGTTGTATTTTAATTGGCTTTCAATTTTTTGAGAAAAATCAAAACCGGAAATAGAGTTTTCACCAGGCCAGTTTTCAATTGTTGGGGTAGTAGAAATCTCACCGCCAATATCAGTTGTAATTAAAAGAATATTTAAATTGCGCCTAACAGCATAAACAGCGGCTGTGGTTCCAGCAATAGATCCACCCAAAACAATTAAATCGTACATAAATTTTAAAATTAAGAAATCATTTTTTGTAACTCCTTCAAGCGTTCTCCAGGATTTGGATGCATAAAAATTTCACTGCCTACTATTATGTAATCCAAATTCAAATCTTTTAGTTCTATTAATTCATCCACGTGCACTCCACCATCAATTGCAATTGGTGTGTTGGGATGAATAGCTTTAAATTCATTGATTTTTTCAATTACTTCCGGAAAAAATTCTTGACCTTGTCTGCCAGGATTAACAGCCATAAAAACTACCATATCTGCTTGAAAACCTACGGCATTAACATCTTCAGCAGGGGTTTCTGGGTTAACAGCTACACCAGCGTTAAAACCATAAGATTCAATGTGGTGAATTACAGCCGCAGGAATACCAGCTGTTTCAAAATGAAAAATCATTCTTTTGATGTTGGGGAAGTCGTACCATTTTTCAATTTCTTGAGTTGGGTCTTGTACCATAAAATGCAAAGCCAATTGAGCAGTTGTTTTAACATTGCGAATATCATCTACGGTTATAGTTTTCTGTGGAGCAAAAATACCATCGCAAATATCTACATGGATAATATCTGTGTATTTTTCTATTTGGCGAACTTGCTTTTCAAAATCTGTGACATTGGTGGCTAAAATAGCCGGTACAATTTGGGTCATACTATTTATCTAATTGAGCAAGCTCTTTAATTCTTTTTTGATGACGAGGTTCTTTGGAAAATGGAGTTTCTAACCAGTGTTTAACAATAGAGAAGGCGTAATCTGGGTTTAAAACCTGGCCAGCTAAGCACAAAACATTGGCATTTTCATCATTCTTAGCCCAAATAGCAGATTGCGTGTTGTAACCAAGAGCCGCGCGAATACCTTTGATTTTATTGGCAGCCATACAAATGCCATTGCCAGAACCGCAAAGTAAAATACCTTGTCCATCTTTAGAAATAACCTCAGTGGTTAATTTTTTTGCCACTTTTGGATAATCATCTTTTGGATCCGGAGTAACTGGGGTTAAATCTGTAATTTCTATGCCAACATCTGCAAATTTTTGTTTTAAATCTTCTTTAAGCTTAAAACCAGCATGATCTGTGGCAATAAAAAGTGGTTGAGTGTTATTTGTTAAAGACATATTTGTTTAAAAGTGATTGTAATAATTACATTATAGCACAAAATAGGCTAAAAATCAAGAGGGAAAAAAGGGAAGATTATTGACTTTTCTTCTCTTTTTGTTAAACTATATAAAAGCGCCAAACTCGTATCACCGAGGATCTAAAAGTTATCTTTTAGAGCGCTGAAGGAAGAAATCTTTAAGAAAGTAGACCCTTCCGGCTAGGTCCGTTATCCCGCAATCAAGTTAAAGCTCAAGATGGTACCGTCTTTTGTAAAAGAGACTCTTGGCACGTTAAAGACGTGTTTTTTTATTTAATAAAATCATAATATGTACAATGCTCAAGAAGAAGAATCCAAAATCTTAGCTTATTGGGATGAAAAAAAATGTTTTGAAAAATCAGTAGAAGAAAGGCTAACCAATAAGCCCTATGTTTTTTATGACGGGCCACCATTTGCCACTGGTTTGCCTCATTATGGGCATATTGTAGCTTCTTTGATGAAAGATGTGGTGCCAAGATTTTGGACAATGCGCGGTTTTAGGGTAGAACGCAAGTGGGGTTGGGATTGTCATGGTTTACCAATTGAAAATTTAGTTGAAAAAGATTTGAATTTGGCTAGTAAAAAAGATATTGAAGATTATGGCGTTGGTAAATTTAATGAAGATTGCCGCGCCAAGGTTTTAATGTATGTTGATGAATGGAAAAAGACAGTTCGTAGAATGGGTAGGTGGGTGGATATG